>Ga0307515_10000039_pt1 | contig 323229 bp, 258 predicted proteins | sample 17_EM_MG_FD_194513 | JGI IMG/M metagenome (GOLD analysis project Ga0307515, IMG submission 194513) | Populus trichocarpa ectomycorrhiza microbial communities from riparian zone in the Pacific Northwest, United States - 17_EM | ecosystem: Host-associated > Plants > Roots > Unclassified...
ATATCTTGCAAAGAATAGCTGATCATCCTATCAATAAGATCAGCGAGCTGCTGCCGCATCGCTGGACAAAGGCTTAACCTAAAATAGCCTCATCAAACATCAAAGATGCACTTGGCCGGAGGGATACAAACTATCGCCATTTTTTTGTAGCTGTCATCCGTAAAGAGTCGGCAGTATAACGGTGGCTGAATTGGGAATTATGGTAATTGTAAAGCATTTAATACCTTCGGAAATAGTTTTGATGGCTTAGGAATCACAGTTCATAGTGTTTCCTACGTAAAAATTTTATTGAGAAATATGAGTTAGATACAAAAAACGGCAATTATATTGAAAGTTAATTGAAAGTTATATGAATATTAATAGTCGGTATCATTATAGGTATTAAATAGTAAGAGTTGTTAATTATAGTTATGAAATTTGCAGTCTACATATATTTAGTCTTTTGTCTGCAGTCAATCTTTTTTACTTGTAAATGCCCAGATCCTAAAATCATACATTTGGATTTCTGTGATCATTTAAATGAAACAAATCAGGATACTTCGATAGATAAAAAAATACGACTGAAATCAATCTATTTTCTTGTGAACGAAAACAACTCCACTTGTTGGTCGGATAGAAATCTAGGAAATTTTATTAAAAATGACAAATTTATTCAGCAAGAGATACAAGAAAACTATGACCGGTTGCGCTTGACTTTTTATAGGAAATCTTCTTGTACAGAAGAGGTTCTAAAAAATAGGTTCAGTAGAAATTTAGATTATTGCCAGGATGATATTATTGTTGAATTTGGTTGGGCCAGAGACAAGCTGCTTGATACATTTTATTATGAAAAAGGAGTTATAAAAGGGACCGAAAATATAATTTTGATAAATCCAAAAGATACTTCAAAGGCCAGGTGATATTTCTTGTCCTAATCAGGTGCAAATATGGTCGTAAGAATCAAATAGAAGTTGAACCTGGCAAATGGCGGAGCTCAAATTGAAAATGGCAATACCGGGCTAAACCAGGAGGCCTCAATGATCAGCACATTCATTTGGAATAATTAAATCCTCAAACGGGGAAGTGTTAACGAACCATCATCTACATTGGTAATGAAAAAAAAGGAAATCCCAATTATTGTTGATTTCAAAGATTTTGGTCAGCAAAAAGCTCTCAAATTTAATGTCAATAGCATTATTGCTAAAGAATTTTGCATGATGTTTTTTTTTATTAAAAGAAAACTTAGTCAAAAAAATAGAGTTAAAATTGAAAAATTACATTTTTTTTGTAGAAACAGGGCAAGATATAGATATAAAGGAGTCGTTTTGTGTAATTGATCAGAATGAAAAGGATTTTAAAGGAACGCTTTCGGCAAATTCCTGAGACTTTGTAATTCATTTTTTATTAAAGTATTTTCGCGATGAAATTGGTGAAGCAGAACATATTGACGTTGATTTTAAAAATCAAAACGGTGGTGAGGTAACGCTTACTATAAAATGTGATATGTATCGGGAATTCTCATCAGCAGAAATCATCGATTTGTTGGGTTAATATTATATTTCTTTGCAGATTGGCTTTGATAGGCAAAATGGCCGCAGATACAGACCTTTCCTGTAACACAAAACACATAGCACCCAACACCCAACACAATTTTTTGCCGCAGATTCGCAGATTAATTGTCTGAACTAAGATTTATAGGATTTGTAGGATTTGTAGGATTTGCGGAACAGGGTTGGCTAAACCTCTTTTACTCTGTGAAAAACCTCCATTTCCTCTGTGGCAAAAATTGGCCGCAGATTCGCAGATTGACTTAGATAGGCAAAATAGCCGCAGATACAGACCTTTCCTGTAACACAAAACACATAGCACCTAACACCCAACACAATTTTTTGCCGCAGATTCGCAGATTGACTTAGATAGGCAAAATAGCCGCAGATACAGACCTTTCCTGTAACACAAAACACATAGCACCTAACACCCAACACAATTTTTTGCCGCAGATTCGCAGATTAGATTGTATGTAATAAGATTTATAGGATTTATGGGATTTGCAGGAACCGAATTGGCCGAACCTCTTTTGCTCTGTGAATACCTCCTGTCCTCTGTGGCAAAAATTGGCCGCAGATTCATTGGAATTTATCCCTTAAGTGCCTTTCGGAATCCAGGTGACTTTAAATCACTGGTCACGCGTTTGCGTAAAGCGCGTTTTTGTTTTTGCCAACGTCGCTGAATGGACTGCAGTTGCTTTCTTTCTTCCGGTTGGATGTTTTTGAGCCAGCCTGTTTTTAGAAGTGAAAGTGCTACCCATTTGTCCACGAATTTGCCAAGTTCATCAGCCAGCGCTAAAGCCTTTTTATTGGAACGTTCATCCAGTATCACTGCTCCGTGGTGCTGTTCCAATTCTTCTTTATACAATTCGTTGATATAAATAATCTCCTTTATTTTTTTGCGTGTACTGTGCAGATCATCGTCGCTGTTCAGGCCGGCACTCACCAGCACAAGGATGACGGCTATCTCCCCTTGCAGGAAGTCAGCTATATTATCAAATGGCAATTTTGCAGGAAGCTTCTTAAATAATTTCCTGCGGCTACTACCAAAATGGTTTTCTTTTGAAATAGCCATGAATAAGGCCTTTCTTTTTTGCAACTGCTCTTCCAGCTGCAGCAGGTATCCTGCTGGTTCCTCCGTGGCTTGCGAAGCTTTGCGAATTTGATTGAGCTGTAACTGGATGTCGCGAATCTGGCCGGCTGCTGCATATACCTTTTTTATTTTATTGGGTAGTTTCAGGTCCAGTAAACGAAGAAAAGCCCGCAGTTTTTTCGTCTGCACACGGAATGCATGAATGGCATCCTTGTTAAAATCTTTTTGAATGTCGGCTACCGCTTTTTCAAGTGCGCTAAAGCGCTTGGTGATGATATGTTTAAGTGCTTTTGTATGCATGCATCTACTCCTGCATAATAGCCAGCACGAACTGTACCAAATGGTCATCCGGAGTAGCAATTTTTTATGGGAACAAAACGGCTGCCCAGGCACCGCCGAAAGCTGCGGCAAGTCAGTTTTGATTTCAGGGTTTCTATTACCTTTTCGTTAACAACATGCTATTGACGATTTGGCACCTGTCATTCACATCATCGTATTTTCCATTTGACTACATCGCCACGACCCCACTGAGAAGTGGGGCTTTTATATTTATATCCATTGCACTTAGCTACCACCCGCTAACTTTTAAATAATGAATTTTTGTGTATATTATGGTATGGAACAACGCAGCCCATATAAACGATCAACAATAGAAACATGACAACAGGCCAATTTAAAATTACCGTACACATGGTTTCCAGTGTAGACGGCATCATTGCAAAAAAGGACAACAGTGTGTCATGGTTTGAAACCACCGACCAATACGAGAAAGGTGTTGCCGGACAGGACGTTGAAGCGTTTCTTAAAACAATCGACTGCTATATAATGGGTGCGCATACTTATGAACATGCGCTGGAACTTTCCAAATCATATGGCTGGGCATACGGAGACATACCCACCATTGTTTTAACGCACAGGCATTTGCCCGTGGAAAGAAAAAACATTGAACTGTATGCCGGCGACCTGCACAAATTGGTAAATGAACGGCTGAAACCAAATTACAGCAATGTCTGGCTGGTAGGCGGTGCAGTTCTTGCTAAAGAATTCATCCGGCTACAGTTGGCTCACGAAATAAGATTGTCTGTACTACCCATTATTTTAGGCGATGGATTGCTTTTTTTTGACCAGGTTGGACTGGAACAGGCATTGCACCTGAAAGATGTTACAGCCTATAAAAACGGAATGGTGGAACTATGGTATGAAATACGCAAAGAATAGTGACAAGCTGCAATGTTTATTTTAATACCAGCGCCTGGAATAAATTGCACGGTTATTGATAAATTGACTGCTGAATAACTAAAGAATATAGTTGGCTGACCTTAATAAAACGGTTAAAAGAATGAACATCCTAAATCGGCTTTGCGGAATTATTCTATGGCTGATAGTTTGCATGCATGTGTGTTTTGCTCAAACGGCACCTGCAGATACAAGTGCCAACGGTATCATTGTACAGCAGCTTGCACCGCATGTATATGAACATATTTCTTTCATGTCTACGAAAGATTTTGGCAAAGTGGATTGTAACGGGATGATTGTAGTAACTGATAATGAAGCCGTCATTTTTGATACGCCGGCAGATAACAAAAGCGCAGAAGCGCTGATTGATTATTCAAACAAACATCATTGGAAGATAAAAGCGGTGATTGCTACCCATTTTCATGATGATTGCGTGGGTGGAGTAGAGGCGTTCAGCCAGCACCAGGTTCCATGTTATGCTACCAATGCCACCATTGAGCTTTTAAAGACTGCAGGTAATAAAAACTACAAACTCATACAGGGCTTCAATGACAGTCTCATATTATCGGTAGGCAATGAAAAAGTATATGCCCGGTATTTTGGCGAGGGTCATACCAAAGACAATATTGTAGCATGGTTCCCGGAAGATAAAGCTGTTTTTGGTGGTTGCCTTATCAAAGCAGTGGGCGCAACAAAAGGATACCTGGGAGATGCCAATACTGACGACTGGCCGGCAACCGTTCGAAAAGTTAGCCAACATTATCCCACTGCAGCCATCGTTATCCCCGGCCATGGTAAATGGGGTGGGGCAGAACTGTTTGATTATACCGTAAAACTATTTGAATAAAAAGCAGGTTCGGGTAACCAATCATGTTTACACATAATCTTCTCTCCGTCCATTCTGGGCAAACTGGTATTCATTAGGACCATAACCTTCGTGCACAAACACGAAACCGTTGCCTTGGTGTCAACCGGCTACTGCGGGAGAGCGGTTACTGTGATGGTGTAGTGGCAATCTCTTCAAACACACCGGTGGCCCTGTTTTTGCGTACATTATCAAAAGGAAAGAAACGCCCGTTCATGGCTATGTATACACCGGGTTGCAGGGCTTGTGCATAGGCCAGTGCGCTGCCCAGGTTAAACAAACCATCCGAACTACCAAAAGCAATGGGTATCATGGCGCCGGTGAGTATAATGGTTTTATTATTTATTGCGGCTGCCAGTATTTTAGCAGAATCTGTCATGGTATCAGTACCATGGGTAATTACAATTTTGGTTTCCGGGCAATCGCGGCAGCGTGCAACCATGAGGTCGCGGTCGGTATCCGTCATTTCCAGGCTATCAATCAGCATGAGTTTTTCAATAATTGTTTCAATACGGCAGCGGCCCAGTTTCAGCAAGTCTGCCATATGCGTATCCTTAAAGAAAAGCTGTCCGTTCAATTCATTGTATTCCTTATCAAAAGTACCACCGGTAATAAATATGCGTACTGTCATACAGAATAGGGGTTTTTATTGTATGCATTGTTTGACGGCACAAAAGCCAGTCCGTTGGCGGAACAGCCATTTTGCAACTGCTGTGTTTCTTCCACCATTCAAAATTACAGGAATGGACGCTATATGAAATGGATTACCGCGATAAAACGGATGTGTTAACAGCATTCCTGTTGAAGACTTGTATTTTATTGAATGCTGCTGGCTGGTTGTATTTGCATTGTCGTATTTTTGCCCCCTTTTTAATGGTTTTGTCAACGATTGGCTTAAATAATTACAGGCGTGAAAAAGAAAATTCAGAGAGGACTGCGGGTGTCGCGGTATGTTATTTATAAAGAAACCCTGGTAGATTACCGGGAACATGTCTGGTCATTCCTGGGAGCGTTTATTGGCATTGGCTTTATTGCATTTTGCCAGGGCCAGGTGCTGGCCAGGCAGGAAAATATTTTCCTGATTGGCTCTTTCGGCGCGTCCAGCGTGCTGGTATACGGCGCCATTCAGAGTCCGCTGGCGCAACCCCGCAACCTCATTGGCGGACATGTTATTTCGGCCATCATTGGCGTATCCGTTTATAAAATAATGCCCGATATTATCTGGTTGGAAGCCCCGCTGGCAGTGGCGCTGTCTATTGTGGCCATGCAGGTAACAAAAACCCTGCACCCGCCCGGTGGCGCCACAGCATTGGTTGCTGTGATAGGATCAGAAAAGATAAAAGCATTGGGATACCTTTTTGTATTGTCGCCCGTACTTACCGGGGCCATCATTCTTTTCGTGGTGGCGCTGTTGTTCAACAATATAACGGAACATCGAAAATACCCAACCGACAGCCGGTTTACCAACACCATCCGCAGGATACTTAAACCGCGGGGTTTACGAAACTCCCAATAGTTGTATCAACCATACAGCAACTATATTTGTTTACTAACGGTGCAGGGTAAGTTAAAAAATAGATTGAAGGCCGCATATTAGTTTCAGCCGGGGTTGGCTGTTCCCAAAGCCGGCAACTGTTCCCATTCCCAGGGAGCCGTTTTTATTTTATCATCGGGCCGTGCTTTCCCGCTTCTTATTGTAAACACCGGCCAGTAATCCAGTTCTTCCGACGGCATTTCCGTGTTCAGTATAGCACGGTAATCAGATTCGCTCAATTCATCCGATACCCATTTTTGTGCAAGTTCAAGCGGTAGGAAGAGCGGCATACGCCCGCGGTTTTCGCCATCGTTGTGAATTTGTTCCATGATGCTGTTGGCGTTCCTGGTAATAATGGTATAGGTGCGGCGTTTGATCATTTCGCCGGTGCTGGTATCGGGCAGTTCTGCCACGGAGTACAAGCCCGGCAGAAAGAACAGGGGCTGTTTTTTCAACTTAATATAATAAGGCACTTTCTTTTTCCACCCTTTAATGGCACGGTGCTCGTACACGCCGTTTACCGGAACCAGGCAGCGGCGGTTTCTTATTTTATACCAGTAACTGGTTTTGTCATCCAGCACACGCTCGCTCCTTGCATTCAGCATGGAGGCGCGCTGCCGCACAAATGATTTTTCATCTTTCGTATAAAAAGGGATGCAGCCCCATTCCATGGGCCGGCAATGCAATTTTTTGTCTTCCTGGCTGGTATAGAGGATGGGGTGCAGGCCATAGGAATGGCCAATGATATGAGTGCCGTAGCTGGCATCAAAATCAATATCCAGCTGCATATCAAAAACAAGATCAGGAAAATAATCGCTCAGCTGGTTAACATGAACGGTAAAAGAAATATCATAGCACATGGCTCATACTTTTTCAATATCCGAAAACTTTACTTTCAGGGTTTGCCCTGCATACTTTAAGGTAATGAAAAGTTCGCCAAAAATTACGGCAATGGCCGGTTTTATGGTTTCTTCGCCGCCAATGCGCCAGGTGGTGTGCTTGCGTATATAGGTGCGCATCTGGTCTTTGTAATGGGCATTGATTTGTTTTTCCAGGTCGGCCACGCTTTTTACCACGGCCCAGTAGGGAAAAAATTTTGAATCTGCCCTGAGCATGTCCGTTATTTTCTTATAGTGAATTTCCCTGGTGAGGTCTATGATGGCGGCGTAAGGATCGTGCCGGACGGCGTTGAAATGAATTTTTGCCGGCCCGTGTTCTGCATAATCAGACAGCAGCAGGTTCGTTTTTTCGCTATCCGCAATATGTTCGGCGGCCCGTTGGAAGGTCTGGCTCACCAGGAAAGTTTTTTTCAGCTGCACCAGCTTTTGAAGGTACACGAGTTTCAGCGGTTCAAAAGGTTGCAGCATCAACATATCAGATGGATATTTTTAAAATTTGACTGAAATCGGTGGTGTATTTTTTTGACAGGTGGTCCGCTTTCAGGCGATAACTCCGTTCAAAACCCTGTACGGCAAAACGCACCGTCTCTTTTCCCAGTACCCGGTTTACTTTGTCCATGGTATGCATGATATGATTATTGCGTGTGCGGTTGGCTGCATCAAACATACTCACCTGCGCCTGGTCTTCGGGTACCAGGTCCATCACGATAACACCACATTTCATAAACCGGTAACCCTTTGAATAAATAATACGCAAACCCCGGCACGCCGCTTTAATAATTTCGCTGGTGTTATTTGTAGCTGATGGCAGCGCCACATTAATGGTGCGTGCATATTGTGTCTCCGCCGCTTTATGCGGGTTGGTATTGATAAACACGTGAACGGTGCCGGCGCAGGTTTTCTGCTGCCGCAGTTTCAACGCACAGGCGGCGGCATAATTACACAGGGCTTCTTCAATGTCTTCTACACGTGTAAGCAGTTTTCCAAAAGATCGCGACGTGCAAATATTTTTTTTTACCGGTTTTTCAAATTCCCATTCAAAGGACGCGATACCCCTTAGCTCGTTTAGCAGGCGTTCTCCCACTACTGACATATGAACGCGCACCCATTCATCCGGCGCCTTCGCAAATTCGGCGGCGGTGGTAAAACCATGGCGTTTCAGGAACATGGCATACTGGTGACCGATTCCCCAGATATCACCCACGGCGGTGGCTGCCAGCATTTCTTCTGTGAGACGTGCATTGGCTGCCCAGAATACACCTGTATCGCGGTGTCTTTTCTTGGCATAGCGGTTAGCGATCTTTGCCAACGTTTTGGTAGGCGCAATGCCAATGGTGGTGGGTATGCCCGTATGCTGGTGTACGGTTTTGCGGATCGTAACACCCAGTTGCAGCAGATCCTGGTAGGGCAGATCGTGCATATCGAGAAATGCTTCGTCAATGCTGTATATTTCCAGCCGGGGCACATAGGCGCCAAAGGTTTTCATGACGCGGTCGCTCATATCTCCATACAGCGTATAGTTGCTGCTGAAGATCGCAGCATTCAGCTGCTGCAATTTAGCAGCCACCAGGTGTACGGGTGTACCCATCACAATGCCCGCGTCTTTTGCCTCCTGGCTGCGCGATATCACGCATCCGTCGTTGTTGCTGAGTACCACCACGGGTCTTCCTTCCAGTTTGGGATCAAATACGCGCTCCACCGAGCAGTAAAAATTATTGCAATCCACTAAAGCATACATTTTCTTACATCTTTGGGATCGATAATTATTTTTACCACCACACCCCATACCTGCATATTCATCTCGGGGGTTATTTCTATCTCCTTGTATTTGCTGTTGCCCGGCACCAGCCAGCACCGCAGGTCGTTCTTTTTTAAAAACTTAACGGTAAAATCTCCGTTCATCACGGCTACCACAATATCTCCGTTGGAAGGTTTTACTGATTTGTCTACCACCAATATGGCTTTCGGGGGTATGAAGGCGCTTATCATACTATCGCCGCTGCATTCAATTATAAAAGTAGAAAGCGGGTGTTGTATCAGTACATCGTTCAGGTTGATTCTTTCTTCGAGGTAATCCATGGCCGGCGAGGGAAAACCAGCTTTAACGGCCGATGGATAGTACGTAGTTTCCATGGTTCTGTTTAAATTAATTTACTATAAAAATACTAAAAAATTTAGTAGTTTGATAGTAAATTTTTTAGCGTTGACAATGAGACGGTTAGTGATTGCGGGATTTCGGGAAGGTGGGATTTTGGGATTGGATACATCGTGTCGCGTATTCAACATCTGATTCATTCTTCGGCGGTCAGGCCTGCGTACCGACCGCATCGTTGCATCGCCGCATCGTCGCCGCGTCCGCCGTTGTTGGTGTTTTCACCAACAACCCGAAGCGAGGGGGAGATACCGGAATCCCGACATTTCATTTCCACACCTGCCCGCGGCCATATACGATTATCATTTTAAATCATGACCATCATGAAAATCCGCGTTCCACCAGACCGGCCAAAGCATTTACCGCCGTTGTTGATATTATCACCGGCAACACGAAGCAAACGCATACCGCAAAAAAACAATCGCAATTATTCTTCATGTTCCAGCGGAACATTTTGTGGGTAGAAAACATTGGATGAGTATCCCTGCATGCCGTAGGTATGCGTTGTGCAGAGCCGATTATTTGCACAAACCGTTCCTCCGGAACGGAATAAAAATATACAATCATATCTACCCACAATGCACCCCGATGGGGTGCCACTTGCCGGAGCCGGCTCCTCTTCCGCAATTTATCGGATACATCGCCGCAGTCTGACTTGCGGTACCGACCGCGACATTTCATTTCCACACCTACCCGCGGCCCTATACGATTATCATTTTATATCATGACCATCATGAAAATCCGCGTTCCATCAGACCGGCCAAAGCATTTACCGCCGTTGTTGGTGTTTTCACCAACAACCCGAAGCGAGGGGGAGATACCAGAATCTCGACACTTCATTTCCACACCGTCCCGCGGCCATACACGATTATCATTTTAAATCATGACCATCATGAAATTCCGCGTTCCATCAGACCAGCCAAAGCATTTTCCGCCGTTGGCACTATCACCAGCAACCCGAACCGATAAAATGACTTTAATGCAATCTTAATCACCATCATGGATGTTCTCATTTTTTTGACGTCCAATAGCGCGTTGACCAGCCAGCCGGAAAGAATAAAGCGCCAACTTTGCCGTATTGTTCAAAAAAAGTGTCAGCTTTACACTTGTTCTTTGAGCGGGTACCGGGTAAAATGATTCAACAGCGGTGGGTTCATGCCGGGAAGCCGGGATCAATTATGATCTCAAATGAGTATTATTGTATAGAAATTCAGATAAGCGCCAATAACCGGTCAGCGTATTATTTTTAGTGAGAAGAGAGAAATTAATGCTTAAGCCTGTCGATATGCCGTCTTTGCGCAATGATACATTGGACGATGCATCCTTTCAACGATTGTTTAAAGAATGTTTCGTGTCTTTCTGCGCCTATTACCAGTACAAATTTGGCTTTTCCACCGATATTGCCAAGGAAGTGGTACACACCGGTTTTATTAAACTCTGGGAAAACCGGGCTTCAGTTGCAGCCGATTCCGCCAAAGCCTATCTCCGTAAAACCATCACCAATGCCAGTCTGGATATCCTGAAACATGAAAAGGTGAAGCGCCAGCATGTCCTTCATGTAGTACAAACCAATGCAGAAGAAGCCATTGATCCCGCAATAGATTCCATTGATCTTAAACAATTATCGGCCGATATAAGCAAAGCAGTAGCAGATTTGCCCGAACAAATGCGCCTGATTTTTGAGCTGAGCCGCAACGAGGGGTTGAAATACGCTGAGATCTCCGGCAGGCTCCATATCTCGGTTAAAACAGTAGAAACACAGATGAGCAGGGCGCTGGCAAGGCTCCGCCAGAAATTATCGCGCTACCTGGTTTTTATGTTGCTGGTGTTATAAAAAAATTATCATTTTTTTTTACGGCTTGTAGGGGTAGTCGTTCAGCCAATCGTATAATTATATTGACGTACGTATATAACAAATGCATGGAAGCAGCAAACAATGTGGATGATTTACTGGTAAGATATCTTTTAAATGAATCGGACAGCAACGAAGCGGCATTTGTCCTGGACTGGATCAATTTAAATGAAGAAAACCGGCAGCATTTCGAAAAGTTGAAACAGACGGTAGGGCTGCTGGCCCTGCAGCATACCAGCGCCATTAATATTGATGATGAATGGGAGCATTTGCAACAACAGATTACACAAAGAAAAACGGGCGTGGATGCCGGCGTAGATTCCGGAACTGATTTGCAGGAGATACCGTGGCAAACAGGCGAACGCCGGGGCAAAATATACCGGGTTTTATTGCGCACCGCAGTTGCCGCCGCCATAATAATAGCCATTGCAGCCGGTTGGTTGTTTAATAAAAATAAAGTTACCGGTACACAAATAGCAACCAGTTCAGATTCCATAGCCACCATCAACCCTGCAAACGCCATCGTGCACCATGAAAACAATACGAGCAACAAAACAAGGGCTTTTGCATTGCCTGACGGATCTCAGGTAAAACTTTCAGCCAACAGCGAACTCACTTACAGCGAGCCGGCTGGTGGCGGCAAACGGGATGTAGTATTGAAAGGGGAAGCGGATTTTGCTGTAGCAAAAGATAAAACCAAACCATTTACAGTGTACAGCGGAGATATTTCTACCATGGCCGTAGGTACCAGGTTTACAGTGACTGCTTTTGAAAACGATAAATTCATACAGGTAAAATTGCTGGAAGGCAAAGTGCTGGTGAAATCGGAAAAACCTACCGATAAGAAACTTACAGACAATTTTTATTTGTTGCCGGGTCAGCAACTGATTTATGATAAGAGCAGGCAAACAGCAAAAATTAAAATGTTCGGCCGCGATGAAAATATTGCAGGTAACAGCAGGCCACAGGATAAAGATGTACACGAAAACCTGTTGCTGCCCCTGTACGATAAGAAATCATGGTTCATGTTCAATAACCAGTCGCTACCCGAAATATTCCACGCGCTGGAACTGATGTACGATGTGAGAATAGATTATCAGAAGAAAGATGTTGAGCAGCGGTATTTTATTGGAACATTTAATAAGTCTGATTCAGTAGAAAATATTTTACAGCAAATAGCGGTACTCAATAAACTTACTGTAACAAGAAAGGACAAAGCGTTCTCTATTAGCAGAACAAAGTAATAACACCAGCGGGTATACGAACAACAGCATAACGATTGCCAGGTTTTTAATGGTCTAAACATCTAAAACTGCTCATATGAAATTTCTACCAACGTAACACACTCATTGCGGCTTACTGCTGCCTTCATCTTCCCATTAGACTGCATTGTCTTTCGCTTTTATTTGCCCGGCAATGCCAGCACTTCCGTCATCCATTTTTCACGGGCAGCTTTCGCCCGCATCAAACAAATTCAACCTGTATTACAAAAAAATAATTCTTTAACATAAACTGCTGCTATATGAAATTCAATTTCATCAGATTGAGGACAAATCCAGTTGTCCCCGTAGTTCTCTTTTGCCTGCTGGTAAGCCAGGCTGTTTCCGCCCAGCAATCCGGTATTTCGGTTAATGGGGTAGTGCAGTCTGCCAGTAACAACGAATCCGTTCCGGGTGTGTCCGTAATCGTTAGAAACACCAAAACAAATTTTACATCGGGCACTACAACAGATAGTACAGGTGTATTTACATTCCCGCGCATACCCGCAGGTGGGCCTTACAGTTTTACTTTCTCCGCCATCGGATATGAATCGCAGACCCTCGGTGGCTATAATGTAAAAGAAAATGCTTCTTTATCGCTGGTGGTTAAAATAAAACAAAGTGCCGCCACAACCATGGATCAGGTAGTGGTAGTGGGCTATGGATCGCAGAAAAGAAAAGATCTTACTGGCGCCGTTGGTTCTATAAGCGCCAAAGACATAAAAGATATGGCGGTTATCCGTGTAGACCAGGCATTAATAGGCAAAGCAGCCGGTGTGCAGGTAAAACCTTTCACTGGTCAGCCCGGAGCAGCACCACAAATACGCGTGCGTGGCATTGGAAGTATCTCAGCCGGGTCGGATCCGCTTTACGTGGTGGATGGTTTCCCGGTTACGGATATTTCTACGCTTAACCCCAATGATATTGAAACCCTGGATATATTAAAAGATGCATCGGCCACCGCCATCTATGGTTCACGGGGTTCCAATGGTGTTATTCTAATTTCTACTAAAAGGGGAAAGGAAGGCAAGCCGGTTATTTCTTTTGATACTTATTACGGTCTGCAAACAGTATCGCTGAAGCCAAAAATGATGAATGCAAAAGAGGAGGCGCAATACTTTTATGATGGCGTTCGCAACCGCAACCTGGATGCCGGCAACAATGTCTCCGGCCCACCCGACAAATGGACCCTGGCCGTACCCGCCACCATCCTGGATGTACTGGCAGGGCGTAATACCACCAATGTAGACTGGTTAAGCGAGATCATGCATACGGCGCCGCAATCGCAGCAGCAATTAACAGTGAGGGGAGGAGATCGCAATATCCGGTACTCACTCAGTGGTGAATACCTGAACCAGCAGGGCATTATCCGCCACACAGATTTCAAGCGGTATTCAGTCAGGGCCAATATAGATGCACAGCTCACCAAAAAATTATCGCTGAAAGTAAACCTGAACCCTTCTTATACAACAGAAAATGTGGTACAGGCAAGCGGACTTACCAGCGGTCCCAATGAAAATGTGATAGGAAGTGCTATGGCAGTTACGCCTTTTTATCCTATTTATGACAGTGCCGGCAATTATTCTTCTTACAACGGGCTGGCGGCTTCCGGCAATTTTTATCACCCGCTGGCGCTGCTCAATGAAATTAAACATACACGGAAAGGCCAGCGCCTGATAGGCAATATGAACCTGGAATATAAGATTCTCAGCGGCCTGTCTTTGAATATACTAACAGGAATAGATATGCGCGGAATAAATGAAGAAAAATTTAAGCCCAAACTGCCTGCTTTCCTGAATGATGTAGCCTACGGAAGCGATTCCACGACCAATAACCTGAACTGGCTCACCGAGTTTACACTCAACTACAATAAAAGATTTAACAAACACCAGGTAACTGCGCTGGCCGGTTATACCACGCAAAAAGAAAGTTACCGCGGAAGTTATATTTACAGCGATAAGTTTTCCAATAACCTGGTGCCTACCTTAAGTGCGGTAAGCGGCGTTATTACCAATGGTACGTCAACCGTAAGCGAATGGTCCATGGTATCCTACCTGGCAAGGGTCAACTACAACTACAACAGCAAATATTACCTCACCGCTTCCATTCGTACAGATGGTTCATCGCGTTTCGGAAGCGATAAAAAATACGGTTTATTCCCTTCCGCAGCAGTAGCCTGGCGTTTATCTGACGAGAACTTTTTAAAAAATGTAAAACATTTAAGCGAATTGAAATTACGGGCCAGCTATGGTGTTACCGGTAACAACAATATTGGTAATTACGATCACCTGGCTACCATCATCTACGAAAATTATGCACTGGGTGGTGTAGCTGCCGGAGGATATGCCCCTGCAAGACTGGCCAATAACCTGCTTACCTGGGAAACGCAGGAGCAATTTAACATCGGGCTGGATATGAGTTTCTTTGAACGCCGCCTCACCCTTTCGGTTGACAACTTTCAGTCGAAGAACACCAACCTGCTGCTCAATGTAAACGTGCCGGATATTTCCGGGTTTAATACTGCATTGAAAAATATTGGTGAAGTAAAAAATACCGGTTGGGAATTTGTGCTGAGTACCGTGAACACCAAGGGCAGGTTTGAATGGAATACCGATTTTAATATTTCCTCATTCCGGAATAAAGTAGTGAAACTGGGCCCGTCGGGTGACCCCATTATTTCAAACGGCGGCAATATTACTATGCTGGGACAGCCCATTGGTATGTTTTATGGCTGGCTTACCAATGGCATTTTTAAAAACCAGGCTGAGCTGGATGCGGGTCCCATTTTTGCACCCGGCACCGCCAGCCGCTCTCGCCTGGGTGATACACGGTTTGTAGATGTAAGCGGTCCCAACGGAAAACCCGATGGTGTCATCAACAGCTTCGATAAAACAATTATGGGCAATCCATACCCGGATTTTTATTATGGTATGACCAACCGCTTCGCCTATAAAAATATTAGCCTTATTGTTAGTATCCAGGGTACCAAAGGCGCGCAGATAATCAATGAAACGAGGCTCGGTGCTAATATGTCTACCCGCGCAAGAACCAACCAGCTGGCATTGTCGAACAATTACTGGAAATCGCCCGACGAACCCGGCGACGGCAACACACCCAGGCCCAACGATGCACCCACCGGTAATATCAGGGGAGAAAGTCAGCAAAAGCAACTTGACAACGGCACGTATTTGCGCTTTAATAATATCAACCTGAGCTACCAGGTGCCGGAATTGGCTGCCCGTAAGCTCAAAGTAAGTTCCATCAGGATTTACCTCAATGCCAACAATCCGTTTATCATTACAAAATTTACTTCGTTTAATCCGGACTCCAGTACATCCGGAGATTCGCTTACACCCGGCAGGGATCTGAATGATTATCCTTTACCCAAAAGCCTGTCACTTGGTTTAAACGTAACATTTTAATGATTCAATTATAAAATGCTTGTATGAAAAAGATAATTTTTTTATGGATGGTTGCAACTGTTTTCATGGTATCCTGCAGCAAGAACTTTATAGAAATTGCACCTATTTCTACCGTGAGTGTTGATTTTGTTTACAAAACCGATAAGGATTTTGCCGATGCGGTAACAGCCGTATATGCCGTGTACCAGGGAGAATATGCCAACTGGTGGCAATACGGCGATGTGCGTGGCGATGATGCCCGGAGCGGATTGGTGAGCAACCTCACTGTTTCTGATATGGATAAATTTATTCTGAACAATGATGCAGATATATTAACCAGCAGCTGGCGTAATTATTATAAGATAATCGACCGGGCGAATAATGTACTTGCAAAAATTGCGGGCGCAGACGCAAACATTGTAAAAAACAAAGGCCGGTATATTGGGGAGGCAAAATTTCTGCGGGCCATGGCTTATTTTAACCTGGTACGCATTTTTGGCGATGTGCCGCTTACTACCGCACCGGTAACAGTGGAAGCCAGCTATAAAACGCGCCGTACCAATACCGATACCATTTACAATTCGCTGATTATACCCGACCTGCTGGATGCCGAGTCAAAACTGCCCAATGTGTATACCGGCGCCGATATTGGCCGCGCAACCAAAGGTGCTTCCAAATCTTTATTGGGAAAAGTATATTTAACAGTGCATGATTTTGCAAAAGCAGAATCCAAATTACAGGAAGTAACCGCCATGGGTTATGCACTGCTTCCCAAATACAACGACTTGTTTGACTATACAAAAAATGAACATCATTCCGAATATATTTTTGATATTGAATATGAAGAAGGCATCAATGAAGGAAGTATTTTCACTACGCAGTTCTCACTGAGTTTTCAGGGCGGAGGCACGCTGGCAACTATCATGGCCAGTTATTACGGATTACCGGCAGCAGGTGGCGGCGACCAGGGATGCCCGACCGACCAGCTTTTTGCCGTATATGATTCAACGGATCTGCGCAAAGGCATCAGCGTGGCAAAGGGCCTCACGGTGAATGGTATGTATACACCCATTTCCACCACCGGCATTGGTTCATTTACACTAAAGTATATGGTGCCGATGATCAAAGCCAATGACAGCCGCGCCAACTGGAAAGTGATCCGGTATGCCGATGTGATATTGATGTATGCAGAAGCATTAAACGAAAATGGTAAGACAACAGAAGCGCTTACCTGGCTCAATAAAATAAGAACCCGTGCGGGGGTAGCCAATTACGCCGGTCTTACCAAAGATGATACAAGAGAAAAGGTCTACCTGGAGCGCCGGCTGGAATTATCAATGGAAGGCCATCGCTGGTTCGACCTGGTAAGAACCGGCCGCGCATTCAGCACCATGGCGCCATTGGGAATGAAATCGTACATGACTGTATTTCCAGTGCCGCAGGCACAGGTGGAAATTATTCATGACGCCACCATATTTCCGCAAAACCCTGGATATAATTAATGGATAACAACCAAACAAACCGGTGATATCTTTTAAAACTGCCGGGTATTAAAAATCATAAAGGACTACCATGAATGAATCAATAAGGCATCATCAGAACGGGCACAATGAGCAAAGCCGGCGTGAATTTCTGAAACTGGCCGGCACCGTGGGCATCGGGCTTCCTTTTATTTCTTTTTCCGGAACCAGCCTTGTGGCTGTCTCCATTGTCAGTGAAGCGAATGATGCAATGGCCGGAGCGGCATCAGTACAATGGGCCGCAAATGAACTGCAACAGGCGCTGGTAGCCCATGGCATCACCGTAAACAGGGTGTCTTTGTTACATGATACAAAAACGAATGAACTGGTGGTAGTGATTGCCGGTGCAGACAATGCAATCCTGAAAGAAATACCCGGCATAAAAATTCCGGCTGTTCCGGAAGCATTGGGTTTAGTGCCTGCAAACATCAATGGCAGGCAGGTGCTGATAGCAACCGGTTTCGATGAACGCGCCCTGGTATACGCATTGCTTGAACTGGCAGACCGCGTACAATATTCAACACAACCCATTGCCGCCGTTACAATAAAGGAACCTGTTATTGAACAGCCTGCCAATGCTATACGAAGCATAACGCGGTTGTTTACCAGCGATGTGGAGGATAAACCATGGTTCAATGACCGCGCTATGTGGCCTGCATATCTGACTATGCTGGCAACACAACGTTTTAACCGTTTTAATCTTTGTTTTGGAATAGGATATGATTTTTTACAGAAAGTAACAGATGCTTATTTTCTTTTTACCTATCCGTTTTTGTTTGATCTACCCGGTTACCAGGTGCGTGTACCGCAGTTGCCCGATAGTGAACGCGATGCCAACATGGCAATGCTGAAATATATCAGCCGGCAAACCGTTGCACGCGGTATGCAATTTCAGTTGGGTTTATGGATGCATGGTTATGAATGGCTGAACACCACCAATGCCAACTATACCATCGAGGGCATCACCAAAGAAAACCATGCGGCCTATTGCCGCGATGCGGTGCGGTATTTACTGCAGCAATGCCCCGATATCAGTGGGGTTACTTTCCGGGTACACGGAGAAAGTGGTGTAAATGAAGGCAGTTATGATTTCTGGAAAACAATTTTTGAAGGGGTAAAGACCTGCGGCCGTCGTGTGGAAATTGATATGCATGCAAAAGGGATGGATCAAACCATGATCGACAATGCCGTAAATACCGGTATGCCGGTTGTAATATCGCCCAAGTACTGGGCTGAGCATATGGGTATGCCTTACCACCAGGCAGATATCCGTTCGCTGGAAATCCCCGACGATAAACACAAACCATCTGCATTGATGAACCTGAGCGCCGGTTCAAGAAGTTTTTTAAGATACGGTTACGGCGATCTGCTGAAAGAAGATCGACCTTATAAAGTTATACACCGCATCTGGCCCGGCACACAAAGGCTTTTGCTTTGGGGCGATCCTGTTACTGCAGCCGCCCATGCAAAGGCATTTAGTTTTTGCGGAAGCAATGGGGTAGAACTCATGGAACCGCTGTCATTTAAAGGCAGGCGTGGTTCAGGAATTGCAGGTGATCGCTGCGCTTATGCAGACGCCAGCTTAAAACCCAATTGGGACTGGGAGAAATATGCATACACGTTGCGCATCTTTGGCCGGATGCTATACAATCCCGCTACCGCTCCGCAGGTATGGCAGCGTTACCTACAGAAAAACATCGGCGCCGGAGCAACAGCAGCAGAAACAGCGCTCGCCAATGTGAGCCGCATTCTGCCCACCGTGCTTACCTTCCACGGCGCTTCTGCCGGAAACAATATGTACTGGCCGGAAATCTATACCAACCAGCCTATTACAGATCCTTCCATAAAAAATCCCTATACAGATACGCCAGCTCCCAAGACTTTTGGCAATGTAACTCCGCTTGATCCGCAAATGTTTGAAAGTATCAATGCATTTGCAAAAAATTTACTGGCTGATATGAGCAATGGTAAATACAACGCCATAGAAGTGGCGCAATGGCTGGAAGATAATACTGCCGTTGCAGAAAAGTCACTGTTGGCAATGGAAGCAGGCGCCAAAGGTAAAAATACAGCCGCCTACCGGCGTATGGCAATAGACATTGCATTGCAGATTGGGCTGGGTCATTTCTTTTCGGCAAAATTCCGCTCGGGCGTTTTATATGCAATCTATGAGCAATCCGCCGATCGCAAAGCACTGGAAGAAGCGCTTACCTATTACCGTAAGGCAAGAAATGCATGGGCGGCGCTGGCAGAAAAAGCAACACCGGTATACAAACCAGATATCACAGTGGGCGAACACCCGTGGTTGCGTGGTCACTGGGCGGATCGCTTACCGGCTATTGAGGACGACCTGGCCAATATGGCTAAAAAACTGGCGGATTATTCTGGCAGCAGTACCATCAATGCAACCAAAGCAGTGGCATATGCAACCGGCAGGCCAGTGCGTGTAAAAACTTCCTGTACGCACCAACAGCCAGCAGCGTTTACCGCCGGTGAACCGCTCGCCGTAGCATTTGTTTTTGATAAAAAGCCGCAATCGGCTAAATTGTATTACCGCCATGTAACGCAGGCCGAACGTTACCAGCAGGCAGACCTGGAATGGAAGGGCAACACCGGAGAAGCAGTTATCCCTGCCAGTTATACCGGGTCTGCTTATCCGCTTGAATATTATATTGCGGTACAGCATGCACCCGGCGTCACTTCTTTATACCCGGGTTTTAATGCAGCGCAGCCGGCACAACCTTATTTTACAGTGAGACGGTCCGGCAAACCGTCTTAAAAATAATTCATTTTGCCAGCCAGCTTTTACTCAATAAATTTTTCATTGCATAAAATATGTTCAGATTAAAAAGACAGAAATGGTTTGTATTGCAGGGGTTGATCTTTTTTACATTGATCAATCTCCATGCTGGCGGTCAGTCATTACAGGTTACCATTGTAACAGATGCCGCACCAGGCGCACCGGTGATGCACGGGATCAATAAAATGATGGCAGCCCTGCAAGAAAAAAATATCGAAGTTAAAAAAGTATCCACCATCAGTGGCGCCACCGGCGGCCAGCTGATAATTGCAGGATTGTCTGCCGGTGATGGCGCCGCTGCGCAATATGTAAAAGCCGGTAAACGCATTGTACCGGCTACTGCAGAAGCTTTGTCTGTTTTCAGAACCACCAATGCCGGTAAGCAGGCGCTGGTTATTACCGGTTACGATGATCGCGGGCTGATGTATGCGTTGCTGGATGTGGCCAGCCGGATCGGATGGTCTAAAAACAATCGTTTGCCATTTGTGGAAGTAAAAGAAATAACTGAAAAGCCGGCTGTACCGAACAGGGCTATTTCAATATATACAATGAACCGTGCCTGGTGGGAAACACGGTTATACAATGAAGCATATTGGGCAAAGTACCTCGACATGCTGTGTGCAACCAGGTTCAATTCGCTGGTAGTAATCTTCGGTTATGAAAATGGTGGTTTCCTGGCACCGTGTTATCCTTATTTTTTTGACACGGAAGGTTTTCCTGGCGTTAAAATGGAAGGCCTCACTGCGCAGCAACAACAAAAAAACCTGGCATCATTTAACCGGCTGATAGAAATGGCCCATGAACGCGGTATTGAATTTACGGTGGGCATATGGGATCATATTTACCGGGGTGGCGTACAGGGCGGTGGTCTGGCCAATACAAAAAACGCACCCGATCAGCCAGTGCCCGGCCTGGTCTGGGGCGTAAATGAAAACAACCTGGTGAGTTACAATAAAGCGGCGCTGGAAAAATTTATACGGATGGTTCCTGGCCTGGATGCTATTCAGTTCCGCTTACACGATGAATCCGGTCTCAAAAAAGAAGAACAACTGGGTTTCTGGCTCGACGTATTTAAAATGATCAAAAAAGATTATCCAAAAATGCGGCTGGATTTGCGTGCTAAAGAATTGCCGGAAGCAGTAATTCAGGGCGCACTGGATATTGGTATCAATTTCAGGATTACCACCAAATACTGGATGGAGCAAATGGGTATGCCCTGGCATCCAACCCAGATCAACCCCGAAAAAAGTGCCCGCCGCCATAGCTATTCAGATTTACTGCGTTATCCACAGCAATACAAGATGCACTGGCGTTTGTGGAATGGCGGTACAACACGGATATTGTTATGGGGTAGTCCCGCGTACGTAAAACGTTTTGCAGAAACCACCCATTTATATAACGGCGATGGTTTTGAAGTGAATGAACCGCTGGCAACAAAAATGGAAGCCCAGCCGCATGATGCCATCCCTTTTGAACTACTGAATGCCCCTTACCGCTATTATGATTTTGAATTTGAACGGTACTGGTATTTTTTTCAATCGTTTGGCCGTACCGGTTATAATCCGGATGCACCGCCCGATACCTGGAAAAAAGAATTTGAACAAAGATTTGGTGCTGCGGGTCCTTATCTCCGGGAAGGTTTGGAGCAGGCCAGCTGGGTCTTGCCACGCATTATTACATCGTGTTACCCGTACAGCCAGTTTCCAACCACCAGGGGATGGGCTGAAAAACAATCGATGGGCGACCTGGCAAAGTATGCAAAGGCAGAGATTACAGACCTGCGTCAGTTCACCAATTTTGATGAAGAAGCACAATTGATAATAGAGAAAGGAGAAACACCTAAAATGCTGCAATCTGTCAACAGCCAGTGGTTTTTAAAAACCGGTTCAGCTATCGAACAGCAAATAAAACTGGCAAAGAAAGCAAACGGCAATACACCCAATAAAGAATTTCAATCTACCATTGCCGACCTGGGTATACTGGGCGGACTATCGTTGTACTATGCATACCGTATACCTGCGGCTATCTATTACCGCTTGTATGACCGTACAAAAAATGCAGCATCGCTCGATTCTGCCATAATGTATGAGAAAAAGGCTGTAGCAGCGTGGCGGCAGCTGGTGCATGCGGCTGGTGATATGTATACCAGTGACCTGATGATGGGGCTGCGTGAAGCAAACCTTTGCGGCCATTGGAAAGATGAGCTGGCAGCGCTGGAGAAAGACCTCACAGGGCTTGGCGCAGAAAAAGAATTGATTACATCTCATGGAGGCACCGCAGGTGCATTACAATATGCTATAGCGCCGTTGCCACCACTCAATAACTTTTCAGTGCAGCACAAGCCGGTGCTTACCGTCACACCCGGCAAACCCATTACCATTTCTGTAAAACTGCAGGCCAGGGCTGGTGTAAAATGGGTAAGGCTGAAATACCGGAGTGTGAACCAGGAAGAAGAATACAAAACGCTGCCCATGACAGCCGGTAAGGAAAAAGACATCTATACCGTAACCGTGCCTGCAGGTGAAGTGGAAACCCAGTGGGATTTCATGTACTTTATAGAAATGATGGATAACAAACAGAATGGAAGCATATACCCCGACTTTAATAAACAGACACCTTATTATATTGTACAATTAGAACGACCCAGCCATTAATTAATAAAAAAAATTGCCGGATATGAAGATACTTTTCACATCATTTACTTTTGCGGTTTCATTTTGTTGCATTGCACAGACAGCCCAGCGCAAGGCAGGCAGCCCATTGGACCACCTTCCTTCCAATATTCAGGTACTCACTACTTTCGGTGAACGCGCAGATTTTTCTCCGGATAATAAACGGGTAGCATTTATGACCAAAAGTTTTGGCGATGCAATGGTGATAGATCTGGAAACACGCAAAATAAAATGCCTCACCTGCAATGTTCCTGCAGCCGCTTTTTTACGGGTGATGCATTTATCTACCGGCGATTATATTCTAATTGGCCCTGAGAAGTTTACCGATATCAATACCAGCCGCCAGCGCGACAATGAACTCTGGTTCCTCAGCAAACAGCCGGGTTCAAAACCAGTCCGCTTTAACGAGAAGATGAGTGAAGGCATGGCCATCTCAAAAAAAGGTTTGAAGATTGCTTATTCGCAATTGCATGCACAGTACCCTGAAATAAAAGAAGGTTCTTCCCGCATCGTCATGGCCGATATTGATGTTAGCGGCGGCACCCCAAAGATTATCAATAAACAAATTGTATATGAAAGTGCAGACAGTACATGCACACTGGAAGCTCAGGATTTTTTTGACAATGATTCCAAAATGACATTCATCTGTTATGAACCCGCTCATATGGCTTCAGTAATGACTATGGACCTGCATACCAAACAGGTGGTTAACCACTCTCAGAAACCAAATACTTACAATGAATGTGAAGGAATATTCCCCGACGGAAAATATACCTGTGTTGAGGCAGATCGCCAGTGTGATGAGCTGGGTGGCAGAAGGGGACCATGGAATATCGATATCTGGAAGTTAAAGCTCGATGGTACCGGGAAGGATTTTATACGGCTCACCCATTTCAATGACTACGAAGGCGGAAAAGCATCCAACCCCGTAGTGGCTACCGACGGTAAGCACATGGCTTTTCAGTTTGCCAATACAACGGACCCGGCAGGGGTGGGTTATGGACTGTTGCTTTATACATTTTGATAGCATTGTTTTAATTATGTTTGTTGCCTGAATAAAGCGATATGAAAAAACTACAACAACTCATTTGTACAGCCGTTTGCCTGGGGGCCATCCTTTTTGTTTCGCCAGCCGGCGCGCAATCGTCTCCAAAAGAAATTGATAAGTGGTACAATAGCGGTAAATGGCTGAATGGACTGCACCGGAAGCCTGCCGGCACCATTAATAAGAAAATATTTGCAGCGCAATACCGGGCCAATAAGTCGCGGTGGGACTTTGCCTTTGCCTACCTTCAAAAAACAGACCTGTCTGCGCTTACACCAGGGCGTTACCCCTTGGATGGCGACAATGTATACATCAATGTAACGGAGGGTCCTTCTAAAAATAAAGAAGATGTGATGTTTGAAGCGCATAAAGACTATGCAGACATTCATTGTGTAATTTCGGGCAGGGAACTGATTGGCATTGCGCCTTATGCAACCGCGGTGTTAAAAAAACCGTATGATCCCGCAAAAGACATTGCTTTCTATGAAGCCAAAGGCAAATATTATGTGTCTGATTCCACCACGGTTTTTATTCTTTTTCCTGAGCAGGATGCGCATTGCGGAGGTATTAAAGTAAAAGAAAGCGAAGTGGTAAAAAAGGTGGTGGTAAAAGTAAAGACCAGTAAATGATCCTGCCATGATGCTTCTATCATTATAAAAGTATAAACCAAGTATAGCGTAATGAAAAATATTATTATCCGTAACAATTTACAGGAATTGTATAAAGATGTGTATACCACGGAAGCAGTGTCTGTGTTGTCTGCTTTGTCTGGCTTCAATACGGTAATCAAGGAAGCGATGGATTTGCGCATCCGTACCAGGAATGACAGACAGCGGTCAAAAACCCGTATCGGTTTTAATGAGCCCGGTGCATTGATACCACGCACTTCTATTAAAGTGCAGGATGCAAGAGACGGAAAATTTGAAGGGGCGGTGATACCGGCTGATTTGCAAAGACAGTGGATACAGGGAACCGGGCCAGCGGCCAAACCCAATGCTACCATAGAAAGCAGTATAAGAAATGTGGCGTACGCCCTGCTTTCAGGTGCTGATGGATGGATGTTTGACGGGGAAGATGCACTTGGCCAGATAAACACCATGTCGCTCGACAATCAGCGCAACCTTAAACTGGCTATCCACAAAGATCCGTTGTTTTTAAAGGCGGCAGAAAAAGTTGCTGAAGAAATGAATCAATGGGCAAAAGGCTTTCTTGGTAAAAACATTATAAGCAATTGGGAAGAGCAATTAAATTTTACCACTAAAATTTTCCGTGCCAGGGGTTTGCATCTGGACGACAGGCATATACGAGACGGGAATGGAGTGGCCATGGCCGCTTCTATTGTTGATTTGTGTTTGTATGTGACCAATAATTACCAATCGTTGCAAAAAAATAATTCTTCCATCGTTTTATACCTGCCAAAAATACAGACTGCCGGCGAGGCGTCTATCTGGAATGAAATGCTGCTTGCTGTTGAAAAGGAGTTGTCACTGGAATCCGGAGCCATCAAAGTATATGTGCTGGTGGAGCAACTGGAAGCCACGTATCAGCTAATGGAAATACGCGCTGCGCTGGGCAAACATTTTGTTGGGTACAATACCGGCAGATGGGATTATATAAACAGTGTGTCTGATGCGCTGGCCTGGGATAATAATTTTATCAATCCCAATATTGAAGACATTACCATGACCTATGGTTATATGGCCAGGTATGAAGACCGTGTAAGAAGGGCTGTTAATACGCCCGACGCCAATGGCAATTTTGCACTGTGGCAGGGCGGCATGGAACCCAATATACCGGTAGGTTCGGCAGCGGGTGTTGCTGCCAGTATGAAAAAAGCAGTAGCCGGTGCAGAACGCGAGCAAAGAGATGGAGCCAGTGGAAAATGGGTGGCGCACTGGAAAATGGTCAATATTGTGCGGCCTGTCTGGGAAAATGCAGGAGCACCTAACCAGGCTGGCAGAAAATTTCCACCGCTTACCTACACACAGCAGGATGCAGAAGGGCTTATTCGGCTGGAGCCCGCCAACAGAACCATACGGGGTGCCAGGAATCTTGCAAGTGTGGCGTTGCAATATGGCAATGCATTTGGCCAGGGTATGCAGGCTGCGGCATTGAAAGCGGCAGACTTTTTTGGAAATGACGATATTCTTTATTTAATGGAGGATATGGCTACCGGTGAAATACGACTCAGTATATTATGGGAATGGGTGCACAAGGGGGCGGTGCTTACGGAAGATGATGCGGAAGCCGGTGTAAAAGCAGGCGATGTTTTTTCACTTACTCTGTTTAAACGTATTTTAACGGAGGAGTACGACAAACTGCTTAAAGCAAATACAAAAGACGTGTATGATCAGTCCAAGCTTACCACGCTGCCTATAGCAGAAGAAATTGCGAAAGTATATGTGCTTAGTGAAATCAAAGCCCCGTGGTTTGTGGATCTGCTGAACATCAATTTAAATAATACAAACCTGGAAACTGCAAAAGAAAGGATTCAGCAATACATGGTCACTTTTTCTGAAAAAGGAAAACGGATCACGGAAAACCTGGATTTTAAGGCTGTTACTGCTTAACCGGAATAAAAAGTATCATATGCATTCCATTAAACATTGCTGTATTGTTATTGCCTGTTTTTTTATAACTGTAGCTGCTGCTGCACAGCATGCAAGAATTAAAATTGATCTTGACAGGGTAATAGGAGAGGTTGACAAAAATATCTATGGCAATTTTGTGGAACACCTGGGCCGTTGCGTATATGGCGGTGTGTATGAACCGGGAAGCCCGTTGTCTGATGAAAAAGGATTCCGTAAAGATGTAATGGCTGCGGTAAAAGATTTAAAACCTTCGCTGGTGAGGTATCCCGGTGGAAATTTTGTATCCAATTATAACTGGACAGATGGGGTTGGACCAAAAGCAGAACGGGTGCCGCGCATGGAACTGGCATGGCACCGGCTCGAAACAAATGAGTTTGGTACCAATGAATTTCTTGATTACACAAAAGCCATTGGTACAGAGCCCTATTTTGCAGTAAATATGGGTACGGGCACCATTGAAGAAGCACGGAGATGGGTAGAATACTGTAATGTAAAAGAAGGCCCTTATTATGCAGAACTTCGCAAAAAACATGGATACCCCGAACCTTATAATATTAAATACTGGGGATTGGGAAATGAAATGGACGGCCCCTGGCAGATGGGACACCTGGATGCCATTGATTATACAAAGAAAGCGCGCGAAGCCGCCAAGCTCATGCAGCGCACTTCGCCCGGTATAAAACTCATTGCTGCCGGTTCATCTAATTACCGGCCCGGTGCAGACCCCGATTACTGGAATGAAACAGTATTGAATGAGTTAAAAGATGTGATCGATTATATAGCACTGCATATTTATGTGGGCAACCCCGACAGCAATTACTATAATTTTATGGCAACGCCGCTGGTGCTTGAGCAAAGAACAAAAATTGTAAAAGGCTTTATTAACAAGGTGATGCAAACTGCTAACCGCGCGGGCCGCGAACCCATTTACATTGCCTGGGATGAATACAATGTCTGGTACCGTGCCAGGGGTGGCGCTGCTGCGGTGGGCAAAAACGCACTGGAAGAAAAATACAACCTGGAAGATGCGCTGGTAATTGCCTGTTGTTTAAATGCGTTTATCAGAAATGCAGATGTGGTTAAGATGGCCAATATGGCCCAGCTGGTAAATGTAATAGCGCCCATTTTTACGAGTGAAAAAGGTTTGTTTAAACAGACCATTTACTACCCGCTTCAATTATTTGCAAACAATGTGTATGGCACGTCGCTCGATGCATTTGTGGAATGTAAAACCTACAGTACCGCTAAGTTTGTTATAGGATCCGGAGAAACCAATACCCAGCAAAAAGCTGTTCCTTACCTGGATGTTTCTGCTACTTATAAAGATGGCAATATTACATTCTGTGTGGTAAACCGCAATAAAGAGGAAGCTATAACCACCGATATCATTTCGCAAAACGGTGCATTTACCGGAAATTTCACCGTATTTGAAGTAAACGGCCCCGATATCAAATCACAAAACAGTTTTGATGGTGAAAAAGTAAACACCAAAGAAAAAACATCTATAAAGCCCGATGGCAATAAACTCCTCTATTCATTTCCACCGCATTCATTTACCATGATTACAGGCAAAGTATCCAGGTAATGCGGCGTCCTGCTTCAAGTGGCGGATTAGCATATTTACACTTGCTTCTTTGAATGATTTTTTGATAAAAACAACCATTTAATTAACAATAGCGCCGGTTAAGGCACTTTGTATTCTGTAATCACCTCCGGTGTATGTATATTAGCAGTTTATGAAGAGCGCGGTGAACCGGTTCTGCTTAAGATGGAGTGACCAGTTGTGTGTATGATATGGAAGCGGGTTAGTTATGAATGTATAAAATAAACAATCTTATGCCAGGTGATTCATTGAATGTAAATAGTAAGGCTGTTGATCAGCATACGTATGATGCAATTGTTATAGGTTCTGGTATCAGTGGCGGTTGGGCGGCAAAAGAGTTAACAGAAAAAGGTTTAAAGGTGCTGATGCTGGAACGTGGCCGGCCGCATGAGCATATCAGGGACTATGCATCGGCTCAAAAAGATCCGTGGGATTTTACACACCGTGGCAAAGCCACCCTGCAATATAAAACAGATAATCCGGTCATCTCCAGAGATTGGGCCATGTATGGCACTGCTGCGCAGGAAGCTATAACGGATTCATGGGTGAATGAGAAAGAGTCGCCTTATATACAGGAGAAACCGTTTGCCTGGTGGCGCAGTTACCAGATGGGTGGCCGTTCGCTTTTATGGGGGCGCCAGAGTTATCGTTTGAGCGATACCGATTTTGAAGCAAATGCAAAAGATGGTATTGCTATAGACTGGCCCATCCGTTATAAAGAGATAGCGCCATGGTATGATTATGCAGAAAAGTTTGCCGGTATCAGTGGTTCGGCAGAAGGCCTTGCGCATTTGCCCGATGGGCATTTTCTGCCTCCTATGGAATTGAATTGTGTAGAAAAAGATGTGGCCGCCAGGATAAAAGAAAAATATAAAGATCAGCGGCGCATGTTTATCGGCCGTGTGGCAAATCTTACTGCGGCAATACCCGGAAGAACAAAATGCCAGTTCCGGAACCGTTGCTGGGAGGGTTGTCCGTTTGGCGGTTATTTCAGTACGCAATCGTCTACGCTTCCGGCGGCGGTTGCAACAGGCAATCTAACGGTGAGACCCTGGAGTATAGTAACACAGATTTTGTATGATAAGAATACGAGGAAGGCTACCGGTGTTGAAGTGCTGGATGCAGAAAACAATAAGACTTATACATTTAATGCAAAAATTATTTTTCTGAATGCTTCTGCATTGAACAGTGCATGGGTTTTAATGAATTCGGCAACGGATATCTGGCCTGGTGGACTGGGTAGCAGCAGTGGTGAGCTGGGACATAATATCATGGACCACCATTATATGCTGGGTGCGCAGGGTATAGTGGAGGGCTATGAAGACAAATATTATTATGGGCGCAGGGCCAATGGTTTTTATATTCCCCGGTTTGCCAATTTGTATGGCGATAAAAGGGATTTTTTACGTGGTTATGGCTACCAGGGCAGTGCCAGCCGCCAGGGATGGAGCCGTGATATTGCGGAGATGAATATTGGTGCTGATTTCAAGGAAGCGCTTACAGAACCAGGCGCCTGGGGCATTGGCGCAACAGGATTTGGAGAAATTCTGCCTTACCATGATAATAAGATTTCGCTCAGCCGATCTGTAAAAGACAAATGGGGGTTACCGGTGCTTAGCATGGATGCGGGTCTTAAAGAAAACGAATTGAAAATGCGTAAAGATATTATTCAGGAGCTGGTGGCTATGTTTGAAGCGGCAGGTATAAAAAATATTACTACCTGGGATAAAGATTATAATATCGGGCAGGGTATTCATGAAATGGGAAGTGCAAGAATGGGTAAAGATCCAAAGACATCGGTGCTCAATTCATACAACCAGGTATGGGATGCACTGAATGTATTTGTTACCGATGGTTCGGCAATGACTTCCAGTGCATGTCAGAATCCTTCACTTACTTATATGGCGCTAACGGCCAGGGCAGCCGATTTTGCGTTGGGGGAACTGAAAAAGAAAAACCTGTAGACAGGTAATAACTCATTACTTCTTATTGCTGAAATATTTTCGGCGGGCAGCCGGGTTGGCCGTTCGGGGTAATTGGACATGTCTTGCCGACTGGCAAATTCCTGTAAACCTTTTATTGCCGAATTAGTGGCTTCCGGTGCCCGGTTCATTAAACAGTCTGGTGACCAGACTATAAAATCGTGTAGCTTTAGTAATCTTTCACCGTTATTGTCTTATAGGGCAATCGCGGCTTTTTACTTCTTTATTTTTACTTTTCTGATTATTCTTTCTTGAATTGTAGTAGGTTTTTTATTTTTTTCTTGTTTTAATCATTTGAAATACCGGCAGTTGTCGTGTAAGGCAACCGTTATTAGATCAAATATGCGGATATTTATTTTTTTCAAATTTACTTATGACAGAACATGAGTTCCTGGCCGGTTTAGGCCTAAGGATTAAAGAATTGCGAATTAAAAAGAACATATCTCAAAAGGATCTGGCCATGGAATGCAATTTTGAGAAAGCCAGCATGTCCAGGATTGAATCGGGCAAAACAAATGTTACCATTCTTACATTATATAAAATAATGACCGCACTCGACGCCGATGTTAAAGACTTTTTCTGATGCGTTTTCTTTTTCGGGTGTTGCCGGTATTTTTGCCCATGGCCTGCCAATAATTTGAGTCTGCTTTGTTCTTCTTCCTGCGCCGTTATTTTTTTTGGCGCCAGGCTTCCCCTTGTACTGTTTACATTTCTTTCTGCTGGTTTTGCCGTATGGCGTCCGCAAGAAAGGCCATCGCCCGTTCCCTTTTTTTAGGGATCGCATTTCCTGCACCTGTTTACAAAGACTACCGGAAACCTGCACCTGCAGTGCCCTCCGGCCAGTCAACCCGTCTTAATTAAGTTCGTTTAATTATACGAACATTTATTAAATTCGTTTATTTATACGAACTATTGAAATATTCGTTTAGTTATGCGAACTAATAAAAAAAGCGTATATTTGTGTGTAATTAATTTCAGCGCATATGGCTATTCAGGCAGTACTTACCGGAGATATTGTAAATTCTACCCGGCTGGGGCAGGCCGCAGAAAAGAAGCTGATGAAATGCCTGCAGCAACTGCTGGCCGCTCACCGCTTTGAATTCTACCGCGGAGACAGCTTCCAGGTATTTGTAAAAGATGCCCGGTCTGCCCTGCAAACCGCATTGTTGTGCCGCACAGCTGCCATCAGTATAGCGGGCAGCGCCGCAGTTTCATCAGATATCAGGATAAGCATTGGTATTGGTAAAACAAAAACGCCGGTAGCCAGCCTGGGCATTGCCAGGGGAGAAGCATTTGTTTTATCTGGCCGGGCTTTTGATGAACTTACAAAAACAAATACCCGGCTGGCCATGGTGGGCAACAACCAGTTGGCCAATGAAGGGTTGCAGGTAATAGCCGATTATTTAAATGCAATTTTTAAAGATATGACTGGTAAACAGGCAGGCGTTATTTTTGAGTTGCTGAACGGGGAGACCCAGCAGACAGTAGCGGCAAAATTAAAAAAATCGAAAAGCACCATCCATCAGCACGTCAGCGCCGGCAGGTGGCCGGCAATCGAAAACCTGTTGCATCATTATGAAAATATCATTAACCAATTAATATGACTACAGCATCCGTCTGGTTAATCAAACTTGTACTGGCCCACCTGCTCACCGATTTCATTCTGCAACCAAAAAGCTGGGTAGCGGATCGCGATCAAAGACATTTTGGATCGCCCCTCCTGTACCTGCACGGCCTGGTAACCGGCGCCATGGCCTGGCTGCTAACCGGACCACAATACTGGCTGCCGGCTGTTGTTATCATGCTAACACATATACTGATAGACGGCTGGAAATCTTATCGTCCAAAAACGGTTACTTATTTCCTGGTAGACCAATCATTGCATATACTGGTGATAGCCGGCAGCTGGTTTACATTGTTTATTAAATGGAACGATGTACAAAACCTTTGGCAGCAGCTAAATGCAACGCCGGCATCCTGGAAGATTATTACCGCTTTCGTATTTCTGACCGCTCCCGCAGGCATATTTATAGGACAGTTTACCAAACAGTGGAGAGATAAAATTGAAGGGCCGGAGAGCCTGGCCAATGCCGGCAAATGGATCGGCATAGCAGAGCGGGTAATTATCCTCATATTCGTACTGTACAGCCAGTTCTCCGCCATCGGGCTGTTGGTTGCCGCTAAAGGCATCATACGGTTCAACGAAAAAGACAGGCAGGAAATCAAAACCGAATACCTTGTAGTAGGCACCCTAATGAGCATCGGTCTGGCCATTATTACGGGTCTATTGGCAAAAATGTAAGGCTACCCGGTTTCACCATTTTTTAGCCGGGAACAGCAAAAATTAAAATATCATTAATATATTATCCCGATAAAATCAGCTTTTTTAGAACTTTTTGCTATGTTTATGCCGCTTTTTGTACTGTAACAACCAACCCCCTGATGAGCTTGCGCCGGACCTGTTTTTTTACTGCCATTCTATTGCCTGTATTTCTGTTGCACACTGTTCGGAGCAGCGGGCAAAAAGATAGCCTGACCAGGAAAAATCACTTGCTGGTTTTGCCGGTCGTTGCCAGGTCCATTGAAACCAGCTGGTCATTTGGAACCGTTGTTTCCGGGACATTCCATATCAATAAAAAAGACAGCACCATCCGCACATCAAACCTGCAAAGCCTTGTCTTATATTCCCTGAAAAAACAATTTATAGCCGCTATTGACGGCACCATTTATTTCCCCGGTGAGAAATATATACTGAGCGAGCAACTCTCTTATAGTTTTTTCCCTGATAAATTTTGGGGACTGGGCAGAATGACGCCCGACAGCAACGCCGAATCTTATAATTTCAGGCAGTTTTACCTCTATCTGCACGGCCAGCGGGCATTGGCAAGACATCTTTTTATAGGCGTTATATATGAATATCAACGCCTGATAAAAATAGAATATACTCCCGGTGGCCTGTTCGACAAACAAAATATACCCGGCAGGCATGGTTACCAGGTCTCCGGCCTGGGTGCAAGCCTTACCTATGATACCAGGAACGACGCTTTCGCACCCGATAAAGGTGTTTTTCTACAGGGCTATTTCAATCATTTTGCCCGTTTACTGGGTTCAGATTTCACTTATACCAACTATGTGATAGATACCCGCGGTTTTATAAAGACCTACAAAAAACAAGTGCTGGCATTACAGGCCTACGCCTTCCTCAACAATGGCAATGTACCGCTGAGAAGCCTGGCATCCTTTGGAGGCGCCAACAGCATGCGCGGTTATTATGACGGACGTTACCGGGATAAGGACCAGGTGGTCATACAGGCCGAATACCGGGTGCCTGTGTACAGGCGATTGGGCGCAGTGGTATTTGGTGGAATTGGCAACGTAAGCAATAATTGCGATTACCTTGGCATCAATGCCCTCAAATATTCTTATGGCGGCGGCTTGCGTATCGCCCTGACAAGAACAGAAAGGCTAAACCTGCGGCTCGACTATGGCATTAGCAGGGGCGCTAAATCGCAGGGCTTCTATTTTCAACTGGGGGAAGCATTCTAACGCCAACCGTATACAATCATCCGCGCCAGCCTGTAACAAAGGTAGGCTGCCACCGGCGCCGCCAGAATATCAATGGTATAATGAACATGCTGCACCAACAGCAATATCGCCACACAGACCGACGAAAACAGGGTGAAAGCTTTATCCACCCGTTTTTCAAGACCCAGGAAGACGATAAAAACGCTGGACGTATGTCCGGAGAAAAAAAGGTCTTTTGTAATGTATTGCTTTCCGTAAAAGAAATTGGTGAGCGGGTCTACAAGTGGAATAAGATGGGGCGGCGGGTTGAGCGGAACCATCCAGATGCACAGGATGCGGCTAACAGAAACCAGCAGGTAAGACCAAAGCAGCAATAATAAAATCTGCGGACTTTTAACACAACGGATGATGGCCAGCAGTGCAGCTCCCCATATAAACAGGAATACAGGCAAAGAAACATTGTGAACCGGCAATTGTTCCAGCAACCAATCGTACAGTTCAATACCTTCCCTCTTTTCGATATGGGAAAAAAAAACATGAAAAACGGTCAGTAATGGAAATATCAGCAACCACACCAATATGAATTTTTTCCTGAAAAGTGGTTGCGACCAGGCGCATGACCAGGTATCCTGCTGTTGTTGTAATGGCCTTGTGGGCGCTGTTTGCATAAGTGAATATAAATGAGCTGAACTTATATAAAGTGTTAACGGATTTTTAAAAATACAGGCCTGTATAAAACAATGGTTTATGCTGTTCGTTCATAAATCTATACAATATTATTCAGGGTCAATAAAAAAATTGGATGTGTTGATCATAAGAAGGCCTGCAGTAAAAAATTAAAAGCCCGGCAGCCGCCAGGCTATTAATAAAAAATAAAATAATTCAGGTTCTAATGTCAGTAATGCCACCTTACAAAAGCTTCCATAGCGGCATAATGGGTAAGACCCAGTTGTTCATATAATTTGGCGGTGTTGCGGTTGCGTTCTTCTGCACGTTGCCAGAATTCACGCGCGTCGCTGCCCTGGAAAGGCACCGAATCTTTTTGCGACTGGTGTATGAATATTCCAAAACGTTTTTTTAATACCTGGTCGGGGCTCATGGGTATCGCCATTTCTATTTCGCTGATGTCCCATTCCTGCCAGGCGCCTTTGTAGAGCCATACCCAGCAGTCTTTTATCCATTCTTCACCACTTGCTTTCAGGCGGCGCATACTTTCAAACACGGTATCCAGGCAAACTTTATGTGTGCCGTGCGGGTCGGCAAGATCACCAGCGCAATACACCTGGTGGGGTTTTAACTTCTGCAGCAACTCCATGGTAATCTGAACATCTTCTTCGCCCATGGGCTTTTTTTCAATGCGGCCGGTTTCATAAAACGGCAGGTTTTGAAAATGGATGTTCTCGTCTTTTATGCCAACATAACGGCAGGTAGCGGCTGCCTCACATCTTCTAATCAATCCTTTGATGGCGCGTATTTCTTTTGTGTCTATCTGGTTGGATTTTTTCAGGCGGAGGAAATCCCCTGCTTCCTGTAAAATGTGTTGCGATTGTTTGCTGTCTATACCAAACATGTTTTCAAATCCAACGGCAAAATCCAGAAAACGGGTAACAAATTCATCGGTTACAGCAATATTACCACTGGTTTGATAAGCTACGTGTACGTCATGGCCCTGGTCGTGCAGACGCATAAATGTACCACCCATGCTTATGATATCGTCATCCGGATGCGGCGAGAAAATAACGCACCGTTTTGGATACGGATTCATTCTTTCGGGCGGGTTAGGCAAAGGCGTGCTTTTGCCACCAGGCCATCCCGTTATACTATCGCGCAGCATATAGAATACCTGCATATTAATTTCATATGCATCTCCTTTTTCAACCAGCAGATCACTCAGTCCATAATCATTGTAATCTTTGCTGGTAAGGCTCAGCACCGGTTTATTAAGACGCAGCGCCATATTTACCACGGCTTTTTTTATCATTACCGGAGACCAGTCGTATTCGCCTGTAAGCCATGGAAATTTAAACCGTGTAAGTTCGGAAGCTGCAATTTCATCCAGCACGAAAGTGGTATCGTTGTGCTGCTGCAGCAATGAAGCAGGAATTTGTTCGGTAACAATACCTTCCACCGCTTCTTTAATTACGGGTGCTTTCATTTGTCCCCATGCCATCAGCAGAATTTTCTTTGCTTTCATAATAACGCTGATGCCCATGGTAATGGCCAGCCGCGGTACATCCGAAATATTCTGGAACTCCTGTGCGTTGGCAATCCGGGTGGAATTTTCAAGTGGTACCAGCCTTGTCCTGGAAAAAAGACTGGAGCCTGGTTCATTGAATCCAATATGACCGTTGTTGCCAATACCCAGTATTTGCATATCGAGGCCGCCCGCCGCTTCAATTTGTGCATCATAATCCGCACAGAATTTTTTGATCTCTTCTTTTTTCATTTCTCCGTTGGGCACATGACAATTGGCGGGGTTGATGTCTACATGATCAAACAAATGTTCTTTCATGTACAGGTTATAACTCTGCAATGCATCGCGGTCTATGGGGTAATATTCGTCGAGATTAAATGTAATTACATTTTTAAAACTCAGTCCTTCCTCCTTATGCAAACGGATCAATTCTGTATAAACGGTTTTTGGAGATGAACCGGTGGCGAGCCCCAGCACGCATTGTTCGCCTTTTTCCTGTTTAGCCCTGATGGTGGAAGCAATTTCAGCAGCAATAAAAGCCGATCCTTCTTTCAACGAAGGAAATATGGTTACGGGAATTTTCTCTAACGAATCTACCATGTTCATATCTCAGTAGTTTTGATTGGGTGTAAAGTGCTGCGAAAATAAAATCTATTTCACACAATGCCAACCTAAATACGCGCGCTGCCCCCGCCGGCGGGCATTGCAATAAACCAACACTTAATAATAATTTTGTTTGCACAAATTTGTATATAAATAAAGATGGTGGTATTTAATAAGTATCTGCCCTGAAAATTGCCGGTACATAAGAAGTTAACACCCGTTATCTGCAAGGTTCACTTCTTAAACAGTTGCCCGGGGTATCGTAAAAGTAAAATATAATTAATTAGGCGGCTTATGCTATTTTTATAGCAAATTTATTTACTTGAAAACGGTACTTACAGAGCAACAGCTGGCCATTACCATTCAACGGTTAAGCCAGCAAATACTCGAAAATCACCTTGACCTGGAGAACACGGTTTTAATAGGCATACAGCCAAGGGGTATCTACCTGTCTGATAAAATTGCAGCCCAGTTAAGAAAAGAACTGGAACCGGGTAAGGTGCTTTACGGCAAACTGGATATCACTTTTTACCGCGATGACGTACGAAACCAATTGCACAAGGCCAATAAAACGGATATCCCTTTTAGTATCGAAAACAAGCAGGTTATTATAATTGATGATGTACTGTATACCGGGCGTACCATCCGCGCCGCGCTGGATGCATTACTCGATTTTGGCAGACCCGCCAAGGTGGAGCTTTGCGTGCTGATTGACAGAAGGTTTAGCCGCCAGTTACCCATTCAGGCAGACTATATCGGTAAATCAATCGATTCCATCATCACACAAAAAGTACGCGTATTCTGGAAAGAGAAGGATGGAGAAGAACAGGTGGGGTTGATGTAGGGTGGAAGATGTCTGATGTCTGATGTGATGATGTCTGATTTGTTGTATGCGAAGTTTGATTTGTATCAGCTTACACCCTATACCTTACACCCCACACCTTACTCCTTTTGCCTTAAACCTGTTTCTTTATCTCAGACCGCAAAGCTGGTACCGCAACCACAGGTTTTGCTGGCGTTGGGATTGGTAAATGTAAATCCACGCGCATTCAGGCCGTCCTGCCAATCCACCTCCATACCCATAAGGTAGATGCCATGTCCGGGATTCATGATATAAGATAAACCATCGGTTTCAAAAGTCTCGTCCACAGCCTGCCTGTCGTCGAACCCCAGCACATAGCTCATGCCGGAACAGCCGCCGCCTTTTACACCAATACGCAGTGTTTTTGATGCATCAAAATCAGCCGCCGCCATCAATCTTTTTATCTCTGTAACAGCCCTGCTGGTAAGTGTTATGGGGCTGGTTGTCACTGTTTCCATCGGTTAATATTTATTCAAAAATAACAACAAATTGAGCATAATATAGTTTATAGCTTCTGCAAAAAAGATAAATATGCCGTTTTTGAGCAGGGTCTTACATTTGCAGCTAATAAATACAAATGATGGAAACCAGCACTATTTTAATCAGTATCGGCGTATTGGTAGCCCTGCTTATTGTCTATTATTATTTTTACCAGAAAGATAAAAAGTCGTTGCCTCAGGAAGTTCGGGCAGCTGCACCGCCCGCACAGGCGCCGGCCAGCACCCAACCGTTACAACTGGCGGCCTATGAGCGCCTGGTGATACTGGCAGACCGCATCGCCATACCGAACCTGATCAGTCGCACCAGCGAACCAGGTCTCAGCAAAGTTCAAATGCAGCAGTTGCTTACACAGACCATCAGGCAGGAGTATGATCACAATCTTTCACAGCAGATATATGTGAGTGCAGACGCATGGGAAGCAGTCCGGAACCTCAAAGACCAGAATATTCATCTTATAAACCAGGTAGCTTCCGTTTTACCGGCCGAAGCAAATGGCATCGATCTCAGCAAGAAAATCCTCGATTTTGTGCTGAACCAGCCACACGGGTCCATGCATACCCTTGTGCAGGAAACCATTAGCGGCGAAGCCAAGAAACTAATGAAATAGGGGCTAGTGTCGAGTGGTGAGTGGGTAGTGGGCTTTACAGGTTTAACCTTATGCCTAACACCGTATACCCTACACCCTACACCTTCCGCCTTCCGCCCTAAACCTTACTCCGCCAACTATCTCCACCGCCAGTTGTTATTAAACCAACCAGGGTGGTTAACTTCGCAAAAATTTAAATTTTTGAACAATGGGAGCAGCAAAAGGGATAAAAATTGCCCTGATAGGTTATGGCAAAATGGGAAAAGCCATTGAAGAAATCGCCCAGCAAAGAGGCCATGAAATTGTATTAAAAATTGATCTGCACAATGCCGTTGATTTTACCGCCGCCAACCTGCAAAAAGCAGATGCGGCAATAGAATTTACTGGCCCTCAAAGCGCTTTTAACAATGTCATGAAATGCCTTGAGTACGGTGTGCCCCTTATTTGCGGAAGCACCGGCTGGCTGGAAAAACTGGATGAAGCCAAAGCTTTTTGCAAGAAGCAAAACGGATGCTTTCTGTATGCCAGTAATTTCAGCGTGGGTGTAAATATCTTTTTTGAAATCAACAAACGCCTTGCCGAGCTCATGAAACCGCATGAGGGCTATAATGTAAGCATGGAGGAGATTCACCATACACAAAAAAGAGATGCGCCAAGCGGAACAGCCGTTACACTGGCAGAACAGGTAATGGATCAGCTGGACTGGAAAAACAAATGGGTAAATAACGAAACCAGCAATCCCCATGAACTGTCTATTATCAGTAAACGCATTGACCCGGCGCCCGGTACCCATACTGTAAGCTACCGTTCGGCCATTGATACCATCGATATCATACATACCGCCCATAACAGAACAGGGTTTGCAACCGGCGCAGTGCTGGCAGCTGAATTTGTAAAGGGAAAAAAAGGTATTTTTAGCATGAAAGAGGTGTTGGGTTTCTGAACGCCTTAATAATAATTACTGCTGCGGCCAGCAGCTACCATTAAAAACCCCGGCCGAAAAAAATAAAACGAATGCTTTCAAAAAAAAGTCAATACGCTTTTAAAGCACTGATGTACCTGGCCCAGCATACAGACAAGGGCCCTGTACTGATAGCAGAAATTGCAAAGAAAAAAAAGATACCCCTGAAATTCCTCGAAAACATTTTGCTGGAATTAAAAAAAGCCGGTGTGCTGGAAAGCAAGAAAGGCAAAGGCGGGGGCTATTATTTTGCTGTACCGCCTGCGCAGGTGCCCGTAGCAAAAGTTATGCGCCTGCTCGATGGACCCATTGCACTGCTTCCCTGTGTAAGCCTCAATTTTTATGAACGCTGTAAAAATTGCGATGAAAAAAGCTGCGGCCTGCACGATATGATGGTAAGCGTACGGGACGCTACCCTTAAAGTGCTGGAAAAAAGAAGTGTGGCCGACATCGCCAGAAAATGATCAAAAGCATTTAGCTTTTAGCTGTTAGCTACTCAGTAACGCCGATGGCTGTTGGTTAAAAAGTTCATTGTTACTTAACAGCAATTTTCCGATATAAATAAATTCCGAAGTGTCTATAAACCTTCAAAAAAACTAACTGCTAACGGCTAAAAGCTAACAGCTAATTAACTACCTAAAAATTTACTTGCCATGCCAACAACCAGGAAAATTGTATTGCTGCTTTCCGCTCTTTTTTTATTTCAATGTGTAATAGCCCAGCCAACGGGTAAGGTCATAGAAGAAAAGACGATAAAAAGCGTCCTGATGGGTAAAACCGTAAAATATACAGTGTACCTGCCCGCTGATTATGAAAAATCAGAAAGGAATTACCCGGTGGTTTATTTGTTGCATGGCTATACGGACGATAATACCGGCTGGCTGCAGTTCGGAGAAGTAAACCGGTATGCAGACCAGGCCATCGCAGCCGGTACCATTCCGCCGATGATCATAGTAATGCCCAACGGCGATTCCAGTTTTTATATCAACTCATACGATGGCAAAGAAAAATACGAAGATTTTTTTGTGAAGGAGTTTATGCCGGCCATCGAAAAAACCTATCGCATCAAAGCCGAAAAAAAATACAGGGGCATTGCAGGCCTTTCTATGGGCGGTTTCGGTACGTTGATATATTCACTTAAATACCCCGAACTGTTTGCAGCCGCCGCGCCTTTAAGTGCTGCAGTGTTTGATGACAACGCAATTGAAAATATGCCCGACAAAAGTTATGATGCCACCTTTGCGCAGTTATTCGGCAGGGGCCTGAAAGGAAAAGACAGGCTGAATAAAAGCTGGTACGATAACGCTATTTTAAAAATAGTGGACAGCAAATCTGTTGATGATCTCAAAAAAGTAAGGTATTGGATCGATTGCGGGGATGACGACTTTCTTACAAAAGGCAATTGCCTGCTGCATATTGCCCTTTCCGACAAAAAAGTACCGCATGAATACCGCGTACGCGATGGCGCCCATAACTGGACCTACTGGCGTACGGGCATTACCGATGCATTGCAATTTATTGGCGACAGCTTTAGACAGAAATAAGAAAATGTGGTAGATGTGATAAATGTGATAATTGTCCCAACAAAAACAACCTGGAAAAGCTATCCGCGCAAAAGCATTTCCACACCTGCCTGCCGGCAGGCAGGTTAGCACATTTATCACATTTTCTCAGATTGTCATAAGACTACAGCCTCTCAAATCGGAATTATCGGTACGGCCGGTTACTTCAAAGCCGCCGTCCGATTGTATCTTTCCGGCATCATCCGTAGCAATAAAAGAACAGGAAAAAATATTGGCCAGATCCGTAACATTTATAATGCCACTGCCCGTTTCCGATGACTGCAAGGGATCATCATCTGCCCGCAAACCAATCCTCATCCAGGGCGGACAATAAAACAATCCGTTGCCACCTGAATAAGCCTGGGACAGCAATTCAGTCATACCATACTCTGAATGAATAACAGGCACACCGAATTGTCCGGTGAGAAAATCATGTACCTGCTGTCTTGTCCATTCTTCACGCCGGCCTTTCATTCCACCAGTTTCCATAACTACCGTGTGCTGCAGGTTAAGCGGATAAGCCCCGGCAAAATCGAGCAATGCAAAGGTTACGCCTATCAGCAGTGTTTTTTGTTTTTTGCTTTCCAGCGCCTTCAGGGTATGAAAAAGCTTTTCATGTTCATACAGGTAGAAGCCGCTTTGCGGATGACCGCTTTGTTTTACCAGTTCATCAGCCATTACAACCAGCGAAGAATTATTTCTTTCCAGGTAAGAGGGCAGGAGGCCGATGATGCACCAGTCGGTGACCGGACCGTAGAACTGCCGGAAAGCAAGCATGAAACTCCGCTTGTACAGATCCAGGTCTTTTATCATATGCCGGCTGTTGACGGTTTGCGTGGTGCCGCTGCTTTCAAAAATGGCCGCTGGTTTAAAATCGCCCGCAACAACGGAATGCGATTTAAAAAAACGAATGGGCAAATAGGGGATATCCTGCACCGTTGTTACTTTTTCAGGTGGCCTTCCAACTGCACGGGCGTATTGCGCGTATATGTCATTGAAGTGATATTGATAAGCAAAGGTCTGGAGCGCCATTTCCTCAAATCCGGATGGCCGGAGCATGAAAATTTTATCAATCCATTCACCCGATATGTTAGGTAATTCAGTAGGCATCGTCTAAATTTGTTGATAACATTTGAATATGAAAAAACTATTAATTGCTGGTTTTGTGCTGATTGTGCTGCTTGCGTGCAACAAAGATAAGTTTCAAACCAAGCCACAGATTAGTTTAAAATCACTTAGTACCAAAGTGGTGCCGGTTGGGGGCAATTTAATTGTTACACTCTCCTATACAGACAAAGAAGGGGATATCAGCGATACATTGTTTTTTAAAAAAGAAAGGCTCAACAAGAGAGTGGTTCCGACCCTCCGCGATTCTGTTAAATATCCCATACCCGATTTCCCGGCGTACGACAAAGGCGAAATTGGCCTTGCGCTTCGTTACGAAGATCATTTAAAATCTGCCCAGGCTGCGCCTTCCATACCCGGTTCCAATCCGCCCGCTGTTGAATCCGATACGCTGAATATTAAAATCTGGATTCACGACAAAGCCGGTAATTCGAGCGATACCGTTTCCACCGGACCGGTTGTTATTATAAGGGTAGATTAACCGTTCATTATACCTGCAGTAAACTTCATGCTGAAAAGCATTTTCAATTTTTTTATATTCAGTAGCCTGTATATAGCGCTTTGCGCCGTAGCAATGGTTTACCAGCTCCATTTGCTTTTTGCACAGGTAATAATTCCAACTGCGTTTTACGGATTCGTTTTTTTCTCTACTATTTGCAGTTATAATTTTCATTGGTGGCTTACCACACATGCTGCCAATGGCACAGAAAGATTGCAGTGGGCGTTGCGTTACAAGTGGCTGCACCTGGCGCTGTATTTTGCGGGCCTGATAGGCTCGGGCATTTCGTTTATACTGATCCGCCAGCACTGGTTCTGGATAGCTTTCGGTGCTTTTGTTACTTTCTTATATTCTGCTCCCAAAATTCCGCAGAGAATTTTTATCGGTCTCCGCCGCATCGCCGTAGGCAAAACCATTTTCCTTGCATTTGTATGGATGTATGTAACCACTGTTTTACCCCTGCTGGTAGCAGGCAACCCGTGGCAGGCTAATTTTACCTGGTTGGCCTGCAGCCGGTTTTTTCTGATCTACGCCATCTGTATTTTGTTTGATTACCGCGACCGTGAAGATGATAAAGCAGATGGTATCCGCAGTATGATTACCTGGTTCAACGAATCCGGCATCAACCTGCTTTTTATGTTGTCACTCGCACTTTTTGCAGTTTTTACCATAGCGTTGTATACTTCCGGAACTTCGGTTGTTAATACCTGTATCCTGCTGGTACCCGGTATCGTCACCGCCGCTTTGTACAAATATGCGAAAAGGAATTTTTCGGATTACCTGTATTATTTTGTGCTCGATGGGCTGATGATGTTATCGGCACTTATCATGATCGTCCTGTATATTTAGTATTTTTGACGCTATTGTACCGGCAGACCCTGCCGGTTTACAATGATATGAGGGATGCGTGTAAAGCAAAAACAAAAAACGGGCTTAAAAACATTATTGATAAAATATGGCAAAAACAATAAAAAAAACAAAGACGGCTATTCCGGATACAGCACTCTCTTTTTTAAAAAATTATGTAAACAACGCATCCCCCGTTGGTTTTGAAAGCAGCGGACAAAAACTGTGGCTCAACTATATTAAACCATATATAGACAGCCAGTTCACCGATCCCTATGGCACGGCAGTAGGCGTTATAAACCCGGATGCCGCATTTAAAGTTGTTATTGAAGCGCATGCCGATGAAATAAGCTGGTTTGTAAACTATATAACCAATGAAGGATTGCTTTACCTGAAACGCAACGGCGGCGTAGACCACCAGATAGCCCCGGCCCAGCGTGTATTTATTCATGGCAAAAAAGGTCCGGTGCCCGCCGTTTTTGGCTGGCCGGCCATTCATACCCGCCTGGGCAATACAGACGCAAAGGAACAGCAGCCAAAAGTGGACAATCTTTTTCTTGACAGCGGGGCAAGAAATAAAAAAGAAGTGGAAGCACTGGGCATTCATATTGGTGCCGTGGTTACCTACCAGGATGGTTTCATGGAGCTGGCCAACAATTATTATGCTGCCCGCGCTTTTGATAACCGTATTGGCGGTTTCATGATTGCCGAAGTTGCCAGGTTGCTGAAGGAAAACAAAAAAAAGCTGCCATACGGATTATACATTGTCAACGCCGTACAGGAAGAAGTGGGTTTAAGGGGTGCTGAAATGATAGCCAGGCGAATAAAACCCAATATTGCTATTATCACAGACGTAACACACGATACCACCACGCCCATGATAAATAAGATCATCGAAGGAGATATTGCCTGTGGCAAAGGTCCTTCACTGGCTTATGGCCCCGCTGTACACAACAAGCTGCTGGATATTGTGCAGGGTGTAGCGGGGAAAGCTAAAATACCGGTTCAGCTGAGGGCGGTTAGCAGAAGTACCGGTACCGATACAGACTCATTTGCCTATGCCAATGATGGTTGTCCGTCGGTGCTGATCTCCATACCATTGCGGTACATGCATACTACCGTGGAAATGTTGCACCGGTCTGATATAGAAGCTACCATTGAACTGATGTATGAAACTTTGCTAACTTTAACACCCAAAATAAACCTCAGTTATCTATGATAGCCCATTACCTGCTCTATATAGACCCCGGAAGCGGCAGTTACCTGGTGCAGGTTATCATTGCGGCCGTATTGGGTGTAGCCTTTTATTTCAAAACCATCTGGCTGAGAATAAAAATGTTCTTTGGCGGAAGAAAAAAAGAACAGCCTGGCAACCAGGAAGGGCATGACTGATACCAAACAGCACCCCGCTTCTTTTCGCGACCCTGCAGGGTTTATATTTGAACATGCAGGTAAGTTTTACCGGCAGGTAAACCAGGTATACGCCCCTCATTTTGAGCTGTTCAAAAAAAGCGGTTTGTATGAAACGCTGGCTTCTCAAAAAAAAATACTCAGTCACACAGAACTGGACAGCAATTTTACGGCTACAGGTGACTGGTATAAAACATTGCTCCCTGAGCAACTGCAGGTTATTTCCTATCCGTACGAGTGGTGTTTTTCTCAGTGGAAAGATGCGGCGCTGCTTACACTGGAACTGGTTAAAACAAGTATGGATCATGGTATGATACTAAAAGATGCCACTCCTTTTAATATTCAATTTGTAAATGGGGCGCCTGTTTTTATTGATACCCTTTCATTCGAAGAATACGATGCATCCAAACCCTGGATAGCGTACCGGCAGTTTATTGAATGTTTTGTGGGACCCCTGCTATTGGCCAGGCACCATTTACAGGCTATGCTGAAACTTTTTCAGATTTACCCCGATGGGATACCTCTTCCTGTTATTTCTAAATTATTGCCATTTAAAGCGGTGTTCAATTTTAATGTGTTCCTGCATATCAGGCTCCCGCAGTTAATGGGATCACCGCAAAATACCGCCGCCAAAAAACAACCCGTATTTACCCGGCAGAAGTTAACCAACATTATCAGCAACCTGCACTCATTTGTACTATCACTCCGCCTGCCACCGGTTACTACAACATGGAATAATTATTACGAGGAAACCATTTTGAGCACTGCCTATGCCGAAGCAAGGATGGCCATAGTAGAAAGCTGGTTAAAGGAAACCAATGCACAAACGGTGACCGACCTGGGCACCAACACCGGTTTGTATGCAAAAGCGGCAGCGGCCGCCGGAAAATTTACTATTGCCGTTGATGCTGATACCGCCTGCATAGACAAATTATACAATGAATGCAGGCAACAAAATATACACAACCTGTTACCGCTGTGTATAGATATTACCAACCCATCACCCGCCATAGGCTGGAACAATGAAGAGCGCCCGGCTTTTTTTCAAAGGGTGCAGGCAGATTTGGTTTTAGCACTTGCGCTGGTACATCACCTGGCCATTGGCAAAAATATTGGCCTGCAACAAATAGCCAGCGCTTTCAGCCAGCTATCGCCCAACCTGGTAGTGGAGTTTGTGCCAAAGAATGATCCTAAAGTACAATTGCTGCTTTCCGCGCGACCAGATATATTTACGCAATACAATGAATCTTTTTTTGAAGAGGCGTTTAAACAATACTATATGATTAGTAAGAAGACAACGGTTCCCGGAACGGAAAGGATAATGTATTTAATGAAAAGGAAGTGATCCTGGTCACGGGTGAACAAGAGAAAACGTTAGCGGTATGAACATTTTTAAAAAAATGGGTCGGGTTATCCGGCAGCAGCCACTGTACCTGCTGCTGTTGCCATTTTTTTTTGTGTTTCACGGGTTTACCGTAAACTACGGGCTAATCAGCCTGCAGGATGCCTTGATATTGCTGGTAACTTATATGGCAACTACCGGTGTTGTGTATGTGTTAATATGGCTGTTCTACAGAAACAGGAGCAGGGCTGCACTGCTCACCACATTGTTGTTGTTTTTCTATTTCTTTTTTGGTACCCTGTACGATTTTTTGGAAACACACATCAAATGGTTGCACAGGTACAGCATTGTTCTGTCGGTGTTACTGGTGTTGGTAATAGGGATGGCCGGCTATCTCAGAAAAAATAAAAAAGAATATACAAAAGCCACCTTTTTTTTAAACATCCTCTTACTGATATACCTGCTCGTGGACGCCGCCGGCCTGGTCAAAAAAATAATATTCCCGGAGCCGGAAAAATTTTCGGTATACAGTTCTGGCAATGAAGATATATACAAACCATGCAATGATTGCAGTAACCCCGATATCTACTTCCTGGTATTTGATGAGTATACCAGTTCCGTTAATCTTTCGGAGACATTTCATTATGACAACAGCCTCTTTGACAGTTTGCTGACCGACAGGGGATTTTACCTGGCACTGCACAGCTACAGCAATTATCATTTTACACCATTTTCTGTTGCGTCTATACTCAACATGAATTATGTAAACGGTATCGAAAATATCTCAAGTATTTCGGGGCAGGATTACCTGAATGTTGAAAGGCTGATCAAAAACAATAAGGTGATCAATTTCCTTTCTGCCAGGCAGTATGATGTTGTAAATTATTCCATCTTTGATCTTGCAGGCAATCCTTCGCCGGTGGAAGTTTCGTTGTTGCCGGTAAAAACCAAATTGATAACAGAACAAACCTTGCTTTCCAGGGCCATGCGCGATATTGGTTGGCGGCTTAATACCGGCAGGTTCCAGTTAAAATCGCTGGCAGGCAATCCACTGTACAACAACCTCAATATAAATAATAAATTACTGGAGCTGGTAAAAAGCGCTCCCGCAAAATCAACCGGTAAGCCGCGTTTTATTTATGTTCATTTTGAAATGCCTCACTGGCCTTTTTATTTCGATAATCAAAGCCGCCTCCGCAACCAGGCGGTTTTGGCGGCGGAATTTACAGGGGTGCATATTGCATCTTATACAGCATACATAGCTTATACCAACAGTAAAATAATGGAAATAATAGACGCGGTGCAGTCCAATCCACAACGCCCGGCCGCTATTGTTATTATGGGCGATCACGGCTACCGGGCTCACCTGGACAATATACCCGATAATCATTTTTTTAAAAATTTAAATGCCGTTTATTTACCCGGCAAAGATTATCATTTATTAAAAGATACCATCAGTGGTGTAAACCAGTTCAGGCTGGTTTTTAATACGCTGTTCAAACAGTCTTTACCGCTGTTAAAAGATTCTACAGTATTTTTAAAGGATAAAATAAAGTGAGCCGGTGTGGTTTTACAGGTTCACTATTTTGCAGTAGGTTTGCTTCAAAGAAAATAAAAATGAGCACATTGTCAACACGCACCAAAGAAGAAATAGCAGGGATATACAATACACCATTGCTGGAACTTATATACCAGGCCGCTACCGTGCACCGTCAACAGCACAACACAGCGGAAGTACAGATATGTACATTATTGTCAATTAAAACCGGTGGATGCAGCGAAGATTGCGCTTATTGTCCGCAGGCGGCACGTTATAATACCGGTGTAAATGTGCAGGCATTGATGCAAACGGAAGAAGTGATGGCGTATGCTGCAAAAGCAAAAGCAGCCGGCTCTACCAGGTTTTGTATGGGCGCCGCATGGCGCGAAGTGCGCGACAACCGTGATTTTGACAGGGTGATTGAAATGGTGAAAGGTGTAAATACACTGGGCATGGAAGTTTGCTGCACCATGGGTATGCTAACAGAACAGCAGGCAAAAAAATTGCATGATGCGGGCTTGTATGCGTACAACCACAATATTGATACTTCGGAAGAACATTATTCAGATATCATTACCACCCGGACCTATAACGACAGGTTGCAGACGCTCGACAATGTGCGCAGGGCCGGCATCAGCGTTTGCAGCGGAGGTATTATTGGTTTGGGCGAGACACATGAAGACAGGATAGGCATGCTGTTTACTCTTTGCAACCTGCCCAAACACCCGGAGAGCGTGCCCATTAACGCACTGGTGAGAGTGAAAGGAACACCATTGCAGGACAATAAAAAAGTTGATATCTGGGATATGGTGCGCATGATTGCCACAGCCCGCATATTAATGCCGGCAACAATGGTGAGGCTCAGTGCAGGCAGAACGGAAATGAGCGTGGCGGAACAGGCCATGTGTTTTATGGCTGGGGCCAATTCTATTTTTGCCGGAGATAAATTACTTACTACGCCCAATCCTTCTTTCGATGAAGACATGGCGATGTTTGATTTACTGGGGTTGCAACCAAGAGAGGCGTTTAAGCAGGAGAAAACAGAATCAGTGGTAGTGTAAGGATGTTTACAATAGAGACATCATTCTTGCAGGCGTTAAATCTTTCACTTCTTTACAAATATAATGGCGGCCTGCATACACTTCCTGGATGGCATGGAATACTTCTTCGTAGGAAGAATTTTTTGTAACATATCCGAGGGCACCGGCATCCAGCATATGCTTTACATAGATAATGTCTTTATGTATAGACATGCAGAGGACCTTTATATGCGGATGCGTTTTGGTAATTGCATCAGTTGCTTCAATACCACTTACCGGACGCATATTGATATCCATAATGTATACATCCGGCAAATGAACCGAAGCCGCATCAATTGCTTCCTGCCCATTACGGCATTTGCAAACTACTTCAAACAAAGGATTGGCTGATAAAATAAGATCCCAGATATCTCTCATTTGCTTATGATCATCTGCAAGCGCTATTTTTATCTTTGACATTGAAATGTTTTAATGCTTGAAAAGACGTTTATAAAACTTCTTCGGTTGCAACGGTCTTGTTTTTTATGCGTATATAAACACAGGATATTTTTTTACAGTTTTAAATGCAGGGAAAATCGGGTACGTGAAGTAAATTTATTTAAATGACACCATAAAAGAAATTGTTAATAATTCTAACAAACTTTTTATGTAATAGAAAATAAGCATTTACACGTATCCGGTGCCTAATGCGCGAAGAAAATGTTTAATCCAAGCTGGTTATAGCCTGTGTTGTTTTGATAATGGCTCCGGGCATATCGTATTTCTATTTTCTTTAATAACAAACCAACGCCCAGTGACAAACCAGTAAAGCCATTGGCGGTATTGGCAACAGACAGTTCTTTATGAAGCAGGTAATTGTAAGCAAGTGTGAGTTCAATTCTGTTACCAATAAATACCTGCGAAGCGGCTACCAGGTGACGGAATATTTTATCGGCTGTAAATGATTTGTCATTGCCTGTAATATCATTGCTGTTGTTGAACGCCGTATCGTTGTACCTGATATTGAACTGGTGCAGGTGATGGGCAGTTAAAGAAAACTGTACCGGCGCGCCCACCAGTTTTTTTGTAATACCCAGTTGTACGTCAAAAGGCAGATCATCGCCGGAAGTATTTGCATATTGCTGCAATTGTATGCCCATGTTTTTCATCAGCAAACTTACCTGGAACAATCTGGCCGTGTCGTAGTAAGCAACACCCGCATCCATGGCTATTGCAGCCGACCGGTAAATGCCATAATCGGATTTAATGAATTTAAGGGCAATACCGTAATACCATTTTTCTGCATACTTGCGGGATGCGGACAGTTGCAAGGCATAATCGCGGGGACGAAACGCACCATTGATGTTACCGGCAGCATCCGTTTGGGTAATATTGCCATAATCGAGGAAATGAACACCCGCCGCAAAATTCGTTTTCCATTTTTCATGCCGGAAAACAAAAACACTGTGGTAGTTTTTTACTCCGGCGTACATATTGTTAAATGAAACATGCAACTGCCCCTGCATCTCTTCTCGTAATAAAGAAGGGTTGTTAAAAGCCATACCTGCATCATTGCTGATGGCCGACACATTGATGCCGCCAAGAGCAGAAAGCTGGGGTGTATTGGGAAGTTTTAAAAAATTGTACGCACTGTTGCCGCCAAGGGTCTGGGCCATCACCGGCAGGCAGAGCGCTTGCAGGACCAGCCAGAACGAAACACATAACGCAGTTAATGAACGCGGGCTTTTCATTACCCGGCAATCTAATATGAAAAATTGAGAAACTGAAGAAATTGCTGATTGCGGAATTGTGTGATTTTGAGATTGATTGCAGCCGCTTCGCTGTCACGGGAAACAGATGCCGGCAAAAGAAATCTAAAACCCCCTGTCTCATTATTCGTATTTTTTAAGTCAGTATCCGGATCGCTGCATCACACAATCTTCAAATTCTTTTAATATGAAAAAAAAATAATCCCTCATAGAAATGAGGGATTTGATTTTTTAACCCTTAAAACAACCAACATAAAAAGTACAGTTGTTAAAAGGTAGATTGTAATTTATTTATAAAAGGTTGCAAGCATTGTTCATTTAATAATAATTAGTTTGCCAGTGCTATGTCCAATACCTGCTGCATGGTTTTTACATAATTAAATTTCAGTCCTTTAATAAAAGCAGATTCTATTTCCTGTACATCTTTTTCATTTTGCCAGCACAATATAATCTCCCTTAGCCCGGCACGTTTTGCTGCCAGTACTTTTTCCTTAATGCCTCCTACCGGCAATACCTGGCCGCGCAACGTAATCTCGCCGGTCATGGCCAGGTAGGGTTTTACTTTTTTACCGGTAAGCGCCGATGCCACAGCGGTCATCATGGTAACACCTGCACTGGGGCCATCTTTTGGAACTGCACCTTCCGGTACATGTATATGAATATTATTTTTAATAAATAGTTGCGGATCCAGGTTTAGTTTTTTTGCATTGGATTGTAAATAGGTCAGCGCAGTAGATGCACTTTCTTTCATTACATTGCCAAGGTTACCGGTAAGTTTAACATCGCCCTTGCCCTCGCTGAGACTTGTTTCAATAAAAAGTATATCGCCACCCACATATGTCCAGGCAAGTCCTACTGCCACGCCAGCCATATTAGCGGTTTTATAAATTTCATTGCTGTACCGCGGCTTACCCAGTATTCTTTCTATATCTCCATTGGCCAGCGTGGGTTTCAATTTTCCTTTGGTGGCGTATTCTTTTGCCTGGTTTCGCATCAGCGATGCCAGCTGCCGATCCAGTTCGCGCACGCCGCTTTCTCTTGTATAATCTTCAATGATTTTTTCCAGCACCTTTTCGCTGATTTTGAAATTCATTTTGGTGAGGCCGTGCAAATCTTTTTGCCTCGGTACCAGGTGGCGTTTTGCAATCTCCACTTTTTCTTCTACTGCATAACCACTCAGGTCGATGATCTCCAGCCGATCTCTGAGTGCTGGTTGAATATTAGCTACATTATTGGCGGTGGCTATAAACAATACCTTGCTCAGATCATATTCCAGCTCCAGGTAATTGTCATAGAATGTATTGTTCTGTTCGGGGTCCAGCACTTCCAGCAGGGCGCTGGAAGGATCGCCGCGGTGGTCATTGCCCACTTTGTCAATCTCGTCCAGTATCATCACCGGGTTGCTTGATTTTATTTTTCGGATAGACTGTACAATCCTTCCCGGCATGGCGCCGATATAGGTTTTGCGATGGCCGCGCACTTCGCTTTCATCGTGCAGACCACCCAGGCTCAGGCGTACATATTTTCTGCCAATGGCATTGGCGATGCTTCTGCCCAACGAAGTCTTACCAATACCCGGAGGGCCTACAAAACAAAGGATGGGGCTTTTCATATCGCCCTTCAATTTTAAAACGGCCAGGTATTCAAGGATACGTTCTTTTATTTTGTCCATGCCATAATGATCATTGTCCAGCACCTTTTTGGCCTTTTTAAGATCGTACATGTCTGCCGTATAATCTTGCCAGGGAAGTTCCAGCAAAAGGTCAATATGGTTGTACACCACAGAATAATCGGGCGTACTGGGATGCATTCTTTCCAGTTTTTCAATTCCTTTCTGAAACATTTCTTTAGCAGCTTTGGGCCATTTCTTATTCTCGGCTTTTTTCTGCATCTCTTTCAACTCCCGGTCGTTGGTATCGCCTCCCAGCTCATCCTTGATGCTCTTCATCTGCTGCTGCAGAAAATATTCACGCTGCTGTTTATCCAGTTCCGTTCTTGTCTTGTTGGTTACCTTGTTTTTTAATTCTGCAAACTGCAGTTCGCGCTGCAACAGCTGCATCAGAATATCTGCCCTGCTTTTAATATGGTTTATCTCCAGAATCTGTTGTTTTTCCGCCAGGCCGGTATTGAGGTTGCTGCTCACAAAATGGATAAGAAAAGCCGGGTTTTCTATATTTTTTAGTATGATGGACGCCTCGGAAGGTATATTGGGAGAAAGTTGTATAATCTGCGCTGCCAGTTCCTTTATATTGGAGACATAGGCTTCAAAATCCTGGTCTTTCGGAGCTTCTTCTTCGCCCAGCAGTTCAATCTTTGCTTTAAAAAAAGGGTCTTCCAGCGTAATGGCATCTACTTTAAAGCGGCGTTTGCCCTGGATGATAACAGTGGTGCCGCCATCTGGCATCTTTATCAGCTTCACAATTTTGGCAACCGTTCCAATATCTTCCAGGTCGGTAACGGCGGGATCCTCTATGGTACTGTCTTTTTGCGCTATTACACCTACCAATTTGTCAGCCTTATAAGATTCATTAACCGCTTTGATGCTCTTATCGCGCCCCACGGTTATAGGCAAAACAACACCGGGGAATAAAACAGTATTTCGCAGGGGCAGAAGGGGCAATTCGGTTGGTATCACTATCTCCTGGCCATCCTCATTCTCATTTTCATTCAGGGGTATAATGGGCATAAAATCCATCTCGTCTTCGGGGCTAAAAAACAAATTCGATTCTTTCATTAAAATTATATTCTGTGACAAAATAGCACCTGCTTCTGAAAAAAGCCATCCTTTTTGTGCGGAGGGTGTAAGGTTCAAGATTAGTGCCAGTTAAACTATTGTTTTGGGCCAGGCCACAAGTTATGCATTCCCGGCCGGCGCCAGCTGTTCAATATTATCATGCTGTTTTACCTGATTACCATAATCCAGCCGCTCATTACTGCAAAGCCGTTTTTGCGATCAATGGTATAATAATAAGTACCCACCGGAAGCGGGTTTCCATTGTACCTGCCATCCCAGGGTTTATTGTACCCCTGCGAATGAAACACCAGTTGTCCATACCTGTTAAATACATTGGTTTCCGACTCCGGGTAGGTAACCAGCTCTTTGATGTTCCAGACGTCATTAATACCATCTCCGTTGGGTGAAAAAGCATTGGGTATGTTTATCTTTTTTAAAACGCGCACAAATACATCGTCTGTTGCCTCACCGCAGCCATTGCTGGATTGCACATGAAACATATAGGTTAGGTCGCCTGTTGGACTTACCGCAGGCGCCGCAATGGTTCCATTATCAATAGACTGATTAGGTGTCCAGAAAATAGAGGCGATCTCTCCACCCGCTTCGCCATTTAAAATGACGGTTTCACCTTCCATGATTTTTTTATCGGGCCCTGCACCGGCTTTCGGGCTTTTCAGCACCGTAATGGTAACCGAATCCCTGGCGCGGCAAAGAAACTGGTTTATCACGGTCACTTTATACAGGGTAGTGGTCAATGGACTGGCTACCGGATTGTATGTGACGGTATCGGAAAGACTTTCAGCGGCCTCCCAACGATAGGTGAGGCCGCCGCTGGCCTGCAGCCGCGTGTTCTGGCCTTCACAGATGGTGGCGTCATTACCTGCATCAGCCACGGGTGACGCACTTACTATGACCTGGGTAGAATCAGTTTTGCTGCAACCTCCTTTGGTGGTTACCAGTACATAATATTTACCATTGTTGGAAAGCAACGCGGAAGAGATGGTGGGGGAGGCAACGGCGGCTGTAAAACCTCCGGGACCTGTCCAAGCATAATAATCTCCGTTTTTTGCCATTAGGGTTAGTGGTGCATTGATGCAGGCCGGTGATGAACTGGAAGCCTGGGGTACCGGTATCGCATCAATATTAATAGTGAGAATATTGGACGCTACCCGGCAACGGGCGATGCTTATATTGCCCTTCTCCGCCGCGGTAATGCGGTAATTGAATTTGCCCGATACAGAATACGTTCGGTTGTACGAAAGTCCGGTAGCGCCGGGAATGTCTTTCCAGGTCTTGCCGCTATCGGTGCTTTGCTGCCATTGAATAGCCGGATTGTTATAGCCAGACTCCAGCGTTCCGCTGATGGTAATGTTTTTATTATCGGTGATACAGTAATTAACGGTGTCGTTGAAGGCGTTTACATTTACAAAGCTGGCCGCTGCTTTAGGCCCGCAGGGACTGAAGGTGATATCATCCAGCGCAATGTCGTTGCCACAGCCACCGGGTGCGTTGTTCACCAGTCTTAACACCAAATCACTGTAGTTCGGTGGCAGTGTAAAATAAAAACCATATTGGTTCCATTGAGAAAAGGGCAAGTTGGGAATATCTCCGGTGTTATACGACTGGATAACAGTGCCGGTAACGGTTTCTATGCTGAAACTGATATTTGGGCGGTTGCCATTGAAATTACACGCAAATGGCCTCAGTACATTGGTAAGCCAGGCAGAGAATTCATACGTGGTGCCTCCGCATAAATTCTTTACGGTATCCAGGTAAAAGACACCCGGATTATAAGACGCATTCACCAGCATCATATAACCGTTTTGATCGCCGGGTGTATGGTCTTCCGGCAGTATATGCCAGGTGCCATTAAAACAACCGCTGGTTCCATTGGTAATGGTGTAAGATCCGTCTGCAGGACAAGGCTGGGTGATATAGGTGTAATTGGTCAACAGTGAACTAAGCCCCGGACCAATAGGACTGCTGCCGCTTCCAAAATTTATATTAACAACCGGATCTCCAAGACTGCCGGTACACAATTGTGCTATGCCTGTTTGTGTTAGAAACAGCGTGATAATTACCGGCAGCAAGTGTTTTACAGGCATATACAATAGTCCCAAATATACTGGTAAACAGTTCTTTTTGCAACTAAACGCGCAAGTTCACTTAAAACTTTCCCGGGTGGGGCATTTCTCTATATTTGCAGGCAACAATGTATGTTTATGCCAGATACTGCGGAAAAAATAAAAGAAACGGCTGCGTTTATACAACAACTTTATCCTTCAAAACCTCAAACCGGTATCGTGCTGGGCAGCGGGCTTGGTAACCTGGTTAATGAAATAACCGTCGAAAAAGAAATTTCGTATGATGCCATTCCCCATTTCCCGGTTTCTACAGTGGAGGGGCATCATGGCAAACTGATATTTGGAACCCTCGGTAATAAACGGATAGTGTGTATGGCAGGCCGGTTTCATTTTTATGAAGGCTATTCGGCCGCCGAAGTAGCTTATCCCATTCGGGTAATGAAAGAACTGGGTATTGCCACCCTGCTAATCAGCAATGCGGCAGGCGGTGTTAATCCTGGTTTCAGGGTGGGGGATCTCATGATTATAGAAGACCATATCAGCTTTTTTGCAGTAAATCCATTGCTCGGTAAAAACGATATCACCCTCGGGCCACGATTTCCGGATATGAGTGAACCGTATAAAAAAGATCTTATTGCCAAAGCGCTAGCCATCGCAAAAAAAATGGGTATCGTTCTAAAAAAAGGTGTGTATTGTGGGGTTACCGGTCCTACTTTTGAAACAAGGGCCGAATATAAAATGATACACCTGCTGGGCGGGGATGCAGTTGGTATGAGTACGGTACAGGAAGTCATTGCTGCCGTACATGCAGGTTTACCCGTTTTTGCCATGAGCGTTATAACAGATATAGGCATACGCGAAGAAGAAAATACCATTACCCACCAGGAAGTGTTGCAGGCTGCCAAAGACGCCGAACCCAAGTTCAGCGCAATATTTAAGGAAATGGTGATGGCCGTATAAGATTAACTTTCTCCTAAATTGCTTTATAGCATTTGATAAGTAATTTGCCCGTAAATTCTTTTGATTAAATATCTCTCCATACTATTTGTTGTATTGCTGATCACGGGTATGCAAACCAATGCCCAGCAAAGCATTCTTAACCGTATTCAGCGTCCCGGCGGCGCTGGTGGAGGTGGTGGCGGCAAAGACAGCCTGAAACACCGTACCGGCCTGGAAGATTCCATAACCATTAATTTCAGGTATCTTGATAGCAGCCGGTACCTGAAATTCGATTCTTCCATCAGTGATTTTACAAAACGTTTTCTGATTCCGGCCGATTATTTTTATCTCGGCAATACCGGCAGCGCCGCAAAATCGCTTTTATTTAACCCGTTAATGAAAGCCGGATGGGATGCAGGTTTTCATGCGTACGATATTTATAAGATAAAGCCGGAAGACACCCGTTTTTTCAATACCACCAGGCCCTATACGGAACTGGGCTATATGATTGCCAGTAAACAGGAACAACTGGTGACCGTACTTCATACCCAGAATATAAATCCCAACTGGAATTTTGCTTTCGAGTACCGGCTGCTCAATTCACCCGGCACTTACAAAAATCAGAACACCAGTCAGTCGGGTTACCGTTTAAGTTCTTATTACCAGAGTCCCAACCGGCGTTACCACCTGTTCTTTATCGCCATCAACAATAAGATACAGTCAGCCGAAAATGGCGGATTAAGAAGCGACAACGACCTGGATAACCTGGTTGATTTCAAAGACCGCAAAACCATTCCCGTACACCTGGGTGCAGTGCAGCCGGTTTCAGTTAATCCGTTCAGCACTACCGTAAATACCGGTAACAAGTATAAAATTGGCAACCTGTTTTTGCGGCAGCAATACGACCTGGGAAAAAAAGATTCTATCCAGACGGATTCTGTTACCATCCATTTGTTTTATCCAAAATTCAGAATGGAGCATAGCATACAAATCAATAACTATACCTACCAGTTTAGCGATGCCAATGTGGATATTTTTAATGATACGGGATTTTACAGGCCGTATTATAATTTTCTTTCGGTGCCGGTTACTTTCCAGATGCAGGATAAATGGAATGAAATAGTAAATGACTTTTCACTGTACCAGTTTCCGGATACAAAGAATTCGCAGCAATTTTTTAAGCTCGGCGCCAGCCTTCAAAACCTGAAAGGTAATTTCGATGGCGGAGCGGTAAACTACCACAATACCTGGGTGCATGGCGAATACCGCAATAAGACCCGCAACCAGAAATGGGATGCAGAGGCATTGGGTGAATTGTATTTTACCGGTTTGAATGCCGGTGATTACAGTGCATTTGGAAGCCTGCGGCGTTTTGTAAGCAAACAACTGGGTTTTTTACAGGTAGGATTTCAAAATGTGAATCGTACGCCGTCGTTTATATTCAACAGCGCCAGCAGCTTTAATATTGCCAATGTAAGCGATTTTAAAAAAGAAAATACCGTCCGCATCTTTGCATCTGTAGAACAGCCACAGCGTAAATTAAAGTTAACCGGTAATTACTACCTGGTTACCAACTTCAGTTATTTCAGCGATTATTACCATGCCGCACAATCGGAAGTTTTTAACCTGTTACAGGTAACTGCGGAAAAAGAATTTCGATTGCGCAAACACCTGCAGTGGACAGTGGAAGTAACCGTGCAGCAACGTGCGGGCAATGGCAATGTAAATGTGCCGCTTATTTATACGCGTAACCGCATCGGGTACCAGGGTAATCTCGGTTTTAAAAACCTGCAACTGGCTACCGGTCTCGAAATAAAATACAATACACCGTATAAAGCCGATGGTTATTCGCCCCTGCTGGGCCAGTTTTTTTATCGTGATACCGGGAAGGTAAGCCTGAAAGTGCCGCTGATTAATGCGTACTTTCATTTCAGGGTAAAACGGTTTACTACTTATGTGCGTGTAGAGAACCTGAATACGGTCAGCACCAAAAATGGCTTTGGTTTTACCAATAACAATATATCCACCGATGGATACCCTTACCCGGGCATGCAAATAAGGATTGGCATCTACTGGAGCTTTGTAAACTGATGCAAATTTTCCGCATTTAACAATCCCTTGTTGCAGATTTGGGTTTTAGTATCTATTTTTGTGCATCATCATGAAAAAAATACTGGCCATTATTGTTGCCTGCATGTATCTTGCCATCACCAGCGGACTGGTGCTGCAAATACATTATTGCATGGGGCAGGAGATGGGCAGCACTGTAAAATTTGCAGAAACTGAAACGCATACCTGCAGCAATTGCGGCATGCAAAATGCAAAAAACAAATGTTGTCATGATGAGGTAAAATTTATCAAACTTCAGGATGTTCACAAACAGGTAAACGCAGATTTCCAGTTTGCCGCCCCTGTTGCAGCACCACAGCCATTCAACTTTATTGATCCGCTGTTGCAGTTTAACAACAATGCTTCACCTGTTTGCGACAATGCTCCGCCTGGCGGTGACATTGGGCAACCACCAGTCTTTCTTCTTCACGGCGTTTTCAGAATTTGATACCATTGTAAGATATTCATCAGTTTCTGATGTATGTCTTTTTATAGCTGTTGCCTCACCCCGGCAACAGGAAATGGTCATTTACATTCATTCATTTAATACAAAGTTTACAAATGAAAACGCAACATATCGTTTTAACATGCCTGTTTATTATTGCTTCAGTGTGCAGCATGCAGGCGCAGAAAGGTTCCGTTGTTTTACCAAAAAAAGAAATCATCCCGGTTTGGGGTGAATGCGGAATGTGCAGGAATAAGATAGAGAAAGCCGCTAAAACCGCCGGTGCAGAAACCGCCAGCTGGAACGAAGACAGCAAGCAACTATCCGTTTCGTACTTTAATAATAAGACCAATGCCGCCAAAATTCAACAGGCTGTTGCGGCGGCCGGTTACGATACAAAAGACATCTGTGCTCCACAGGCAGCGTATGATAAATTACCCGGCTGCTGCCATTATGAGCGCAAAAAGTCTTGAACACACTAAAATAATCTACAATGAAAAAAATAATAATATTGTGCATGGTTGTATGTATGGCAACAGGCATGCAGGCACAGTTTACCAAAGCCACCATACAGGCCAGCGGACTTACCTGTGCTATGTGTTCAAAGGCCATTGACAACGCTTTAAAAGAGTTGTCATTTGTAGACGCCGTAAAACCGGATATAAAAAATTCTGATTTTACTGTTGTCTTTAAGCAGGGGCAGGACGCCGATATAGATGCGCTGAAAAAAGCGGTGGAAGACGCCGGCTTTTTTGTGGCTAAATTTACCATAACCGGCGTTTTTAACAACCAGGCGGTAAAGAATGATGAACACACCGGCATTGGTGGCAAAGAATACCATTTCCTGAATATAAAAGACCAGGTTTTAAACGGCGAGAAAAATCTTATCATTGTCGATAAAAATTTTCTTACGCCCAATGCCTTTAAAAAATACAGCGCTGCCACGGCCATGCAATGTATAAAAACAGGCAAAGCCGGCGGCTGTTGTGAAAAAGCAGGTCTTGCGGCAGGAACGCGAATCTATCATGTAACTATTTAAGTACTATATTGTCACTGCCTGCCGCCGGCAGGCAGTGATTTTAAAAGCCAAAAAATGAAAAAACTGTTGTTCATAAACGTTATACTGATTTCACTGACTGCCATGGCCCAGCCAAAAGTTGGCGAGCCGTCACCCGAGATTGTGCTGAAAGATGTAAAAGGCAACCCTGTCAGTCTTTCTTCTTTAAAAGGAAAAGTAGTTCTAATTGATTTTTGGGCCAGCTGGTGCGGTCCGTGCCGTAAAGCCAATAAACACCTGGTAAATATATACCCCTCACTAAAAACAAAAGGTTTTGAGATCTACAGTATCAGTATAGATGATGATATCAGTGACTGGAAAAAAGCGGTAGCCGCAGACAGGATCACCTGGTTACAGGTTAATGAAGGCGGGGGCTGGAATGCGCCGGTTGCGAATCTTTGGAAGATTGACCAGATACCTACCAGTTATTTGCTGGATAAACAGGGAAAGATCGTGGCAAGAGACCTGGAAGGCAGGCAACTGGAAAAAGCCATTAACCAGCTGTTGAAATAACTAATCTCTTTACGGAAACGCTCCGGTGCACGACGAACAACACGCTACAGCAATGCAGCGTATCCCAATCATGCTGCCGGCGTTATTAAAAAATCCAGTATGAAAAAAGTATGGATATTTTTTTCTGCCTGCTGTTTGCTAATGCAAATGGTACAGGGCCAGGAACTGTTTATGTTTTCTGAGCCAGCCTCCAATATGCCGGCACATTCGCTTTCAGCAAAACTCACGTACAGGACGCCCGTGAGCAAATACAATAATGACTACAGGCAACGGTACACACCTGAGGTCATGTTTGGTTTCAGCAAGCACGTAATGGTACACGTGAGCAGCAGCTTCTCCGATTTTTATACACCGCAAATGCGCTGGGAGTCAGTAAAAACATATGTGAAATACCGTTTTTATTCGGTAGACGAAGTGCACCGGCATTTCAGGATGGCGGGTTTTGCGGAAGCTGCTTATTCGCGCAGCCCTTTTACCTATGGCGATATTAACCTGGATGGAGACAATAGCGGTGCACAGGCCGGAATCATTGCCACGCAACTGGTGAGCAAACTGGCCATATCCGGTACGGCCAGTATCTTAAAAGTTTTTGCCAACCGCAATGAACATGTAAACCAGCTGGATCATTCCGTCACTGCCTTTTATTACAGTGTATCGGCGGGTTATTTATTATTGCCATTCAATTATTCGGATTACCGGCAAACCAACCTGAACCTTTATATAGAGACCATTGGAATGAAAGGTTTTGAAAAAGGGGATTATATGCTGGATATAGCGCCGGCGATACAACTTATTTTCAACAGCAACTTTAAAATAAACCTGGGTGCCCGTTTGCAGGCTACCGGCAATATGATCCGGCCTGGGGAAAAAAATTATTTTGTGAGTATCGAAAGAACATTTCTCGGGGCTTTGCGGCATAAAAGCAACAAACATTTATAAAGGCAGCCTGAAGGAAGCACCTACGCCCATTTTTTTTGCCGGCGGCGTGGGGGTAAAATGAGCACTACCCTTTTTGTGAAATGCAGTTATATTTACTTTATAAAATTGTTGCTATGAATAAAATTACCCAATATAAACTCCTGGTAGGCATTACACCGGCGGGACTGACTGCACTGGTTAATACCCATATACAAGAGGGGTGGCAGCCATTTGGCAATGCGGTAATGAGCAAGGCCCTGAATACATCCATCAATCCGGAAACAAAAATTGCACCGTTCGAAATAAATTGTATCGGGCAGCCGATGGTTAAATATGATGCGGTGGTCTGAGCGACCATGCAATGGCTTTTTGGTTTGCGGATCAGCGGTAATCGTCCCGGGCAGGACTAAAAAAGTCAATCACTTTTACATCGGTCAGTGCAATGGCAGAATGCGGCGTATTGGAAGGTATTACATGGGTAGCGCCGGAAGTAAAATGAAAAGGTGCGCCACCGATGTTCATTTGAAGTTCGCCTTCAAGAATATAGGTGATTTGTTCATGCACATGCTGGTGGGTTTCCAGCACACTTCCTTTTTTTATTTCCCAGATGGTGACAGTGCCTTTATTTCCATGTATAAATTTTCCGAAAAAACCGGGGCGTAATTCGCGGGTGGGTATATCAGTGAGGTATTGCATAAAGATTATTTCTTTGCAGATGCTGCGTTTATTGTAAGTTATCATAACTGCGGCGTTCATGCTGTACATCTGCCGCATCAGGCTTCAAACATGTGTCAGTGTTCAAAGAATGCTACGCTGCCGCCTACCCATTCTTTGTCTTTGTTGTACCGCACACCAATCATTTTTCCTTTGCTCAAACGCGTGAGATTAACGGCGGCCCTCGGTCTTGGTTCGCCATCTTTCCAGATATACATCATGCGTATCTCGCATTTGGCGGGAATGTCGGGAGTTTCAATTACATCTGCATAGGTTACTTTCCGTTGTAATATCCAGTTCTCCGGTTCCTTTACCTGCTCAATATCTTTTTTGGTAACATCAATCACCACGCCCTGGCCGGCAAAAGAAAACAGGGGCTTGAGTACATAATTTTCAAGGTCGGACGGAATTTGTTTTATTTCATTCAAAAAATAAGTGGGTGGTACAAAAGGGTGTTTGATATAGGGCAGTGTAAACTTGCTGATACGGTAAAACCAGTTGGGGTGGGGCACCCATACAACGTCCAGGTCTTGTGTTATATCTACAAAATTGCCGAGTGCATCTTTTTGGGCATTCAGGTCATCGAAAATGATGCGGTTGTAAATGCGCTTCACCGCGGTTTTCTGTCCCGTCTTTTCATTGATGTAAAAAAGGTTTCTCCCTTCCTGTATCAGATCGGTGATACAAACGGGCTGTATGCCGATATAATCCCGGGTACAATAAAAATCTATTCGTGTTTTTTGTTCATGTGGTTTTATTTCCAGCAGTATCACGTTTTCTACCGGTGTATTGCCTAAAATGACCTCCTTCAGATCCTGTATATAGGTTTCACGCGTGTAATTGCCCAGGTATTGCGTGTAGTTAGCAGGTATTTCGAAATGCTTACGCAGCACATCCGGGTAATATACCTGGAAACCAAACAAGGTAGGAAAGCCCTGCATTTCTATGAGTTGCGGTTCCAGTTCATGGTTTTCGTTGATGCAAATACCAAAATCAAACGCAATCATATGACTGATATCATTTTCATTGGGCACATTTTCTCCTTTGGGTATACTGCGGTTGGTAAGTGTTTTAAAACCCGGGTCGGTTATTACATCCACTATGCTTTCACAGGCATCCAGTATTTTTTTTGTAAAGGCTTTGTCTATAAATTCAGGGGTTTCGGCTATCCGAAATTCAATTGCACCGGGGTACTTACTATGCAGATCTTCCAGGAACTGCTGGTATTGCTGTTGTGTAAATGTCTCATTAAACTTTTTACGTAAGCCTGGTACCATAAAATAAGTTTGATGCCGGAAAGTTAACGTTTCTGAAGGAATTGGGAATTTGTAATTGGAATTGCCGTGCGCAGATTCGCAAATGATAACAGCATTTTTTTACTATGCGAAGCGGGGAGTTCTCAAAAAAAAAAGATTGCCGGAAACTTATATTCCTTTGTGTACTACCACTCATGCCGCTGTGCTAAATGAACGGCTATTATCAATTACGGGTGGAATTGATATGCGCAATGGCATCGTTCAGAAAATTGGGCAGTACATGTTTATAGGTGGACCTTATTTTATCGGGGTCATTCAGCTGCTCTATCATACTTTGCCATTTGGCAAAACCGTGGTTGGCGATAACGGTTTGTTTTTTGTCTTCCCTTTGTAAATACATGGTCATACCCGTGGCATCTGCTTCCGGGTGAAACTGTGTACCGATCATGTATTTGTTGAACCGGACTGCCATCAGCGCCCTTTCGTAAGGTACATGCGGCCTTTCTTTTTCAATACAAAGAATACTGGCGCCCATTTGCCTGAAGCGGTGATGATTGGGTTGCACTACCTGGTAATCGCGGCTGTCAACCGAAAAGAAGGGATCGTGCAGTCCGGCAAATACTGGTTCTTTTCTTGCATCGGGCAATACGTGTACCGGGAAAACACCAAAAGCCGTAGAATTTCTTTTGGTAACATTTGCAATATTATAGTGCCTGCAGGCCAGTTGGTAAGAGTGGCAAATAAAGAAAACAAATTTTTTCTGGAGGTTGGCATCATTATTATTCCAGTCTTCTACCTGCTGCAGCCAGTTAAAATAAACATTTTCCCATTCACTATTGACGCTTTCCAGCGGTGAGCCCGGGCCGCCACTGGAGATATACAGATCATAACTGAGGTCCGGCACCTGTTTTTTTACCCGCACTTCATACTCATGCCAGGTAAGCCGTATGTTGTTTATTTTTCCATACTGTTCCAGGATCTCACGGATGCAGCGCATACCCTGGTTGGGCTGCTCTTCATTCATGTCCAGTATCGCACATTTTACCGTTTGTTTATCAGGCGCCATAAAGCTGCAAAAATAACAAAATTTCCTGGATTGTGTTGGGTGTTAGGTTTTGGGTGTTGTGTTTTATGTACAATAACACTCAAAACCTAACACCCAGCACAATTACTTAACCAAAGCTTTGAACATTGCATCTGCTACTGCATTATTGCCGGTTTCATTGAGATGTACCCTGTCTGATGTAAGAATACCCGATTCTTTATTGTCGGGGTTATGGGCAAGGTTATAATCGAGCGTCATTTTGCGCAGGTCTATCAGTGCGCAATTGTTGTTTTTTGCGATATTGCGGATAATGGATGAATATTTATTGAGATCGCCATCCAGTTCGTTGCTGAAATCGGTCTTTTCGCCAATGGCTGCCGGTGTGCATATAAGTACTTTGATATTCTTTGCCTGCAACTTTTTGATAATGGCGTTGTAAAACTTCTCAAATTTATCAGCGTCTGTACCAGTGCCAAAGCTTCTTTTGTGCCATACATCATTTACACCTACCCATATAACCACGATGTCCGGATTTTTAGCCAGTATATCGTCATCCATCCGTAAGTAAAGATCATATACTTTGTTGCCGCCAATACCGGCGCCCATGAGTTCATAATTGTTGTCAATACCTTTTTGTTTCAGCATTTCGCCCAGTTTGGTTATAAACCCGGTTGGTTTTACACCTGCTTCCGTAATAGAATCACCAAAAAAAACGATGTGTTGTTTTTTTTGAAAAGGGGTAAAAGCCGTCATCATACAACAGGCTGCTGCTGCTATCAATAATTTTTTCATGTGCATATTATTACTCGTTGTTTTATTAAAAAACTTTTTTTCCGTTTAGAAATGTACTGATAACCTTAGTTTGCAGCAGGCTTCCGGCCGGGGTTTTCATCAGGTCGCGGTCCAGGATGACAAAATCGGCCAGTTTACCTTTTTCAATACTGCCTTTTTCTTTTTCTTCAAAATTGGCTTTGGCGGCCCAGATAGTCATACCGCGCAGCGCATCTTGCCGGGAAAGTGCATTGGCCGTCTGAAACCCGGTTGCCGGAAAACCTTTGGCATCTTTTCTTACCACAGCCGCATAAAAAGTTTTAAAAGGAGAGATGTCTTCTACCGGAAAATCGGTGCCCAATGGCAGCCATCCATTTTGTTTCAATAAGTCATTGTAAGCATATGCGCCTTTTTCTCTTTCGGATCCAAGACGTTTGTCGGCCCAGTACATATCGGAAGTGGCGTGCGTTGGCTGAACAGAAGGTACTACGCTATTGTCTCCGAACAACCGGAAATCATGCTCATTGATTACCTGGGCGTGTTCAATACGCCAGCGCAAATCATTTTTTCCTTTCAGATGACGCGCATAGGTTTGCAGTATCATGCGGTTGCCACTGTCGCCGATGGCATGGGTGCACATCTGGAACCCCATTGTATGGATGATAGCGGCCACAGAATCAAAATGTGCGGGTTCGCTTAGCAAAAAGCCAGACCAGCCGGGTTTGTCTGTGTAGGGTTGTAACAGGCATGCGCCCCTGGAACCCAGTGCGCCATCTGCATACACCTTAAACGAACGCACATTCAGATAGTCGGTTTTTATCCTTCCTTTTGCTGCTGCAAAATCCAGGTTTTTTTTACTGTCACTCAGCATGGCATATATCCTCATTGTAAGATCGCCTGTTTTTTGCAGGCTGTCTATTAAAAGGATGGCCTCGTAATCGAGACCGCAATCATCTACAGTGGTCAATCCAACGGCAAAGCAATTGCGTTGTGCTTTTAGCAGCGCGCTTTTTATTTTTGCGATAGTGGGCGGTGGTTTGGAGGCGCTTACCAGGTCAACTGCATTGTCTACCAGTATGCCGGTCAGTTGTCCATTTTTTGTTTCTACTTCACCGCCGGTAAGTGTCATGCCAGCTTTTACTCCTGCCAGGTCAAGTGCTTTTTGATTGGCAATGGCAGCATGGCCGTCTATGCGGGTCAGCAATACAGGCGTATTAGGAAAGCGTTCGTCTAATTTTTCCTTTGAAGGGAATTCTTTTGTTGTCCAGTCGTTTTGATCCCATCCGCGGCCGATGATCCAACCGGTGGCGATATCTCTGCCTTTTACGGCCTCATCAAGGTGCTGTAGTATGTCTTCCCAACTTTCTGTACCTACCAGGTTTACTGTTTCCAATCCAAGGCCATAGCCAATAAAATGAGCATGCGCATCTATAAAACCCGGGTAAATAAATTGGCCGGTTGCATCAATGGTTTGTTTTGCGGAGAAGTTTTTGGAAATGTCTTCACTGGTACCGGTGGCTATTATCTTTCCGTCTTTTACGGCAAAAGAAGTTGTCACGCTGAATGCACTGTCAATGGTGTAAACAGTTGCACCTGTTACTACCAGGTCTGCAGCGGTTTTACGGGCGCCGGAAGAAAGGGCGAGCAGTATAACGGCAACAGGTATCCATTTAGTCATATTCTATAATGCTAATTTTTTAAATTTTGGAGGATGCTGTTTATTGAACGTTGTGGCATCCTGGTAGGCTTTTGCCACTGCTAATATAGTGGCTTCATCATATAAATTGCCAATTAAAGTGATGCTATTGGGCCGGCCGTTTGGCATCATGGCAATGGGCATGCATACTACCGGGTGTCCGGTAAGGTTGGTAATGGGCAACTGGCTTCCCGCAAAACTGGGCGCAATCACCACATCGTACTGTTTCATAAAATCCTGCATGGCCTGCATCAGCGCATAACGGTGACGGTTGGCATTGATGTATTCCACAGCGGGCACAAAACGGGCTACCCGGAAACTATTTGGCCAGAAATTTTTATCCTGCCGTGTAATAAGATCATCTTTATTGCCACGTGTAAGTTCATCAAAAGCGGCGGCCGATTCTGCATTGATAACCGTACCAATGATATTGAACGGGTAGATGACCGAGTCTGCGAAATTGACCGGTGTTATGTGTGCGCCCAGTTTTTGCAGCGTAGAGATTACTTCCCATTGCTCCGCGTTTTTGGGCAGGGTTTTAAAATAGTTATCAATATAAACAATGCGCAGTTTTTTCCAGTTAACCCGGCCAGTATAATTAAAAGCGCGTTCCACAGCCGAGGCATCTTTGCCGTCGGTTCCCTTAAGATAATAGAAAACAATGGCTGCATCTTCGGCACTGCGACAGATGGGGCCCGTTTTATCCAGACTCCAGCTTAATACCATGGCGCCGTAGCGACTTACAGATCCAAACGTTGGCCGCAGCCCGGTAGCGCCGCAGGTATGAGACGGCGATACAATGGAGCCATAGGTTTCAGTGCCAATGGCAAAGGGTAACAAACCCGCAACGGTAGCGGAAGCGGAGCCTGCAGAAGAACCACTGCTGCCGGTTTGAATGTTCCAGGGGTTTTTTGTTTTACCGCCAAACCAGCGGTCGGCAAAAGCCAGTTCGCCCATAGAGAGTTTGGCGCATAATACCGCACCGGCTTTTTTTAGCTGGCTATAAACAAATGCATCTTCATCTATTACCTGGTCTTTATAGGGCACCGAGCCCCAGGTAGTTTTGTATCCTTTTACCGCAAAAAGATCTTTCAGGCCATATGGTATACCCTGCAACGGGCCTTTATAGATTCCTTTCGCCAGGTCTTTATCTGCCTGCATGGCCTGTTTCATGGCCAGTTCCTCCGTGAGTGTAATCACGCATTCCAGTGTATCGCCCCATTTTTTTAACCTGGCCAGGAAAAACCGGGTGAGTGCTACAGAACTTATTTTTTTGCTTTTGATAAGAGATGCCAGTTGCGGAATAGAATAAAAAGCAAGTTCATTGCTGTCTGTTGGAATTTGTGTATGCAGAGGCAGTTGCCACTGTACAGGCAACTGGTGTACCGGTATTTTATAACCCGGCAGCGCCGGCACAAATGAAAAAGGGTAGGGCTGGCTGTTAGGCAGATTGTACCGGTGCATTTTTTCATACAGGTGCAGGTTGGCGGTAATACCTGTGGTGGCAGAATCTTTTTCTGCGGCGCTGAGCTGAATATCGATCAGCGTTGCTGCGTTACCGATAGTTGCGGTATCAATAACCTGCGAATAAGACGGGATGCTGATTGCTGTATACAGTATAACTGCCAGCCGTTTTGCTGACAGGAATTTGCCGGTCATATGCTTCATGATTTTTGTGTTCCTTGCAAATGTATCGTTATAAAATAATATCCGGTATATAGCGGGTATGTATGTGCAACCCCGGAGGGGTTGTTGCCGATGATCACCCCGGGTTGCACCCGGGGCTATGAAGGTTAAAGCCCGCTGGGCTTTTCGTTTGAGACGATATTTGCTACCTCCTTTGTATGGGATGGTACATGTAAGCGATGCAAGCGCACAAGCCTAAAGGGCTTGAATATTCATAGCCGCAGGTGCGGCCTGCGGTATATAAAACGGCAACCAGCCGCTGGTCCAAGACCGGGCTGGTTGCGTAATCATAACCGTCCCTGCTATTCATACGTTGTTAAACAATATAACAGCCCTGTGCTTTGCGGGCACAGTAAAAAAGGTTAGACTAATAAGTAAATGCTAATACAGAGTCGCTGCCGTAACGGCTTTAAGCAGGATAATGTTGATGTAAATTACATCAGTTAATATCGTAATACAAAATTGGAGCGACAAATCTTTCGCAGAAAACAATAATAATCAGAATGTTATTACAAATTAAGTGTTTATGCTTAATGATTAAATAAAAAAAACTTTATAATTCATGAAGAAATTGATCATGAACATAGTCAACTACCTGGATAAGACTTTTGCTTTGTTCAAAAATGTTTAGTTGCCTGTCTGCCCCGGTGCCATTTTCCAGCATTGCCGGAACAAGGTTTATGACGTGCCGGCTGCCCAGCGGATCTACCACATCATCAATAAAATCAAGCAATTCATATATCAATACCCGTGTATTCACTTCTTCCTCCTTGCCAAAATCAATCAGGAAGCCATCTATACCATACCGGCCTGCCCTCCATTTGTTTTCATTTATCAACGCGCGCTGGTACATCATGTAATTCATGTTTTTTGAACGCAGCTGATAAAGCTTTGCGCAAATGCCCTGGAACAGCGCGGCAATGATAATGGTTTCCTTTACCGTCATGGGTACATCGCAAATACGAAACTCAACCGTATTAAAAAATGGATGCACCCGCAGGTCCCACCAAATTTTTTTCGCATTGTCTATACAGTTTGTTTTTATCAGCAGGTTAACATACCGGTCGTATGCTTCAATGCTTTCAAAATAATCGGGTATTCCGGTACGCGGAAATTTATCAAACACTTTGGTGCGGTAAGATTTGTAACCCGTTTTCCTTCCTTCCCAAAAAGGGGAGTTGGTGCTGAGCGCATAAATATGTGGTAAAAAATACCGCGCAGAATTGGCAATATGCATCGCCATATCGCGATTTTCCATTCCTACATGTACATGCAAACCAAAAATTAAATTACTGCGTGCTGCTTCCTGCAGTTCATTTACAATCTCATTATAACGAACATGGTCGGTGATCAGCTGGCTTTCCCAATGACTGAAGGGATGTGTGCCCGATGCACCTACCCATAAACCCAGCGATTCGGCAATTCCAGAGATGGTCTTTCTTAAAAAACTTACATCCTTGTACGCTTCGTCAATGTTCTGACAAATATCAGTCCCTACTTCTACCACGGCCTGGTGCATTTCGGCTTTCACTTTATCTTTGATCATCTTCTGGCCTTCATGCACAATTTTCTGTTCATGGCTTTTCAGTTCCCTGGAATGGGGATCTATTACCATGTATTCTTCCTCAATACCCAGGGTAAAATGTTTGTAGCTGATGTTTGCCATTTAAAAAGTTGTAAGTGGTAAGTTATAAGAAGTTTGCAGTTTTTAGTTTCTAGTTTTTTGTTTTTGGTTTTTAGTTTCTGGTTCACAACGCCGGTTGGCGCTGTAATAAAATTAAAACTTGCACTTAAAACTTAAAACAATTTTTGTTTATTGCTGCCTCTTTTAATGTACTCTCCCCAGGTCAGGTTGTCGGCTCCCTCTTTATATGCCATAGCCTTTTCAATGGCGAAATTGGCAGCCGTTTCCACCACCCAGTTAAAATTATCCTGTCCAACACTGTTGATGTCCGCATCCGGGGCCGGGTTGCAAAAATCGATTGCATACGGTACACCATCGCGCAGCGCCAGTTCCACTGTATTAAAATCATACCCGAGGTAATGATTGATACGCAATACAATGTCTTCCATCAATTTCAGTCTTTCCGGGCTGGGTGCAAAATTGGCCACATACCGCAGGTGGTGCGGGTTGCGTGGCTCGTATGGCATAATGCGTACGTATTTTCCACCGATACAATAGCAACGGTAGTATTCATCAAAAATAATTTCTTCCTGCAACAGCATCACCAATTGCCCTGTTTCGCTGTGTTTCTGAAAAAAATCTTCTTTGTCCGTCAGTTTATATACATGCTTCCATCCACCGCCGGCAAATGGTTTCATATATGCCGGAAATCCGATGTAGTCGAAAATGTTTTGCCAGTCGAGCGGATACGCCAGGTTAGAAAACGAATTATCCGATGTATCATCGGGGTGATCTTTTGACGGTAGAATAACTGTTTTTGGAACCGGTACATTGATGCGAGTTGCCAGACAATTATTAAAAAATTTTTCATCGGCGCTCCACCAGAAGGGATTGTTGATGACAGCCGTACCGGTTAACGCCGCATTTTTCAGATAAGCCCTGTAAAAAGGAATATCCTGGCTGATACGGTCAATGATCACGGAATATTCTGTTGGCTCGCCCTGCATCACTTTATCAATACGTACCGCTTCTGCGGTAATTCCATTTACCTGTTTGCTGTTAACCCTTTCAATAAATGCGGTGGGAAAGCTGCGCTCCTGTCCGAACAATATTCCGATTTTTTTCATGATAATCGTTTTTAAAGATGTATGATGTGTACCGGTGTGGCGCAGGCGACTGAAATTACCGTTATCAGGGCAAAATATAATTCCTGTTTCTGCTTAACCAAATATATTTTTATCGAATCAGAAAAACAAAAGAATATTTAACTCCAAATCAACACATTATTGTTACCTCTACTTAATGCAGATCATTTTGGGCGATTTACTTATTTTTGGGGCTTATGCAAAAAGAACAGACTAGTGCTTTACTGACCGAGGAGCTGGTAGTGGATTCCATTCTTTTAGAACGCACAGTAGCGCTCACTTGCTTTTTACCGAAAAATGTGCAACACCCCGAAAATATGGACCTGTTGCTGATCAACGACGGGCAGAATATGGAGGAACTGGGATTGGCACCAATGCTGGAATCTTTGCTGGCCGCCGGTGAGATTGAACCCATGGTATGCGTGGCCATTCACACCGGCAAAGAACGGAAGGCAGAATACGGCACTGCCAGGTGCGCCGATTATATGGGCCGCGGTGCAAAAGCCGGCGCCTACACAAAATTTATTTTTGAAGAATTGCTGCCCCTTATAAAATCTACCTATGCGATTAATGATTTTAAAGAAAAATCGTTTGCCGGTTTTTCGCTTGGTGGACTGAGTGCGCTGGACATTGTATGGAACCACCCCAATGAATTTTCAAAAGTAGGCGTATTCTCCGGTTCATTGTGGTGGCGTACACGCGGGCTCGAAGATGGATACAATGAGGCTACAGACCGTATCATGCACATGCAGGTGAAAGAAGGTGGATTTTATCCGTGGCTGAAATTCTTTTTTGAAACAGGTACGCTCGATGAAACCATGGACCGCAACAAAAACGGCATCATCGACTCTATAGATGATACTCTTGGCCTGATAGACGATTTAATCAGTAAAGGATACGATTCGAAGAAAGATATTCACTACCTGCAACTGCAGGAGGGCCGGCACGATATTGCCACCTGGGCCAAGGCCATGCCTGAATTTTTAAAATGGGGATGGGGTCTGCACCAATAGCAGTAGTATTACTGTATGCAATAACGTAAGATGACAGCCCGGCCAGGTTGCCTAACTTTGCAGCAACTATTAAAAGGTTTTATTATGGAAGAATACCAGGATACAGTGCTGACTGAATTGACTACCTGGCAAAAGCAAATGATAAAACGCCCTTCGCTACTCAGTAAACTGTCAAAGAAAATTCAGACAAAAATAAATACCTGGATACCGGAGAAGGTACACAACGCTATCACTGCGGCCATTAAACAAATGATACGCGGCGTACTGTTCGGGGCTGCATATACAACGGGCAAACCATTGCTTGATCAGCCATTGGAAGCGCGTGAAACAATGGTGCGGCAAAGAATCGAAATTTACAAACATACAGCGGCCGTAGAAGGAGGTATCACCGGCGCAGGCGGCCTTTTGCTGGGACTGGCAGATTTCCCGGTTTTACTTGGACTGAAGCTAAAACTCCTGTTTGAAATTGCAACACTGTATGGGTTTGATGTAAATGATTATAAGGAAAGAGTATACCTGCTGCATATTTTTGAACTGGCATTTTCGGGTGACCAGCACCGTAAGGAAATCTACCTGGCAATAACAGACTGGAATAAAAAGAGCGGGCTGCTGCCGGAAGATATTAACCTGTTTGACTGGCGTACCTTTCAACAGGAATACAGGGATTATTTAGACCTTGCTAAAATGGCACAACTGGTGCCGGTGATTGGTGCGCCGGTGGGAGTGGTAGTCAATTACCGGCTGGTAACAAAGCTTGGCCGAACAGCCATGAATGCCTACCGGATGCGCCTGCTGGAAGCCCACCTTGCCGGTGTTTGATCTGCAGAATGTATCATCGGGTTGATTTTTTTAGCAGGCTCTCAAGCTCATCAATAAAGGCCGACTGGGCCGCGTTGATTTTTTTTCGTGCAATAACCGGCGAAAACCATTCCGCTTTATCTATTTCAGGAAAGCGCTGCATTTTACCTGATTTAGGCGGCCATTCTATTTCAAAATCATTGCTTTTTATTTTTTTGATATCGATGTCGTTTTCCAGCGCCCAGGCATATACTGTTTTTCCTGATTTGAGTTTAACAGGAGACAATTCAATAAAATCTCCGCTACAGGCAAACCCGGTTTCTTCTTCAAATTCGCGGCGGGCGGCTTCCAGCGGATCTTCATCATCGGCAAATTCGCCTTTTGGAAGAGACCAGGCACCCTCATCTTTATTTTTCCAGAACGGTCCTCCCGGATGCACCAGCAACAGTTGCGGCTTTGCGTTAACTAATTTATATATCAGTATGCCGGCGCTCTTTTTCATTTTGCGGTTGCCGGTGGTGTATTGTCGAGAAAATCGCTGATGAGCGCCACCGTAATAGCAGGAAGTTTACTGCCCGGCACAACAGTGCATACCTCACCAATAGCGGCTCCGTGCACACCCGGTAAAATGGCAAGGGAGGAATGGGGTATTTTTTGCGCCAGCCAGAGCGTATGTTGCGGCACTATCACGTCTTTGTCTGACGAAAGCAGCAATGCGGGCGCTTTTATAGAGCTGAGTTCAGCTTCGGGCCAGTCTTTAAATTCCACCATACGGTTTTTATCGCGGTCGTGCATTACCTGCAGACCTTCTTTACTGCCGGTGATGGCCAGGTAGGCTTCCTGCAAAGGGCCGGGCATATTGGCGAGACTGGCATTTTTCATACCATCAAAAAAACCGGGCAACAATCCGTCTCTCCTGGTAACAGCAGAAAGCGCCACTAACTTAGTAACCATATCGGGATGCCTGATGGCAACCTGTAAGGCTGTGCTGCCGCCATTGCTGAAACCGAAAATATTTGCGCTGGGTATTCCGAGATGTTTCAGCAAAGCGGCTACATCATCAGCATCCTGTTCAAAACTGGAAGCGCGGCCCCGGTCTTTTGTATGCCCGTGCGCTTGCAACTCTACCGCAATTACTTTGTAATGCGCCGCCAGCAAAGGGAGGATGTTGCCAAACGTGGTTTGTATGGTGGAACCACCGCCGTGAATAAGAACCAACGGGTATCCATTGCCGTGAATTTCATAATACATATCCAGTCCGTTTACCGGTGCATACCCCGAACTAAAAGTGCTGGCTGGTTTTTTAGATGCTTTTGCTGTATCTGTATCCATTGTTTTTTTTTCTGTGGGTTGCTTCACCCGGTTTTTCATTTCGGATTTCGGGATTTTGCGATTTTGTGATTTGATTTACAACGATGGGTGAAATTAGAGTTTTTGGAATTACCACAAAAAATCTCAAAATCTGTAATATTCCGCTGTGTCCGCTGCCCCGCCGCCTGTCCGCTGCGAGAAACCAACGAAGCAAAAGCAATCTCAAAATCTCAAAATCCCAAAATCTTTATTTCTTTTTAGAGGGTTTGCAGTTTTTCAATTCTCCAAATTCTATATTCAATCGTGCAAATAAATACCGCCCGTTGTACCCAAACTGGTTGGCGCCAAAAAGAAAGCGGCCACGATTTGAGTTATCGCGACCAGCAACATAACCACCGGTGGTTTTATTTACCAAAGTTGCAATTGGGTTGGCATATACCGCCTGCGGATCATTGCGCGGGTCAATAAACACCCTGTCCGGGTAAACATCAAATATATTGTTGCCACCTATTGAAAGGCTGATGCCTGCACAGAACTTGTAAGTAACCACCAGGTCAGTCGTAATCTTTGCGCTGAACACCTGGTCGGTACCAAAACCCACATCATTCCAATACGTCTTATCTGTTTTGGTAGAATAGGGATCCGTTGTGTTCAGAAATTCACTTTTGCCCCACCTTACCGCTCTTGCCATTACTGTTAGATTTTTTAGTGTATACGTAAAAGTTGCATTGATCTTGCTGGAGGGCTGTGTGGTTTCTATACGTCCGCGTTGCTGCCGGTCGAACAGCGCCGTTTTCAGATCATTGGCTGGGTTTGAATTGGCATCACCGCCCAGGTAGGGGTTATTCTCGGGTTTATCTATAATAGAATTGGTTTTGATAGCGCCCACCACGCTGTTTTTATTAAAATTGGCGGAGAGTGAAAACGTTGCATTGGCTTTGCCAATCCGGAAACGATCGGTTATTACCGCGTCAATACCCTTTGTTTCTGTGTTCACGGCATTTGACCAAAAAGTGACGGAAGATACAGATGAGTCGATGTTATAAGCTGGATTTTTAAACACTGCGTTGGTGAGCAGTGGATTTGATCTGTTGAATGCACTGGACAGTACTATTCTGTCTTTTATATAAATGTAATAAGCATCGAATGTATACGTAATAGCACGGCCAATTTTGCCAACCACACCAGCGGTAACACTGGTAGATTTTTCCGGTTTCAGGTCCTGCACACCAAAAGCATTGCGCACAATGGAATTATAATTATTAACGGTAAATGTATTTTGCGGCAGACCCCCCACAAATTGAGTGGATGTATTCTGGAAATAGCGCTGGTGCAGCGATGGTGCGCGGAAACCATTGCTTACAGAACCGCGTACCGACAGTGCCGGCGTAATTTCATAACGTGCTGTAAACTTGCCGCTCAGGTTTTTATAGGTATTGTCTTTCTCCTGGTAACTTTCAAAACGACCGGCCCCGCCCAATAATAATTTACCGAGGGTAAGCTCAAGATCAAGATAACCGGCGTATACGCTCCTGTGTGCATTCAATGCGTCCGTGCCCTGGAAACCCGGAAATACCTGGGAACCGGAACCTGCCGCAGTGCTATTGGGTACAGGATTGCTGTTTACCGTGCCCGGGTAAGGCGGAATAGGATCAACACTGTATACCCTGCGGCCGTTTACAAAAGAATTCAACTCTCCCGAATCAATTTTAAAACGCTCATACCGGTACTCGCCACCAAAAGCGAGGTTGAAATAATTGCGGGCTTCAAGATTGAATTTACGGCTGATATCCAGGTTGATGGTGTTCTGAAAAAAGCTCAGTCGGCCGGCATAAAACTCCGTCTGTGGGTGATCGTTAGCCGGCAAAGAAGCGTTGCCGGTATTTTTTATATTGTAATTGATGGTATTCTTGCCGGTGGTATTGCTGAGATCGGCCGTCCAGTCGCCCCATTTGCCGTTAATGCCGGCCAGTACAGAAAAATCTTTGATGGTTGGTGCAATCACCGGTAAAAAACCGTCATAATAATAACGCTGGCCGTTGGCAATCACCGGCTGCTGGCTCATTGAATTGGGGTTGCGGCTAAAACCGGATGCAGCGCCTTTGCGTTGCCCCAGGCCTGCAGCCAGGTAAACATCTATCATATTTGAAAGCCGCGCACCCGTATTGATAAAACCCGAAAAATTTTCTGAAGATGAATTGCCGGCCACAATATTGTGCCGGTTGTAGCCGCGTTGTTGTGCCATAGCAGCATCCTGGTCTATCAGCCATTTACGGTAATCAACCGTACTGGCAACACCTGTTTGTGTATTCGGAAAAGCACCGCCATTGCCCAGGTACACCAGGGGAATATTATCGTTTCCGCTGCGATTGGTAGCATCCCTTTTAAGCCATTGCCCGCTCACGTTGAGGTAGCTGCCATTTTTCTTCGCAAAGCCGCCGCTGAAATCAATTTGTTTGTTGAGCCCGTCATTTATTTTGGTGCCGCCATTGTACGGCATACTGGTAAAATTTTCACCGGCAGTAGCGGAAATATTGAACCCGTTGTAATTTTTTTTCAAAACAATATTGATGACGCCCGCAATGGCGTCGGATCCATATTGCGCAGCTGCACCATCGCGCAATACTTCTATGCGGTCGATTGCCGCAACCGGTATGGCATTTAAATCGGTTCCTACCGAACCCCTGCCCACGGACCCATTTATATTTACAAGGGCAGTATTGTGACGGCGTTTACCGTTCAGCAAAACGAGCGTCTGGTCCGGGCCCAGGCCACGCAAACCGGCAGGGTCTATATGATCCGTGCCATCTGAAATGGTTTGCCGTGCACTCTGGAAAGACGGTGCGGTATACGTAAGCATTTGCGAAAGGTCTGCCTGCGCAAATGGCTTGATGTCTTTGGTACTGATAACGTCTACCGGTACGGGTGTGGAGATTTTACTCCGCGCATCTCTTGACCGCGAGCCGATCACTACTACATTGTTGAGGTCAGCAATTTCGGTAGTGGTAAAATTTTGTTCTGTTGTGCCACCATCGGTAATAGTTACCTGGCTGCGTTGCGGTGTTTGTCCAACAAAACTAACTACCAGTGTGTAGGTGCCGGCTGGTAACTTTAGCGTATAATTGCCATTGGCATCCGTTGAAGTACCGGATTTTCCACCCTGTACAATTACAGAAGCACCAGTAAGCGGGTTACCGGTTACATCTTTAATAGTTCCTTTAACCGTGCCTGTTTGGGCAGACAGCCATTGAAAGGAAAATAAAAATAAAGTGAGTATAATTGCTGAATACAGCTTTCGGTGTTTCTTACTCATGTGTAGTTTCAGTTTAAGTGTTGATAAAATCGGTAAGCAGCCGAAGCGAATTAATAAAAGAGATTACTTTTTTGCTATGTGTGTTACCAAATTTAAATCATTTGCAGAAAACAAAAAAAACATAGCGTTCTATAACTTGTGTAATTTCCGGACCATACAATTAAAAAAATATGCATATATCTAAAACTTATCTTGTTTGTCTTCTTGTCGTTTACGCCAATGCCCGTGCGCAACAATCAAAAGATGCTACTGAGATAAACGGGTACAGCTATTCCATTCAAAAAACAATTACATGTAACAAAGGTGCTGTGGTATCTGCGCACCCGTTGGCCACCAAAGCAGGATTAGTGATGTTAAAAAAAGGCGGCAATGCCATTGATGCGGCCATTGCCACGCAACTTGCGCTGGCGGTGGTGTATCCCGGTGCCGGAAATATCGGCGGCGGTGGCTTTATGGTAGCAAGACTGGCCAACGGAAAAAATATTGCAATGGATTACCGCGAGAAAGCCCCTGCGGCAGCCAGCCGCGATATGTACCTGGATAAAGATGGCAATCCGCAAATGGACCTCAGCCAGAACGGGCATCTTGCAGCCGGCGTGCCGGGTACAATTGCGGGTATTGTTGCTTCACTGAAGTATGCAAAGTTTCCGCTCAGCGTATTAATTGAGCCTGCCATTGCACTTGCAGAAAAAGGTTTTGCTGTAACTGCAGGTGAAGCAACTTCACTGAATGAAAATAAAAAAGAGTTTGTAAAATACAATTCCCGTCAGCCTGCATTTGTAAAAGATGGCGACTGGAAAGAAGGCGATACACTGGTGCAGAAAGATTTGTGCAAAACACTGAAAAGAATCCGTGCCAACGGTAAAAAAGGTTTTTACGAAGGCGAAACAGCCAGGCTTATAGTGGAAGAGATGCAACGTGGCAAAGGACTGGTAACCTATGATGATCTCAAAAACTACCAGGCAAAGGAAAGGACGGCGCTTTTATTTTCTTACAAGGGACATATGATCTTAACCATGCCATTGCCCAGCAGCGGCGGTATTATCATTGACCAGGCATTGAAGATGATTGAAAATAAAAATATCGGTAAGATGGGTTTTCACTCTGTGGCAGCCGTACACCTTATGGCAGAAGCAGAAAGGCGCGCTTATGCAGACCGGGCGGCATTTATGGGCGATGCGGATTTTGTAAAAGTGCCGGTGAAAAAATTAACCAGCAGTGATTATATCAGTAAACGATTCAGCGATTTTGATCCCACTAAAGCTGGTAACAGCGACATCATTAAAGAGGGTGATATCAGTAAGGAAAGCGAAGAAACTACGCATCTCAGTATTATTGACCAGTATGGTAATGCAGTTTCCATTACCACTACATTAAATAACAGTTACGGCGGCAAGACAATCGTGAGCGGCGCCGGTTTTATATTGAACGACGAGATGGATGATTTCAGTGTTAAGCCCGGCGTACCAAATATGTATGGTGCCATTGGGGCTGAAGCAAATGCCATAGCACCGGGTAAACGCATGCTCAGCAGTATGACACCTGCCATTGTTTTAAAGAATAACAAACCTTTTATTGTGCTGGGTACACCCGGCGGTACTACCATACCCACCTCTGTTTTCCAAACCATTGTTAATATCATTGATTTTAACCTTAGCACCAGTGATGCGGTGAATGAACCAAAATTTCATCACCAGTGGAAACCCGATATGATCTATGTAGAAAAAGGGTTTCCCCCGGCCATACTGGAAACATTAAAAGCAATGGGCCACCAGGTAAGCGTACGCGGACATATTGGACGAACGGAAGTAATTAAAGTATTGCCCAATAAAAAATTTGAAGCAGTGGCAGATGGCCGTGGTGATGATGATGCAGAAGGCTATTAGCATCCATGGGCTGTTGGCAGTGCACTATCTGGCAATGCCGCAGTAAAAGTATCCATTGCGGAAGAAGAAAAAATTTATCATACAAAAAACAAATTAACAGCTACTATCTTCTATGGAAAATATTGCTTCCGTAATGCTGCAGACGGCAATAAAAAGATTCAGGGCATACAAAGACCTGGGCGATGAAACATTTGCGCAATTGCAGGATACAGATTTTCATTTTCAGCCAAACGAAGCAAGCAACAGCATTGCTGTAATCATTCAGCACATGAGCGGCAATATGCTGAGCCGGTGGACCAATTTCCTGACAGAAGACGGTGAAAAAGATTGGCGCAACCGCGATGAAGAATTTGAAACGCATGCCTGTAACAAAACGCAGTTGCTGGAGATGTGGGAAAAAGGCTGGGCTTGCCTGCTGGATGCCCTGTCGGCTCTAACCGGCGAAGATCTTTTAAAAACGATTCATATTCGCGGCGAAGGGCAATCTGTGATTGATGCCATTCACCGTCAACTGGCGCATTACGCTTATCACCTGGGCCAGATAGTATACCTGGGCCGGCTGGTTAAAAATAATGACTGGCATAGCCTTTCCATAGAAAAGGGAAAATCAGCCGATTATAACAGGCAGATGGGAAATAAATAACAATTGCACGTCCCGCACTTGCAAACACCGGTGTAAGAAGGTATCTTACCGTTTCTTTCCGCCTGGTCCAACTTCCTCTGCAATAGCCGTTTTGTTGCAAACCCTAAAAAACAAGTATGAAGTGTTTAGTTCTTTCTTTGTTCTTATGCCTGTCCCTGTATGCCCATACCCAAGTGCACCTGGCAATAAAAGCCGGGCCGCAAACAGCCACTGCCCGTTATTCCAGGATGGGCCAGAAAATTTCTACCAAACAAATTACCGGTTTCAATGCAGGTGTGCTGGGCAAAGTTTATTTTGATGATCGCGTAGCATTTGTAACCGGAATGCAATACAGTGCGCGCGGATTTACGGTTAATACACTGCCAGGAGATACACAACGAACTTATCATTTGAATTACCTGGATATACCCATACTGCTGCAAATAGATTTCTCCAAACAAAAAAATAAAGGGCTTTACTGCAGGGTAGGGCCGGTGCTTGGTATAGGTTTATATGGTAAAGAAATATACACAGGGTCCAGTGGAAACGAAATTCGCAGGAAAGCAGTATTGAGTGTTACAGGCAAATACTTCGGTCTTTTCGATGCTTCTTTAAATGCCATGCTCGGCATTCATATTACGCCGCATCTTTTTGCTGAAGCGGCATATTCTTACGGCATTGGCAATATCAATAACGATCCCGACGGACCCAATATTAAGTCAAGGGTGCTTTCGGCCGGGTTGGGTTGGTGGTTTAAATAACTATTGGATATAAGCGTGGTTGTATCAGCCCTGCACAAAAGATCCAAAATGTGCCATGTCTACTTTTTTGGCCGCAGTTTGGCCCACTTCGCGCAGTTTATCGATGTACTTTATCGAATCCATCTGACGCACTTCATCAGATACAATATGGCTGAGCCCCAGGGCGTCGAGTCCGGGCTGACTCAAATCTGCGTTGTACCGCGCATACAGAAACTGACGGTGAAGGGTATCCGATAATGGAAGTTTTGCACTGGCCGTATTAGCAGGATCTGTGCGGGGTATGAGATCGCCCATTTCCATATCAATGGGTGCGCCATAGCTACAACGGCCTACGGTACGACAGTTGATGTCCTGGTCTATCTGCATGGCATACATTAAATTATTGGGTAGTTCTTTCAATGTCTCCAGCAGGTTGTCATAAACGCCGGGTGAAGGAGAGGAGCCCGTGCCTACAGAAATGATCAGCAGGTTGTCTTCACCGGTTGGCCAGTTTAAACGATAATCGGGCTGTGTGGCCATACGGTAAAGTAAAAATGCGGGGTTATTGTATGGGGTTACGCCACCATCTACAAATACAAAAGTTTTTTCAGGGTTATTGGGATCCCATTGCAGGGTTTCCGGCCGGAAGTAGGCCGGCGCTGCGGTGCTGGCCCTCACCAGCTGATACAATCTTATTTTGAGGTTGCAGTCTGCGTTGGCAGGATCATTAAACAACGCCAGCGGATTGTTGCTGATAGGCCATGGAGAATCGGTGGAACGATTCATGGTTACTATCAGCAGCAGGCATTTAAACTTGCTGGAATCCAGTTCAAGATTGCCATCGCCAAAAGTATTCTTAAGTTCTTTTGCCAGCGGCCCGTCATTGTAAAAATATTTTACCCTTTTTAAAAGAAAGGCTTTGTCGAACATAGCGGCGCCTTTGTCCTGGTAAAAATCCAGCAATTGTTTTACAGACATACCCAATGACAAGCCTGCGGCAATGATAGCGCCGGTACTGGTGCCGCCGATGTAATCAAAATAATCACTCAGCCGGAAACTGTCGTCTTTTTTCAGCTGTTCCTTCAGTTTGCGTTCTATTTCGGCCAGTATTTCAAGTGTAAGAACACCACGTATACCGCCTCCGTCCAATGAAAGGATTTTGCGTTTTCTACCGGGAATGTTTTTTTCATAACGATCGGCTAAAGGACCCCAGACAGACATAAGATTAAGTTTATGGTGTAAAAAATGGTTTGTCCTGCTCCAGGTTGCACGGCTTATGCCGGCATCCTGTACATTGATTGATTGCGCAATTTTTTCGCTGTGTAGGGTGGATGTGAATACCTGCGTTGTTACGGTAACTTATAGTCCGTAAAAACACCGGTCTTTAAACAAAAAATGTGCTACTAAAAAATAATTGAGATACCAAGGGAAGAGCCGGTACTAAATTTATACCATATAAAACTTAATACCAAAAAAAGGTGGGATGAATGTGGTGATCAGTTGATTGGTTGATTAGTTGATTGGTTGATCAGTTTGGAATGGGATTTAATGGGATGAATGTGGTAATACAGGGTTCCCGGTCTGACGTCCGCGTCTGACCGATGTAAGAATGATGTGATAAATGTGCTAAGCTGCCTGCGGGCAGGCAGGTGGAAATGCGTTTGCGGGTCTGATGGAACGCGGATTTTCATGATTGTGATGATGAAATAAGATTTAATGTGATGAATGTAATAAATGTGCTAATGTGGAAATACAGCGACGCCGGTCTGACGTCCGCGTCTGACCGATGTAAGAATGATGTGATAAATGTGCTAAGCTGCCTGCGGGCAGGCAGGTGGAAATGCGTTTGCGGGTCTGATGGAACGCGGATTTTCATGTTTTGATGATGAAATAAGATTTAATGTGATGAATGTAATAAATGTGCTAATGTGGAAATACAGCGACCCCGGTCTGACGTCCGCGTCTGACCGACGTATGAATAATTTGATAAATACGGGTTTGGACACATTCATTGCAGCATGGCAGACTTTCGTGAGAGTAATTTTTTTTCTGCCTCGGATTTTGTAAGGCTTGCCGCTGTTGTATAATATTGTTGCGCGGCGTTTTTATCGAGTCCTGCATAAATATCGCCGAGCAGGCTGTAATAGAGATAATTTTTTTCCCATTCTTTTTTGAAGGATGCATTTTCTATCTCTTCCATGGTTCTTTCTGCACCATACAGCGTGAAGATGACCGTTAGCCTGTTCAGCAATACCACCGAAGATGGATTAATGGCAGCCAGCATATCATAATAATGCAAAATATGCTGCCAGTTGGTATCCTTGAAAGCAGGCGCCGTACAATGTTCCCAGGCAATGGCTGCTTCTATATGATAGCTGCTGATACTGGTTCCGTAAGCGGCTTTGTTGAGGTATTCATTTGCCTTTGCAATCAAATCCCGATCCCATTTGCTGCGGTCCTGGTGCGATAACAAAACGATTTCGCCATTTGTATCTGTTCTGCTGCTGATGCGGGCTGCATGAAAACACATCAGCGCCATGGCGGCATAAACTTCTGGTACCTGTGTATGTTCACTGCCGCACAATAATCCGCAAAGGTGTATGGCATGGTTTATCAAATCTTTTCTTATGAGTTCTTCTGCATGTGTTGAATTATAGCCTTCGTTGAAAAGCAGGTAAATGGTTTTTAAAACTGCATTGGTTGATGGGGCCAGCTGGGCCGGTTGCGGAAAAGCGGGTTTTATTTTGTTGGCGCGGAAGAATTCTTTGGTGCGGTACAAACGTTTGGAGATGGTATCTTCCGATGCAACAAATGCCCGCGCAATTTCAGTGGTTGAAAAACCGCAAATGGTTTTTAATATCAGCGTTACCTGGCTTTCTTCTGCAATCTCCGGGTGGCAACAGGCAAACATCATTCTCAGTACATCATCGGCAATTGCGTCTTCCTGCCAGAATTTGTCTATTATCGTAATAAGGGTGTATTCAGATTGCAGCAGGGTTCTTTCGGGGTCGCTGAAATCTATCTGTGTTGAAAATTTATTTTTCCTGAGTATATCAATCGTCTTATTTTTTGCTGCGCGGAAAAGCCAGGCAGAAGGATTATCGGGTATACCTTTTAATGACCACACATGCAGGGCGCTGATAAATGTGTCCTGCACCGTATCTTCTGCCAGCTGCAGGTTTTCTGTTCCAAATATTTTTGTCAATACAGCAACCATTTTTCCGGCTTCATGCCTGAAAAGCTGGTCGGTCAGTTTTGATATATCGAAATCTGCTGTCAAACGGGTAACATTGATTCGCTGCTGCTTTGTGGTTCTTAATGACAACACCGGTTACGGCGGCCGTATGAGTTTCCTGTTAATTATAGTAGGGCGTTATCTCAGTAACCCGCAATGTATGTTTTGGGTTAATGTTGATAACGCCCACTACAGTGCCATTGGCTATACATGCATATCGCTGATTTCCCTAACCTCCACAATGCCATTGTCAAACAACAGTATGGGGCATCCTTTCGATATTTCAACCGCTTCATCGTATTCGACATTCTTGCAAATAAGATAACCGCCTACCATTTCCTTGCCTTCCATAAAAGGGCCGTCGGTTTCTGTCTTGCCGGTTCCCTTAATAACCTTGCCATGCTTTTTAAGCGGTTGTGCGCCTCCAAATTTTCCTTCCTCATTCAGTTTTCCCATCCATTGAGCCCATTTTTCCATATGCGCCTGCCATTTTTCGGGCGATTGCGCTTTCAGTTCACCACTTCCGCCACCCCTGAATATCAAAAGAAAATCTGCCATGATTGTTGTTTTAGGTGTATTAAAGTTATTACTAGTTTCTGGCATGCAGCGCCATACGGTTGCCTTCCGTATCAGTAAAAATGGCCATATACCCGATCTCCTGGCTGATTAATGTCTTTGGCAACGTTGTCTTGCCGCCGGCTTTCTCAATTTTATCAATGACCGTCTGAATGGCGGGATGTGCATTCAGGTAAACCAGGGCGCCTGCTGCGGCCGGCTGATGCATGGGCCCTTTAACCAGCGCACCTGAAACTTTTCCATTGGCAGATTGGGCATCGCGCGGAAAGAATGTCATTTCCATGCCCATCATTTCCTGTGTATCCATCTTTAAGTCAAAAATGGTTTCGTAAAATTTTTTTGCGCGGGCGGTATCGGTAACAGGTATTTCAAACCAGTTAAGTGCATTGGTGTTGGCAGATATCTTTTCCATATGTATTTTTTATTTTTTAACGGTATTATAATTTGTATTTGCAGGCCTGTACCGCATTAATTGTATTGCATGGCTTCTTTTGTATAATATTTTTTCAGGAATGCCAGCTGGCCGATATCATAGCTTTCATGCTGCGTTAAAAAAGCAAGTGTTCCGCCATTGGTAGTATCGCCGATAGGTGTCTGGTGCCCGCCGTCTTTGGTAATGGTATCTTCTGTTACCGATTGAAGCGCCGCTTTCAGCAATTCACTTACCTGGTGCCAGCCGGCTTTTACCTGTTGCAGTGTGGGGTAATCATCTGCTGCACCATACGGTTTAAAGTTTACAAAAAGGTTATCATACGGATTTGTTACCGTTTTGCCCAGGTAAGACAGCATATTATACCTGGCCCAAAGAGTATGGGCAGCTATCCAGATAATTGGATTGTTGTGATTGCTGATCCTTTCGCTGGCCTGTTCATCGGTAATGCCGTTCAGGGCGCTGGTAAATAACCGCTCATTCATTTGCAGGATGAGCGCGGACTGATTAATTGATGTTGTCATATAGTTTGTTTTATACTTAATGACGAATGAAAGATCCGGTTTTGGACAACAACAACATTTTTTTTAAGAAAAAAAATAATGGTTACAATGAATGCACCATTTTCCTGCCTTTCAACAATTGATACACCATAAAACGCAACACATTACGCAAACCCTGTTTTATTTTCCGGGGTCAGGGCAAATTCGTGTATAAATTTTATTGTATGAAAATTCTGTACACAGCATTTATTGTTCTCTTATCCCTGAAGGGATGGGCAGCCGCACCCACTCTGCCCGCCAGCAGCCTTTATTTTGCCACGGTTGATGGCGGCTTATTTAACCTGGGCTGGACAGCGGGCAATGGCGCAAAACGAATCATCATCTGCAAAGCCGGAAGCCCGGTAACCTTTGTTCCGCAGAATGGTGTGGAGTATACCGCCAATATGGCTTTTGGCAGTGGCCAGCAACCCCTGCCCGGTGAATATATTATTTATAACAGCGCTTTCACCAGCTTTTATCTTACCGCATTATCACCTGCCACACAGTATTACTTTGCTGTGTTTGAGTACAATGGTTCCGGCGTCACTACCGAATACCTGACCAGCCAGTTTTTAACTGCCAATGCAACAACTTCGGCTATTCCCACCGTACAGGTAAGCAACGCTCAGTTTACAACGGTCACCACCAATTCTGTAAATTTCAGCTGGACTTCCGGTAACGGCCAGCGCTGCCTGGTGGTAGTACGCGAGGGATCGCCGGTAACTGCAGACCCTGTAAACAGCCAGCCCTATGCAGTAAATGCCGTTTTCGGTACTGGCGCTATTACCGGTGCCGGCAATTATACGGTTTACGCCAGCACCGGCAACAGCAGCACGGTAACCGGTCTTAAACCAGGAACTGATTATTATTTTGCATTTTATGAATTTAACGGTTCCGGGCAACCGCAATACAACACGCCCGCCCATACCGCCAGCGTTACCACCCGCAGCGTGCCAACCATTGCCTCTTCTGCGGTTACTGTTACCAAAACAGATGGCAAAGAGCTCAGTCTTGGCTGGACTAACGGAAACGGGCAACTGAGAATCATTGTAGCCCGTAAAGGCGCCAATATAACCGGCCTTCCCGTAAACGGTACCAGCTATACCGCAAACGCCGAATTTGGAACAGGCGCAACGCTGGCACCCGGAGAATTTGTGGTGTTCCATGATAACTTTAATGCGGCTACCATTACCGGCCTGGACCCTGCATCCATTTATTATTTTAAAATATTTGAGTTCGATGGTACAGGAGTCAATGCATCCTATCTTACTGCATCATTTGGCGCCGTAACGGCTTCCACCGCGGTTACACCTGCTGTACAGGCCGGCAACATTGCGGTTAGCAATGGCAATGCCAGTTCACTGAACCTTTCCATTACCGCGGGCAATGGCCGCGCCCGCCTGGTGGTTGCACGCCAGGGCGCCGCCGTAAATGCATCCCCACAAAATTTTATAGCGTATAATGCCAACGGAAATTTTGGAAGCGGACAGGATCTGGGCAATGGCAATTTTGTAGTGAGAACCGGTGCAGATGAATATGCAACCATTCAGAATTTATTGCCCAATACCGTATACCATTTCGCAGTTTTTGAATACAATGGCTTTAACCAGCCGCTGTACCTGTCGCCTGCTGCAATATTCAGCGCTACCACGTTGAGTGCACTGCCCGTAAAACTGGAGCAATGGATTGCAAACGTAAATGGAAGTAAAGTGCAACTGCAGTGGACTACCACGCATGAAACAAACAGTGGTAAGTTTGTGGTTGAACGCAGCTCCAACGGCAGTGTTTTCGCCACCATCGCTACCATACCGGCGGCCGGCAATAGTGGAACAACACAGCATTACCGCAATGATGACAACAATCCGCTGCCGGGCAAATCATACTACCGCCTGAAAATAATTGATAAAGATGGTTATACCGAATATAGCAATACACGAACGGTTACTATGGCTGATAATAATGCGGTTTATTTATTGCGTAATCCCGTGCAGCATACCCTGGATCTCGTAAACACAAGGGTTGCTAACGGAAATGAGCAGTGGCAGATAGTAAATGCAGGTGCGCAAATCATGCTGCGTGGCAAACTTCAGGCGGGCTCTACGCAGGTAAACATCAGCCAGCTGGCTGCCGGCACTTACTGGCTGCAATTGTACGGTAACAGTGCGCCCACCCGGGTATTGCCTTTCATCAAACAGTAAAAAATAATTTGAATATCATCTGCAACCGATCCTTATTTACAAGGATCGGTTGCTTTATGGCTTTTGCAACAGCCGTTTATTTTTTCCATTTTTGGGCAATCTTACAAGCGGTCTCCAGCATATGCGGTTGCCAGTTTTCAATACACCAAACAGTGCGGGCAAGCGATGATTGTTGCAGCGCGCTAATGGCTTCGCTGCCGGTTGAAGCCGATTCCAGTATGGCAGAAAGTTCCAGTTGCTGCATATGTAATAAACTGTCTTCTATAATATCTTCGTATTTCAATGGAAAAGGCGGCATAAACGGGTGGTTGTTTTCTTCATCCCCTTCTTTACCGGCTTGTTGTACAAGGTTGTTCATACGGATGAAATCATCATGGAAATTTTTCCTGGCAACTTCCGTATGCAATGCATTTCCCAATTGTTCCATCACCACATATTTGAGGTGCGGACATTGCATCATGGTTGTTTGCAGAACAGCAAATACTTCCGGGGGAACAGCGCCATCATGGGTATCCCTTCTAACTTTCCCTGCGGGTGCGGTAGTGGCCGCCTCCCAGCTGCCGCCGGAAATATGTATCTCTCTTACTTTGTGGAGCGGGTATGCGTGGATGAGTTCATACAGCGGAATGGAGAAATTGTGCGACTGGCAATACAGGTTGTGAAGGTCAAGTATGATAAAACCGTTTACGGGTTCCAGAAGCCGGTGCAAAAATTCACCATGACGTTTAACATCATCGGGTGAGTAAGAAAAAGCAAGATTCTCCAGTCCAACCGGGCGTTCACAGGTATCCGCTATTCTCTTTAACCGGTCTGTACCAATGGCAAGCACATTGGATGTGTAGGGTATATTCAGTGGCGCACCATGGTGAAAATCTTTCCCGGTCATAAAACCAAAATGTTCGGTAATATGATCAAAGGCATAGCGCTGGCAGGTCTTTTTTAAATATTGCAGCCAGTCGGTTTGAGCGGACGACCACCTGCCTGAAAACAGCGAAAAAAATACGCCATGGCCTATGAGCCGGCCGGCATTGCCATAAACCTGCAAAAATGCATCAAACCAGTCGGGAATGGATGGCAAATTATAAAGCGCATCGAACGACCACTCAATGGCGCCTACTTTTCCTTCTTCCAGTAATGGCATGCAGGCGCTGAGTATATCAGCGTCGAGATTGCAGGCTACAGCAGATAATATCTTGCCCAATCCATTTAATTTAGGTTGCCGGTGCTAGCCCATTCCGCAGGCGGGACAAGGATCACACGGCACTTTATTTTTTTCTTTTTCCTGCTGCGATGTTTTAGAAGACGGGTCTTCTTTGCTTTTGGAACAGGATACCGCTCCCTGGAGGGTTATACCTGCTATGATGGCGCTTAACAGGGCTGTGGAAAGTTTCATAAACGATGTTTTGTGATTTGACCGTGAAAACGCAATCCCCGTTGCGCAGAAATAAAATTTTTATACAGTAACCGGGGTTGTGCTGAAAATCATACAAGGCGATCAGTAGGCAAAATTCAGTTCTTTTATAAGTTCGTGCAGGTTCTGCAAAGAAATGCGCATGCTGTTTTCCAGCCTTTTTTTCTCTCCGCGCCCAAATAATAGTTGTGAGAGCATGTTTTTGTTGACGTAGCAGTCGATGGTAAGCATGGTATGTCCATCGTCTTTTTTATGCAGGGTATAAAAGGTGGTGGTTTTTTCTTTTGTATCGGTCTCACTAAAAGAAATATCATTATCAGTATAAGTATAACTGCTGGCAGCCAGTTTGGTAGCCCCGTTTTTTTTAATACAGTTGCAGTGCATTCCAACCCGTGGCAAAAAATGACTCACTTCGTCTACAGACAACACATCTTCGCGCCAGCGGCTACGGAGATTAAAATCACCGGCGGCATGAAAAAGCGTGATCATATCTGTTGCGTACTCCTCTGTTATAGAAAATGCTTTTGTGGTTTTTGCCAGGCCCGGCGGAGGTATCAGTTCAGGCTGGATATTATTTCTTAATTCACCCAGTTGCGTATAAGAAAAGGGGATGTCGCCATTTTCCGTAGACCTGCTGCTGTTTTGCCAGCGCATCCATTTTGTAAAACCACCGGGCTGCTCGCCGGGCAGCAATTTTTTTGTCACCAGCCAGTATTCGTGTTGCTCAATATCATTTTTCAGCAGCTGGTGCGCCACGATAATGTCTTTGCCAATCAGTTTGTTGAAATGCTGAACATTGTAGCTGGTAAATTCTCCGTAGTGGGTAACTACTTTAAGTGTAAGGTTTACAGCCGATACACAGGCTTTGCACTGGCAAAAGCGGTATAAATCATACATTGCCAGGTGCCGGTGAAAAGCACAAAACATCTTTTCCACCTGGTGATACAATGCGGTCATATCTGGCGGAGCGCCAAATTTATAAAACAGTATGGCGTCGCCTTCAATCTCTGAAATTTCAAGTCCGGTTTCATTGGCACTGATCAGCAGTTCCAGCAATTCCTGTATGATAAGCCTGCTGTGGTCAATATCCGTTTCATTAACAAACCGGGTAAAGCCGCTTATATCCGGAATAAAAAGCAGCCCTTTATTTTCCATTTTTTATTTAAAGTTACAACCTATTGATCATTTATACATGATAAGAAGGGTGCAATACAGCCGCATGGTAAACAACAGTTACTTCTTCATGCAGTAACTAATTTAATTCCTATATTTTTGCCATCTGCACCAAAACCAATTGAATGAACATTAATAATATTAAAAGCCGTTACAGGTGTTGCCTGTTTTCTTTTTTGGTAGCCTTTTTTTTATGTACCAATCTTTTGTCAGTTGCACAAGGCAATGTCCACCAGCAGTCAACACAATATGAATGGCCTTCGGATCCACTGGTAAAAGAAAAACTGGAACACTGGCGCGATCAAAAATTTGGTATGATCATTCACTATGGTTTGTACGCCGTACCCGGTATGATAGAATCCTGGGCGCTCTGTTCGGAAGAATGGATTACCCGTGACAGCACCAGCGACTATGGTGATTTTAAAAAATGGTACTGGGGTTTAAAAAAAGATTTCAACCCGGTTAACTTCAATCCAGAACAATGGGCGGCCGCTGCAAAAGATGCTGGTATGCGCTATGTGGTGTTTACTACAAAGCACCACGATGGCTTTTGTATGTTTGATACGCACCAGACAGATTTTAAAATAACCAATGGGCCTTTTGCCGGCAACCCAAAAGCCAATGTGGCAAAATATGTTTTTGAGGCATTCAGGAACCAGGGTTTTATGATAGGCGCTTATTTTTCAAAGCCCGACTGGCACACCGAAAATTACTGGTGGCCCATGTATGCTACGCCCGACAGGAATGTAAATTATGATATCCGTAAATTTCCCTGGCGCTGGGAAAATTACAAACAATTTACTTATAACCAGATAGAAGAGCTCATGACGGGTTATGGTAAGATGGATATTCTATGGCTCGATGGCGGTTGGGTAAGACCGTTAGAAACAGTAAACGACGAGGTGCGCGCCTGGGGCGCCGCCATACCCGCCTGGAGCCAGGATATAGATATGCCCAAAATTGCCGGGATGGCCCGCAAAGCCCAGCCGGGCTTACTGATAGTAGACAGAACCGTACACGGGCCTTATGAAAATTACCAGACGCCCGAACAAACTATTCCCAAAGAAAAACAAGATCATCCCTGGGAAAGCTGTATCACACTGGGCAACGCATGGGGATATGTTCCCAATGAACACCTGAAATCTGCTACCACTGTAATTCACCAGCTGATAGAAGTGGTTGCCAAAGGCGGCAGCCTGCTGCTGGGCATCGGGCCAAAAGCAGATGGCACATTGCAGGAAGAAGAAATTGGTCGCCTTAAAGAAATCGGTGCCTGGCTTAGCGTCAATGGCAATGCTATCTATAATAGCAGGACTACAGACAATTATGTGAGCGGCAGTGTATATTTTACGCAATCAAAAGATTCTGCAACCTTGTATGCACTGGCCCGGTTACCCGAAAAAACCGGCGTGCCCGCCGTCATTGAATGGACGGGCAATATACCCCGCAAGGGAAGTAAAATGAAATTATTGCAAACCGGCGCCACTGTAAAATGGGTGGCAGAAGGCAACCAGGTGAAAGTTTTTGTACCAGCCGCTTTACTGAAAACAAATACTAACTTGCCAGCGCTTGCCTTTTCTTTTAATGCCAGGTAGACGAACTGGACGCACTTTCAGGATGCTTACAATTTATTTTTCAAACTATTCAAATTATACCTGTTGATATGTTATACAAATTGGGTTTATGGATGATGTCTGCCATCGTATTTTCTTCCGTGGTTTTTTGCCAGGCAAAAAAAACAGCTCCTCCAAAACCGGTATTGCCGGTTCCGTCTGCAGCACAATTGGCCTGGCATAAAATGGAGACCAATGCATTTGTGCATTTTACCACCAACACATTTACCGGCCGCGAATGGGGCAACGGAGACGAAAAAGAATCCGTGTTTAATCCTACCGCCATGGATGCAGGACAATGGGCGCGTACGCTGAAGGAGACCGGTTTTCAAACCATGATCTTAACCTGTAAACACCACGATGGATTTTGTTTATGGCCATCTAAATACACTACCCATTCTGTAAAAAACAGCCCTTATAAAAAAGGCAACGGAGATGTGGTTCGTGAAGCCAGTGATGCCTGTAAAAAGTATGGGCTGAAATTTGGCGTTTACCTGTCGCCGTGGGACAGGAACCAGGCCACCTACGGCCAACCGGAATACATTACCTATTACCGCAACCAGTTAAAAGAATTATTTACAAAATACGGCCCCATTGTTGAAATGTGGTTCGATGGCGCCAACGGGGGCAACGGGTATTATGGTGGTGCCAACGAAACCAGGAAGATAAACGGCGCCACTTATTACGAGTGGCCGAAGACGCTCGCCCTTGTAAAAAGTATACAACCCAATGTTATTTTCTTCAGCGATGCGGGGCCCGGTGTGCGCTGGGTGGGCAATGAGAACGGCCTTGCCGGAGAAACCAACTGGAACACCATCAGCGCCGATACTTTGTTTGCCGGCAAACCAGGTATTGAAAAATTGCTGAACACGGGTTCGCCCGATGGTAAACAGTGGATACCGGCCGAAGTGGATGTGTCTATACGTCCGGGCTGGTTTTATCACGCATCTGAAGATGAAAAAGTAAAAACACCGGAACGACTGTTTGAAATTTATCTGAGTTCTGTGGGCCGCGGTTCTACTTTATTATTAAACATACCTCCAGACCAGCGTGGCGTGTTCAATGAGATAGACGTACAGTCATTAAAAGGCTTCCGCCAGTTATTGGATAAAGTATTTGCAGATAACCTGGCAAAGGAATCTGAAGTAAAGGCAAGCAGTTACCGCGGCAAATCCGCTGCCTTTGCGCCGTCAAATATTATTGATGGAAAAGAAAATACATATTGGGCTACCGACGATGGCGTAACAACCGGCAGCGTGGAAATAAATATTGGCAAGCCGGCTGTTGTACAATACATTACCCTGCAGGAATACATTCAGTTGGGCCAGCGGGTAGCGGCATTCACTGTTGAAGTATGGAAAGACAATGCCTGGCAGGAAGCAGCCAGCGCAACTACCATCGGCTACAAACGCATTTTAAAAATTACGCCTGTTGAAACAAACAAGGTACGTATCAATATCACCCGGTCAAAAGCCTGTCCCGTTATCTCCAATGTTGAAATTTATTAAATCGATGAAGTGTTTTCTTTTTTCATGGCTTTTTTTATACGGGCTGATATTGCAGGCCCAGAACAATACAGCTGTATTCCGCAATGCACAAATGCCCTTGCAGGAAAGGGTCAATGATCTGCTGCGGCAGCTCACCATTGAAGAAAAAATTTCTTTGCTGGGATATAACAGCAAGGCGGTAGACCGGCTGGGAATACCGGCCTACAACTGGTGGAATGAAGCCCTGCATGGTGTAGCCAGGGCCGGAAGGGCCACTGTTTTTCCACAGGCTATTGGAATGGCTGCAAGTTTCAACGATGCTTTATTGCTGGAAGAGGCTACCGTTATTTCAACGGAGGCGCGGGCAAAATACAATCTCGCTATTGCCAAAGACAGGAGGTTGCAATACATGGGACTAACTTTCTGGTCGCCCAATATAAATATATTCCGTGATCCAAGATGGGGGCGTGGACAGGAAACCTATGGTGAAGATCCATTTCTGACTTCCGTTATGGGTACTGCTTTTATAAAAGGATTGCAGGGTAACGATAACCATTACCTGAAAACATCGGCCGCTGCAAAACATTTTGCGGTGCACAGCGGACCGGAAGCCGGCCGTCATACATTCAATGCCGTTGTTGACGAAAAAGATTTGCGCGAAACTTATTTATACGCTTTTAAAAAACTGGTGGATGCAGGCGTTGAATCGGTGATGTGCGCTTACAACCGCGTAAATGGAGAACCCTGTTGCACCGGGCAAACACTATTGCAATCCATCCTTCGCAACGAATGGAAATTCAGGGGGCATGTGGTAACCGATTGCGGGGCGCTCGATGATATATTCATCCGGCACAAAGTGATAGCCACAGGTGTAGAAACCGCTGCTGCGGCCATTAAAGCCGGTGTGAGCCTGGACTGCAGCAACCTGTTGCAACGCGATGTGCTGGCAGCCATACAACAAAAATTATTAACGGTACAACAGGTAGACAGCGCCCTGGCCGCTATTCTGCGCACACAATTAAAACTGGGCTTTTATGATGCCCCCGGCGCAAACCCTTATAGCAAATACGGGGCAGACAGTATTGTAAACGACTATCATATACGGTTAGCAAGAACTGCTGCGCAGCAAAGTATGATATTGTTAAAAAACAGCCGGTTACCCGGACAGGAAAAAAATATTCTACCCATTGGTAAAAATCAATATGGCGCTATTATGGTGGTGGGCGCCAATGCAGCTTCGCTGGATGCACTCATGGGTAATTACCATGGCGTAAGCAGCAAGGCTGTCAACTTTGTGGAAGGCATTACCGCAGCGGTGGATGCAGGCACACGGGTTGAATACGATTTGGGTTGCGATTATACAGACACTGTTCATTTTGGTGGTGTATGGGCCGCCGGCAATGCAGACATTACCGTGGCGGTGCTGGGTCTTAACCCGGTGTATGAAGGCGAAGAAGGGGATGCTTTTCTTGCCGCCGGTGGTGGCGATAGAAAAAGCCTGCAACTGCCGGCCAGTCATATTGCTTATCTGAAAGCCCTCCGCAAAGGAAATAAAAAACCAATCATAGCGGTTATTACAGCAGGCAGCGCCGTAGACATTGCAGCCATTGAGCCTTATGCGGATGCCATCATACTTGCCTGGTACCCGGGAGAGCAGGGTGGTAACGCCCTGGCCGATATCCTTTTTGGAAATGTTTCACCTGCAGGAAGACTGCCTGTTACATTTTACAACAGTGTAAATGATTTGCCCGCATATGAAAACTATGCAGCGAAAGGTCATACCTATCGTTATTATGAGGGCAATGTGCAATATCCATTTGGGTTTGGTTTAAGCTATGCTTCTTTTGGTTATGAATGGGCCGGCAAACCGGTCATGCCTGCTTCCATCCATGACAGCATCAGCTTTTCAATAAAAATTACCAATAATGGCAATGTGGATGCCGATGAAGTAGCGCAGGTTTATATAAAATACCCGCCGGCAGAACGGATGCCCGTCAAAGAATTAAAAGCATTTAAACGGGTGAATATTGCCAAAGGAAATTCGGCGGTTGTAGATTTTCATATACCACTTTCCGATCTTCAAAAATGGGATATGGCGGCACACCAGTGGAAACTGTACAAAGGAAATTATACTATTGTAGCCGGAGGCGATGCGAGGGATGAAAAATTAACAACCTTAATAAGTGTTAAGTGATAAGTGGTAAGTGTTAAGTGTTAAGTTGCTTTTGCCGGACTGGCAAGTGGTTAGTGGCTAGTGGGCGTTTGCTTGGTAGGTTGTCAAAGCCGGGAAAAGGCGACGCACTAGCAGCCCAGCGGGCTTGAATAAACGTAGCCCCGGGTGCAACCCGGGGTAGTGGGCGTTTGCCAGGTATAATGCAAAAGTCAAAATGCAAAATGCAAAAAATGGCGGGGCACCTGTCTGACGTCTCCGTCTGACCGACTTCTCCGATAAGTTAGATGTCAAAAGAACCAGGCGATTGAAATCAGATTAAATTAGCTAGACAAAAGTCAACCTTATTAAGGCAAGTACATAATAGGTTTTAAGTGGTAAGTTTTAAGTAATTGTCCGAAGTTTTAAGTTGTGGTTATGAAGGAAGCAAAAAAAATAATAATTCTTTGTTCATTATCAGTAATCTTTCATGTAGCTGGTGCGGCGGCAAGTCCGCGCACAGATTCAATTCCTTCTTTCACACAATATGTAGATCCATGGATTGGCACGGGTTTTCACGGACATGTATTTATGGGCGCCAATACGCCCTTCGGCGCAGTGCAACTGGGACCGGTTAATTTTTCAGAGGGGTGGGACTGGTGCTCGGGATACCATTATTCGGATTCTACCATTACCGGTTTTTCGCATACCCATCTCAGTGGTACCGGTATCGGAGATTTGGGCGATGTATTGCTGATGCCCACCACCGGCGAAGTGATATTGGGCAAAGGAACCCTGAAGAATCCTGTATCGGGCAATACCTCCCTGTTTTCTCATAAAGATGAAATTGCCCGGCCTGGTTATTACAGTGTAAGGTTGCAGCGATACAATATCAAAGCAGAATTGACCGCCAGCACCAGGGTGGGGTTTCACCGGTATACCTTTCCGGCCGCTGAATCTGCGCATATCGTGATAGACCTGGTGCAGGGTATTGGGTGGGACAGGCCCACGGACACCTATATACGCCGTATAAATGATTCCACCATTGCCGGTTACCGCTTTTCAAAAGGCTGGGCAAATGACCACCGGATTTATTTTACGGCCGTTTTTTCGAGGCCATTCAAATCCATTTCCTTTTATAAAAATAAAACGCAGCAAACGGATAATGTGCTGATGGGTGACAGCGTAAGGGCGGTTGCACATTTTTCTACCGTACAGGATGAAACCATTGAAGTGAAAGTGGGTATTTCGCCCGTGAGTGCAGAAAATGCATACCAGAATATTACTGCAGAAATACCCGGTTGGAATTTTGATGAAGTAGTGAGGTCTGCAGATAAAGCCTGGAACCATGAGCTGGGCAAACTTGCCATAAGCACCGCCGATGCAGCGCGCAAACGAATTTTTTATACCGCCCTGTACCATACTATGATAGCGCCTTCTGTTTTTAACGACCATAACGGCGATTATTATGGTACAGACAAACAGGTGCATCCTCACGCGTCTTTTACCAATCTTACTACTTTTTCGCTGTGGGATGTATACCGTGCAGCAGCACCGTTGTATACCATACTACACCCGGAAAAAACAAGCGATGTTATTAATTCTATGCTCGCCGTTTACCAGCAACAGGGCCGGTTACCCGTCTGGCATTTAATGGGCAACGAGACCAATACCATGCCGGGCAACAGCGCCACCCAGCTGGTGGCCGATGCGTTGCTGAAAGGCATGGGCGGTTTCGATACGGCGCTCGCATTTGAGGCGGTGAAACAAACAGCCATGCTTGACCTGCGCGGACTCCGGTATGTAAAGAAATATGGTTTTATACCGGCCGATAGTATGGTGGAGTCTGTAGCCATGGGACTGGAGTATGCCATTGCCGATGCGTGTATTGCGCAAATGGCCAGGCGTATGGGCAAACAGGATGATTACCTGTATTTCAGCAAAAGGAGCAATTATTATAAAAATTATTTCGACAGTTCCATACATTTTGCGAGGGGGCGGGTAGCAACTGATAAATGGCGGATACCTTTCAGCCCGTTTGTAGCCCAGCACATGAAAGATGATTTTTGCGAAGGTAATTCCTGGCAATATACTTTCTTGGTGCCGCAGGATGTAGAAGGATTGATTCGGTTAATGGGAGGCGATAAACCATTTGCGGCCAAACTGGATTCGTTGTTTACGCAAAAAGGGGAGATGGGAAAAGAAGCATCGGCCGATATCACCGGTTTGATAGGTCAGTACGCCCATGGCAATGAACCGGGCCATCATATTCCTTACCTGTATATGTTTGCCGGCCAGCCATGGAAGACAGCGGATAAGATCCGTTATATACTGGATAGCCTGTATAGCGACAAGCCCGATGGTATTTGCGGTAACGAAGATGTTGGGCAGATGTCGGCCTGGTATATATGGAGTGCGCTCGGTTTGTACCCGGTACACCCGGCAAATGGATTGTATGTTTTTGGAAGCCCGGTGATAGACGATGCAGTAATACAATTACCTGCCGGAAAAACCTTTCATATAACCGTAAAAAACAACAGTGCCCAAAATAAATATATACAGCGTATATTTTTGAATGCAAAACCCTGGTCAAAAGCATTTCTGCTGCACAGCGAAATCATGCGGGGTGGCGAACTCATAATTGAAATGGGACCGCACGCCTCAAAGACCTGGGGTGTGGCGTCGGCTGACCGGCCGTATTCAGTAACCAGTCAGTAGCAGGTATTTTCCCGATTTATCCAAATATTCAAGTTTGACGCCTGGACTACTATCCTCAATGTCCCATTAATTTCGCCAGCCTGCCACATTATGATACTTACACAAGGTCATGAGTTAGTTTCGGGAGATGCAGGCCACCAGGGGTTTGGATGTTCTCTACATCCTCATGAATAGTGCAGTCAGGGTTCCAACCCAAAAGACCGTAGTGCATACAAAATCGGAGACTTTATACAGCCTGTCTTGTTTTCTTCCATTTTTTATGGCTCAGACTTCGAAATAAGGCGCAAACGTTTGCGTGTTCAAAGTTTGATAACAAGCATTAAATTGTAGGACAGGCAGCATTTGGCACTACTTAATAAAAAATAAGGACCCCACTTGTAAAGTTGTGATAAAATTTATTTGATTTTTTATTTGGATTTTATTAAGTTCGTACAACTTTATAAATGGGAGGCCCCTGTTTTTTAAAAAGAGCAATATATAAATATGCTGACTGGCAGTCATTTAAAACAGCAGATCTTAAGTACACTCTATTTCGAAAAAAGACTTTCTAGCGTTGAGCTCAGCAATTTGCTGGGCAAAAGCATCCCCCATGTTACAAAAGTCCTGATGGAGTTGGTAGATGCTGAATTTATTATAGAAGCAGGTTTGGCCCCATCAAGGGGTGGTCGACGTGCATTGGAGTATTCTTTAAAGGGAGACAGGATATATATTATAGCGGTGGCGATGGACCAGCTGTATGCAAAAATTGCCCTGACAGATGTACTGGACAACCCGGTTTTACCCATTGAAACACACGAACTCAGGCTTTTAAATAACAACAGCGCGCTTACGGAACTGGTGCATATTATTAACGATCTAATTGTGCGTTCCGGTGTAAAGCGGGAAAACGTAGCAGGGATGGGTATTGGTATGCCGGGCTTTACCAACACAAAGTTGGGCGTAAATTATTCTTACCTGCTGCCACCCAATGGTGAAAGTCTCTATAAATACCTGGAACGTGAACTGAAGGTGCCGGTATTTATAGACAACGACTCGAGCCTGGTAGCGCTGGCAGAATTAAAGTTTGGACTGGCCAAAGACAAGGAAGAGGTTATGGTCATCAATATTGGCTGGGGTATTGGCCTGGGTATGATTGTAAACGGCGTATTGTTTCGTGGTTTTACTGGTTATGCCGGTGAGTTAAGCCATATTCCCATCTCTGAAAACGACACCTTATGCGAATGTGGTAAAAGGGGCTGTCTGGAAACTGAAGCGACCCTGCGTGTGGTGACCGAAAAAGCAATGAAAGAAATTAAGGCAGGCAGTATATCCGGTTTAAAGTATGATGAACGCCCGGAGCAGATGAGTGAAGCCATCATGGTAGCAGCCAATAAGGGAGACCAGTATTCAATTGAATTGTTATCTGATATGGGTTACAAAATAGGAAAGGCCATCGCCATTCTTATACATATTGTAAACCCCGAATTGATTGTATTAAGTGGCAGGGGAGCAGAAGTGGGCAAATTATTACTGGCGCCCATTCAACAGGCTTTGAACAAATACTGCATCCCGCGATTGTCTGAATTTACAGGCGTAAAAGTATCTTCTGTGGGGCGCAGGGCAGAACTGGTGGGTGCAGCAGCACTTGTTATGGAAAACCTGGCGAAACCGGTGTCGGCAAAAACAGGTAGTGTTAAAGAAGGCGTTAATTAACGGCCACCGGCGGCCATTCAACAGCCGGCAAATATATTCAAACCTTATCCGTCCTTGCCTGTCTATTACTGCTCCGGTATAAATGTGGAGTATAAACGAACCAATGCCACCGGAAACGACCGGGGGAACAGCATTTTTACAACAACCAAAACATTATTATAACTCCGTCTTTTTTCAACAACTGTTCTTAATCATTTAATTACACTGCTTATGTCAAAAATCAAACAACTTTTGTCAGTATTTTTTGTGCTATGGGGCGCTGTTGCCTTAGCACAGGAAAGAACCATCACAGGCACTGTGATGAGTGCAAACAAAGCGCCGGTAATCAGCGCAACTGTTTCACAGAAAGGCACAAAAAATGCCGCCGTTACTTCCGACAATGGAAGTTTTTCAATCAGGGTTTCAGGGAATAATGTAGTCTTAATCGTCAGTTCTGTTGGTTACACTACACAGGAACTGGCTGTTCCGGCCGGTTCAACCACTACTTCCGTAACACTTGCAGATGATAGCAAGCAACTCGGCGAGGTGGTGGTAACAGCATTGGGTATCTCGCGCCAGGCTAAATCACTGGTGTACGCCGCACAGGTGGTAAAACCTGCAGAATTAACCGGTGTGCGTGACCCCAACAACGTGTTGAATTCATTACAGGGTAAAGTGGCCAATGCCACCATCACCCAGGGTTCTGGCGGACCGGGTAGCGGCGCCAGGATAGTTTTGCGTGGGAATCGTTCCCTTCAGGGATCAAACAATGCATTGATTGTGGTTGATGGTTTTCCTATCAACAACATCACCGCCAGTACAGCCGGAAGTGATTTCGGCAGTGTGCAGAGTTCTGATGGAGCGTCTAATATCAACCCCGATGATATTGAATCAATGACGATTTTACGCGGTGCTTCCGCCGGTGCTTTGTATGGCAGCCAGGCTGGTAACGGCGTTATTGTTATCACCACTAAAAAAGGTACAAAAGATGGTAAGGCTACTGTAAGCGTAAATTCAGGGATCGTATTTGAAAGCGCTTTTGCATTGCCGAAAGTACAAAACAGCTACGGACAGGGTAACAGCGGTGTACTGGATGTTAGCTCCGGTCAGAGCTGGGGTGCAAAAATGACGGGCCAGTCGATCACCGATTACCTCGGTAAAGCCTCCACCTATTCTCCGCAGCCGGATAATATTAAAGATTTCTTCAGAAAAAAAGGCATCAGCCTTAATAACTCCATCGGTATCTCTGGTGGCAACGATAAGATACAGTCCTACCTGTCTTATACCAATACCAATATCCAGGGTATCATTCCGGGTAATGATCTGAACCGCAACATTATTAACCTGCGTGTATCCAACCAGATTAGCAAGCGGCTTTCTACCGATGCAAAAATTACTTATCTCAACCAGAGAATTGATAACAGGCCAAGAACGGGTGAAGAAAATGCACCTACCATAGATATTTACCAGATACCCAGGAATGTGAGCACTGCACAGGCAGAACAATATGCCGCAGTAAACAATGTGGGTGTGGATATGCCCACTGCATGGCCTTCTACTCTTAACTCCATTTATCAAAATCCCTACTGGCTCACCAACAAATCTGCCATCAATGAGAAAAGGGATCGCATCATGGGTTTCTTAACAGTGAAATACAAACTGACCGATTGGCTGAGCATACAGGGCAGGGTGAATATTGATAAAATATTTGATCATACAGAATCCATGTATTCTTCGGGCACTATCTTATGGGCCAGCCAGGCAGGTGGTTATTACGACAATGGCAATCTGAATTATACCAAACAATGGTACGATGCTATGCTGGAAGGAAACAACCGTATTACCAAAGATCTGAAAATTGATTATCGTGCGGGTTTCATTTTCCAGGATGATAAATTTGATGGACTGGCAAGCAATGCCAACGGATTGAATGTGACCAATAAGTTCAGTCTCAATTACGCCACCAATCCGCAAATGACTGCTGCTTCATTGCAAACCCAGGTGCAATCAGCTTTTGGACAAGTGAACCTTTCGTGGAAGAATGCTATTTTCCTTGATGCCAGTTTAAGGAACGACTGGGATTCACGTATTGGATCTCCCCATACATATCAATACCCTTCTGTGGGCGTTTCTGCGGTGCTGAGCGATTTGTTTATTATGCCTGCGCCTTTCTCATTCCTGAAAGCCAGTGTAAACTATGCTGAAGTAGGAAATGGAGGTATTGCACAAGTTTTGAAACCAACTTATGCTTATAACCAGGGTGCGGGCAACGGATTTTTGCAACGCGGAACAACGCTTCCTTTTCCTGATTTGAAGCCAGAAATTGTAAAAAGTTATGAAGCCAGCGTGGATGCCCGTTTTATTAACAACCGCATTGGCTTTACGTTCACTTATTACAAGAGCAACTCTTATAACCAGTTAATCAGACTGGCATTGCCGCCGGCATCTGGTTACGGATCCAAATACATTAACGCCGGTAATATCCAGAACAAAGGAATTGAATTGGTGATAAATGGTACCGCCATCAAATCCAAAGATTTCAGCTGGGATGTAACATTTAACCTTGGTATTAACCGTAACAAGATCGTAACACTTGATCCGTCTATAACCAAAACAACACTGGCAGGTGGGTACGGAAGATCCGGTACACCCATTGTACAGGAAGGCGGTAGCTATGGCGACCTGGTTTCATTTGTATGGAAAAGAGATGCAAAAGGCAATTATATTGTAAATGCCAACGGTACTCCATATACTTCTGATATTGCAGGAGATGAGCAAACCTATATCGGCAACTTCAACCCCAAAGCAACACTGGGTCTTACCAACAGTTTTGAATACCAACGTTTTTCATTGAGAGTATTAGTTGACGGCCGTGCTGGTGGTGTGGTAATCTCCGGAACAGAAATGAACCTTGCATACAGTGGTATTACAGAAGGAACAGAAGCAAACCGCGATGCGGCTTCATGGGCGTTGGGTGGTGTTGACAAAACCGGCGCAGCGGTTGCTACCAAAATCAGTGCACAGCAATTCTGGCAGACAGCATCCGGCAAACGGTATGGCGTAGGCGAATTCTTTGCTTACAATGCAACCAACTTCAGGGTGCGTGAACTGTCTATCGGTTATAACATACCGGTAGGACCAAAATTCTTTATCAAAGATGCACGCTTCTCACTGGTGGCACGTAACCTGCTGTGGATCTACAGGGGCAAATCAATTATGAATATCCCCGGTGTTGAAAAAAGAAAGATGTGGTTTGATCCGGACATGAGCCTGGGTAACGGTAACTACCAAGGCGTTGAGTATGGTACATTACCCAGCACACGTTCATTGGGCGTTAACCTCAAACTTACTTTCTAACCCGAAAAAACTATTCAAATATGAAAAAATTCAATCGATCATTTACATTCTGGAAAGGGCTGGTTGCAATAGCAGCTATTGCCCTTGTGCTGGCAGGCTGTACAAAAAAGTATGACCAGATCAATACCGATCAAAACAGTATTGCTACTGTTGGTCCTGCCGAAATTCCGTTCCTGTTTTCAAAAGCACAATCTACCGGCACCAACAGCCAATGGAATTACCAGGTGGCACAGAATCTTTTTTCTGACCAGTACGCGCAGTATTTTGCCTGTGCAGCCACTTATTTTCCTTCCGACCGTCTTGTAATAAGAATGGATTGGGTGGGAGCTGCATTCGGACCAATGTACACCGATGTGGTACCGCAGCTGCAATCAATCTTTGCCGCCAGCGACCCCAAATCTGCAGAATACGCACTGGCCAATATCTGGTGGGTGTATACATTTCATAAAATCACTGATTATTGGGGACCGATCCCTTATTTCCAGGCCGGCATTCCCGCAACAACCGTTGCTTACGATGCGCAGGATAAAATCTATGATGATTTTTTCAAAAGGCTTACAGATGCCGTAACTGTGTTAAAAGGAAAAACAACTGAAACACCATTCGGAACATTTGATCTTATCTATGGTGGCAATGTGGGTAAATGGATAAAATTTGCCAACACGCTCCGCCTGCGCCTTGCCATGCGTATTTCTAAAGTAAACCCGGTAAAAGCAAAAACAGAAGCGGAGGCCGCATACGCATCCGGTGTATTAACTACCAGCCCTGCAGATGATGCGCTGATAGCAAGAAGCACCAAGGGCGGCGATGGAAACGGGTTGTCTATTATGAGCGACTGGAATGAATTTCGTATGAGCGCTTCGATGGAGTCTGTGCTGAAGGGTTACAACGACCCACGCCTGAAAGAATATTTCCTGCCTGCGGTGGCAACAGGCACTTACGAAGGTATGCGCAATGGCCTGTCAGTTGCTCAATTGGGCGATACGAAGAACAAACCAGATAACAACTCTCACGTTGGTTCAAGATGGACATCTGTTGGCATTGCCGGCGGATCTCCCACTCACCTTGAAACACGCCAGAATGTAATGGCCACTGCCGAAGCGTATTTCCTTCGTGCAGAGGGATCGCTTCTTGGCTGGAACATGGGCTCAACCGTACAACAATTGTATGAAGACGGCATTAAAAACTCTATGAACCAATGGGGCATTACAGATGCAACAGCCATTACTGCTTATACCAACAGCCTGGCAACACCCGTTGCGCCAAACGATTTCCTGAGCTCGCCAGCAATGACCAATATACCTGTAAAGTTTGGGGCAACACCGGCTGTTCAACTCGAGCAGATTATGACGCAAAAATGGTTGTCGCTCTTCCCGGATGGTATGGAAGCATGGGCCGATTACCGCAGAAGCCACGTGGTGAAGCTGTACCCGGTTGCCAATTCAGACAACCCGGATATCACCAATACATCCACGCAGTGGATCAGACGTATTCCATTCCTGGTTTCCGAGAAGAATGTAAATGGTGCGGAAGTTACCAAAGCAGTTAGCCTGCTGGGTGGTACCGATAAAGTAACAACACCATTGTGGTGGGATAAAAACTAATAACAAAAAAAATGATACCTTAAAGATTCCATTCGCCCTGCTGCGGATGGAATCTTTTTTTATTCGCACAATTTTTACGGTTTATTTAAAGCGTTTACATCATGGCGGCTGTACCAAAATATCTTTTTGTTTTTTTACTTATCACTGTAATGGTTGGTTGTAAACAACAACCCGATACACTGTTTACATTGCAGGATGCAGGCGACACAGGTGTTAATTTCCAGAACACCTTATTTGATAACCCGGATTTTAATATCCTCAAATACTCTTATTTCTATAACGGAGGAGGTGTAGCAATCGGAGATATCAACAACGACGGATTGCAGGATATTTTATTTACCGGCAACATGGTAAAAAACAGGCTTTATCTCAACAAAGGAAATTTTACTTTCGAAAACATAACCGACAAGGCAGGTATTGCGGCTCAACAGGGCTGGTGCACCGGCGCTACCATGGCCGATATAAATGGCGATGGAAAACTGGATATCTATATCTGCCGGTCGGCCGATGGCAATGCCGCACGCAGAAAAAACCTGCTCTATATCAACAATGGCGATCTCAGCTTTACAGAAAGCGCCGCGGCTTACGGACTGGACAACGACGGGTTTTCCACACAGGCCGCTTTTTTTGATTATGATAAAGATGGCGATCTGGATATGTTCCTCATCAATCATTCATTGCAGCAATACACTACCGGCGCAGCGGAACACCCCGGTTTGCGCAATGAAAGAAAACCGGCTTTTGAATGCAAATTGTACCGTAATGATTTTAATACAACCGCCGGGCATGCGCTTTATACCGACGTATCCGAACAGGCAGGTATCATATCCAACGTACTCACTTTTGGCCTTGGCCTTGCCATTTCCGATCTTAATAACGATGGCTGGCCCGATGTATATGTTTCCAATGATTTCAACGAGCCCGATTACCTCTTCATCAATAACCGTAACGGAACGTTTACCGATCAGCTGCCAAAACGTATGGATCAAACGTCTTTATACTCCATGGGCTCCGATGCTGCAGATTATAACAACGATGGCCAGGTTGACCTGGTAACGCTTGATATGCTGCCCGAAGACAATGCTACCATTAAGATGCACAGCGGCGCCGAAAATTTCGATAAGTTCCAGACATTGTTCACCCATGGTTTCTATTACCAGTACAGCCGCAATATGCTGCAGCAGAACAACGGAGACGGAACTTTCAGCGAGGTTGGCCAGCTGGCCGGTATCTCCAATACAGACTGGAGCTGGTCTGCACTCTTCAGTGATTGCGACAATGATGGAAATAAAGATCTTTTTATAACCAATGGGTATGTAAAAGATTATACAGAAATGGATTTTTTAAAATATTCTGTAGACCGGGCCGTAAAAACCAGGCAGAGCGAAGGTGTGGAACCAGTCTCTGAATACATTCGCAAAATGCCCTCCATTGAAATACCGAATTATATTTTTCAAAACGATGGCAACGGGCATTTTATGAAAAAAACAAACGAATGGGGCTTGGGTCAGAAAGGCGTTTCTGCCGGCGCCGCCTACGCGGATCTCGACAATGACGGCGACCCGGACCTGGTTGTAAACAATACCAATGCATTGGCGGCTATATATAAAAACAATGCTGAAAAGCTGGAAAAAAACAATTTCCTGCGCATACAGCTCGAAGGCGATAAAGCCAACCAGCGGGGCATAGGAGCAAAGGTGACACTCTTTTGCAAGGGCAGGCAATTCTTCCAGGAAGAATCGCCTGTACGCGGTTTTCAATCGTCTGCTGACCCTGTACTGAATTTCGGTATTGGCAAAAATACCATGGTTGATTCTGTACGCGTAATCTGGCCCAATGATAATTTTCAGCAACTGGTGGATGTAAAACCAAATCAAACGCTGGTAGTAAAAATTACCGGTGCTGTCAAAAAATGGTCGTACGACACTAGCGCCAATACCACCGGGCAATTGTTTGCACAGTCTATATTACCGGCTGCCCGTCACCGTGAGAATAATTTCAGCGATTTCACCGTACAGTCGCTCCTGCCCAATTATCTTAGCCGGCAGGGGCCCTGCCTGGCGGTGGCCGATATCAATAAGGATGGCATAGAAGATTTTTTTATAGGCGGCGCCAGGGATCAGCCCGGTCAGTTGTTTATACAAAAAAGAGACAAGGGTTTTTCCACTACACCATCTCCCGCTTTTCAAACCGATGCGGCAAATGAAGATATAGCCGCTGTTTTCTTTGATGCAGACAACGATGGCGACCCGGATCTGTATGTTGCCAGCGGCGGATATGAAGTAAATGATGGCGATGCAACCCTGCAGGATCGTTTGTACATTAACGATGGGAAGGGAAATTTTAGTAAAAAAGAAAATGCCGTTCCCGCACTGCTCACCAGCAAGAGTTGTGTAAAAGCAGCCGATATTGATGGCGATGGCGACCTGGATCTGTTTGTAGGCGGCAGGGTAGTGCCCGGGCAGTACCCATCGGCACCCCATAGCTATATTTTAGTAAATGATGGGAAAGGAAATTTTACAGATGCCACGCAGCAGTTCGGTGAGGCGCTGGCGAAGGCCGGCATGGTTACAGATGCAGTTTGGGTGGATCTTAATAATGATAAACAACCCGACCTGGTAATAGCTGGCGAATGGATGCCGGTAAAAGTTTTTATCAATACGAATGGTGTACTTGCTGATGCTTCCTCCACCTATATCCATTTTGCAAGTACGGGCTGGTGGAACCGTATCAGTGCCGCCGATATGGACGGCGATGGAGATACAGACCTGGTGATAGGCAATTGCGGCACCAACACGCAATTCCAGGTAAGCGATTCGGCCCCCATGCAATTGTATTATAAAGATTTCGACGGCAACGGCTCCATCGACCCCGTGCTTTGTTATTATATAAACGGGGTTTCTTACCCGGCGGCTTCCAGGGACGACCTGACCGATCAGGTGCCGGTGCTGAAAAAGAAATTCCTGGAATACAAACAGTACGCAAATGCCACCATTAAAGATATTTTTACACCGGAACAATTAAAAGATGCCGGCGTATTGCAGGCATCCACCATGCAGACCGTTTACCTGGAAAACCAGGGCAAAGCAGGTTTTGTACAACGCCCGCTTCCATTGCCTGCACAGTATGCACCGGTGTATGCCCTGGCAATGGAAGATTTTAACAACGATGGCAAAAAGGATATCCTGCTGGCGGGTAACAATACCTGGACAAGAATAAAATTCGGCCGTTACAGCGCCAATCACGGCGTATTGCTGGAGGGCGACGGTAAAGGAGGTTTTACGTATGTGCCGCAGGGTAAGAGCGGCCTTTCGCTGAAAGGCAATATAAGAAATATGTCAGTGATACATACCGGAAGTAAGGCAGGCATTATTGCGGGTGTTAATGATAACAATGTTATTTTAATTTCAGGTAAATGAACCAAAAAATTGTTGAAGGACAGGTGGCCATTGTTACCGGCGCCGCTACCGGGCTTGGCTTTGCTGTTGCCAAAAAATTATTAGAAGAAGGCGCTACCGTGGCAATGGCCGATCTCGACGGCCAGCAACTGCAGCAGGCGGCAGCTCAACTACCCGGACAATATTCCTTGTTTGTTGTTGATGTTGCCAGTGAACAACAGGTGTCGTTGATGGTGCAGGCGGTAGTGGATTCTTTTGGTAAAATAGATATACTGGTCAACTGCGCCGGTATTACCGGCATCGCCGGTGTACAAAGCCATCTTGTACAAACGGAGAACCTGCAAAAAGTTTTTGAAATAAATTTTTTTGGCTCCTGGTATACTTCAAAATATGTGTTGCCTGTAATGCTGAAAAACAAATACGGACGGGTGCTGCATTTTGCATCTATTGCCGGCAAGGAAGGCAATGCGGGCATGCTGGCTTATTCGTCTTCAAAAGCGGCGGTGATTGGTATGACCAAGGTGCAAGGCAAAGAGTATGCAGAAACCGGCATTACCGTAAATGCCATAGCCCCCGCCGTTATACAAACCGCACTGGTAGCCGCATTGCCCGAAGAACAAGTGAAGTACATGACCGATAAAATACCTATGAAACGCTGTGGTACACTGGAAGAAGTAACAGGCATGGTTTTATACATTGTTTCGCCCGCCAGCAGTTTTACCACCGGCTTTGTATTTGACCTCAGTGGCGGACGGGCTACTTATTAAAACAAAATTTTCATCCATCATAAAAATGTAAGCATGCAAACAATACCGGATACCGCCTCCATTTCCATTGGCGTTGTTGGACTGGGACTAATGGGCTGCAGTATTACAACCTGTTTATTAATGGCGGGTCACCGGGTAGTAGCCGTTGCACCCGTTTCTGCTGACCTGGTGCATGCACATAAAAGAATAGAGGCACATTTAACGCATTCACAGGAGCAGGAAATGGTAAGCCAGCCTCCCGCACATTTCATGAAACAATTGCTGATTACAGAAGACTATGCATCATTAAAGGATTGCGCGGTTGTTATTGAATGCACCATTGAAAATGCCGCCATCAAAAAATCGGTCTACGATAAAATTGAATCTGTTATCAGCAGCGACGCCATCTTAACGAGTAATACTTCGGCAATCCCTATCAGTCTGTTACAGGAGCTCACCCTGCATCCCGGAAGGTTTTTTGGATTGCATTGGGCAGAGCCTTCGCATACCACGCGATTCCTGGAGATCATCTGCGGAGAAAAAAGTGATCCCGCAAAAGCGGCATTCCTGTATACGCTTTCAAACCAATGGAACAAGGAACCTACCCTTGTAAAAAAAGACATCAGGGGGTTTATCGCCAACCGCCTTATGTATGCCATGTACCGCGAGGCAATGAACCTGGTTGAGAATGGTTATGCCACAATAGAAGATGTAGACAGGGCCTGCCGCAACAATACCGGATACTGGATGACATTGGTGGGCGTTTTTCGCTGGATGGATCTTACAGGAGTAGCGGCCTATCATACCGTTATGAAAGATTTGTTTCCCACCTTGCACAATGGGACCGCGGTGCCCGAAATGATTGATAAAATTGTGCGCGAAGGTGGAAGGGGAGTGGCCAATGCACACGGATTTTACGCTTATACACCAGAAGAAGCAAAATGCTGGGAAGAAACGTATACAGCATTCAGTTATGATATCAGAAAGCTCGCACTGAAATATCCGGCAGATGTGGTAGAGAAGAAACTGGAAACATTGAGTAACAAGTAAATGCTGCCGTGCTGAAAGAAGACGGAAGTTTTTCCGGTAGCGCTCAAAACCTCCGGTTTCTAAAAACACAAATCAGCGATCAGCGTTATCCAGGTGGTTGATAAACAGCTTACAAAGAATGCTGATGGGGTGCTGCTTTGATGTAAATGATATTTTCAAAGTTTCTTTTGCTTTATAGAACTACGTGTTGGTCTAAACAACACCGGGCCGGCTCAGCAATGAGGCGAAATTTTAATCTGAATTATTTCAATTATTTTTTAATCAAGAATTATAGAGAAAAATTATGACTTGTAAGGTCCGGATTGTATTTTGTCCGCGCTTCACTACTTCCTGAAATCCCATACCTTCAAAAATCCACATCGTTCCCCTCTCATCATCCAGGCTCTTGATCAAACTTGATCAATGGTCAAAAATTTGTACCATGAAAACATTTTTTACACTTGTCAGTGGTGTATTATTGCTTACTGGATCCACCGCCTTTGGCAACTTTAATTTCAAAAACGGAAGGGCTGCAACAGATGATTTTTTTAGTCCACCGGTACTGGTAGGGTCTGGCGCAGGTTTGCGTGGTGTTTACTATAGTGGTACCACACTCGCCGGTGCACCGATGCTAACGCGCATAGACAGTGCTATCAATTTTGAACTTACATATTCTTCAATACCCATTCGTTTATCGCCGGCGCCGGGCATAGTGCCAGAAGATCATTTTTCAGTGCGCTGGACTGGCCAGGTACAGGCTCAGTATTCTGAAACCTATACTTTTTATACGCAGAGCGATGATGGTATTCGCCTTTGGGTCAATGGCGTTAAACTGGTAGACAATTGGGAGAACCAGGGTGTCACGGAAAAAACTGGCAGCATTCCATTGGTTGCGGGGCAGCTTTATGATATAGTTGTAGAATACTATGAAAACACCGGAGAAGCAACCGCCAAATTGTTATGGTCTGGTGCCAGTACGCCAAAGTCAGTCATTCCCCGTACTCAACTCTATCCGCCATCACCCGCTATTTCAACAGGTACCGGTTTACAGGGTGTATATTTTAATGAAGTGAGTCTTGCAGGTACACCATTACTGATAAGAATAGACTCTACCATAAATTTTAACCTGTCTGCAGGCAGCCAGCCGCTGGTTTTAAGTCCCGCTCCGGGTATTGTGCCCGAAGACAATTATTCCGTGCGCTGGACCGGCCGGGTAGAACCATTATACAATGAAGCCTGCACTTTTTACGTCCTCTCAGATGATGGCGTGCGCCTATGGGTAAACGGTAGTCTATTAATAGACAATTGGCAGGCACAGGGTGCTACCGAAAAGAGCGGAACTATATCCCTGAGCGCTGGAAACAAGTATGATATCGTACTAGAATATTACGAGAAAACCGGCAATGCTATCACAAAATTATACTGGTCAAGCGCCACTACACCCAAAGCAATAATTCCCACAGCGCAATTGTATCCTCCGGCAACTGGTATTGGCCTGCAGGGCGTCTATCATAATGGTGTTGACCTGTCTGGTACAGCATTGCTCACCCGCATTGATACCGCAATAGATTTTGAGTTAACTTATTCAAAACAGCCCGTCGTATTATCTCCGGCGCCCGGCATTGTTCCAGACGATAAATTTTCGGTAAGATGGAGCGGCCAGGTATTGCCTAAATACAATGAATTGTATACATTTTATACGCTTACAGACGATGGGGTAAGGCTTTGGGTTAATGGCACCCTGCTGGTAGACAATTGGGTAAACCAGGGTACTACCGAAAAAAGCGGAACAATTGCGCTGGCCGCAGGCCAGCAATATGATATCGTGTTGGAATATTATGAAAATGCGGGCGAAGCAGTAAGCAAATTGTATTGGTCTTCTTCCAGCACGCCCAAACAAATTATTCCCAAATCACAATTGTTTGCTCCACTTATTAATGGCAACATCAACGCAATTGCGCCGTTGCCGCCCGTGGACACACCGCCACCGGCCGTGGAAATTATTGAAGCAAATTTTACCCCCAATCCTGTAAGTGCCGGCCTCACGTTGCAGTTGGCTATTCAAAGCCCGGACAATATGCCGGCAGTGCTAAACGTCTGGGGCATCAACGGCAATAGCGTGCAAACCCTTAAATTGAACCTGGTAAAAGGCGGTAACAATATTGCGGTAAGTACTGCCGGAATGGTTTCCGGGGTGTATATAATAGGCATCCACTGCAATGGAAAAACGATCAATAGAAAATTAGTGGTTCAATAAACGCTGGCATTTCGTAGAAACCGTTTGGTTGGAAAAGAAACCGGAAAGGTTGGGCAATAAGTAAATGCTGTGGTGATGAAAGAAAACGGAATTCTTCCTGTGGCGCTCAGGACTTCTGTTTTCTCACCAACATCTCACAGTTTTTTCCATGCCGTCAATACGCGGCTATTCTCATCCGTTATACCCGGGTTTGCTTTTTCAATGGCATCGGCCTGACCCCCTGCCCAGTTTGTTATAGCATCGTTCACTTTATAAATACGTGTGGAATTGGCTTTTATTTGGTCCAGCATACGGGCTGATTTTGTTTGATCGCCTGTTTTTACATAACACTGGTACAAAAGAAAATTTTCGAGCCGCTCATCCATGTCTTCTTCATAGGGTTTGCCGGCACCCAGTCTTTCGGGCCATTGGCGGGCAATATTTATCTCTTCCATTGCTTTTTTGTAATTTTTTGAGCGCATGGCATCTATCGCCAGCATCAGGTGCGCCTCTTTGTACAAACGATGCCCGTCGGTGGCGCCTTCATAAGGTATCACCACAATTTTATCGAGCACGGTGGCTGCATCACGGTATTTTTTATTGAAGAGATAAGTTTTTGCAAGTAGCATACCCATGATATAGTGCTGCGGATTTTGCCGGTACCAGTTCCTGGCCAATGACAGGGCTTCTGTATACCTTTCCTGTTTGTTGTACAATTCTGCCAGCTGTTTGTAAAAACGCCATTGCTGGTTGTCGAGGGATATTGCTTTTAGTAAATCTTTTTCTGCAGCAAGGCTATCTGCCGCATTTATCATGGCCCTGGCCGCATAAAAACTGGCATCATCCGGCTGATCGCCGCAATGGTTGAATAAGGTGATTGCCGTACCGGTATTTCCACAGGCGGCCTCAATCAACGCAAGTGCGTAGGTGGGTTGCCAGTCCTTGTTTTTATTTACAAACCATTGCAACGGCACAGCAGACTCATACCGGAAGGGAAAAGCAGCCTGCATTTTTGAAGCTTTTGCTTTTTCGTACCAGGTCTTTTCCGAAGCGTTGCCCTTGTTTAACCAGGCCAGCCAGTAATCAATTTCCGCCTCATCCGGGTATAACTGTAATGCCTGTTCGCAATTTTCCTTTAGCCCGATACTATAATACCAGACACCCAGTTCCAGGCAGCTTTGCCAGGGCATTTCATTTTGCAGTGACTGTATAAATTTATTTTTTGCCGCATCGCTTTTATCCCACAACCAGCTTTCAAACCTTGCAAAATTGTTAAGCGGATCATAGTGCTCAACAATATTTAATATTTCCACCGCCTTGTTGCGGTTGTTCTGCAAACGATAAGCAACCGCTAATACCTGCAATGCATCCAGGTTTTGCTGGTTATACAGCAGTGCTTTTTCTGCATAGTGGATGGCTTTTTCGTTGACGGTATCTGTTGCGGAGAAATATATTTTCGCCAGTTCGGTAAATGCCGGTGCACGGTATTCTTCTGATTGGGTGGCAATATCGAACCCATCTATGGCATCCGTGGTATTGCCCAGCTGTTTATTGATAAGGCCATAGTAATAATTGGCAGGGGGTTCATAGGTATTTATTTGCAAGGCTTTTTTAGCATAACTGAGTGCTGCTTTATAATCCATTTTGCGCAGCAGCAGCATACTCATATCTGTAAGCGCAGGCAAAAAGTTATTGTCTTTCTCAAGGCATGCCTTTAATTTTTCTTCAGCCAGTGCATATCGCCTGAAATAAATACTGTTTTTTCCCTGCAGGTACAATCCATACATTGAATTTTGATCAAAATTGTCTGTAATGGCAACAGGGCGGCTAATAATATTACTGCTGTCTGCGGCAATCCATAACAATTTGCCGCCCAGCCGCACCTGTATTGTTTGTAAATCGCCGTTAAAATGCAGGGAGTCGGCAAATGCCACCAATGGCGTTAGCGCAACAGGCTTGTTGTAAATGACCCTTCCATTTTCAATGACCGAGATCGTTTCATTGATGGATTGTACGGGCGATACAAATATTTTCAGCCAGCCATCTTCCCGTTTTACATTCAGGGCAGCATACTCGTTGGCAAATACATACCCCCGGGTATTCATTACCGGGTACCAATATTCTGTCCAGCTATCACTGGAGTACGGTGCAAAGCCGCGGTGTTTAAAAGGGGTGAGCGCACTGCCCTCCGCTGATTGATTAAACAACCGGCCGCTTTGTATCTCGGTATACTGGCCGTCTTTATCGGTCATAAGATTTTCCCAAATCATACCCTGCCGCGACAATCCCCAGATCCATAATTTTTTACCGGGTTTATCATCATGGTCAGAATAGCGTACCACACCATATTGATCATCATGCCAGTATCCCCCAAAGAAATTACTGTACCTGCCAAATACATGATACGATTTATAACCGCCGAAATTATTGTTATTGTACCACGAAATGGCTTTGCCATTTTTTTTGTTAACCGGCCAGTCGCCTGTCTCGCCTTCATGACCGATAAAAGTTGTACCCGGGTAGACATATTCCAGGTTGCCCGATACTTTGATGCCGGCATTCATCCAGTGATAATAAGGTTGTTCAATGCCAGACGCATTGAACCAGAAAGACTGTGTGGTGAAATATGCTTTGTCTGCGGGCAGGTTGATGTCTATCCGCCACGGCGTGCGGGTAAGCAGATCGAGCGCGCCTACCACGCAACTTACGCTTCCATCGGGCCGGGTAATGGTTGTGTAGTCTACCGGGGTGGAGCAATTGGGGGTATGTCCAATGGTTCCAAAATTGGATTCAATACCACCGCTGGTCCAGGCGCCACGCATGGCCACATCCCTGAATTTTACCACATGGTTATAATAGATAAATTCCTTACCCGTCTTTTTTTCTATGGCCGACCAGATCTTTCCGCCAATCTCCGGCAGCACCATTACTTTAATAAAATCATTTTCCAGTTCAATAACCTTCCATTGTTTTTGAACGGGCGTATTGGTATAGCCGTCGAAATGATTGTAGGGATAAAAATTAGCTGCCGGGTTGGGCACCGGGTCAGGATCGCTGAAAGGATAGGTAGTAAATGTTTTGGCGGAAACGGTAATCCGCGATGGTTGCTGCGCGTGCAACGAGGTATATAGTAAGATGAAAAGAAGACAAATTGCGGGCTTCATGGTCAAAATATATGGTGCAAATAAAAGTAAGTCATTTGCGGTAAAGCCCGACTTTATATACACCGCAATAATGACTGGTAGTTTGTATCGGCAAAATATAATGGCATATGATAAATGTAATGGCGCTTACATTATTTTACTTAGTTTTATTTATTAAACAATTTATCACATCTATATTATTAGGCTTATGAAATACCCGGTTACCGCATTGTTATGTGTTGTTCTATGTTTTGGCGCTGTGGCACAAAGCTATACGCCCGCACCGGAGAATATAAATTCCAGGGAATGGTTCAACGGCGCACGTTTCGGACTTTTTATACACTGGGGCCCGTTTAGTATTCCCGGTTCCGGAGAATGGGTTATGAATGAGCGCGGCATTACGGTGAAAAATTATACCCGGCTAATGGATTTTTTTAATCCCATCGAATTCAATGCGGCACAATGGGTAAGCATGGCAAAGAATGCGGGAATGAAATACATAACGCTGATAACACGTCACCATGATGGGTTTAGCATGTGGGATACAAAGTACAGCGATTTCAATATTATGAATACGCCTTACAAAAAGGACATCGTAAAAATGCTGGCAGATGAATGTCACAAACAGGGCGTGCGGTTATTTTTGTATTATTCATTGCTTGACTGGCGGCGCGAAGATTATCCGCATGAGACAGGCAGGACCGGTCAGAAATCGGGCAGAACCGGTAAAGGAGATTATGCCGGTTACCTGCAGTTTATGAAAAACCAGCTTACAGAATTGCTGTCCAATTATGGCGAAGTTGCCGGTATTTGGTTCGATGGGCATTGGGACCAGACCGCACCGGAAGGAGCAGCTGACCGTTCATCGAGGATCAATTGGAAGTATGATGAGATATACAGTCTTATTCACAAACTGCAGCCACAATGCATGATTGGCAACAATCATCACCTGTCTCCGTTTGCCGGCGAAGATTTTCAGATGTTTGAACGTGATTTGCCAGGCGAGAATAAATCGGGGCTCAGTTTCCAGGAAGCTTCCAGGTTGCCGCTGGAGACCTGCGAAACCATGAATGGTTCATGGGGGTTCAATATTACCGATACCAATTACAAATCTGCCCGAAAGGTTATTCACTACCTAATCAATGCTGCCGGCCGCAATGCTAACCTGCTGCTGAATGTGGGGCCCATGCCTAACGGTAAGATACAACCTGAATTTACAGATACGCTGCAGGCCACCGGTAAATGGCTGCAGCAATACGGAGAAACCATTTATAATACCACGGGCAATATTATTGCCCCGCAAAAATGGGGTGTTGTAACCGCTAAGAATAAAACATGGTATGCCCATATCATCAGCAACCCGGGCGAACCCAGTATTTTTATTCCTGCAGGCAAAGAAAAAGTCAGGTCGGTTACCGGGTTTGCCGGCAAAGAAAAATTGAAGTTTACACAGCAGGCCGATGGAGTAACTGTATTTTTAGAAGGCATCAGGGCCGATGATACAGATACGGTGATACAGCTGGATATGAAATAACCCAATGAAGCGGTTTGTGTTTTCCACTTTTGTGCACATAATTATCTTTTCCGCTTGCCCATTAATAACTTATTTTTGCCGGATTAAAGAGTGTTGTCATGTCTGAAAAAATTGTTGAGTTGCGTCATGTAAATATTTACCAGGGCAGCAACCTGGTGTTACAGGATGTAAATATCAGTATCGAAAAAGGCGAGTTCGTATACCTTGTTGGAAAGACCGGTACGGGTAAATCAAGTTTATTAAAAACCTTGTACGGAGACCTGTCGCTTACACAGGGCGAGGGTACTGTGGCAGGGTTTAACCTGAAAGAAATGGACTGGAAAAAAGTGCCTTTTCTCCGGAGGAACCTGGGCGTGGTATTCCAGGATTTTCAACTGCTGACAGACCGCAACGTAAACAACAACCTGAAATTTGTTTTAAGGGCAACCGGCTGGAAGGATGAAAAATTAATGGATGAGAAAATTGCCGATGTACTGGATAAGGTAGGACTTAAATCCAAAGGTTTTAAAATGCCTTTCGAAATGAGTGGCGGCGAGCAGCAAAGGGTAGACATAGCCAGGGCTTTATTGAATTCCCCGAAACTAATCCTGGCAGATGAGCCTACCGGAAACCTCGACCCCGAAACATCGGATGAGATTATGCAGCTGTTGTTCCGTATTGGAAAAGATTATGGCACAACCATCGTCATGGCCACGCATGATTATATTGTCATCAATAAGTTTCCGGCAAGAATGATAAAAACAGAAAAAGGATTGGTGGTAGACAATGCTACCATATCAATGCTATAATTTTCTCTGCATTTAAAAGGTTACTGTAATTGCTGCACAGAATTCTTTGTCGCAGCAATTTTTCTTCGGGGGTAAATGGCTGGTGGTAAAGCTGAATAACAATCTCTTTCAACGCATTTGCGGTAGTTCCTATATGACAGGCGCTTTCCAGCCCGGTGTCTTCCACAGCGGCATCGTTTACCACGCAATGCCTTCCGTTAAACAATGCATTAATCAATTTTAATTTAATACCGGTTTCATTAAAAGACGGAAGGATATTAATCTGCGCTTTTGAAATAAGGTCGCGCATCTCATCTTCTGCGGGGTTGGCCAGCAGGCAGATATTTTCTTTTTCCGCCGCCAGTTTCTGCAGACGCGAGGAGGGGTTTTTACCCGCAATCACAAAAGGCGTTTTGAGGTCATTGAATACTTTTTCTATCAGCCAAATGGCCGCTTTTTCATTTTCTTCTACCAAAAGATTGCCATGGTAAACGCTGTATGTGCCCATTCCTTCCAGGCTTTTTATTTCATTCCAGGGCACAAAAACCGGCACGTGGGTTATATTGCCTGCATGAAATTTCTGCTGGTAAATCCGTGCATCTTTACGGGCTACTGCAACAATAGGGTAGCGTTGGGCCAGCCGTTTTTCATATTTTTTCAGCAGGCGGCTTTCATTATAGTAATACATTTTTTTAAACAGCGATCCGCTGTGCCTGTATAACTGGTAGTAGTATGCGTATTCTATGTTATGCAGCCTGATAATAATTTTACGATGGGCAAATTTGTCATTATTGGTAAGATAGGTGCAATGAATGCCCTCTAACAGTATGGGATGGTTGTCTTTCAGCAGGTTCTCCATCAGTTCGTGGTTGCAGCGCGAGCAAACGATATAAGGAAATTTTACCGAGAAACCTTTATGCCCTTCATTGCGGTGGTAGTAATATACTTCTTCACAATACCTGTTCAGTTCGGGTTGCCTGCCCCTGCCATATTCAAAACAATGCAGGAAGATGCCCACGCCGGCGTCTTTCAGCGCTTTTAATTTACAGAATAAATCAAATACACCGCCGTAATCGAGCGGGTAAGGCACATCATGGCAAACAATATGTAAATACTTTTTCAAAATTTCAGGCTAATATTTTTTTGTACAGCGCAATTAATTTGCTGGCTTCCTGCTGCCAGTTAAAAGCCTGCCTGGCAGGTCCGCAATTGGCGGCCAAACGGTTGTACATCGCTTTGTTGCTCAACATTTCATTTAATTGACTGGCAATGTTTTCGGGCGACAGATCTTTTACTAGAACAGCCGTTTCATACAAATTGTTTATTTCTTTATAGGCGGGGTAATCTGCACACAATTGCGGTATACCGGCGTGTATATAATCGAAAAAACGGTTTGATAAGGAATAATAGTTGCTGATGCCGGTATCGTCGAACAAAGTAACGCCAATGGTGGCTGTTCTTGTAACCAGCTTTAGTTCGTGCGGAGGAATCTTTCCTTTAAAAATTACTTTTTGTTCCAGCCCGTATTGCTTAACCAAACTGCGTGCAGTGTCCATAAAATTACCATCGCCATAAATTAACAGCGGAATATTTACCCATTGCATGGCGGGTATCAGCGTTTCAAAACTTCTGCCTTCATTCACTGCGCCCTGGTATATAATAAATGGACTGGCTGCTTTTTGTGGAGGGAAATCTTCCAGCACGGCAATATTGCGAATAACTTCATATTGTACACCATACATTTTTTCAAATTCTTTGGTAATGATACCATTTACCGAATAGCCGGATGTAAATGATGGCACTGTTAGTTGCTCTATTTTTTTCCAGCATTTGTAAATCAGCGGACGGGTTACAATTTCTTTCATTTCACAAAACAATTCATGTGCATCATACACGCGTTTGATTCCTTTTAAACGGCTGATACAAAAACAGGGCAGAATAGTATCCAGGTCAATGGCACAAATAATATCCGCTTTCTGAAAAAGCAAAAAGAACAATAATTGGGTGTTAAAAAAAGCATATTGCAGCAGTCCGGTGGAAAAGAGGCTGCGCAATCTTTTCTGGCGGAATGGTTGCGGAATAAGCGGAATGGAACCGGCGGGTTTGCGGCCAACCAGCAGCACATCGTAGCCGGCGCCTGCCAGGGAGCTGCAAATACGTATCATGCGCTGATCGTAATTGGTATCATTGAAGACAGTAAAGATTATTTTCTTGCCCATTTCTTGTGGTTACGGAATCCTGTTTTTTACGATGACCGGGGTTATTAAATGCCAAAATAGCCGAAATTGAGCACGAAAGCCCGGCTTTTTACACCCAACAGGGCGGCAAAATCACAAAAAATATCCACTTGACAAGCCAATTTTTGAAATATTTGGCTACCTTTGCCGCCGAAATAATAAGATGCCAATTTATCGGATGCCTAAAAAAAATTAAGATGCCGTATTTAACAAAAGAAAAAAAAGCTGACTTTTTTACCAATTTCGGAGGTAAAGCCACCAACACCGGTTCTATTGAAGGACAGGTAGCCTTACTGACTGAACGAATTTCACAGATTTCAAAACACCTGCAGGAGAACAAAAAAGATTTCTCTACCAACCGCGGACTGATGCAAATGGTAGGTAAAAGAAAACGTTTACTTACTTATCTCAGCAAACACAACCTTAGCAGTTACCGCGATTTGATTCAAAAACTCGGACTTAGAAAATAATTATATTTATTCAATTATTCCCAACTCATACCAGGTTGGGAATAATTGTCTTTGGATGTTTTTGCTGTAAGCAGTTCAATCTATTTATCACACAGTATTAAGGCTACGCGACTTGCCCTGTTTCCCTCCTCATTTTACCGGATGCATTACGCAGCACTTAGTTCAGTAATTCAAATTTTATGTTATCACAACCAATTCAATCTAAATTTACGATTAGTGATGGCCGCGAGGTTATCATAGAAACCGGCAAGCTGGCCCGCCAGGCAGATGGCGCAGTAACAGTTCGCCAGGGAAATTGTATTATACTGGCTACCGTGGTAGCCAACAAAGAAGCAAAAGAAGGGCAGAGTTTTTTTCCGCTGACAGTTGACTACCAGGAGAAATTTGCTTCTGCGGGCCGTATCCCCGGCTCATTCTTTAAAAGGGAAGCAAGGCTGAACGATTACGAAGTACTTACCTCACGTTTAATAGACAGGGCACTCCGTCCTTTGTTTCCGGATGATTATTTTTGCGACGTACAGGTATTGGTTACCTTAATTTCCAGCGACGAAGAAGTGATGCCCGATGCACTGGCCTGTCTGGCCGCATCAGCAGCACTGGCAGTGTCTGATATTCCCGTTCAGGAAATCATATCCGAAGTAAGGGTGGGAAGGGTAGACGGTAAATTCATTGTTAATCCTGCACGCAGTGAACTGGCAAAAGCCGATATGGAGTTTATTATAGCCGCCACAGATAAGAATATAATGATGGTGGAAGGAGAGGCGAAAGAATGTTCGGAGGAAGACCTGATAAAAGCCATTGAACTGGCGCATGATGCTATCCGCGTACAGGTAAAAGCACAGGAGGAATTGCGCAATCTCAAAGGCGTTACCACTAAAAGAGATTATAAAAAGCCCGAGCATGACGAAGCACTGCGCGAAAAAGTAACTTCATTTACCACATCAAAAGTATATGAAGTAGCAAAAAGCGGCAGCAGCAAACATGAACGCGGCGATAAATTTGACCAGATACAGGAAGAGCTGCTGGCTTACCTGAAAACAGCTTACAATATACCAGAAGGTGAAAACCTGGATGAGAACGTAAAGAAATTTGCGAAGAACTATTACCACGATGTACAATACAATGTGGTAAGGGATATGATCCTGAACGATAAGGTTCGCCTGGATGGACGCGGCCTTGACCAGGTGCGGCCGCTGAACATGGAAATAGATGTACTGCCATCCCCGCATGGAGCTGCACTGTTTACCCGTGGTGAAACACAGTCACTCACCACCGTTACCCTGGGCACACCGCTGGATTCATTGCTGATTGAAAGCGCTGCAAAATCTGAATATTCAAAATTCCTGCTGCACTATAATTTCCCTCCTTTTTCTACCGGCGAAGTGAAAATGATGCGTGGTGTTGGTCGCCGTGAAGTTGGACATGGTAACCTGGCGCTCCGTTCTTTAAAACAAATGATGCCCGGCGGAGAATATCCGTATACCGTGCGCGTGGTAAGCGATATTCTTGAATCAAATGGTTCTTCATCTATGGCAACTGTTTGTGCTGGTTCGCTGGCATTGATGGATGCAGGTGTGCCCGTTCCCAAACACGTGAGTGGTGTGGCAATGGGATTGATATCAAAAGACGGAAAATTTGCGGTGCTTACAGATATCCTGGGCGATGAAGATCACCTGGGCGATATGGATTTTAAAGTGACAGGTACCCGCGATGGTATTTGCGCTGTACAGATGGACATTAAGGTAGATGGCCTGAGTATGGATGTAATGCGCCAGGCACTTTCGCAGGCGCGTGCAGGCCGCCTGCATATTATTGAAGCCATGTATGCCACCATACCGGCTGCCCGTGCAGATGTGAAACCGCATGCACCGAGAATGGTTAAACTGTTTATTGATAAAGAATTTATTGGTGCAGTGATAGGACCAGGTGGTAAGATTATACAGGAGATTCAGCGTGAAACCGGCGCCACCATCAACCTCGAGGAAAAGAATGAGATGGGTGAAGTAAGTATATTCAGCGCCAACAAAGATGGTGTTGAAAAAGCGGTGGCATGGATTAAAGGCATCGTTGCAGTTCCCGAAGTGGGCGATGTATATGAGGCCAAAGTAAAATCCATTATGCCCTATGGCGCATTTGTAGAATTTATGCCTGGCAAACAAGGTTTGCTGCATATTTCTGAAGTAAGCTGGAAAAGGCTGGAAACACTGGAAGGCGTGTTGAATGAAGGCGATACTGTGAAAGTAAAATTAACCGGTACCGATCCGAAGACAGGCAAGTTTAAATTGTCAAGGAAAGTGTTGTTACCCAAACCGGAAGGACAGCAAAGACAGGATTAATACACTGATTCAGCATAATTTTAACCCCGGCCATTGCATCAGCAAGGCTGGGGTTTTTCATGACGCTGCGGGTAACAGTCATGACTGGTAACAGACATCGATGTAAAGTATTGAGAAGGTCATTTTTCTAATAAAACGATATGTCAGCATATATTGAACTAAGTATAACAGCCAGGGACAGCCAATTAAAGGAATTGCTTATTGCCCTGTTAACGGAAGCAGGCGCCGATGGTTTTGAAGAAGAAAAAAACCTGTTGAAAGCCTTTATAGCCACAGAGAATTATTCAGCAGAAATTTTCCGGCAGATTTTACAGCAAAATGGGGTGGAGTATACGGTTTCAACCATTGAAGAAACCAACTGGAACGCAGCCTGGGAATCTGGTTTTGCACCGGTAAAAGTGGGTCGGTTTTGTACCATCCGGGCGGCATTTCATGAAGCGGACAATGATGTACAATACGATATAATTATTACGCCTAAAATGAGCTTTGGAACCGGTCATCATGCCACTACGCATATGATGATTGCAGCTATGGAAAAGCTTGACCTGTATGAAAAGACGGTGTTTGATTTCGGAACCGGAACGGGCGTATTGGCCATACTGGCCGAAAAAATGGGTGCGGCGCAGGTAACAGCTATTGACAATGATCAATGGAGTATGGAGAATGCAATGGAGAATTTTAATGCAAATAATTGCCATAAAGTATTGTTATTCAATCATGAAGTGATGAATGAAAATGTTGTTTATGACATTATTCTGGCCAATATTAACCGCAATATCATTTTACAGCACTTAGCATCCATTAAACAACATCTTGCCGCCAGCGGCGTTGTATTACTGAGCGGTTTATTAACAGGCGATAAACCGTTGATTCTTGACGAGGCCCATAAGCAACAACTGGAATTAAAGCAGGAATTTGAGATGAACGGATGGATATGTTTACTAATGGTAAACAGGCAATAATTCTATAGTTATTTCGGGCAGTTTTTTGTATTTTCGCCTTTCCACTTCAACCAATATTTCTGATGAAAGAGATACTCATTATTCTATTGGCATATCTCATTGGCTCCCTGCCTACGGCGGTATGGGTTAGCAAATATTTTTTCAATATAGACATACGGGAATACGGTAGTGGAAATGCCGGTGCAACCAATACTTTCAGGGTTCTTGGAAAAAAATGGGGAACTTTTGTAATGGTGGCCGATATGCTGAAAGGCCTTGCCGCAGTAAAACTGGTATGGCTGCTTCCTTATTATTTTGATCATGATCTTGCCCGAACCAGCTTGCAGATTGGATTGGGACTGGCAGCTGTCTTGGGGCATATTTATCCCATCTGGGCCGATTTCAGGGGTGGCAAGGGAGTAGCTACTTTGTTTGGACTGGTACTCGGAATTTCTCCCTGGTCTGCCTTGTGCTGCAGCGGGGTTTTCCTGCTGGTCTTGTACCTCACACGTTTTGTATCGCTCAGTTCAATACTTGCCAGTGCGGCATTCCCGATATTTATACTTGTAATCTTCAATGTAGACAATCATCCGTATAGAATATTTGCTGTGGGCGTTGCATTGCTGGTGATACTTACCCACCAGAAAAATATTGGCCGGCTGATCAAGGGAAATGAAAGCAAAGTACCCATCTTAAAACACCGCGACCGCAAAAGACAAAGGCGCATTGGTAGTAAATAATTCAAAAGTTAAAAGTCAAAATTGCTTCGCCGTAATTAGCGCCGCCGCAGGTTCTGCTAATTAAAATTAAAAACAACAAAACGAACAACTTTCAACTTCCTCCATCGCAATAACTGCCACTTACAACTTAACACTCCTGCGCCGCAACACGTACAACTTCCTAACTTGGTACAACAATTGTTTTTAAATCAGTATAAAAAGAACCAAATGATGATTCGTTTCCTAGTTTTATTTGCCCTCGTATTTTCAGCCGGCGCCTGTTCCAGGAATGCTGTAACCGGAAGAAATCAGTTGAAACTTCTGTCAGACACTGAAGTACAAACCATGGCCGCAACAGAATACAAGCAGTTTCTTACAGCCAATAAGGTAGTTGGACCAACAGTTAGTAAAGACGCAGAAATGGTACGCAGAGTAGGTAGCCGGCTAACTGCAGCCATCACCTCATATTATACCAGCCAGGGTAAAGCAAATGTGCTGGATGGCTACCAATGGGAATACAACCTGGTAGATTCAAAAGAAGTGAATGCATGGTGTATGCCCGGTGGCAAAATTGTAGTGTATACCGGTTTATTGCCGGTTACGCAGAATGAAGCGGCACTGGCTGTGGTAATGGGTCATGAAATAACCCACGCACTGGCGCAGCATGGAAATGAGCGTATGAGCCTGGGCCTGGTACAGCAGCTGGGCGGTGTGGCGCTCTCGGTAGCATTGGCCAACAAACCCGCGGAAACCCAATCCATGTTTATGAATGCTTACGGGGTAGGCAGCCAGGTAGGCGCCATGTTACCGTTTTCGCGTAAAGATGAATATGAAGCGGACAAATTCGGGCTCAATTTTGCCGCCATGGCTGGTTACAACCCGCAGGAAGCCATTCCTTTGTGGGAAAGGATGGAAAAGGCTGGTGGTGGTAATAAACCACCCGAATTCCTGAGCACCCACCCATCCGAAGGCAATCGCATCGTGCGCCTGAAAGAGCAAATGCCCGAAGCTTTGAGCTATTATAAGCCTGTGAACAGATAAGTTATTATAAAATAATGATTTAAATCAAGTTAAAGCACCCGCCGCCGGTAAATTCCGGCGGTATTTTCTTTTAAAGTATAGGGTACTTTCGTTGTTATGTTTTACCTTTGCACTTCCCCAACTAAAACAAACCCTAAAACAAAATTTCTAAAATATGTCTCAAACACTGTTTGAAAAACTCCTGATTCAGGACGAAAGAAATTTGCTTATTCAAGGGCTTCCATCTTCCATCGAAAAACAATTTGTGAAATTGTCATTCTCAAAAAATGTAACCCCCTTGTTAAAAAGCCGCAAGATTGATTTTGCGCTTGTTTTTGCAGTCAGTGAAAGCCAGTTAAGTGGTATCCTGCGTGAAGTTTTACCTGCATTAAAAAATGAGGCAAAATTGTGGATAGCTTATCCTAAAGCTACTTCCAAAATTGCTACTAATTTGAACCGCAATTGTAGCTGGGATTGTATCACTGGTGCAGGTTATGAAGACCTGGACAAAGTGGAACTGGACAATGTTTGGGTAGCCAGCCGTTTTAAGAAAGCCAAGCAGTTAATAGCCCCGGCTGTTACCAGTAAGGCAAGGGTTAGGCAGGTTGAAAAAGTTTAGCTAAAAAAAATAATAATTCAGGGTCCCGGTTGAAGTTAATTCAACCGGGACCTTGTTATTTTTACCAAAACCCGGAAACGATGTCATTTATCAATATTGAGATCAAGGCAAGAACCAGGCGGGCAGATACCATTCGCAAATGGCTGATGGCCAATAACGCCGTATTTAAAGGCACAGACAACCAGACCGATACCTATTTTAATGCAATAAAAGGCCGGTTAAAACTCAGGGAAGGAAATATTGAGAATAACCTGATATACTATGAAAGGCAAAACCAGGCAGGCCCCAAGCAATCCAATTTTAGCCTGGTTGCAATACCAGATGCCGTAGCATTAAAAGAAGTGTTGTCGGCTTCAATGGGTGTTAAAGTAATCGTAGAAAAACTGCGGGAGATATATTTTATCGAAAATGTAAAATTTCACCTGGATACCCTGCAGCAACTCGGCAGCTTTGTGGAAATAGAAGCCAGTAATAAATACGCACCACTTACTGTGGCAGAACTGAATGAACAATGTAATTTCTACATGGATCAATTTGGTTTAGAAAAAGACGATCTGGTGGAAATCTCTTATAGCGATATGTTGCTGGAAAAAGCATGATCAGGCTGTTTAATAAACAATCTCTTCATCGCCCACCTTCAATAGCAGTTCTTTTTTGGTGTAGGTTTCCACACGCCCGGTAATTTGTGCGTCTATTCCAAATTGTTTACCAATCGCTATCAGGTCGGCGGCGGATGATTCGCTGGTAAAAATTTCCAGCCGGCAACCCATATTAAAAACCTGGTACATTTCGCGGTTGTCTGATTTTGACGATTGCTGTATGATGTCGAAAACCGGCGGCACTATTATCATATTATCCTTTATGATCCGGAAATTGCCCGGCAGGTATTTCATGCATTTTGTTTGTCCGCCGCCACTGCAGTGGATAAGCCCGTGAATGGCATCGAAATGGTTTTCTAAAATTGTTTTCAGCAAAGGCGCATAGGTCCTGGTAGGAGACAGGATCAGCTGCGCGATGGTTAGTTCTTTGCCTGCGGGAAAGGTTTGTTTATTATAACGGGCGGTGAGCAGTTTTTCACTGAAAGTATGCGGTCCTATATAGACAACTTCTTCATCCAGGCCGGTATCATACGACTCCGGAAAACCTTTGCCATATGTTTTGTTGAGCACATCATGCCGGGCGCTGGTAAGGCCGTTGCTGCCGATACCGCTGTTGTAAAAATGTTCATAGCCGGCCTGGCCATAGCTGGCAAAACCAATTATTACATCGCCGGATTTTATTTTTTCATTGCTGATGATCCTGTTTTTTGGCCATCTTGCCGTCATGGTTCCGTTTACTGCAATGGTTCTTACCACATCCCCCACATCGGCCGTTTCGCCGCCCAGGTAGTTGATGTTTACCCCGAATTTTTTCATTTCATCGAAAAAGGACTGGGTACCGTTAATGACAGCTTCCAGTACTGCTGCCGGTATGAGCCGTTTGTTGCGGTCGATGGTAGAAGAAAACAATAATTTATCGTGAATACCCACGCAAAGCAGGTCATCGAGGTTCATGACCACGGCATCCTGCGCAATCCCTTCCCAAACAGACACATCGCCGGTTTCTTTCCAGTAGAGATAGGCAAGAATACTTTTGGTGCCGGCGCCGTCTGCATGCATAACATTCACCCAGTCAGCGTCATTGCCAAGGTAGTCTGGGTATAATTTGCAAAACGCATAGGGGTACAGGCCCTTGTCTAATTTCTCCGTTGCTTTGTGTACTTCCTCTTTTTGTGCCGAAACGCCCCGTTTTGAATATAAACTCATGTTGCGGTTTGAGCCGCAAAACTAAATATTCAAATTTCAATTATCAATTTCAATTATCATTTAGTTTTGCACCACTTTAAAATGAAAGTTTACAGCAACATAGACCAATTGCCGGCTTTTACCAGGGCAGTAGTAACCATAGGCACATTCGACGGGGTACACCTGGGTCACCAGCAGATTATTCAACAGCTAAAAAAAGAAGCGCAGCGCATTGGCGGCGAAACCGTACTGGTCACCTTCGATCCGCATCCCAGGAAAATTGTAAGTGCCAGTCCACTCCAGCTCATCAATACCCTCGCCGAAAAAATTGAATTGCTGGAAAAGCAGGGAATCAACAACCTGGTAGTGGTTCCGTTTACTGCTGAATTTTCGAACCAGTCGGCCAATGGCTATATTGAAGATTTCCTGGTTAGCCATTTCCATCCGCATACTGTCATTATAGGATATGATCACCGGTTTGGCAAAGACCGTAGTGGAGATTTTCACCTGCTGGAAAAATACGCCCGGCAACATGCTTTCGAACTAATTGAAATACCGGTTCATGTTATAGAAGAAGCTTCTATTAGTTCCACAAAAATAAGGGAGGCCCTGCTGCATGGCAAAATAGAAGAAGCCGCCCGGTTCCTGGGTTATGATTATTTTTTTGAAGGCCTGGTGGTGGAAGGAAACAAACTGGGAAGAACCATTGGTTACCCTACCGCTAACCTGCAGTTGCAAACGCCCGATAAACTGGTACCGGGCAATGGCGTTTATGCTGTGCGGGCAGAAATTTCTGTAAACCCGGGTATGGTATACAAGGGCATGATGAATATTGGCGTGCGGCCAACGGTTGATGGCCTTAACAGGGTGATAGAAGTAAATATTTTTGATTTTGATGCCGCTATTTATGGGTCAACCCTGCGTGTACATCTAAAACGATACCTGCGGGGCGAACAAAAATTCAGCGGACTGGATGCGCTGAAAGAACAACTGGCGAAAGACAGGCAGCAGGCAATGGAAAGCCTTTAAAACGCCCGGAGTGTTACATGATCATTTTTACAGCAAGCTCTTTTAGCAGCGAAGCATGTGCAGTGCCTGCGTCATCTACACCTACACTTTTCAGGTTATAGGCGTGTAAAAGCAATATCGATCTTTCAACACCTTCATAACCATAATTCCTGACAGTATCCAGTGCTTGTCTTGCGGCAAAAACGTTGTTGTAAAACATCGGTTTTACCGACTGCTCACTTTTATCCGGCATACCAAAAACGGAGAATACTTTTGAAAAATAATTATAGATAGCGGGTAGCACCAGCTGTATGGGAGCGGCTTTGGGGTTGCTTTCAAAATATTGTATAATGCGGATGGCGCGTACAAGGTCTTTCTTTGCGAGGGCGTCCTGTAATTCAAATACATTGTATTCCTTGCTTACGCCGATGTATTTCTCTATATCGTCTTCCGAAATGGTTTTTCGTGTGCCCAGGTTAACGGCCAGTTTCTCCATTTCATTGTTTATTCTTGCCAGGTCATTGCCAATATGCTCTACCAGCAGCATAAGGGCTTTTTGTGAGAGCGAGTAACCTTTGGATGCCGCCAGGTTGCTTACCCATTCCGGCAACTGGTTTTCATACATTTTTTTGGTAGTAAGCAGTTCACCTTTTTCTTTCAGCAGTTTTGCCAGCTTGCTGCGGCCATCTACTTTTTTTTCTTTGTAGGAAACCACGAATATGGTTGACGTCAGCGGATTTGCGATGTAATTCTCCAGCTTTTCTATATCCCTCATTTGCTGGGCCTCTTTCAGCAGCACGACCTGCCTTTCAGAAAACATGGGATAGCGCATGCAGGCATTTACGATATCGGCCCATACAGCATCCTTTCCGTAAAAAACCGTGAGGTTAAAACCTGCCTCTGCCTCGGTTAAAATATGGTGTTCGGCATAATTCATTACCTGGTCTATATAGTAATCTTCTTCTCCTTCAAGCCAGTAAACCGGGCGGTATGCCTTCTTTTTCCAGTCGGCTAAAATCTTTTCTACAGACATAATCCTGCAATATTAGCAAATTAAAAAAGGATTATTTTACTGATGTTTTGCAGAATTTATTAAATAATTACCAAAAATGGAAAAATCCTGTAATGCAGGCTGCTGCTGCTTTTTGCGTGTTTTAGCAAGCCGTTAAGGTTTATCAACATATGTTAACATCTGCAAAAAATATTTTTGGCATGGTTTTAGTCCAATGGGTAATTGGTCACGAAAAAACGACCGCTTCTCCAATACATTTTTACTAATTTCTTCAAAAAACAAACTAAATATGAGTACTACTAATTATCCATCTGCTACTACAACAAATGAAGCTCCAAAAAAAGATTACAGAGGTCTTATTATTGGTCTTCTTGCTGTGGCACTTTTAGGCACCTGGGGTTATTTGCTTTGGAACAACAATAAGAATGAACAAAGCATTCTGAACAAAGACACCCAGATAGCCAGGGTTACAGACGAAAAAGGTGAGATTCAGCGTAGTTTTGAAGCCTCACTGGCACGTTTGGATTCAGTAACCGGCAGCAACACACAGTTGCAGGGCAAGCTTACTGAAGCTACCAATGATATCTCAAAAAGGAAATCAGAAATCCGCAGCATCTTAAACAAGAAAAATGCGACTGCTGCAGAACTTACAAGGGCTAAAGAATTAATCGGCCAGCTGAATGATAAGATTGCAGGCCTTGAGCAGAAAGTAACTGAACTGACTGCCCAGAACACACAACTGAATACAGACCTTACCACTGAAAAAGGTAAAACAACCCAGTTGACTTCAGATCTTCAAACTACTACCACAGCAAAAGCAGAAGCAGATAAAAAAGTTGAGATTGCCTCTACTTTCAACGCTTCCAACATCACCATCACTCCCATTAACGAAAAGAAAAATGGTCGTGAAAAAGTTACTACTACTGCAAAACGTGTAGACAAACTGGTTATCGCTTTTGATGTAGACAACCGTATTGTTCAGTCAGGTTCTGCCGATATCTATGTATCTATTACCGGTCCTGATGGCAAACCAGTTGCTGTTGAAGCGCTTGGTTCCGGTACTTTCACAACAAGAGATGAAGGCGACAAACTGTTTACTGCAAAAATTCCCGTGGAATTTGAAGCTGGTAAAAAGAAAAATGTACAGTTTGCATGGAAACAAAACAGCGATTTCCAGCGCGGTAACTACAAAATTGAAATCTACCACAATGGTTTCAAAATTGGCGAAGGAACACGTGAGTTGAAGAAAGGCGGATTGTTTGGATAACATTTTCCCATTCTCTATATAAAAAAAGCCGCCCTTGCCAGGGCGGTTTTTTTTATAGATTTTTAGTACAAAGTATGTAGTATAGAGACAGGAATTTATAAAAAAGATTTTTTGCAGGGCATCGCCCAGGTGGTTCAACGCTCCATCCCCGCATTGTCTCTTTCATCGGCACTTGGCCGCGGCCACTGAAATCGCTGCCGCAGAGACCGCTGAGAGGGCTGTTAAATCAGACATATTCTCCGAGATCCCTCCATGGCCAATCCGCCGCCTCGTCTTAATACTATTTACTAAAATCTGCATACTCTTTTGCCATGGCTAATCCGCCTCGTCTTAATACTATATACTAAAATCTGCATACTCTAAAAAATGGCTCTCACAGATGCCCTGCCTATATGCACTATTTTTGCATCGCCCGGTTTACGGCCTTCGTACTGAATGTTGATTTCAAGATTATTGGCCAGCCGCTTGGTGACCTCCAGGTTCCATAAAAAATTCTTTCCTGGTAATAGTCCGTCCAGCATATTGTATCCTACCGTGGTATTGGCATTGGCTGTTGGTGCAAAACTGATATTGGAGTAGGTAAATTTAGCAAGTATGGTACCCGACTGCAATATATTATACTTGATTTCAGTATTCACGGAATGTGAAGCATAGGTTTCTTTATCGCCCGAATTGTTTTTCTTGTTACTGTATTTATACCCTGTAATAATGCGCAATGCCGTACCACGGGTAAAATTTATACGGGGCTCCAGCGAATACTGGCTGATATTATAATTGCGGTTTTCAAATTTTGCGTTGGCAGTGCTCAGCTGGCTCACACCTGTCTTTCCGGTAATATCCAGTTGTATCGATTTGCTGATATTGGCCCGGGCACGGCTGCTCCATTCATTGAGCCGCCTGCTTTCAAGGCCGTAAGTCAGTAGCGATTTTCCGCTGTTGCGCGAATTGCTTACATCCAGCCCCCAACGGGTGCTAAAACGATTAAACGAGAAGGTATTTATAAAAATTGAAGTAAGGTTGATGAGCGATGTATCACTCAGCGGTGTCTTAAATGGATTTAACTGTACAATGCTTCCCGCAATTTCTTTTTTCGCTATCTGCAATGAAGACTGAAGGTTTATCCTGGCGATGAATTTTTTTGTTTTACCGGCCGTTCTGGTATCTATGGCGGCACGGGGATTAATGTTTACGCTGTAATTGAATGTATTGTAATTGGCTTTTATAAATTGGTTGGTGGGCGTAAAAATGCGAATGTATTTGGCCTGGTCCTGGAACAATGCCACTTCAAATTCATTCAACTGTTGTATGCCATCGTTGTTGTAATCTATCCAGGTGTATTCGCCGCGGCCCGCCGGAACTTCCAGGAAAGCATAATCCCGCCTTTGTTCCTGGCCTGATCCTGCTTCGTACAGAACATTACCGGTTAACAATCCCTTCCATTCATTTACCTGGTATTCTAAACGGCCCAGTACGCTCTGGTCTGCCTTCTGCGTTGTAACAGCCGAATTTACAATTTCCAGCTTTCGGTAGGTCGCATTCCACCTGAACTGGTGGCGCTGACTTTTTAAGAGCTCGCCATTGAAATTAAAATTCTGGCTTACATCGCTTGTTATTAGACTTTTTCCATAAGGATATTTATTGGCGCGGGTAAAATACGTAAAGCCCCAACGGTTGGCTTTGCGTTCATCTGATTTTAAAAATACCTGGATGGTCTGAAAAGAAAAGCTGGTACTGCTTACGGAGTCGGCAGCCTTGTTCCTTACTTCATTGTGTTCTACTGAATAATTGGTGCCGATATTATAATTCCACAGTTGTTTAAATCTTTTGGAAATATCTATCACAGGCCGCAGGAAATAGCCCCTGTCTGTACTACTGTTGGTATTGGAAATGGTGAACTGGTTATTGAATTGCCATCCCTTGATATTTTGTATTTGTACAATGCTGTTGCGCACACCGTTAAAATCTTCATTCCGTTTATAATCGGTAAACTGGTAACGAACACTGTTTTTAACAGCATCACCCAACTGGGCGCCTGCGGTTACAATGGTTTCTGTAGCCGGGGGCAATACATAGGGCAATCCCCAGTCCCTTAAAAATTCTACGTTGCGCAAACGTTCCAGCGGACGGAATCTGGAATCCACATATTCAAAACCGGCATCGGTGAGCAGGTTCAGTTTTTTTGCGCCCTGAAAATCTTTCCGGTTAGTCAGCTTAAATTTAGCCGCATAGCCCTTGTTGTCACCTTTGTCTTTATCCGAAAAAGTATTGATATCATAATTGCTGTAAGCCAGCTCGGTGGTAATATTGGTCTTTTTGGAAACGTCGTAATCAACCTGCACACTCACCAGTTGCTGTTTCTTAGGGGTTACCAGGAAAATGGCTGCTTCATATTGTCCCTGCTTAACACCGCTCACCGGGGCTATCCAGCGGTAGACTTTTCCATTGGCGCCATTAAAATCGGGCAGGTAATCACCTTTGCCTGCACCTACGTCTGTAAACGTGAGTGTGTAAATGGCGCTGTCCGGGTTGACAGAATATACAAAAACAGAATCATGCACTGTTCCAATGTAGACGGAATCAATTCTTTTATAGAGTATTTTACCGGCTGAAAAAGTGTCGGGCGTTGCAATTTTATAAAATGCATTGTTGATGCTGTCTCCCAGGTTCCGTAAAAATATTTTTTGATTGGGGTCCAGCGATTGGTTAATGGGCGAACTTTTAGCATCGCTGTTGTTAAAAGCACTCACGGTAACCCTTAGACGGTCGCTGAAATTGGTAAGGTTGCTGAAATATAGATTGGCGTTTAGATAATTCCTGTCAGCATATTCAAATTCTATCTGGATACGGCTGTCTTTGGTTATCATTTTTTTTGGCGTAAAAGTAACTTCGGCCGTATTGTAGTTAATCACATAGTCACGGTCTTCGCCACGTTGCAGCAGTTCGCCGTCAACATAGACCCTTTCGGTATTAGCCAGCAGCACAAAATAGAATTCGTTGTTGGCACCCTGTAAACGATAGGGGCCCTGGTTGCCTTCCTGACCCTGGAATACATTGCGTGTAAATTTTCCTTTTGCTATTGACCCGCTCAGCATGGTGCTATTGGTTATATGGGGGGTAATTTTACTGGTGGTTTCAAAGGCCACGCCCTGCAGCCGTTTGTAAAAGTTGAGGAAATAGTTTTTGTTCTGCCTTATATCAATATCGCCGAGGCTCAGGCTCCAGTTCTTTTTCTTAAACTGCAGGAAGATCCGGTCGAACTCATTCAGTTGCTGGGTGGTGCCATCTGGCTGTATGGGAATATTATTATCTGTAATGGCGGCAACAATTTCGATGCTGTCTGCCAGATAACCATTCAGCTGCAGGTTGAGGGAGGAAGTAACCACGGCGTCCTGACTATTGCCAAATGCAATACCACGACCAAAACTGCCGGTATAATTGATGGTGCCAAAATCAAAAAAACGATCGCTTTGTTTAAAAGAATTGTCATTGAACACAAAGGGCTGTCCCATAAAGTTGTTCATGATACTATCGTAATTCAGGTGTTTGGTGATGGCGTTTAGTTTTGCATCGAATACGCGGTACTGAATCCATACACTATCAGCAGGAAGTTGTTGTTTCCAGGTAATGGTGGCATTGATATAGTCAATGGTATACCAGTCTTTATTGATGCCCGGCAGAGAAAATGTATTGGGAAGGATGCTGAGGGTATCGAGTTGAATTTTTTCGGGACGGGTGCTGATGGATTTGGTGCGCAGGTTTGAAACAGGTCGGCCTGTACGGGGCGTTTGCGCCCGCAGGGAGATGGTTGCACCAAGGTAGATCAAACAAAAAAGAAGCAGCTTCCCCACAGCCCGGAAATGGTTTATTTATTAGCGTTGAAAACCACTATTTATTGCCCGAAGCTATTGTTTTTCAACGGGAAAGAGTATTTGGCGCTCAATAAATGGAACGGGGAGCAGCATTTTAATTTACGTTGCTGTCATGTGGTTCATGAAACCAAATCCCAAACCCACCATCCTGGCGCTTACAATCGCCCTTATTTCCCTGTCTTCCTGTTTACACAAAGCCTATTACCAAAACCCTGTGCAGGCCAATATCGGCACTTATCATGCTGTGCCGGTGGCCTCAGATTCGGTGAAATCTGCGTTCTATCTCAGCTCGTCAATAAGCCTGGGCGGGATGAATGAAAATTTGAGGGACAATGTGTTAAGCTTACAGCTCGGTACCCACCGCAGCCATGTATTGAACAGGATGCGACTTTATTATGGCGCATCGGCGGCAGTAGGCAGTTATAACGTTAAGCGGTATTCGTCTTACGGGTATGATACCTACTACCTGGATACCGTATCCATCAACAGAAAAGCCGGTACTAAATTTTGGGGTGCTTATGGTGCTTATGGCGGCATCAGTGCGTCTGCTCCCATGGGCAGAAGGGGAGAGTGGCGGTATATTGGCGTTGAAGGAAGTATTTTCAGGGAGTTTGGCGAGTACAGGGATTTCAGGAAAGAGCTGCCAAATAGGGCAGCCACCACAATCGACAAGAAAAACTATATGGGGTCGCTTGGTATCAATACAGAACTTATTTTTAAAGGCAGATCACGAAAGGAATTCGGGATGAAATTTGCTTTTGGGTCTTACCTGAGAACGCTGCAATACAGTACTGACAGTTCTGGCTATTCTTATGGAACGCATGATAACCTCTTCTATTTCTCCAACGCGTATCATTTTACCAGGGATAAAACCACTACCTATGTGCAGTTAAATATAGCCACCCACGCTGCCAATGTTCAGTTTGGCGTTAATTACCGGTTCTGATTTTATTGTGTTGGGTGTTATGTGATAAGTGTTGTGTTGGAGACCGGCATCAAGACTCAACACGCAAGACGCATCACCCAACACTTAACACATAAAACTTAGCACACACAACACAACACATAACACACAACACATAAAACTTAGCACACAAAACACAACACCCAACACTTACCGCACAACACTACAAAAAAACACAAATCTACTTCGTCGTGTTTTCCAGTGAAAAAAGAAAAGCATATTGAATGGCTACTTCCTTCAGGTAATTAAATCTTCCGGAAGCGCCGCCATGACCGGCTTCCATATTGGTGTACAGCAGCAGCAGTTTATTGTCTGTTTTTAATGATCTTATTTTAGCTACCCATTTGGCCGGTTCAAAATATTGTACCTGGCTATCGTGCAGGCCGGTTGTTACCAGCATATTTGGATAGCTGTTTTTTGATACATTTTCATAGGGCGAGTACGACTTCATATAGTCATAGGCGTCTTTATTTTTTGGGTTTCCCCATTCATCAAATTCATTGGTGGTTAACGGAATGCTTTCATCGAGCATGGTATTGATTACATCCACAAAGGGTACCTGTGCAATAACGCCATGCCATAGTTCGGGGCGCATGGTTACGATGGCGCCCATTAGTAAACCGCCGGCGCTTCCTCCCTGTGCATACAGGTGTTCGCGGCTGGTATATTTTTGGGCAATCAGAAATTCTCCGCAATCGATAAAATCAGTAAAAGTGTTTTTCTTTTTCATCAGCTTGCCGTCTTCATACCATTGCCGGCCCATTTCCTGGCCGCCTCTGATATGTGCTATGGCAAATGCAAAACCACGGTTCAGCAAGCTCAGCCTGGCACTGCTGAAACTGGCATCCATACTGTTTCCATAAGAACCATATGCGTATAATAAAAGCGGTGCGTTACCATCTTTTACAAAACCCTGTTTGTATACAATGGATACCGGTACTTTGGTGCCATCTTTTGCAGTAGCGTATATTCTTTCGGTAACATAGTCCTTGCTGTTATAGCCGCCTACGATCTCCTGTTGTTTCATTAATTTTTTATCGCCCGTTTCCATATTGTAGTCAAATACGGATACCGGTGTTGCCAGCGAAGTATAATTGTAACGCAGGTTTGTGCTATTGAATTCGGGGTTGGCAGCGGGATTGGCTGTATAAGCAGGCTCTCCGAAATCCAGGTAATGTTCTTTTCCGCTGGCGGTATTTTTTATATTCATTTGCCGGAGGCCATTTTTGCGTTCAATGATTACCAGGAAATTCTTATACTCATCAACGCCTTCCAGCAACACGTCTGTCCGGTTGGGAATCACTTCTTTCCAGGCTGTGCTGGCGGTATTATTATAAGGGCATTCCATTAACCGGAAATTTTTTGCATCCCAGTTGGTGACAACGAGGAATTTGTTGCCATCGTCCGTTACATCGTATAATACATCTTTCATACGGGGCTGAAAAACGGTAAAGCTTCCTTCGGGTTTGGATGCATCCAGCCAGCGGTATTCAGACGACATGGTGGCTTGCGAAACAATAAAAATATATTTGCCCGATTTGGTTTTGCCCACGCCGATATAGTTGCTGTGATCCGTTTCTGTATAAACCACCGCATCTGTTGCCGCATCAGTGCCCAGCGTATGCCGTTTTATTTTTTCCGACAACAGGGTTTCCTGGTTTTTTTCCGTGTAGAAAATGGTCTTGCTATCGTTAGCCCATGCAGAGCCGCCTTCAGTATTATAGATAACGTCTTTATAAATTTCTCCTGTTTCCAGGTTTTTAATATGTATGATGTATTGCCTCCGCGAAACGGTGTCTGTGCCATACGCCAGCAATTTATTATCGTCGCTCACATTAAAACCGGTAGCGGCAAAATAGGTATGACCTTCGGCCATGGCATCCACATCCAGTAAAATTTCTTCTTTGGCTTCCAGTGATCCTTTTTTACGGCAGTATTTATAATACTGTTTGCCTTCTTCATTTCTTGTGTAATAGTAATACCCGTTTTTCAATACCGGAACGGATTCATCTTTTTCTTTTATGCGGCCTTTCATTTCATCGAAAAGCGCTTTCTGAAAATTTTTGTTACCACTCATCATGGTATCCAGGTATTTATTTTCTGCTTTCAGGTAATCGACAACTTTTGTACTGTCGGGCCCTTTTTTAAAGTAATCAATCATCCAGTAATAATTGTCGAGCACGGTATCTCCGTGTATCATGCGGTTGTGCGGTGCTATTTCGGCGATGGGAGGCGTTATATGCTCCGGCCATTTGTAGGTTTCTTTTTGTTTCACATCATTGTTATTTAACAGGCAGGATGACAACATACATATAACAGCTATCCCTGACAATGGTTTATGCAGCATAATGGTTGATTGTGTATTGAATGTACGCTATGCGGATAAAAGGAAAAAAAATAGTTGCAGGAAGAATTGTAATAAGTGGTAAGTGTATTGCAGGATTGGGAGTGGGTAGTGGCTAGTGGATAGTGGCTAGTGGGCGTTTGCCAGGTATAAGGCAAAAGTCAAAATGCAAAATGCAAAAAATGGCGGGGCACCGGTATGACATCTCCGTCTAACCAACTTCTCCGACAAGTTAGAAGTATGGTTTTAAGTTGTAAGTGATAAGTAAAGTGGCTAGTGGGCGTTTGCCAGGTATAATGCAAAAATCAAAATGGAAAATGCAAAAAACGGCGGGACACCGGTCTGACGTCGCCGTCTGACCGACTTCTCCGATAAGTTAGAAGTCAAAAGAAATAGGCGAATGAAATCAGATTAAAGTAACCTAGAGCTCTTTAAACTGGAAACTTAAAACTCAAAACTCAAAACACCTAACACTTCAACCCTTACTTATCTACCGTTAAACCAGCTGCGAAATATTCTGCATTTAAGCGCGCAATATTGGTAATGGAAATTTCTTTTGGACAGGTCGCCTCGCAGGCGCCTGTATTGGTACAGCTGCCAAAGCCTTCTTTATCCATTTGTGCAACCATATTCAGTACTCGGCTTTTGCGTTCGGGCGAGCCCTGTGGCAGAAGCGCCAGGTGCGATACTTTTGCCGATACAAACAATAATGCAGAACTGTTTTTGCAGGCTGCCACACAGGCGCCGCAACCGATGCACATAGCATTGGCAAAAGACAAATCCGCATCATCTTTATTAATCGGGATGGCATTGCCATCAACCGCATTGCCGGTATTAACGCTAATGAATCCGCCCGCCTGTATAATGCGGTCGAACGACGACCTGTCTACTACCAGGTCTTTTATAACCGGGAAGGGGTCGGCTCTCCAGGGTTCTATTACAATAGTATCTCCGTTTTTATATGCACGCATGTGCAGCTGGCAAACCGTATTGGCCTTCCACGGACCATGGGGCTTGCCGTTGATATACATGGAACAGCTGCCACAAATACCTTCGCGGCAATCATGGTCGAAGGCAACCGGGTCCTGGCCTTCAGTTATCAGGCGCTCGTTCAGCACATCAATCATTTCCAGGAAAGACATTTCTGAAGAAATATCACTTACCTGGTAAGTCACAAAGCCACCTTTTTCCTTGCTGTTTTTCTGCCTCCAGATTTTTAATGTCAGGTTCATGTTGTAATGTTCCATAGTAATAATGTGCTAATTTGAGGAATGTGGAAATATGCTAATTAAAACCACGTTCCTGATAAAAACTTATTTTTTAAGTAGTAAAGTTGGTTTTCAACCATCATTGCTACCAATTTATGTCTTTCCAATAAATCGAAGAAAGCGGCAATGGCTATTGCAAAAGCCAGTGATTTTTCTACAATTACATTTTGCGTTTACTTATGATAAGGTTTATAGAAAAATGAAAACAGATGAATCATTCATTTTATCAAACTTTCATCATTGCATATTTAAAGAACTATATGTTGGCCACCAACTTTCCGCCAACTTTTTGTGGCGCCCCTTCAGGGCTGTGACGGATTGTTATTCGTGATCCCCGGGTTGCACCCGGGGCTATTTTATAGTGCCCTTTCAGGGCTTCTCATTCTTCCAAAATCAACCAGGATATATTAGCACATTTGCACATTCTTCGCATTTTCTCATTCGTCGCATTTGCACATCCATCGCATTGCAAATTCTCGCATTTTCACATTCTTCGCATTTTCACGTTCGTCATATTTCCACATTTTTTACTTATAAGAACGCTGGCTCGGTTTGGCTACTTCAAATTCCAATGGTTCTTTGTGCAGTTCCCATTGGCTGTCGCCTTTCAGTTCCCAGGCGGCTACGTATGCGAAATTGGCGTCATCGCGTTTTGCTTCGCCTTCTTCGGTCTGGCTTTCTTCGCGGAAATGTCCACCACAGCTTTCATTGCGGTTGAGTGCGTCTTTGCACATCAGTTCACCCAGCTCAATAAAATCTGCTACGCGGTTGGCTTTATCCAGTTCCGGGTTCATACCTGAAATTTCTCCGGGTATTTTCAGGTCGCTCCAGAATTCTTTTTTCAATTGTTGTATTTCGGTGATGGCTTCCTGCAGGCCGGATGCATTGCGCGCCATACCGCATTTTTCCCACATAATTTTTCCGAGCCGTTTATGAAAACTTTCCACGGTTTGTTTGCCTCTGATGTTCATCAGTTGCTGGATACGATCTGACACCGCTTTTTCTGTTTCTGCAAAAGCCGGGTGATCAGTGGGGATGGCATTTGTACGAATTTCATCGGCCAGGTAATTACCCACGGTGTAGGGTATCACAAAATAACCATCGGCCAATCCCTGCATCAGGGCGGAAGCGCCAAGGCGGTTGGCGCCATGATCACTGAAATTGGCTTCACCCAGTGAATACAATCCCGGTACGGTTGTCTGCAATTCATAATCTACCCAAAGTCCACCCATGGTATAATGCACCGCAGGGTAGATACGCATGGGTTGCTCATACGGGTCTTCGCCGGTGATTTTCTGGTACATATCGAACAGGTTGCCGTATTTTTCTTTTACCACATCTTTACCCAGTTGTATGACTTCTTCTTCAGGCGCATTTTCTTTGCCCTGTATACCGCATTCAATTTTACCATAACGGATAATAGCAGCCGCAAAATCGAGGAATACCGCCTGTTTGGAGGAGCCAACACCATAGCCGGCATCGCATCTTTCTTTGGCGGCGCGTGAAGCTACATCGCGTGGAACAAGGTTACCGAAGGCGGGATACCTTCTTTCCAGATAATAATCGCGCTCATCGTCGGGTATTTCATTTCCCCTGCGGGTATCGCCCTGTTTTTTGGGTACCCAGATGCGGCCGTCGTTCCGGAGACTTTCGCTCATTAGGGTAAGCTTACTCTGATGATCGCCACTAACGGGTATGCAGGTAGGATGTATTTGTGTAAAACAGGGATTTGCAAACAGGGCGCCTTTTTTATGCGCTTTCCATGCGGCGGTAACATTGCTTCCCATGGCATTGGTGCTGAGATAGAACACATTGCCGTAGCCACCGGTACATAACAGTACCGCATGACCGAAATGTCTTTCCAGTTCTCCGCTGATCAGGTTGCGGGTGATGATGCCGCGGGCTTTGCCATCGATCATTACCACATCCAGCATTTCATGGCGGGCATACATTTTTACATTGCCCAGCGCCACCTGGCGTTCCAGCGCCTGGTAGGCACCTATCAGTAATTGCTGGCCTGTTTGTCCGGCTGCATAAAAAGTGCGCTGAACCTGTGTTCCGCCGAAACTGCGGTTGCTCAGCAATCCGCCATATTCCCTTGCAAAAGGCACACCCTGCGCCACGCACTGGTCAATGATATTGGCACTCACTTCGGAAAGGCGGTGCACATTGGATTCGCGTGCGCGGTAATCGCCCCCTTTAATGGTATCATAAAACAAACGGAAAACGGAGTCACCGTCATTCTGGTAATTTTTTGCTGCGTTGATGCCTCCCTGTGCGGCAATGCTATGGGCCCTGCGTGGTGAATCCTGGAAGCAATAGGCTTTTACTTTATAACCCAATTCGCCCAGTGATGCTGCTGCTGCTGCACCGGCCAGGCCTGTACCCACTACAATCACTTCAATCTTTCTTTTATTGGCGGGGTTTACCAGTTTTACATGGCCTTTGTAATCTGTCCATTTTGCATCCAGCGGACCTGAAGGAATTTTTGAATTCAACATAAAATAATTGTGCTAATGTGAAAATGTGCTAATCTGTACATACATGCTACAAGAAAGGCCGGTATAGTTACCGTCTGCCATTTCTCTTAACCCCAAACCCTACACCTCAAGCCCTAAACCTTATACCCTACACCTTACACCCCAAACCTTCCCTAACTTACCCAACCCATATACATGCTGATGGGCATCATGGCAAATGCAATCGGTACTATAACAGAAAAAGCAACGCCGGCTCCTTTTATCAGTGCAATATATCGCCTATTGGATACGCCGAGTGTACGGAACGAACTTTGAAAACCATGTAATAAATGGTAAGCCAGCGATATACATCCCAGTATGTATAAAATGACAATCAGCAGGTTACCCTGAAAAACTTTCAGCATTTCAGCATAGAGGTTATGTATTTCTTTGCCATCCATATAAGTAACTGGTTCCAGCGAATGAATACTGGCTATGCCGCCCAGCCTGCTGGGTGTCCAGAAATGATAGATATGCATGATGAGAAACAACAGCAGCAGGGTACCCAGCAGGCCCATGCTTCTGCTATACCATTTACTTCCCTGGCCATAATTAACTGCATATTTTACGGGTCTGCGGCCGTTATTCTGGGCGGTAAGAATATAGCCCTGCACAAGATGAAGAATAATACCGGCAAACAAGCCTATTTCCAGGATGCGGATGACGATAGCAGCACCCATAAAATGTGCGGCTTTATTAAACATTTCACCCCCGTCATTGGCCCAGATACAGGCATTTAACCCCGCATGGACAATCAGAAATAAAATAAGTGAAATACCGGTCAGCGCCATTATCAACTTTTTGCCTACGGAGGAAGTAAAAAACTCGGACCATTTCATTTGTGCAGTATTAATTAAAAAACGAACAGGGGCTTTCTCTGACTGAAGATAAGGGTATTATGAAAGCGATTGCTGCAAAAATAGTACAGGAACAGTTAGTTCAATAACAATTACTATATTTTTTTACAGGCCTGAAAGCCTTGCATGGGGCTGTATGGTAAATCACAGTAGTTTCTTATCTTAGCCGCCCTAAACTATAATGGAATGGCAAAAAAAGTGGAGGATTTTGATGCGAACCTGGCAGGGGAAGAGGGGCAAAATGAAGAAGCTAAGACCAGTTGGTTTAAAAGGATAAAAAAAGGCATCCTTACTACAACGGCTGAAAAAAAAGAGGCACCCGAAGGTTTATGGGTAAAATGCCCCGAATGCAATTATATATGTACGGTAAATGAATTGCGCGAACACCTGTTTACCTGTCCCAAATGCAATCACCATCATCGTATCGGAAGCGATGAGTATTTTGAGATATTGTTCGACAATGATGAATACGGGGTGATGTTTGAAGATATCCGGTCAAAAGACTTCCTGCATTTTACCGATCTTAAATCGTACGAAAAGCGGTTGGAAGAAACCTGGGCCAAAACCGATATCACGGATTCTATCAGGGTAGCTGTCGGAAAAGTAAAGGACAATGACCTGGTAATAGCCTGTATGGATTTTGAATTTATCGGCGGTTCATTGGGTAGCGTCATGGGCGAACGCATTTCACGCGCCGCGGATTACTGCCTCGAAAATCGGGTACCATTGATGATTATCTGCAAAAGTGGTGGCGCCCGCATGATGGAAAGCGCTTTTTCATTGATGCAACTGGCAAAAGTGTCGGGTAAACTCTCACAACTTACCGATGCAAAAATCCCTTACATATCGCTGTTAACCGATCCTTCATTCGGAGGCATATCGGCTTCATTTGGCATGCTGGGCGATTTAAACATTGCTGAACCCGGTGCGCTGATAGGTTTTGCCGGACCGCGTGTCATAAAAGAAACCATTAAGAAAGATTTGCCGGAAGGATTTCAGCGCAGTGAATTTTTACTGGAACATGGCTTCCTGGATTTTATCATAGACCGGAAAGAGATGAAAGAAAAACTGGCTACTTTGCTGGTGCTGTTTAAGAATTGATGCAGGATGTCTGAAGCAGGATGTCTGATGTCTGATACAGGATGTCTGATTTCTTTCATGCGAAATGGTAGGGTTTCTGGTAATAGCTTGTATGGTAAATTAATAACCGATCAACCAATCAATCAATCAACCAATCAACTGATCAACTGATAAACCAATCAACTAAAAGAATGGCAGAATTAAGAAACAGGTCGGCTTACCACGAATTTTTTATTGAAGATACATATGTGGCCGGCATGGTATTGGTAGGTACGGAGGTGAAAGCGTTGCGCGCCGGCAAAGCCAGCTTTAACGACAGCTATTGTTATTTTGTTGATGGCGAACTTTTTGTAAAAAGCCTGCATATTTCAGAATATGCTTATGGCACCACCCATAAACACGAACCCACCCAGGAAAGAAAACTGCTGCTTACAAAAAGGGAACTTAAAAAACTGGCGGCAAAAACCACTGAAAAAGGATACACCATCGTGCCTTTAAAGATTTTCTTTAACGAAAAGAACATCGCCAAAATAGAAATCGGTATTGGCAAAGGAAAAAAACTGCACGATAAACGGGAAACCATTAAAGGAAGGGATACCGACAGGGAGATTAAACGGTATTTGAATAAATACAGTTAGATGTCTGATGTCTGATGTGATGATGTCTGATGTCTGTTAGCCAGAATCGCCGCAGTATACTTTGCAAGTGATTGCTGATTTAAATCAATGTAGGAGAGATATTAAGGCCACAAAAACATAAAGTTAAATAAGTAATACCGGATACAACAAATCAGACATCATCACATCAGACATCAGCCATAATTTCTATCTTCATACCATGCGTTTACTACTCATTATCACATTGCTGGCGGTATCATTTTGTATGAAAGCCCAGACCGTGACCGGCAGTTGGTACGGCCTGGCAGAAGCCAGTGCCAAAGGCACCAACAATAACAACTACCTCACCGAGCTGGTCATCAAACAAAAAGGCAATGATATTGAAGGTATATTCGGTTATTATTTTCGCAGTGGCTACCAGAGTTATTTTATCCGGGGTAAATTCAATCCCAAAACCCGGTTGCTGACCATTAAAAACCTGCCCGTTGCATTTTATAAAAACAGGGATATCGACGGTATCGAATGCCCGATGGATTTCAGCGCTACTTTATTTGCCTCCAAACAAAAATCTACCCTGAATGGTTCTTTCAAAAGTCATGAAAAATACAAATACACCTGTCCCGAACTGATCTTCAACAGTTCGCTGGACATAGATGAAAAAAACCAGGATAGCGTCATTAAAAGCAATACCCTTAATATAAAAAAATACTGGAAGCCCCGTGAAGAGGAACTGGTAATAAATACAAAAGATATTTCCACACCCGGTGCCATGGCAGAACGAATGACCAGCGCCGCCATCAAAGATTCCATTGCTGAAATTAAAAAAACAACCACCATTGCGTCAACTGACAGTGTTGCCGGTAACAATAAAACTGCAATAGCTATCCCCGCACCGGATTCTACTGCATTCAAACTGGCTGAGGCGGAAAGAAAAAAAGAGTTGGAAAAACTGGTGGTCAGTTTTGAGCAGCGTAAGAATATAGTGAGCAGCGTGGTGGAGATAGAAAGCGATTCGGTACGCGTCAGTTTCTACGACAATGGCGATATTGACGGAGACAGTATTACTGTTTTTATCAATAAAGTGCCGGTACTGACCCACCAGCCATTATCTGAACGGGCACTGAATATGTACCTGGCTATGGACAGCGTACACCTGAATACAGAAATTTCAATGTTTGCTGAAAACCTCGGCAAGTACCCGCCCAATACTGCATTGATGATCATTACCGATGGCTCAAAAAGAAAGGAGATATTTTTATCGAGCAGCCTTACCCAAAATTCTTCCGTCGTTCTTAAAAAGAAAAAACGTTAGGGTTGTTCACCCAGGCGTTCGTAAAACCTGGTTGGCATATCACAGCAGGGTGAATCGGGTAAATGGATCAACTGGTTGTTTGCAATGATAACTGTATCGGTTCCTGACTGTTGCTGTCCGTTCAGCGTATAATTTAATTTCAACAACCATTTACCCGTAACACCAGATTCCCGTAACTCGTAATTGCCGGAATATGCCACGGCGCCGGCACGCATCACCTTAAATTCTTTGTTGCTGCCAAAGACCTGGATATTTCCGTTGCCGGGCGGGTATTGAATCAATGGCACAAAACCACCTTCATCTTTACGGTGTTCCCATTGCCCGGTGATTAATTCGTTGGCTTCACGGTTATTTTTTGAGCAGGAACTTATTACCAGACCAGCCAGTATTGTGATCATCAACGTTTTCATATGCCTGTTTTCCTGTCTGACACCATAAAAAAGCCTTTCGTTGCAGAAAGGCTTTTTGAAATGGTTTTTTTTAACGTTTAAAACAGTTCGGGCTGGTCTTTATTATCGCCTTTCTTTTTCTCCCATTCCATTTTGACCGTCTTGCTGAAATCTACCAGTTTAGCGCCCACTGCTTTCCAGCCCATTACTTCCACTGTCTTGATAACTTTAAATTTGGCCTTGCGTACCTGTTCACCTCTTCCGCTTTGAACTGCCAGTATGGGTTCCTCATCTGTAGACACTGCTTCCAGGTAATTGCCGTCTCCTTCTTTTATAAAAGAGAATTTATTGTGCAGGGTAGTGGTTTCAATCTTGAACCGTTTTATATTGAACTGTACTTTTTCTTTGTCGAGATAAACAGCGGTTACAATTTTTTCAGGATGAAATTTTTGTATCTGCAGCACTTTTTCCGGGTCTATTCGTTGCGTCAGTTCCTGGTCGGTTATTTCATATGATCCATCCCGGTAGAATATAACGATGCGGTCTTCCGCGTCGAAACTGCCCAGGTAAATGCCTTTTTCTTCGGGCGATAAACGCCCGAATTTATCATCGAACCATAATTTTTTTGCACTGAGGGTTGATTTGCCGGCTTCCTTAAATTTCACTGATTTGATTGGGTACTTGGTTACCTGGTTACCCATACTGCTACGGCCTTTTATCTCCATTTCTTCAAAATAAAAATCAAATTCCTTGATACGTGCAGTACTGCCGGGCGTCAGTAAAATTTTTACCACTTCTGCTTCACCATTGGGGTTCACAGACAGGTAATGAACTTTACTTTTTTCGTGTCCTTTGGTGAGATCGTATTCTTTATCGCGGGTTATACCGGTTACGTTAAACCGCTTTGCATAACTTACGCCGGTAGCGCCATCTACATAAACCATATTATAGGTAGTGCGTTCGTCATTTTTGGTAAAAATGGCTGCGTGCAGGATGTCTTTACCGATATAGGTTTTGTCGGCCACCTTTACCACCTTCATGATACCACGTTTGGTAAGCACAATAATATCATCGAGCGAAGAACAATCCAGTACAAACTCGTCTTTCCTGAGGCTGGTGCCTATAAAGCCGTCCTCGCGGTTCATGTACAGTTTGGCATTGGCAATGGCTACCTGCTTTGCCTGAATGGTATCAAATTGTTTGATTTCTGTTTTGCGCTGCCTGTTTTTTCCATATTTCTGTAACAGGTTTTCATAATAGGCCACTGCAAAGTCTATCAGGTTAGCCAGATCGTGTTTTACTTTTTTAATATCTGCTTCCAGGCCTTTTATCTGTTCATTCAGTTCATCTATATCCAGCCTGTAAATACGGCGTACAGGCTTTTCCGTTAGTTTTATTACATCTTCGCGGGTAATATCGCGGCGCAGCTGTTTGCGGAATGGTGCGAATGCCGCGGCAATGGCTTCCAGTACTTTATCCCAGGTGGCATGTTTCTTTTCCAGTTCCTTGTATATCTTTTCCTCAAAGAAGATTTTCTCCAGCGAGGTATAATGCCATTTTTCCTGTAGTTCTGCAAGGCGTATTTCCAATTCCTTTTTAAGCAGCTCCCTGGTATTGTCTGTGGATACTTTCAAAAGTTCATGTACGCCCAGGAACTTTGGCTTATTGTCTATAATTACACAGGCATTGGGTGAGATGCTTACTTCGCAATCGGTAAAGGCATAGAGTGCATCTATGGTAATATCGGGCGATATGCCAGGGGCCAGGTCAACCTGTATTTCTACTTCGGCGGCGGTATTGTCGGTTACTTTTTTTATTTTAATTTTTCCCTGGTCATTGGCCTTTACAATGCTATCCATTAGAGTGGCCGTGGTAACGCCGTATGGCACATCTTTTATAAGCAGTGTTTTTTTATCCATTTCTTCAATGCGGGCACGTACCCGCACTTTACCACCGCGTTTACCCTCGTTGTAATTATCTACATCTATCATGCCGGCGGTCAGGAAATCAGGAAAGAGTTCAAAGCGTTTGCCCCGCAGGTATTTAATGGCGGCTTCGCACAACTCACAAAAGTTATGTGGCAGAATTTTAGTGGATAAACCTACGGCTATGCCTTCTGCTCCCTGTGCCAGCAGCAGGGGAAATTTCATGGGCAGGGTAACGGGCTCATTTTTGCGGCCATCGTAGCTCAGCTGCCAGTCGGTCGTTTTGGCGTTGAATGCTACTTCCAGCGCAAATTTGGAAGGACGGGCTTCTATATAACGCGCCGCCGCTGCATCATCACCGGTGCGCACATCGCCCCAGTTGCCCTGGGTATCGATCATCAAATCTTTTTGTCCAAGATTTACCAGTGCATCGCCAATACTGGCATCGCCATGCGGGTGGTATTGCATGGCCTGACCTATAATATTGGCCACTTTGTTAAAACGGCCGTCATCCATTTCCTTCATGGCATGCAGGATGCGGCGCTGTACGGGTTTCAACCCGTCTTCAATGGCCGGAACGGCACGTTCCAGGATTACATAGGATGCATAATCCAGGAACCATGTTTTGTACTGACCCTGTAAACCATTGTCGTTGTTTAAAAAATCGGTCTGTTTATTTTTAGCTGCACTCATTGCTTCAAAAACTATTTATTTTCTACCGGCATATGCCAGCTATTCCGTTGTAAAATTAATGTTCCATTGTACATGCTACCCCGACAAAAAAATCAAACACAGGATTTTTTTTCACGGCCCGGTCTTACAATTCTATACTGTTGTCTGCAACGTTGTGGATTTGGCTTTTACCTCAAAATCTTTCATCTTTTTGGGTTCACCCTGTACATCCAGCATGCCGCCGGCTATCAATCCTTTCAATCGCCATAGCAGGTAGGCATCTCCGGTAGTATGTTTTGCTTTTGCCAGGAACTGGTGAATGAGGCGGCTTGCCTTCTGCCAGTCGGTACTGATAAATTTCTGCAGCTCTTCATCATAAAAATCGTAGTCTTTCTGTACCAGTTTTTTGCCTCCTTCCAGCAGGCGTACGCCTTTATCTTCATTGCATATTTTTGTCCACTCGTCCGGGTCCACTTCAAATTCGCTCAGAGTTACCGGCCGTGCCAGGCGTTTCGCTTTTATAAATTCTTTGGGCGGAATAATATGCAGCCATTCCGGATAAAAAATATTTCCTTTTTCATTGATAAAGGGCAGGTTGTTCAGGTACAGGATAAAAATACGGCCCTGGTAGACTTTTAATTGGCTTACCAACCAGTAATAACCGCTTACATCGTGTTTATTCTGGGCTGCCCAAATCCAGATGGTTTCCCTGGGGTCGGCATTCAATTTTTCAAGTAATTCCGCCACGAGCTTATTATCGTCTACTTCGCCGCTTTCTGTTTTGCCGTCATAATCGCCACCCGACAGCACATCAGACCACCATCGGCGGCGTGCGGCGGCGCCTTCTTCCGTAAATATATTCACCAGCGGCCCAACCGCATAATCATCTTTCACCTGCAGTACATCTCCTGCCAGTGTTTCATCTAATTCAATTGCCTGTTTCAGCACGACTGTATCTGCTTCATTAAAAACGATGTGGATCATGAATAATTAAGAATTATGAATTAAGAATTATGAATTCGAAAGTCAAAATTCAAAAGTAAAAAACCAATGCGCGCTAAACCGGTCTTTTTTTGACTTTTTAATTTTGACTTTTGATTTGTTCTATTTCGCCGCGGCATCCACGTCTTCCACCAAATCAACTTCCACTTTCAGGTTATCGATAATAAACTCCTGCCGGTCGGGGGTATTTTTGCCCATATAATAATCCAGTATCTCCTGTATATGTGTTTCGGGCATAATCAATACCGGCTGTTTGCGCATATCGCTGCCGATAAAGCGCGCAAATTCATCGGGACTGATCTCACCCAAACCTTTAAACCGGGTGATTTCGGGTTTGTTGCCCAGTTTTTTTACTGCGACTTTTTTTTCTGTTTCATCGTAACAATAAATAGTTTCCTGCTTGTTGCGCACGCGGAACAAAGGCGTTTCCAGTATATAAACATGGCCGTTCTTTACTATATCCGGGAAGAATTGCAGGAAGAATGTCATTAACAATAAACGGATATGCATGCCATCAACGTCTGCATCGGTTGCCACTACAATATTATTATACCGAAGTCCCTCATAGCCTTCTTCAATATTCAATGCATGCTGCAGGAGGTTAAACTCTTCATTTTCGTATACTACCTTTTTGGTGAGGCCGAAACAGTTAAGTGGTTTACCCCGAAGGCTGAATACGGCCTGTGTTTCTACACTTCTTGCCTTGGTAATTGATCCGCTGGCGCTGTCTCCTTCGGTAATAAAAATGGTGCTTTCGTTTTGTTTCTCCAGTATGCTTTCCTTTTCCTTGCCACTGGGCTCATCGTTATAATGAAACCGGCAATCGCGTAATTTTTTATTGTGCAGGTTGGCTTTTTTCGCTCTTTCGTTGGCCAGTTTTTTTATACCGGCCAGTTCTTTTCTTTCCCGCTCATTTTGTTCGATGCGTTTTTTTAGCGCTTCGGCAACAGCGGGGTTGCGGTGCAGGTACAAATCGAGATCACGGGCAAGAAAATCACCGATAAAATTTTTCATGGATGGCCCGCCTTCGAATACTACCTGTGAACCCAGTTTGGTTTTTGTCTGACTCTCAAAAACAGGCTCCTGTACGCGTATGGATATAGCGGCGCTGATACTGCCCCTGATATCGCTTGAATCATAATCCTTTTTGTAAAAATCGCGGATGGTCTTTACATAGGTTTCTTTAAATGCTGCCAGGTGCGTACCACCCTGCGTGGTAAACTGTCCGTTTACAAAAGAATAATATTCTTCTCCATACTGGTTTTCATGCGTAATGGCCAGTTCAATATCATCTCCCTTCAGGTGTATGATCGGATAACGCAGTTCATCTTCATTGGTCTTGCGCTGCAGCAGATCCAGCAATCCGTTTTTAGAAATATACCGCTTGCCATTGAAGTTGATAACCAGTCCTGCATTGAGGTAGCAATAATTCCAGAACTGATTGTCGAGGTACTCATGTATGAAATGGTATTTTTTGAAAACGGTTTCATCCGGAATGAACGTAACCATGGTTCCGTTTTCTTCGCCTGTTTTTGCTTCCTTATATTCTTTGATAAGCACTCCTTTCTCAAATTCGGCAGTTTTTTCTTTGCCTTCTCGGAATGCCGTTACTTTAAAATAACCACTCAGCGCATTGACCGCTTTTGTACCAACACCGTTCAGTCCCACACTTTTTTGGAATGCTTTGCTGTCGTATTTGGCGCCGGTGTTTATTTTGCTCACCACATCCACTACTTTGCCAAGGGGTATGCCCCGGCCGAAATCGCGTATGGAAACGGTTCCTTTGTCGATGGTAACATCCACATGTTTACCATACCCCATGGTATGTTCATCAATGCAATTATCGAGTACCTCTTTAAGCAAAACATAGATGCCATCATCCGGACTGCTGCCATCTCCCAGCTTGCCGATATACATACCCGGGCGCAGCCGGATATGCTCTTTCCAGTCCAGGCTTTTAATACTGTCTTCTGTATAATCAAATAAATTTTTGTCTTTTTCTGCCATAGTTATTTCGGTTCGCAATTAGGATCTACCGGTTGGCCCGTTTAAACAACATGCCGCCCGCCTGCCCTTGCGGGCTGAAAACCAGGTAGATCACTAAAACTTTTAGTAAATCAAGTGCAGGCAAATATAAGGAAACGGTATGGCTAGTGTTTTATTTGATTTATGCACTTATGTGGAAAATAACTGTTCACAGCAAGCTATTAAGATTATGTTAATCCCCCATAATGGCCGCGTAGTTATGGCACAGTACTTGAATGCAGAGTACTAACCCTGGTTTTTATAATTGTCGGCCCGATACCGCTACCTCATTTTTTTTTTCGGGGACAATTTTTTTTTAATCTTTTTAAATTGAATAATTATGAACACATTTAAAACAGGACTTGTTGCTTTATCTATTGCTACTGCGGGTTTATTTGCCTTTAAAAGCATTGATACCGGTTCAATAAAGGGTACTGTTACTCCGGCCGACGGCGCTACGAAGGCATGGGCGCTTTCCAGTTCGGATACCCTTAAAGCCGATATACAGGCAGGCGGATTTGAAATTGTGGGTGCCAAAGCGGGCACATACCGTCTTATTATTGAGGCAAAACCGCCCTATAAGAATACAGCAAAAGACAATGTAGTAGTTAATGACGGACAGCCTACCAACGTAGGGGAAATTAAATTGAATCAATAGGTTTTATTGTTATTGGTTAATGCAACGCGGGACGGATACCTGTTAAGGGCCGTCCCGCTTTTATTTTACGCGGGGAAACCGGTTTTTAAAATATCCGTTGAGATAATTCGCAAATATTTATATTTGCAACCCGGAAATTACCGGTAACGTCTTCGTAGCTCAGTTGGTAGAGCAGCTGACTCTTAATCAGCGGGTCCACGGTTCGAGCCCGTGCGGGGACACAGTCATGGAAGGCTTCTTTTTAAAGGAAGCCTTTTGTTTTGTTTATGTATTTTCGGAATTACAATGATCCAGCAACCCGATACGACACTGGTAACGCTTAACCAAATCTCCGTGCAAACGGGTGGCTATCCGGTTCTTTCCAATATAAATCTGACTATAGTGCAACACCAGCAATGGGCAGTAATCGGCCATTCCGGAAGCGGAAAAACAACACTCGCACATGTATTGCAGGGAAAAATTTTTTACAGCGGACAATGCGATTGGCATCTTTTGGCTGAACCTGCCGGCGGCATTGAATTGGTGGAACAGCAGCACCATTTTAAGAACCGCAGCAATACCAGCAATTTTTATTACCAGCAAAGATTCAATGCATCGGAAGCAGACGATAGTATTACTGTGGCAGACGCACTGGAAGGATTTGCAGACGCGGAACACCTGGTAGACCTGTTACACCTTAACAATCTTTTACAAAAACCATTGCTGCAATTATCCAATGGAGAAAACAAGCGCCTGCAACTGGCAAAAGCATTGCTGGGCAATCCTGCAGTGCTGATGCTCGACAATCCCTTTATCGGCCTCGATGCAGAAGGAAGGAAAACATTGCATGGCATTCTCGGAAAAATTTGTCTGAAAGGCATTCACCTCATATTAATAACAAGTCCGGGCGAGTTACCGGATTGCATTACCCATGTTGCGGTACTGGAAAAGGGGCAGCTGGTCTCGGCGCAAAAGAAAGAGGACTACGTGCAACAACCGGTAACCGTCTCTGCAGGCCCCGGTTTGAATAAACAGTTACTTCAGCAAATACAGGATTCTGCCGATACCGCTTTTGAGCTGGCGGTAAAAATGGAAAATGTAAACATCCGTTACGGCGAAAAAACCGTGCTTGAAAATATCAGCTGGGTTGTAAAAAGAGGGGAGTGCTGGAATGTATCCGGACCAAACGGTGCTGGCAAATCTACTTTGCTGAGTCTTATTACGGCCGACAACCCACAGGCATATGCCAATACCATTTTTTTGTTTGACCGCCAGCGCGGCAGTGGTGAAAGCATCTGGGATATAAAAAAACGCATTGGTTATGTATCGCCCGAATTGCACCTCTATTTTGAACAACATGCCAGTTGTTATGAAGTTATTGCGTCGGGTTTATTTGATACCATTGGTTTGTTCAGGCAGATTAGCGCAGCACAAGAAGAAAAAATTATTTTGTGGATGCAATTAATGCAACTGGAACAATTCCGCGAAAAACGCATTTACCAGTTGTCTGCAAGCCAGCAACGGATGGCGCTGCTGGCAAGAGCCTTGGTAAAAAATCCACCATTATTAATCCTCGATGAGCCCACCCAGGGACTCGATGAAATACAGACCGCCTTCTTCAAAAACCTGGTGAACGAAATTTGCGGGCATTTTGGCACCACGCTGATATATGTTAGTCATTATACCAGTGATCTTCCTGCCTGTATCAATCATTTCCTGCGACTGGAAAATGGAAAGATGTCTGATGTCTGATGTCTGATGTCTGATGTCTGATGTCTGATGTCTGATGTCTGATGTCTGATGTCTGATGTCTGATGTCTGATGTCTGATGTCTGATGTCTGATGTCTGATGTCTGATGTCTGAAATAAATAAGGCTTTGCAAGATAATTGTCAATTTGCAAAAATTTTGTGAAGCTGCAGCAATTTCTTCAGTATTATCGCACCAAAATCTTCGCAGCCGCTTCTTCTTTCTTTGTATATATTTTTAAAAAATAAGCGCCGGTTGCCGGTTTCTTTTTTGCGAATGAGAAATTAAGGCTGAACACATTGGTGGCGTTCGTTTCCTCTTTCCATACTTCTTTACCGGAAAGGTCCACCATTTTTACAGTTACCAATCCGCTTACCCTGTTTTCGAACGACACAGTAAACTGGTCGCTTACCGGGTTGGGAAATACTTTAATACCGGCAATGGACAATGCCTGGTTTGATTTTAATACTATAACAGAAGACAATTCCACTGCACCGGAAGTCTCAATTATTTTTATACGGTAATAGTAAAGTGATTTGGATAAGTTCGTATCCGAAAAAGTATAAGAATACCGGATGGTGGAGTTGACGGCGTTTACCGTACCAATTTTTTCAAAATTGGTACCATCATCAGAACGCTGTACTTCATAATAATCTATGCCTGATTCCTGGTCAACATCCCATTGCAGTCCCACTTTATCGGTCAGCCATTTACCCGTAAATGAAATCAAATGCACCGGCAATGCAATCTGCCTGAAAATTGGCAGCGGAGTATATGGCTGAAATAACACCTGCTGCAACTGGTTGTCGGTCAATTCGAACCATTGCTGCAAAACAGAATAGTAGACAGCCCTGAAATCATACTGCATGGGTACCTGGTCGTCTACGGTAGCATTATTGGGCAACACCGGGTTAGTTCCCAGCATGACGGGATTTACACCGGGGCCAAAAAAGAAAATGGGGTTGGCAACGCCATGGTCGGTACCACCACTGTCGTTTGATTTAATGCGCCGCCCAAACTCGGTAAACGTCATAGAAGCTACGCGGTTGGCAATGTTCATCTCAGGATTGGCCAAATCATTCTGGAATGCGCCAACGGCTTTTGATAATACAGACAACATGGTGGCATGGGCGCCCCTGGTGGTATCGCCGCTGTCTGTTTGCCCTGCGTGGGTATCAAAACTGGTGGGATGGTTTACAACATACACCGGTGTTTTCAATCCGCCTTTGATAAGGCGGGCAACTATTTTCAACTGGTCGGCCAGTGCATTGTCACCGGGATAAGCGCCTTTGTTAAATCCTGCATTATAGGCATTGGTAATAACAGACGTATAGGCATTGGTTTGCTGTTTCATGAGACGGAGAAAACTCAATTCGTGCCCGTAAGCATTATCAGGCGCGGGTTCAACTTCCCCCACCACAAGGTTGTAAAGATCACTGGGGTCTGTGACGGTGAATGCGGTATTGATGGTGCTGCTTTGCGTTACAATGGATGCCTGCACGCCAATCTGAATACCCAGTGGATCAGTGAATGTTGAATCAGAAGGATAATTGACAGGGTATCCCGGAAAGGAAGCCTCCTGCGCTCTTCCAAGCCAGCCCGTTTTCAGGGATACATTAGCGGCAGACCCGGTTAGCCAGATATCGGCAGCACGAAAGTGGGAGTAGTTGGGGTTATCATAACTCACGCCCTGCACAATATTCATTTGTTTATTGTTGAAGAGGTCGCGCAGTTCGGGTATAGCTGGGTGGAAACCAGTTTGCGGAAGTCCATTCAGAGACAGCACCTTGTCTTCCGGTATCATTATATTGCTGCGTGCGTTGGCAATACGGCTATACTGGTCTAAAGGTATCACGGTATTCAACCCGTCATTCCCCCCGTTCATTTGTATCAGCACCAATACCTTGCCGTTGCTGAGCGATTGTTCACCCAGCAATTGCAGGAGCGGGCTGGTGGCGGTGGCGGTAAGGGGTAAACCATTCAGCAGAAAGGGTAAGGGAAGAGCCGATGTTAGTTTCAGGAAATCTCTGCGCTTCATGTAAAATTGCTTTGTAAAAGGTGAACAGATTAAAACAACTGGTATTCTTCAAGGCCAATAATGTATCCAAGCAATGTATCCAGTTTCTTGTGCACAATGTCTTCGGCCATCGCATCGCCTGGTGCAGCTATGTAATTATTCCATGCCCTGGTCCAGTAGGTATCGTCCATCTGACCCTGAAGAAGTATGGTTTTCATATTTGCCATTTGTTTTACTGATGCGCCGGCAGGCAACAGGTATTTGCTAATGTCGGCAATCAGCACATTGGGATTTCCCGGGTTGGGGAACTGTTTAGTAAAGGATATGGAATCTATTTTTATATGTATCAGGTTAAAGGGTTCTAACTCGTAACCGGTAGTCGTGTAAAGATCCAGGCTTTTGGCGCGGAGTTGAATGGTTGTGCTGTTTATCCAGGCCTGGTAAAAAACTGGCTCTTGCCGGTAGGCAGGCCAGCCAGAAATATCAACGGGGTCTGCCAGGCGCTGAGCCGCCTCGTTACAACGGACTTTAAAATGGAGCCAGTATTTGTAGGTGATTTCTATGGGCTGGTTGGGAATGTTTACACCAATGCTGCGCGCCATGCCAACATAGAGATCCAATGGGCTTTTAATAATACAACCCCTGTTTAGCGGGTCAAAAAAATGTTCACTGGTGAACAATGCCTTTAATACAGGGGCCAGTTCATAATTATTGTTCCGTAATATTGCTGCCAGGGGAGTGATTACATTTTGCTCTTCTGCATCGCCAATGATATAATATACAAACCAGCGGTAGAGACAACGGCAAATATATTTAGCTGCTTCATCGGTAGCCAGGATCATATCCAGCAATGCATCGGTTTCATATTGGCCGTTTACACCGGGTAAACCGTTGATGACCGTGTTGCCATAAAATGCCGAAAAATGTTTGTTGGAGATATCGTGGTCGACATCGCTGAAATAGGTGGTAAATGTACCGTCTCCCTGTTTTTGGCGGCGCCAGCCCGTTAATATTTTGGCCATTTGCTGCACATCATCTTCGGTATAGAGTGAATTGGGGCCTTTTCCTACTGTAAAAAGTTCCTGCAGTTCGCGGGCATAGTTTTCATCCGGAGCCCGGGCTGTACTGAGGTTGCCATTCAGCACATTGAGCATATGAGGATCTATGGTAACAGCTTTAATGATAGTCCTGAAATTTCCCAGTGCATTGAGGCGAAGCGTGTTGAAATGCGCCCACACTGCTTTGGGATCATTGAACTCATAGGTTCTCGTACCAAAATGATTGCCCCAGAAAAGCGTCATTTTCTCAAGCAGATCCGTGTTCTGGTTTATCATCTGGCCAATCCACCATGGCTTAAAAGAATAATCTGTACGGTAGAATGCCGTGTTGGGGTTTCCATCGTCTGCTGAAGGCCAGGTGAGCCATGATTCGCCATAGGGGCATCCCTGTGTATCGTGATATTCAGGCTCGTACCAATTCAACGGGTTTGTATATGGATACTGCGTTACATTTAGTAAATAATCCACCGCCTGGCTGGCGCCGCTCATCGACTGTAATGAGACAACACTTTGCTGTGTAAGACCAAATGTTGTGCGGCGCAAAAGATGAAACACCTCTGCTTCCGTCCATGGCCCTGTATAGGGCGCTAACCCGCTGCTGGTGCGCAACGATGAACCGGAAGGCATTTGTCTATTGGCATATTTTCTAAAAAAAGGATCCGTGGGGTCCTTTGTATCAGTTGCTGCAGAGGTCTTGATTTTAGGAGATAATAACTCCCTTCTGGAAACAATTTTATCCATAAAAACAGTTTGAGTCTGAATTGGCAAGAATATCGTCAGAGAAAATGATGCCAATAAGGGTTAATGCTTACCAAGGGCACCGGAAATTGCAAAGCAATGTCGCCAACGGCGTGTAAAGTGTTCTTTTACTTCGGGTTAAGGGGTGTGAACTTTGTAAAAATAGTATTTTCCGATCAAAACTGTTTAAAACCGGTCGACAAAAGTTTGTCACATAGCATCGAAATAAAAACTTATAACTAATTCATATTTAATTTGTTATATTAAATTATTGTGAAATCTGTGAAAATAATAAAAGCGCTTGTATGAAATAACTTTCAAAAATGTAATTTTAGACCGCAGTCTGCCGGCTTTCGCAAATGTTCAGTTTAATATAATTGACGACAGAGTTTTCAAACTGCAATTACATATGATTCTTCACTTACTACCCCATTAGTATTTAGTAAAAGTTTAAAATTGTGTGTATGTATTCTTATTCATTAATGGAAACAGGATGTTATTATTTGGTACAGGACAAGGAGGATTCAGGTATTACACTCATCAAGATTAATTTTGAATCTGATCAGTGTGTATTTGTTTCAAGGTATGAGGAAATAGAAGTGCAGGAATGGAAAAAGAAATCGGATGCCATTCATGATATCATTGAATTGCTGAGTGATGACAAGGTAAAAGAGTGGGAAGCAATTTTTAACAATAACCAGGATGCTTACTACGAGGAAGATGAAGAATAAATAAATCCGTTTTAATTCATTGTATGAGCTGGCTGCATTGCAGCCGGCTCATTTAGGCTAAAAAGGATTGTAACGGGTTCCCCGCTTTTTTTTACATTGCCGGTAACTTTCCGGATCCATTTACTTGCTTTTATATAAAAGGCATTTGTTAATTTGCCATTTCAATTACACAATCATTTGATTAGCCAGCACACCATACAACAAATTCAAAGCCGCATCGATATCATAGATATTGTTGGCGGATTTATAAAGCTTAAAAAAAGAGGGACCAATTACCTGGGGCTATGCCCTTTTCACAATGAAAAATCTCCTTCTTTTACGGTAAGTCCGGCCAAAGAAATTTACAAATGTTTTGGATGCGGGCGTAGCGGCAATTCCATTAGTTTTTTAATGGAGCATGAAAAGTACAGTTATGTGGAAGCCCTGCGATGGCTTGCAAATAAATACAATGTAGAAATAGAAGAAACGGCGTCCAGTCCGGAAGTAAAAGAAAAACAGCAGGTAGCGGAAAGCCTGCACATCATCAACGCCTTTGCGCAAAAATTTTTTGATGAGCAACTGTTTACATCCGATGAAGGCGCCGAAGTAGCGCTGAGCTACCTCAAACACCGGGGGTTCAGGGAAGACATCATAAAAAAATTTCAGATCGGTTATTCTCCGGAAGAAAGAACCGCCTTTACAAAAAAAGCACTGGCCAGCCAGTTCAATCCTGAATACCTGGTTAAAAGCGGCCTTGTAGCCATGCGCAACGAAGAGCTGCAGGACAATTACAGGGGCAGGATCATCTTTCCCGTTCACAATAACAGCGGTAAAATAATTGGTTTCGGTGCCAGGATCATAAAAAAAAATGACCGGGCGCCCAAATATATCAATACGCCGGAGAACGAACTATATATAAAAAGTAAAATCCTGTATGGTTCTTATTTTGCCCGCCAGTCCATAGACAAAGCCAATGAATGTTTATTGGTAGAAGGTTATACAGATGTGGTGTCATTGCACCAGGCCGGGGTGGAGAATGTTGTTGCCAGCGGCGGTACTTCTTTAACACCCGACCAGTTGCGGCTGGTAAAAAAATATACCAATAACCTCACCATTATTTATGATGGTGATTCGGCTGGTATCAAAGCCGCCCTGCGCGGGCTCGACCTGGCGCTGGAAGAAGGCCTCAACGTAAAACTTGTACTGATACCCGATAAAGAAGACCCCGATAGTTATGTAAACAAAGTGGGACCAACAGCATTTAAGGCATTTGTGGAGAACAATAAGAAAGATGTTGTTTTATTTCAACTGGAGATCTCCTTGCAGGATGCCGGCACCGACAGCAATAAAAAAGCGACGGTGGTAAACCAGATAGCCGAAACCATTTCAAAAATCAATAAGGCAGAAGATTTTACCAAGCAACAGGATTATATCCGCCAATGTTCTCAATTACTGAGAATAGACGAAACGGGATTGAATACGCTTGTCAATAAATTTATCCGCGAGCGGGTAGGGAAGGCGGAGAGCAGGCAACAGTCGGCTGCAGACCATGAATTCCCCGATTTTGGTGAACATACTGCCGCAACCGGGCTGCCGGACGATGATACGTTCAGCCTGTTGTTCAGGGATGAAATGAATGAGCGCGCCGTGGTAAGGGCGCTGATAGAATTTGGCACACGCGAATGGGATACCGAAAAGAAAGTAGCCGATTTTCTTTTTGATGAAATGATTGACGAAGAACTTTTTGATAATAAACAATTGCTGCGCATCATTCATACCTATAAAGCCTGGTACGAAGAAAAGCTGGAACCCACTCCCAAAAATTTTCTTTACCATGAAGACCAGCAACTCAGTACGCTGGTAGTCTCTATCATGGATGTGCAGTATGAACTGAGTGATAAATGGAAATCTTCATTTGAAATGCCCGTTCCCACCCGGGACGAATTATATAAGGAAGAAGTTATTTCCACGCTTAACTATTTAAAGATCCGCAAGATAAAACGGATGATAGAACAGAATCAGCAGGATTTACAGCAGCCGCATACGACCGAAGAACAAATCATGCTGATTCAAACACACCAGCACCTCAAACAAATGGAAAGGGATTTATTGGTGCAAACAGGTACGGTGATTGTTCGTTAGGTTTTACTTCTGTGTTTTTTAATGCCCAACGTTCATAATAAAACATTTCTTTCACACCTTGCAAACCGTTGTTTCACAATGCTGGTTGTCACGTTCGGTTTCCAGTGTAATATGCTGGATATTTTTATGCAGCAACTGGTGTTTGAGATCCGATTTTATACTGAGTTCCTCTTCGTTGCTGGTGCCGGGCGGCAATACCAGGTGCGCCGTTAATGCATTTTCGGTAGTGCTGATGGCCCATATATGTACATGGTGAAAGTCTTTTACGCCTTTCACATTCATGGCTATTTCCTTTATTTCATCCAGCTCTATATCGGCAGGTACGCCATCCAGCGATAGCCGCAGACTGTCTTTGAGCAGTCCCCAGGTGCTGAAAAGAATAACGATGGCAATAATAATACTCAGTACGCTGTCTACCCAGAACCAACCGGTATAAATAATGATGATGCCGCCAATAACTATTCCGAGTGAGACAAACGCATCGCTCATAAGGTGCAGGTAAGCACTCTTTATATTCATATCACTTTCTTTATTGCGCAAAAACAACAGTGCGGTTAAGCCGTTGATGGCAATGCCGGCACCTGCTATGATGGCAATAATATTTCCCTGTACTGGCTGCGGATGAAAAAAACGCTGTGCTGCTTCATACACAATAGCGCCAATGGATAGCACCAGTATCAGTGAGTTAAAAAGCGCTACCAGGATAGATGTTTTGCGGTAGCCATAGGTATATTTTTTATTTGATTTAACCTTTAACAGTTTAAATGCCAGCAATGAAAGCGCCAATGCAGCCACGTCGGCCAGGTTATGGCCTGCATCAGACAACAATGAAAGCGAATGGATCATAAAACCGCCGATCACTTCAATGACAACAAACACCAGGTTGAGCGAAATACCGACAATGAAAGCTGTGTTTACACTGGTTAATGTAACCGCATGGTGATGGTCGTGATGATGGCCATGGTGGCTGTGCTGGTTGCTATGTCCGTGCTGTTCTTCCATTTTTTATACATTGGTAGTTTTTTCATACACGCTTAACCTGTTTTGCAATTGCTGGTTAAGCGACTGCATTTTCCGGATCTTTTCAAGCAGATGGCCAATGGCTTCTATGCCTTCAAAATTAATGTCCAGTTCATAGTGGAGCCGAACAAATTTCTCTATCTCCGATAACTGACTCTCCTTAAAATACGATTGTTCTTCAATGGTGGTTATTTCTACAAGCCCGAATTGTTGCAGCGATTCAATAAAAGAAAAATCTATCTGATGGTGTACACAAAAATTTTGTACGGGTACCAGGTCAATATTTTCCATACGCGTATTATTTAAGTGCAGCCAGCTGGCTGAACAGTTCTTTTTGTTTTTCCGTTAAATCAACCGGCAGCTTTACATTGAAAATGACATACAGATCGCCATATTGCCCCTCTTTTTTATACACCGGAAACCCTTTTCCCTTTAATCTTACCTGTGTACCATTTTGTGTGCCGGCACTTATTTTAAGCTTCAGTTTGCCGGAAAGGGAATCAATGGTGGCTTCTCCACCCAGCACTGCTGAATACAAATCAATGTCCGTATTCATATACATATCATTGCCGGCTCTTTTCATAGTGGGTTCGTTGTTTATGACAAAAGTTATATACAGATCGCCTGCAGGCCCGCCATTGCTGCCGGGGGCGCCGTATCCTTTCAATTTTATGACCTGGCCGTTTTCTACGCCTGCGGGAATGGTAATCCGAACGTTTTTGCCATTTACGGTTAGTGTTTGCTGATGGGTGGTATAGGCATCGCGGAGGCCAAGTTTCAATTCTGCATTGTAATCCTGCCCTTTGAATTTTGTTTGCCTGCCGCGGCCGCCCTGGTCGCCAAACATCGACGAAAAAAAAGAAGAAAAGGCATCGTTGTCATCAAAACCGCCCGAATCAAAATGGCCACCGTCGCCATAGGAGCGGTAACTGCCACCGGACTTCTGCCGGGCATTTTCAAATTGTTCAGCCTGTTGCCAGTCTTTGCCATACTGGTCGTATTTTTTTCTTTTATCCGGGTCGCTCAGCACTTCATTGGCCTCGTTGATTTGCTGAAATTTTTTATGGGCTTCCTTATCGTTTGGATTGAGATCGGGGTGGAGTTTGCGTGCCAGTTTCCGGTATGCTTTTTTTATTGATTCGGCATCTGCATTTTTATCGATGCCCAGTATCTGGTAATAATCTATAAATGCCATATGATAAAATTAAGGCAAAAAAAGCTGTTAGCTATTAGCTATTAGCTATTAGCCGCAGATTCGCAGATTAATTGTCTGAACTAAGATTTGTAGGATTTGAGGATTGTATAAACCTCTTTTACTTTTGTGAAAACCTTTTTTTCCTCTGTGGCAAAAATGGCCGCAGATTCTTAGATTATCTTCCTTTTACGCTGACGAATAATTAGCCGCAGATTCGCAAATTAATTGTCTGGACTAAGATTTATAGGATTAAAGGATTGTATGAACCTCTTTTACCTTTGTGAAAACCTTTTTTTCCTCTGTGGCAAAAATGGCCGCAGATTCTCAGATTATCTTCCTTTTACGCTGGCGAATAATTAGCCGCAGATTCGCAGATTATTTTGTCTGAACTAAGATTTGTAGGATTTGAGGAACAGGATTGGCTGAACCTCTTTTACTCTGTGAAATACCTCTTCTTCCTCTGTGGCAAAAATGGCCGCAGATTCGCAAATTATTGTACCTTTATGAAGCACCTGCTTTTACTCCTTAGTTAACTGCACTCACTAACAGCTAACAGCTAACAGCTAATAGCTAATAGCTAATAGCTAATAGCTAACAGCTCCTCTCTAATAGCTAAAAAACGGTGCCAGTTTCTCCATCAGTTCATGGGGCATGGTTGTTTTTTGTTTGGTAGCCGTATGTATAAAATACAAAACCACCTTACCGGTAGTAATCAGGTTGCCGGCCTCATTGAATACTTCGTGATCAAATTCTATGCGGTGCCCCTTTGGGAGTGCCCTTAAAATTACTTTAACACTGAGCAGATCATCGTAATGCGCCGGCCGGAGATAGCGGCAGTGCAATTCTGTAATGGGCATATAAGTACCCAGTGCCTCCATGTTTTTATACGTAAAACCCAGTTTGCGGATGGCCTCTGCACGGGCCACCTCAAAATATTGCGCATAGTTGCCGTGGTACACTACATCCATCTGATCGGTTTCGGCATACCTTACCCTTATCTGTGTGGTAGATTCAAACATGCGAATTAATTTTTACAGTAGAATATCTTCAATGGCTGACCAACCGGTTTGGTTCGGGCAGCCTTTTGTAACCCGGTGACAAAAAATTATGATTTCTGCATACCAAATTATTTGTTAATTAATCCGTCGGCGCTTGCTCTGCCGGGGCCGCATAAAAAGATAGCCAGGAAACATGCAAGAAAAAATGCTACATGCTCATCCTTGCCAAAAATATTCCAGTGGTTGACCTTTACCAGTACTACGCTCATAGCAATAATCAGTGGAATAACAGCCAGTCTTGTAAACAATCCCAGCACAAGCAACATGCCGCAGAAAAACTCCGCAAATATTACAAGTGCCAGTGAGAGCGGGCTTCCAATGCCCATGAAGTTGGTAAAGCTGTCTTTTTTTTCCGCAAAATGAATCAATTTGGCATAACCATAAGGTATAATAAGTACGCCTGTACACAGGCGCAATATCAGCATCGCCAGATTAAAAGCCCAGTCGCGGTACGAAACAGAAAGTAATTTTTTCATTCTCTTTTTATGATTTTTTCAAATGTAAGATGATGCGGTGAATTAGAATGAAATGTTAATCCTTGTACTTATCCACAGGTGTTTGGAACGATGTTTGGATAAAGTAAAAATAATTAGAAACTTTAGAGCGTTGTAATCCCTGCAACTAATCCATCACAATGAAGAAATTTTGTAGTACCGTATTAGTTAGTGGCGCTTTTTTTCTTGCAACTGCACAGCAAACCCGCTTTATTGCAGATCCGCAAACAACTTTGAAAGAGGCCAAAGAATATTTTCAAAATGGCTCATACAGCCTGGCCTACCCATTGTTTAAAGATCTGAACCTGTACCTGCGCGAAGCAGACCGCAGCGATAAAGCATTCAGCTACCAGGAAATAAAATATTATACCATTGTATGCGCACTGAAGCAGAACGAAACCACTTCTGCCGGCCTTGCAAAAGACTTTATTGATGTAGAAGACAATGTGGCCCGCGTGCAGATGATGAACTTCCACCTCGCAGAATTTTATTTCCGGAAGAAAGACTTTGACCAGGCCATTGCAGGCTACGAAAAAACAAGTATCGATCATCTCAGCAACCGTGAAATTGCCGACATGAAATTTCACCAGGGTTATGCTTATTTCAACCTGAAGAAGTTCGATAGGGCGATGCCCCTGCTGGATGAAATAAGGAAAAATCCCAAAGACCCCAATTATACGGATGCCAATTATTATTATGGCTTCATTGCTTTCAACAATGGAAAGTTCCGCGATGCACAGGAATCTTTTAAAGTAACAGAGACAGACAGCCGCTATGAAAAAGTAGTGCCATTTTATATTGCCACTATTATGTACAATACCGGCCAGAAAGACAAAGCGCTGGAATATGCTGAGTCGAGGCTGAAAAAAGGTGGCCAGGTATATGACACCCAGTTGCGCCAGCTGATCGGTCACGCGTATTTTGAAAAAGGTGATTATGCAAAAGCGCAGCCTTACCTGGAGAATTATGCCGGCGCATCGCAAAAGCTGAGAAGGGAAGACACCTATGAACTGGCATATACCTATTACCAGACGGCCAACTATGCAAAAGCCATCGAAGGGTTTAAACAATTATCGGGTAAAGAAGATTCACTGGCACAAAACGCCATGTACCTGTTGGGAGACGCATATCTTAAAACCAACCAGAAAGCCAATGCCCGCAATGCATTTTCATTTTGTGCGGCCAATACCAGCAACCCCACCCAGCGCGAAGTATCCAAATATAATTATGCAAAGCTTTCTTATGAACTGGGCTACCAGGATGTGGCATTGACTGAACTCAAAAAGTTTCTGGCAGATTACCCCAATTCTACCTATGATACAGAGGCCAAGGAATTGCTGGTAAGCGTACTGGCAAATAGTAACAGTTATAAAGACGCACTGGCATTGGTGGAAGGGTTGCAGAAACCGTCTGACAATGTAAAAAAACAATACGCAAAAATTTTGTATGGCCGGGCCACCGAGCTGGTAAATGACGGACTGCTGATTGGCGCAAATGATTTGCTGGACAAAGCACTGAAAGAACCCAATAATCAGGATGTATTGCCCTATATTAATTTCTGGAAAGGCGAAATCTCTTACCGGCTTAATAAAATTGATGATGCCATCCGGTTCTATTTCGAATACCTGAAATCCGGTAATGTAAACGGTGAAGTAAACCCGGTAAATGTTAAATACAACCTGGGATATGCATTTTTAAAACGCGAGAATTATAAACAGGCGCTCACGTATTTTGAACAGGTGGCTGGTACGCCTAAAATTAATTCATCGCAGCTTGAACAAGACGCCTATGTACGAAGCGCTGATTGCTATTATATGAACCGCGATTTTACAAGGGCGCTTGCCATGTATGATAAGGTATTAAGCTATTCATGGTCGGCCAGCGACTATGCGCTGTTTCAAAAATCGATGGTGGCCGGCGTAAAAAGCGGAACAGAAAAGATCAAATTATTGTCTACCATAGAACGTGTGTATCCTGCGTCAAGTCTGGTGCCAGATGCCAACCTGGAAATTGCTACCACTTATTTATCGGATGAGAAGTACCGTGAGTCTATTCCATACCTTAAAAAAGTGGTCGGCAATACCGCCAACGAATCGTTGAAACCAAGGGCATTGCTGCGGCTGGGCATTGCCAATTACAACCTCAACAATAACAAAGAAGCGTTGAACCAGTACAATACCTTACTCAAACAATATCCCAATTCGCCGGAAGCGGAAGAGGCATTAGACAATGCCAAAGTGATATACGTGGAGGATGGCAGGAGCGGCGAATACGTAAGCTTTGCGCGTGGCCTGGGCGTAGATATTTCTGCTTCGCAGGAAGACTCACTGGCATATGCAGAAGCAGAGGTTCAATTTAACAACGGTAATTTCAGCAATGCACTTACCCGTTTTGACAGCTATCTGGCTAAATTTCCGGAAGGGAAAAATGCAATAGAAGCATGGTATTACAAAAGTGAGATCTATTACAACCAGAAAAACTGGCAAAAAGCAGCTGAAGGCTATGAAGCCGTATCAGACAGGGCGCCCAATAAATTTGGAGAGAAATCATTGCTGCTGGCGGCCCGGTTGAATTTCTTTGATCTTAAAAACTACGACAAATCAGAAAAATATTTTTCAAGACTGAAAGAGTTTGCGTCCAGCCAGGAAAATAAACTGGAAGCTATGCGCGGCCTGTTGCGCAGCCAGTACGAATTGAAAAAATGGGCTGAAGCCACGGAAAACTCAAAAGATTTGTTGAACCAGAAAGGCACCAGCACCGACGATAAAGTACTGGCCAATATGGTGCTGGCAAAATCTGCACAGGCTTCGAACCAGTGCGACCTGGCCATATCGTATTTCCGTACCGCTGCCGGACTTAATAAATCTGCTTATGGCGCCGAAGCTCGTTATGAAATTGCCAGTTGCCAGTTCGAACAAAATAAACTGAAAGAAGCAGAAAAATCGGCATTTGAGGTTATCAATAAATCCGGTTCCTATGCAGACTGGGTTACAAAAGCTTACCTGTTGCTGGGCGATATCTATTTTAAAGAAAAGGATTACTTCAACGCAAAAGCTACATTCCAGAGTATTGTAGATAATGCTACTGTTCCGGAATTTAAAGAAGCCGCACAGCGTAAACTAAGCCAGGTTACGGAAGAAGAAAAATCGGGCAGTAAAATCAGCGGGCAATAACGCTGGTCTTGAAACAAAAAATGTACTACCTAAATCAGTCTTGTAAAATGAACATCAGGCAATATAAAAAAACAGTTTTTCTTTTTTCGATCGGTTTAAGCGCAGTGGCTGGCGGTTTTGCACAGGATACTACCGGTAAAAAAAGAACCATTGATATCACCTCTTCGTTTAAACCCGTATTGAGGGAAGCGGTAAAAATTAATTTCAATGCTGCCGCTCCTGTTGCAGATACTTCAAAACCCAAATTAAAATATTCCATTCCGCAACAGAACCTGTTATTGGGTTACCTGCCGGCGCCATTGAAACCAGTGGCCTTGCAAATAGATACAGCTACCGGCTGGAAATACAGCAATTATATTAAAGTAGGGGTGGGCAATATTCATATACCCTATGCACAGGCAGGCTTTAGTTTTGGAGATGGAAAAAATTCTTTCTTTAATGTATTCGCAAAAGGATATACTTCAAAAGGAAAACAGGATTTTCAGAAAAATAATTATACCGCTGTTTCCGCGGCGGGTACGGTAAGAACCGCTTCCAACCTGGAATGGAATGGCAGCATCGGTTTTAAAAGCGAAGATTATTTCCTGTATGGTTTTCAGCCATCCACGCTTCCGTTTACAAAAGATTTTCTGCGCCAGCGTTTCCAGACGTACGGAGCAAAAGTCAGCCTGCGCAATATGCAGCCTACCGAATTCGGTTTAACTTACAACCCCAATGTTAAAGTAGATGTATTCAGCGGCAATAATTTCAATGGAAAAGCCACGGAGACCAATACGGTATTAAACCTGCCCCTTACAAAAACGTTTGATGATTTTGCATTTAACCTGGGCTTTACGGCAGATTTGACCAATTATAAAGATGTTTCCAAATCCGCTACCCAGAATAACCTGTTCTATGTATCGCCCGCCGTACAATATAAAAACGATAATTTTTATTTGTCTGCAGGTGTGAGTCCTTCGTGGGACAATAAACGTTTTCACCTGCTGCCCAATATCATGGCCGATATTGTTACCAACGATAAAAGCTTCACCTTCCAGGCAGGCTGGATTGGATATTATGAGAAAGGTTCTTATCAGCGGTATGCCGGTATCAATCCATGGCTGGCTCAACCAAAACTATTATTGAACACGCGTACCCAGGAGTTGTATGCCGGTATAAAAGGCTCGCTGCTGGATCATATCAGTTACAGCGCAAAGATTGGTGCAGTACAATACCGCGATATGCCGCTGTTTGTAAATGACAGTACAGACGGTAAAACATTTGATATACTCAATTCGCCTTCTGTGCAGGCCATTAAAATGCATGGCGAAATTGGCTGGACCAAGGGCGAAGACCTCAGCTGGAACAATACCATTACCGTTACCGATTATAGAAAAGTAGATTTGCAGGACAAACCCTGGGGCCTGGTTCCGCTGGAAATAACCAGTTCATTGCGCTGGCAATTATTCAAGGATTTTTTCCTCAAGGGTGATCTGTATGGTTACCGGGGAGCGCCTTACCGCAGTAAGGTGGGTACTACTTTTAAAGATTTCACAGGGCAATCGGGTGTTGACGTAAGCGCGGGCGTAGAATTCAAAATCACCAAAGCGCTCAACCTGTGGCTGCAAATGAACAATATCTTCAACAATAAATATGAACGCTGGCACCAGTACCCGGTATACGGATTTAATATACTGGGCGGCATTGTATTTAATTTTGATACGAAGTAAACCCCCTGCCCCTGAAGGGGGGATGTTGAGTTCATTTATTGAGATTTTGTAAATGAAGATTATCAGTCGTTGCCGGCAGTTTCATAGCTGCGGCCACCCTGCGCTAACAATTGTGTCAATCCCACACTTCCACACTGCGTATTTGAATCAGGCGCTGTCAAGCATTTTTTTCGGAGTACAAAACCTATTATCAGAAATACACCCATGCAGAAACTTTAAATTCCCCCTTTAGGGGTTAGGGGTTAAGTTTCTGGGTATCTTTGCTTTTATGCGCAAACTCAGTATGGATGAGCTGAACCGGAAGTCGGTACAGGAATTTAAAGAATCAGCCAAAATACCGGTTATAGCCGTGCTGGAAAATGTACGCAGCGCGTACAATGTAGGCAGTGTTTTAAGAACTGCGGATGCGTTCCTGCTGGAAGCCGTTTATACCACGGGTTATACTGCCCATCCCCCCCATAAAGAAATATCAAAGACCGCATTGGGTGCCGATGAATCGGTGACTACCAGGCATTTCGCCAATGCAGGTGCGGCCATAGACGAACTAAAAGCAAAAGGCTATAAAGTGCTGGCTGTTGAGCAGGCAGAAAGCAGTCATCGTTTGAACCAGTTTGTATTGGCGGAGGGGGAGCAGCTGGCCGTTGTTTTTGGCAATGAAGTTTCCGGAGTGGAGCAATCAACCATTTTGTTGTGCGATGGTTGTATAGAAATTCCGCAACTGGGCATGAAGCATTCGCTCAATATATCGGTGGCAGCGGGCATAGTGTTATGGGAAGTAGCAAAGAAGTTTATAGTTTCTGGTTTATAGTTCGCTACTAAAAGGCCTGAAAGGCCGTAATCTATTAGCACCGGGTGTAGCCCGGTGAACCCCGGTGAACCTCGGTGAATCCCGGTGAATCGGCCGGATGTAGCCGGTGTATCAGCATCAAATGACCAATAACCAATTATTAATTCACTAAAACAGACAAGTGTCTACAGTAAAAAATTATTTGAGCCTCGTAAAATTTTCGCATACCATATTTGCGATGCCATTTGCCCTTATAGGATTTTTCCTGGCAGCATCAGGATATATTAAATCATGGATTGGGGGAGTCTTCAGAGACTACAGACCGTCGTCATGGGCTGTTTATTATGAAGACGGGAGGAAATTAAATCCGCTTTGGCTCACATTTATATTAATTATCCTCTGCATGGTCTTCGCCCGCAGCGCCGCCATGGCGTTTAACCGGTATCTTGACAGGGCTTTCGATGCAAAAAATCCGCGTACCGCCATCCGTGAAATTCCAAAAGGTATTATTTCCGCTGGCAGCGCTTTGCGGTTTGTCATCTTTAATTGCATTGCATTTGTTGTCTGCACCTGGTTTATCAATCCATTGTGTTTCTTTTTATCGCCGGTAGCATTGCTGGTGGTATTGGGCTATAGTTATACAAAACGTTTTACCGCGTTTTGCCATATTATACTGGGTATTGGTTTGTCGCTGGCACCCATTGGCGCTTACCTGGCGGTTACCGGCCAGTTTGCCCTGCTGCCCATCCTGTTTTCATTTGCAGTGGTTTTTTGGGTGAGCGGTTTTGATATTATTTATGCGTTGCAGGACATCGACTTCGATAAGTCGCAGCAGTTGTATTCCATTCCGGCAGCATTGGGAAAAGCAAAAGCACTGAAGGTGTCTGAACTGCTTCACCTGTTAAGTGCCGCATGCGTGGTTGCTGCAGGATGGTATGGCGGTTTTCACTGGTGGTACTGGATTGGTGTGGCTGTATTCATTGGCATGCTTGTCTACCAGCATTCCATAGTGAAGCCCAATGATCTCACCCGGGTGAATATTGCGTTTATGACGGCTAATGGCATTGCCAGCGTGGTATTTGCGGTGTTTGTAATTGCCGATTTGTTTTTTCATTCATAAACAGGAATTGTATGAACGATACCAATGCATTGATCATCAGTCAATTTTTTGATGCATACAGCAAGCACGATTTTGATGCCATCCGGAAAGTCATGCATGAAGATGTAATCTGGGTTTTTATGGGGCAGCATCCGCTGGCAGGCGTAAAAAATGGTATTGAGGATGTAGTTGCATTTTTTGATAACATGAGTGCGGTCATGGGTGCATCCAAAGTAAATGTTGAGAAGCTGGTAAGCGGCAGCAATGACAATTTCCTGGTGGAATGCCAGCACATTACCACCCATCGCGAAGATGGCAATAATATAGATCACCATGTTTGCGTGTTGTGGACCTTTGAAAATCACAAAATAAAGGAAGGGCGTCATTTTTTTGCGGATCCGCGCGCGGCCGATAAATTTTTTGCAGTTGTAGCGCCCATCCCACAGGAATAATACAATTATTGGAACTATGGCAAGAATACTGGCAATCGATTACGGACTAAAACGAACAGGGCTGGCGGTTACCGATCCACTGCAAATCATTGCCAGTGCGTTAATCACGGTGGAGACGCCGCAGCTGTTTAAATTTCTGAAAGATTATTTTACGAAGGAACCGGTAGAACTGATAATCATTGGTGATCCCCGCAACCTCGACGACAGCGATACACACGCCACCCCCCATGTGAGGAAAACGATCGAAAGACTGAAAAAGGAATTTCCCGCCATCCCGGTAGTGGCTGTAGATGAACGTTATAGCTCCAAAATGGCTAAGGGGGCCATGATTGAGATGGGCATGAAAAAAATGCAGCGCCGCGATAAGTCAATGGTAGACAAGATTGCAGCTACCATCATTCTCCAGGAATACATGCAAAGAAATAGTTAAAATGAGCCATTGCTGTAGCAATGCGGAATGGTTAAACCGGCCGGAATACCGGGTAACAGGGTTGTGGTTGGCTGTTAACCGGTTTTAAGATAATTTAGCGGCTTATTTAAAACAGATAACTATACATTAATGATTTTACCCATTGTGGCTTATGGTGCGCCGGTACTCAGAACCGTGGCAAAAGAAATTACCAGTGATTACCCCGGTTTGGGAAAACTGATTGAAGATATGTGGGAAACCATGTATGCCAGTAATGGAGTGGGACTGGCTGCCCCCCAGGTCAATAAAGATATCCGTCTCTTTATTATAGACAGCGAACAGATATTTGCCAACCAGGAAGAAGAAGACAGGGGCGCATACCCGGACGACCCCGGTAACAGGCAATTGTTTATCAACGCCCATATAGTGGAATTGGGTGGCAGGGAATGGCCTTATAACGAAGGATGCCTGAGCATTCCCAAAATCCGGGAAGACATACAACGTCCTTCGGAAGTGACCATTGAATACCTCGATGAAAATTTTCAACCCCATACAAAAACTTTTACGGGTATAACCGGCCGGATAATCCAGCACGAATATGATCATATTGAAGGGAAACTGTTTATCGATTATTTAAAACCACTGAAAAGGAAATTACTGAAAGGCAAACTGGATGATATATCAAAAGGAAAGATAAAAGTGGATTACAAGATGGTGTTTTCCAAATAAAATACCACTTTATGCAATTTGCACCCGGCATTGCCGGGCCCGCAGAGTGAAGAAAAGCCGGCTATCGTTACCCGTACCAAAATGAAGACCCATTCATGAAGTCATTAGTATACCTGTTTTCCGCCTTTTTATTGTTCTGTTACCATACCAGGCTTTGCGCCCAGCAGGATTCTTCTGTAAACGTGGGTAAGAAAATAGTCACACTGAAAGAAGTGGTGGTCAGGAATATGCTCAATGTTCCTGGGTTTATAGAAAGGGTGAAGAACGATACTACGTTTTACAAAGCCTTTAAAAATTTAAAAGTAATCGGGTATACAGCGCTGAATGATATTCGCATGAGTGATAAAACTGGCGGCGAAATTGCATCGCTGCAGAGTAAAACAGAACAGCTGGTAAAAAATGGTTGCCGAACCACAAAAAAGCTGGAGGAAACCACTACCGGTGATATTTATGACGAAAACAAAAACTGGAATTATTATACGGGTGAGTTGTATGCCGGGTTAATGTTTGCCAAAGGAACCATCTGCGGCGAAAACAACATCGTAAAAGGCAGTGAACTGAGTATTAAAAACAAGAAAGGCATAGACAAGCACAAGGAACAACTAAAAATGCTTTTCTTCAATCCCGGTAAAAAAATACCGGGCATACCATTTATCGGTGATAAAATTGCCATTTTTGATGACGACGTAGCGCCGTTGTATGATTTTGTAATAGACATGGCCGATTATCAGGGGCAGCTTTGTTATGTATTTACCGTTAAAGCGCGGGCAGACCTCACCAAAAGCCAGAAAAATGATATTGTCATCAATGAAATGGTAACCTGGTTTAACAGCAGCAGCCTGGAAATTGTAGCCCGCACCTACGATATCAGTTATGATGCAGCCATTTATGATTTTAACGTACAGATGGAAGTGCAGATGGATAAATTTGAAGATCTGCTGGTACCCAAATTAATCAGGTACAATGGAAACTGGCATGCCATTTTTAAGAAAAGGGAACGGGGGGTATTTACGGCTACATTGTTTGATTTTAATAAAAAGTAAAAAGTCAAAAGTAAAAAGTCAAAAGGCGTAAGTCGAAAGGTGAAAGTCAAAAAGGCAGAAGGTGAAAGGTATATGGTATAAGGTAAAAGTAAAAAGTAAAAAGGTAAAAGGCAAAAGGTGTAAGGTATAAGGCGAAAGGGCAAAAATGTTTCGGCCAGATCGGGTCAGAAGGACTTGTTACTTACCACTTAAAACTTACAACTTTTACTCGAAGCAAACGCACTTACAACTTACCACTTACCACTTACAACAAATTTTTGGTCTTCACATAGCCGCGCCATTTCTCAATGACCTGTTGTATATCTGTGGCCAGTTCGCTGTTGAATAATACTTCTTTCCGGGTGGTGGGGTGGGTAAAGCCGATGGTTTTTGCATGCAATGCCTGTCGGGGGCAAATGGCAAAACAATTGTCTACAAACTGTTTGTATTTCGCAAATACGGTGCCTTTTACAATGCTATCTCCGCCGTACGTATCATCATTAAACAGGGGATGGCCTATAAACTGCATGTGTACACGTATCTGGTGGGTTCTGCCGGTCTCCAGACGGCATTCTACCAGTGTTACATAACCGAAACGTTCCAGCACCGTATAATGCGTAATGGCTTCTTTGCCGTGGTCACCATCGGGGTAGGCCGCAAATAGTTTACGGTGTTTCAGGTTACGGCCGATATGCGCAACGATGGTGCCGGTGTCTGCAACCACATCGCCCCAAACCAATGCATAATACCTCCGGTATACGGTATGGTCGAAAAACTGTTTGGCCAGCGATGCCACTGCTTTGTCTGTTTTAGCGAGCACCATTAATCCGCTGGTATTTTTATCGATGCGGTGCACCATACCAAACCTGGGCAATACTTCTTCGGAAATGTTTTTATTTTTTTGCGTCAGGTACCAGGCAACACCGTTTATTAAGGTGCCGGTATAATTTCCGCAACCAGGATGTACCACCATTCCGGCGGGTTTGTTGATGATCAGCACATCATCATCTTCGAATGCTATGTTGAGGGGTATTTCTTCCGGAATGATTTCCTCGCCCTGCGCTTCTTTATCGCTGTAGACCACAATTTCATCTGCAGGTTTTATTTTGTAATTGGGATTTACCTGTTTGCTATTTACCAGCACTCGGCCTGCTTCTATGCCTTTTTGAATTTTGTTGCGGGTAGCATTTTCAATCCGTGCCGTTAAAAACTTATCCAGGCGAAGTGGTTCCTGGCCCTTGTCTACTTTGATTGATAAACGTTCGTACAACTCTTCCGGGCCATCCAGCTCCAGTAAGTCTTCCTGCTCGGTTTGTTTGGGCATGGATAAATTTTTGCAAATATACCTTATTCACAGTGGTTAGCCGGTACTGGTATTTTGTTAAACCCCTGCTGTTACGCTGCCCGGGTGGAAATGACCGCAAAAAAGAATAAATTTGCAGGTTATGCAGGAGGTATATTTTAAGGATTTGGGGCAGATGGATTATAAAACGGCCTGGGACTACCAGGAGCAACTGCTGCGCCACAATGCGGCCATAAAGAGCACATTCCGCAATGCACCTGTTTTGGAAGAAGCGGTTATCGGGGCTATGGAAAACGGCGCCAATACCCAATCGCCGCCCACTACGCAACACGCGCTGCTGTTTGTAGAGCATCCACCGGTATATACATTGGGCAAAAGTGGTAAAATTGAACATGTTTTAATCAGTGAGGGGGAGCGGATTGCCAAAGGCATCGATTTTTTTTATACCAATCGCGGTGGTGATATTACTTTTCACGGCCCGCAACAAATAGTAGGTTATCCCATTCTTGATTTGGAAAAATTCTATACAGATATTGGCCGCTTTCTGCGTAACCTGGAAGAAGTTATTATATTAACCATGGCCGGATACGGTCTCAAAGGCGAACGTTCGGCGGGAGAAACAGGTGTATGGCTGAACCCGGGACAGGCGGGAAAGGAAAGAAAAATTTGCGCCATCGGTGTGCGCTGCAGCCGGTGGATTACCATGCATGGTTTTGCATTTAACATAAATACAGATCTCTCTTACTTCGACTCTATTATTCCCTGTGGTATACAAGGCAAACAGGTGACCTCGCTGGCACGTGAACTGGGAAGGGCTATTGATTTTTCTGAAGCCAAAGAACGGGTGAAAGCAAATTTCGAGAAAGTATTTGATGTGGTATTAGTTGATTGAATTATGCGTTTGCCGGAACTGTTGGTGAAAACACCAACAGCGGCGGCAATTTCGAAAAAGTATTTGATGCGGTACCGGTGGATTGAATTATGCGTTTGCGGGAACTGTTGGTGAAAACACCAACAGCGGCGGCAATTTTGAAAAAGTATTTGATGCGGTACTGGTGGATTGAATTATGCGTTTGCGGGAACTGTTGGTGAAAACACCAACAGCGGCGGCAATTTCGAAAAAGTATTTGATGCGGTATTAGTTGATTGAATTATGCGTTTGCGGAATTGTTAGTGAAAACACCAACAGCGGCGGGAAATAATGTTCGGCAAAAACAACCGAAGTCTGAGAGTTACTTTAGTGGGGATCCCAAAAAAGACTTCGGTTGTTTCGCAGTAGTGCCCGCTAGAAATCCTTGGGTACATATAGTCTGTGTTTTTCTTTCAACACCCCATCTTCATACAATTCAAACTTAAACCAGCCGGACCGCATAAAATTCGACTTGTCAAGGGTTAACAGGCTGTCTTTGATCTGCTTTATCTCAAACAAAGGCGATCCGCTTTCTTCAAAAAATTTGATGGTATATTTTTTTTCGGTAGCCAGTGGTAACAAGATTTTTACATTGCCATCCCTCTCCGTAAATACAAATTTGGAAGGTTTGTAGATTTCTCTTGGTACAAAGGGTTTTATCACAATGGTATCTGCAGTGTTATAGGTCAGCGTATCTTTTGTGCGCGTTAGCAGCGAATCCCTGAACCGCCTTACTGAGCGCTCGCCTATCTGACCAATAAGGGTGTCTCTTTTTTTGATGTATACAATGCGTTCCGGTATCTCTTTGGGTTTGATAACTTCAGGTTTTATCGTTTCTTTTTTCTCGGGTTCTTTTGGCTTTACTTCTTCAGTAACAACATTCTTATTCTCAGGTTTTACGGGTTCCGGCAGGGGCTCGTCCAATTTTTTAATTTCCCTGGGTAGTTCTTTGATGCGGATGGTATCAGGAACTGGTTTCTTTGACTTGCTGAAAATATACCGGCCGCTGTCGAGCAATATGTACAGCCTGTAAAACATGTGTTCATTGGTAGCCCTGGTATCTGCGTACCCATTTTGCGGTACCGTTGGATCTGGTAAAGTTAAAATTGACTTGAAATTCTGGGTGCTGTCGAACGAACGCTGAATGGTGAGCTGGCGGATGTCTTTATATGGATTGCTCCAGCTGATAATGACACGGTTATTACCCTTGCTTACAAGTGTAAACGCCGGAAGCGTGTCCTGGGCGGATGCCGCAAAGCCAATACAACAAACCAGAAATAAAATTGCAGACAGTCGGAACATGCTTTACTATTGATATAATTCCCGTTTTCTTAAAAAATGCAAATATAAATGCCGCTATTCATGTATAAGGTTAAAAAACCAGCGTTTTTGAAGGAAGTGACGCATTTCCCTGCAATCCGCCGCTGTGTATGGCCAGCAGCTGGCTGCCGGTCGGAAAATAGCCCTTTTTTATTAAATCGCTGATGGCAAAAAATAATTTCCCGGTATATACAAAATCAGTTGGAATATGGGTTGCCTGGTACCATTCATTCATAAACTCAATGAGCGCCTTTGTTTTTTTTGCATAGCCCCCAAAGTGATAACCGGTTAGTACGCTTACACGCTGCATTTGTTTAGCATTTGCGAAGCCAGGTTGCCAGTTTTCAAAACCTTTCAGCACCGTTATGCCTGTTATTTGCTGGCCGGGTAGTGCATTGGCTGCAAGTCCGAGTAGCATGGTGCCGCTGCCCACAGCGCAAATAACATGCGTATATTTTTCCTGTTGTACCAGTTGCCAGATTTGCGCAGCGCCCTGAACGCCTTTTTCTCCTGACCCGCCTTCCGGAATGATGCAACTGCCCGGATATTCCTGTTGTAACTGTTCTATAAACGACGGATCGTTTTTTTGATTGTATGCTTCGCGGCTGACAAATTTCAACTGCATACCCCATTTTTGCGCCGAAAGCAATGCGGCCGACAATGTGTCCGGCTTTTCGCCCCGGATGATACCAGTGCATTGCAGTCCGGTTTTGTGCGCTGCGCAGGCTGTTGCAACAATATGATTGGACCAGGCGCCGCCAAACGTAACCAGATGCTGATACCCGTTTTGAAGGGCATCTTCCAGGTAATATTGCAGTTTAAACCATTTGTTGCCCGATATGACCGGATCAATTTTATCTAGCCGCAATACATCCAGCATGATCGCATTGTTATTTATTACCGGTAATGGCACATCATCTGTAGTGGCGGCTGCAAGGTTTACAATGTTTTCCGGTAATAAATTCATAGCCTTATTTTGTTCCACAACTTTATTTTATATTTTCGTGCCGACAAAAAATAAAAAATAAATGCAGCAGCCCACTCTTTTAATCCTGGCCGCAGGTATGGCCTCCCGGTATGGAAGTATGAAACAGATTCAATCGTTTGGACCAAGCGGAGAGACCATTGTTGATTATTCTATTTATGATGCCATACGGGCAGGATTCAAAAAAGTTGTTTTCATCATCCGGAAAGAGTTTGCGGCAGATTTTAAAGAAATATTTGAGCCAAAGCTAAAGGGCAGGATAGCAGTGGATTATGTTTTCCAGGATTTGAATGCTTTTACAGATGGGTACCAGGTACCGGCAGAACGTACCAAACCCTGGGGCACAGCCCATGCGGTGCTCTGTGCCAAAGCTGCCGTAAATGAACCATTTGCTGTTATCAATGCAGATGATTTTTACGGAAGGGATGCATTTGAAAAAGCTTACCAGTTCCTTACTAAAGAAGTGTCAGAAAAAGTATATTCCATTATCGGATACGATTTATTAAAAACGCTGTCGGATAATGGAACGGTAAACCGAGGCGTTTGCCAGGTAGATGCAAAAGGCAATCTTACTTCCATTGCCGAACGCATCAATATCTCGAGGCAGAATGGTAAGATTATTTGCGATGATAACCAGGAGCCCAAAGAACTGCCCCTTCAATCGAGCGTATCCATGAATTTCTGGTGTTTTTCACCATCTATTTTTTCTTATTCAGAAAAATTATTCAATGCTTTCCTGGGCAAGAACCTCAATAACCTGAAATCAGAATTTTTTATACCAATTGTTGCGGACGAATTTACCAATAGCGGTACCGGGGTTATTAAAGTGATCCCCACTTCGGCGCAATGGTTTGGTGTTACCTATAAGGAAGACGCGCCGGGTGTAAAAGCCAGTCTCGATGCGCTGGTGGCGGCAGGCGAGTACCCCACCAACCTGTGGAATTTGTAATGCAGGTAAAGGTAATTAGCATATAAAATTGGTTGAACCATGTTCTGCCATACAAATAGAAAAGCCCCGCAATGGGGCTTTTATTATAAGCATTAATCAGGAAATTCTTTTGTTACTGGTAAGTTTTAACCAGAAAAACGCAATCTTCAATTTTCTTAACCTGTTGTGATCTTTCCATTCCTTTTACAGAAGAAAGCGTATTTATTTTGATATTCTGGTAGGTAGTGTCTTTTTTCAGTTCCTCCAGCGATTTAAAAATGTTTTTAGCTGTTACAGCAAATACAAATCCCTGGGCCTGTAACTGGCGCGTGCTGAGGATACCCACTACTTCACCATTTTTATTGAATACAGGGCCGCCGCTGTTACCCGGGTTGGCAGGTATGGTAATCTGGCAGCTCATGGTATCTCCGTTAAAACCGGTACTGGCGCTTAAATAACCTTCGCCGTAAACAATTTCATCTCTTGGAAAACCGAGGGTAAATATCTGGTCGCCCAAATCTGCGCCGGTTTTCTTGAACCCATAGGGCAGGCTGCCAACAGGTTTATATTCGCTGTCATCTATTTTGAGGATAGCCAAATCACGTTCAGCATCAATTTTAACCAGGCTGGCTTTGAATTCCTGTCCTTTGCTCTGCACAATTATGGTTTTAGCTCCTTTTATAACGTGTGCATTGGTAATCAGGTAGCCTTTGGCATCAACTAAAAAACCGGTACCGCCAAATTTGAAGGTTTCGTTTACCGGAACCCGGCTAACGCTCTTACTGCTGTCGCGTACTTCATCGGTTAATTTCTTTGCCTGTGTTTTCAGGATGGAAACCTCGCGGCTCAGCTGCTCCAGCTGCGGCTTGGTATTGGGGGTAAAATAGGCTACCAGGCCACTGATGGTAATAGCGATGATACCTGCAATGGAAGCGGCCACTGCCCAAACCCGCCTGTACCTTCTAAACATATCCACTACTTTGGCTTTGGGGGCCATGTTCTTTATAGCACCGTTATCCAGCAGGTTATTATGAATTTCGTGGAGAGCAGAGCGGAATTGCTTCCGGTCGCCGAAATTGTTCAACTGGTTCAGGAAAAGCGTCTGTTCCACCACAAACTGGTCTACTTCCGGGTTAGATGCACGGAGTTGTTCAAAGCGGGACAGTTCTTCTGCATCCATTTGCCCCTGCAAATAGCGTTCTACGGTTTCAGATAACTGGAGATCCTCCATCATTGGTCCTTATTTTTATGTTGAGCAAAGAATAGCTTTTTCAAACGCATCAGGCACTTGTATTTCTGGTTTTTGGCATTGTCTGCATTGGTATAGCCAAAACTGCCAGCTATTTCGGTCATGCTCCTTTTTTGCAGGTAATAGGCTTCAATCAGGCTTTTACAGGGTTCCCCCAGGCTCAGCAATGATGCTTCCATTGCTTTAAACTGGTCGTCCAGCAGTTCGTGATTTTCTATTTCCTCTTCCACCGGTACCGAGTCTTCAATATTTTCGGCCTGGCTGCTGTATCTCTGCATTTGGTGTAAACGCTTGAGCCACAATCTTCTGCTGACAGAATAGATGAATGTTTTTAGTTGGCAATTCAGCTCAAAACTGTCCGATTTCGCCTTTTCATACAACACAATCATCGTTTCCTGGAAGATATCCCTGGCATCGTCTGCAGACCCGTTGTTGTTGATAATCAACGCCTGAACCATATTATAATTGTCTGTATAGATGGTTTCGGCAGCCTTTTTATCACTTTTGGCAAGTCCTTTCAATAATTCCTTTTCCTGTGATGCTGTTGTCACGTATCGCTGTTATTTAATACTCAAATTAACTAATTGTAACCCAAACAAAGGTTCAAAAATCTTTTTTAAAAAAGCGGGTTACCTTTCTCTTTTTCCAGTATAAAGCTCAAACCATTATTTTACAAACAAAACACAAACAAATGAAAAAGCTTCTGTTAGTATTAGCCATTGGCGCTTTTGTAGCATCTTGTAACAATTCACCTGAATCTGCTGCTGCTACTGTTGATAGCACCAAAGCTGCTGTTGATTCATCTGTAAAGGCTGTTGCTGACAGCGGACATGCTGCAATTGACTCTACTGTTAAAACTGTTGATTCAACTATCAAAGCCAAGGTTGATTCAGTTAAAAAATAATTTCGCGATTTTTTCATATGGCAAGCAATCGTTAGAGGCCGTCCTGTTCCCAGGAGGGCTTTTTTTTTACGCGAATGTGCGCGAATAAGCACGCGAATAAGCACGCGAATAAGAAGCTAATTAAGCGGTAATAGCACACCAATAATAGAAACCCGGACAAATTTTTGGAACGGACCGAAGTAACCTGAAATTTAGGACAAACGCGAGACCCTTCGCCGCATTCGCTCCCTATTCGCGTTCTTTTCGCGTCTAATTCGTGTCCTATTCGCGTCTTATTCGCGTCCAATCATTACTTTTGTGCCCTCAAAAAAAATTTTATACACTAATGGCACTCTCTTCAGTACTTCAGCGGTTTAATGAGCCCGAAACATTAAAGATGGCAAAACTCGGGCGCGAACTAAGGGCAAAAGGAATAGATGTAATTGATCTAAGTTTGGGAGAACCCGATTTTGATACACCCGCTCATATAAAGGATGCGGCAAAAAAAGCGGTAGACGACAACTACTCTCACTACACACCGGTAGCCGGTTACCTGGATCTCCGTGAAGCTGTTTGTGCAAAATTGAAACGCGATAACGACCTCGATTATAAACCCGAAAACATTGTAGTGTCTACAGGCGCCAAACAAAGCCTGGCTAATGCCATCCTTGCCGTGGTAGACGACAATGAAGAAGTAATCATTCCCACCCCGTACTGGGTTACCTACAGCGAGCTGGTAAAAATAGCACGTGGTAAAGTAATAGAAGTAAGGACCAGTGTTGAAAACAGTTTTAAAATAACACCCGCAGAACTGGAAGCAGCCATCACACCAAAAACAAAGATGTTCCTGTTTTCTTCTCCGTGCAACCCTTCAGGTGCCGTCTACAGCAAAGCTGAACTGGAAGCGCTGGCAGCTGTTTTTCGTAAACACCCTGATATTTATATTATCTCCGACGAGATTTATGAATACATCAATTTTGTAGGCAGCCACCAGAGCATTGCACAATTCAGCGATTTAAAAGACCGCATCATCATTATAAATGGTTTGAGCAAAGGTTTTGCCATGACCGGCTGGAGACTTGGATACATTGCCGCCAATACCGAAGTGGCAAAGGGATGCGAAAAATTACAAGGCCAGTTTACCAGTGGCGCTACAGCAGTTACCCAACGTGCAGCCATTGTTGCACTGACCGGCGATCTCAGGCCTTCCAAAGAAATGACAGAAGAATTTACCCGCCGCAGAAAACGTGTACTGGAAATTATAAAAGAAGTACCGGGCGTGAAATGTTTTGAACCGGAAGGGGCGTTTTATATTTTCCCCGATGTAAGTTATTATTTCGGCAAAAGCGATGGAACTACCGCCGTTACCAATGCAGCAGATTTCTGTATGTACCTGTTGAACAACGCGCACGTGTCGTCTGTAATGGGCGATGCATTTGGCGAACCCAACTGTGTACGTTTTTCATTTGCTAACAGCATGCAGAACATTGAGCGCGCCTGGGTAAGAATTAAAGATGCCCTGGCTAAACTTAAATAAGTTATTCTAAATGTTGAATTGCCGCAAATTCGCAGATTATATGCTGCGCATTTGCGGCTTTTTTATGCCACGGAGGAAAAAGAGGTTTTCACAGAGCAAAGAAGGTAATCCGGTATAAGACAACGTCCCAGGCATCCGCGAAATCATTTAATCATTCTAATCAGCGGTTCAGACAATTTATCCGTGCATTTGCGGCTTTTTTTGCCACAGCGGAAAGTAGAATTATTTTGTATGTTGAATTTTAAGGGTTGATATTTCCGCCTCTTCCTATAATCCTTTCATCCTATAAATCTTAGTCCAGACAATTAATCCGCGCACTTGCGGCTTTTTTATGCCACGGAGGAAAAAGAGGTTTTCACAGAGCAAAGAAGGTAATCCGGTCTAAGATAGGTCCGAGACATCCGCGAAATCATTTAATCATTCTAATCAGCGGTCCAGACAATTAACCCGCGCATTACGGCTTTTTTCACCACAGCGGAAAGTAGAATCATCCTGTATGCTGAATTTTAAATATTGATTTCCGCCTCTTCCTATAATCCTTTCATCCTATAAATCTTAGTCCAGACAATTAATCCGCGCATTTGCGGCTTTTTTATGCCACGGAGGAAAAAGAGGATTTCACAGAACAAAGAAGGTAATCCGGTATAAGACAACGTCCCAGGCATCCGCGAAATCATTTAATCATTCTAATCAGCGGTTCAGACAATTAACCCGCGCATTACGGCTTTTTTCACCACAGCGGAAAGTAGAATCATCCTGTATGCTGAATTTTAAATATTGATTTCCGCCTCTTCCTATAATCCTTTCATCCTATAAATCTTAGTTCAGACAATTAATCCGCGCATTTGCGGCTTTTTTATGCCACGGAGGAAAAAGAGGTTTTCACAGAGCAAAGAAGGTAATCCGGTATAAGACAACGTCCCAGGCATCCGCGAAATCATTTAATCATTCTAATCAGCGGTTCAAACAATTAATCTGCGCATCTGCGGCCAATCCCGAAAATTATTTTGTATGATGAATTTTAAAGGGTTGATTTCCGCCTCTTCCTATAATCCTTTCATCCTATAAATCTTAGTTCAGACAATTAACCCGCGCACCTGCGACAAAATATTTTACAACTCCTGCAGGGAATTCTTTGTAAATTCATTTTCGGTATTACCGGTATTGAGCGTGCCGGTTGGTTCAAACAACAATACTTCCACTTCTTCGGCCGCATTGGGCCGGTGCTCTGTGCCGCGGGGCACAATCAGAAATTCACCTTCTTTCAATTCTATGTTTTTATCGCGCAGCTCCATTACAAAACTTCCTTTTATCACCAGGAACAATTCATCTTCATCATTGTGGTGGTGCCATGTAAACGGACCTTTGAATTTTACCAGTTTTACATGCTGGCCATTTAACTGCCCGGCAATCTTTGGCGACCAGTGTTCGCTGAACAGGGCAAATTTTTCTGACAGATTTACTTTTTCCATATTGAATTATTTACGGTGCTAAGCTACGCCATTACAGAAATCATATCAAGTGCGGGAATGCCCAGTGTAGCATCCCCTTCCAGCGAAACATGCGCCATTACGTCCTGCTTGCGCCAGCTTTTGGTAAACAGTTTCCAGGCAATATCTCCACTGATGATCGTATGGGCTGCAGGTGGTTCATCATTTTCTTTGCTTAACACCCAGTTGTCATTTTGTGTTATGAACCATATACCGCCTGCTTCACCGGTAACACTTACTTTTATCACTGTTCCTTTTTTTGCCTTTATATCACGGTAAGTATAAGGAAGGGCCATCATAAAGGCATCCAGTACGGGATAATATAATTCTTTTGTCATGATACCGGGTTTGTTTACGGCATCGCGTATCTGTTGCTGGTGATGCCAGCGTTCGGTGTATTCGCGTGCAATATGAAACCAGTTCACCGAACTTGTTTCACCTGCCCAGGAGACCGCATAGGTAGCCGGGCCAAAAGGGTCTTTCAATGCCATCTGTGCGTTGTATTGTTTGCCAGTAATTTCCATCAGCTGGGTAAGCACCTGCGGACTCATTCTTTTCATGGCACGCACCCAGTCTGCGTTTATGCCATTCAGGTAGGCAACCAGGTCTTCGTTGGAAAATATATTCCCCGGCGGATCGGCGGTATGTTTATCCCTTTCTGCAGACAATAACCTGATATTGCCATCCAGCAAATGGGCCGCCACATCTTTTACGGTCCATAGTTTTGCAATGATGGGTTTATTCCATTCTGCCGGTGTGAGAGAATGCAATAATTCCATCAGTCGTTCTTCCAGCACCGGAAATAAATGCATGGTTGGAATGGGTATATTTTTCATAACAATTCAAAACTACTGCATCTGTTGTATTTTTAGCGCGCATGACCGAGGAAGAAAAAATACAAATGTTCAGCAACCGGCTCACAAAAGTTTTCCGGCACCTGGGTAAGCAGGCAAAAAGACAGGGTATCAGTTGTTACCGTATCTATGATCGTGATCTGCCCGAATTTCCTTTGATAATAGATATGTATGAAGACAAAATCTATTTATCGGAATACAGGGCAAAACACCACCTCACCGAAGAACAGCATGAAGAATGGCTAACCAAAAGTTTGCAGGTGATAGCCACCGTTACACAGGTACCCGATGAAAATATTTACCTGAAACAACGCAAACGCAAAACGGACAGGCAGGATCAATACCAGAAAACAGGGGAGGAGATGGAATTCTTTACCGTGGGCGAGAGTGGATTAAAATTTAAAGTAAATCTTTCCGATTACCTGGATACCGGTCTTTTTTTGGATCACCGCATTACACGCACAATGGTGCGTGAGCAATCGGCCGGTAAAAATGTTTTAAACCTTTTTTGTTATACGGGTTCTTTTTCTGTGTATGCGGCTGCGGGGGGCGCCGCTTCGGTGGTTTCGGTTGACTTATCAAAAACGTATTTAAGCTGGGCAGCGGATAATTTTACGCTGAATGATTTGAATAACGACGCTGCTTACCAGTTTGTACATGCAGATGTTCTGCAATACCTGGATGAATTGCCAGCGCATAGTTTCGATATGGTCATTCTGGATCCCCCAACCTTCAGCAACAGCAAACGCATGAAAGATTTTTTAGACATTCAGCAGGATCATGTGGCGCTCATCAACAAATGCCTGGGCGTAATGCGTGACGGGGGCATTCTTTATTTCAGTACCAATTATACAAAGTTTCAGCTGGATGCCGGGAGTATTAAAGCCGCCGCCATTACAGATATTACAAAGGCGACCACACCATTCGATTTTGAAGGAAAGCTGCGGAGGTGGTGTTTTAAAATAGTGAAAAGCGGTTAGGGACCAGCTGTTAGCTTTTAGCTATTAGCTGTTAGCTAACGACGCAAAAACGCTTTGATGTTGTTGGTGACAACACCAACAAAGGCGCAAAAAGCTATTAGCAATTAGCTGATAGCAATTAGCATTCGCGGAAGTGGCAATCTCCCTGCTAACAGCTAATAGCTAACAGCTAATAGCTAATCTATCAGCTATAATTTATCCAATACCTGTTTGGATAAATTTTTTATGTGTTCGTTGGATTCTTTTGAATGCATTTGCCGCACCTTTTCCTTAAGGTTGGATAGTTTGGATGCTTCCACCGTTTTTAATGCAAACTTTTTTACACCAACATCATCGTCATCCAGCAATTTGTCCAGTATTCTTTCTGCGGCGGGATGGCTGGTCATGTTTCTGAGCGCGTGCGAGGCTGCCACACGTAAAACGGGGTTGCTGCTTTTTGCCGCTTTTTCAATACCGGCAATGGCGCGGTCATCGTTCATAAACCCGAGGCAACTGATTGCCTTTGTTGCGATGGCGGGATTGGCGTCCTGTGCCAATTCATTCAGAATTGGAATATCATCTTTTGTCAGCCTGGAAACAATCTCGGGATAATCCGGTTCATCCAGGTCAATCATTTTTATTATTTGCTCTTTGGTATGTGACATAATATAAAGTTTAGTTAGTTTGTAAGATTGCTTGCGAGCATGGTATTTTTCTCTGACTGAATAAGATCCGGCGGGGGGTTGGTAATATTGTCTGTGCCGTTGCCTGTCATTAAACGGTTGCTGTCGTTAACGTGGTTGAGCCCAAGTACATGGCCCACTTCATGTCCCAGTGTATACCTGGAACAATAAGAAGCGATGACCGCCATCGGCCGGTTAGCAGGAAATGATGCGCACCCATTTAATGAACCGCTATTCCAGGTTACGGACCTGCAAACATACACTACAACATCCAGGCTGCCTGCATTGTTGCGGAAAGCAGACAATGCAATTTGTTCTGCCGAAGGATTGCCTCCTGTACAGGTTCCTGTATCAATATCATTGAGTACCGACAGTGCGGGTGTTGCCACATTGAGTGTTTCGGTAGAAGCAAGGTTCACGGAAATGCCTGCGGTGGCATATACTTCGCGCATGGCGACCAGCATCTGGTCTATTGTAAACCTGGTAGGAGGGGTTAATATTTTTATATGCAGGTTGAGTGCCTGGCCCGGTCCCCAGTGGCTGCCATCCCAGTATTTATGGTACATGGCATTGTCTCCGCCGCGTACAAAAAGGTCGAGCCTGTTAGACGACCATGCTACGGCCGAAATATTGCTGGTGATAAATCCACCCAGCGATTCCCAACCGCCCCAGGCGCTTCCGTTCCACCAGCGGTGCCAAACGGCGCCATCTTGTCCCTTTGCAAAAACATCGATGCGGTTATTGCCCCAGCTTACCGCTTCGGGATCGCTGGTAATAATACCACCCAGGTTTTCCCATCCGCCCCAATGGTGACCATCCCACCAGCGGTGGTACATGGCATTGTCGGTGCCGCGTGCAAACAGGTCGATGCGGTTACTGCCCCAGCATACTGCGCCAATATTGCTGGTGATGATACCGCCGAGTGATTCCCATCCGCCCCAGTTGTGCCCATCCCACCAGCGGTGCCAAACTGCGCCGTCCTGTCCTTTTGCAAAGACATCGATGCGGTTATTGCCCCAGCTCACCGCTTTGGGTTCGCTGGTGATGATGCCGCCCAGGTTTTCCCATCCACCCCAATGTTGGCCATCCCACCAGCGGTGGTACATGGCGTTATCGGTACCGCGTGCAAAAAGATCAATTCGGTTGGAGCCCCAGCATACAGCACTTATATTGCTCGTGATGATGCCGCCGAGCGATTCCCATCCACCCCAGTGATGGCCGTCCCACCAACGGTGCCAGACAGCACTGTCCTGTCCCTTTGCAAATACATCAATGCGGTTTGGTCCCCAGCTCACCGCTTCCGGTTCGCTGGTAATGATACCACCCAGCGATTCCCATCCTCCCCAACTGCTTCCATTCCACCATCGGTGATACAGCGCGTTGTCAGTTCCGCGTGCAAATGAATCTATCCGGTTTGCCGACCAGGAAACGGTTGATATGTTTGTAGTAATAATTCCGCCAAGAGACTCCCATTGAAGATTAGCCATAGCGTTACATTTTTTTTGTGATAGAATAGGTCTTTTTTGTTGAGAACAAAAAGAAGAGACAACAAAGGTGAATGGAATATAAAGACCGGACAATACTACAAAGTGGTAGTTTTGAAGGCTTGTTTGGTTGCCGGTATATTAGTGATAACGATGAATGATAACCTGCAAATAATAATTGCTTAACAATAAAGCAACCTGTACAGAAAAATATATATTATAAGAAGCAGGTACGGTAAATATTTTACGAAACCATATCCTTTTGTTTGCAGCCAGCGGCCATGGCCAGTAAATGCTCATGTACTTTTATTACCTGTGGCAATAGTGCCTGTTGCTCATCATTTATAATAACAGTGTCGCACAGTTTCATTTTTATGGCATCATCCATCTGCCGGTCCATCCGTGCAGCCACTTCCTCCCTGCTGAGATTATCCCTTTTCATGCTGCGGTGAACGCGCAGGGTTACGGGTGCATACACGCCAATGATATAATCGAGGTACTGTTGTGAACCGCTTTCAAATATAATAGCAGCTTCTTTTATGGCGTATGGGGTAACTTGTTGCTGCATCCATTTTTCCCCGTCGCTGATGGTGGCGGGGTGTACAATTGAATTCAGAAGTGTTAGTTTGTCTTTGTTGCTAAAGACGGCGGCTGCCAGATAGGACCGGTTCAGCAGACCGTTTGTGTAGACGGAGCCACCAAAATTTTTTACCAGCAACTCTTTTAATTGGGCATCTTCATTCATTAGCCGTTTGGCTGCATCGTCTGCCTGGTATACGGGTATACCCAGTGTGGCGAAGATGGTTGCTACGGTGCTCTTGCCGCTGCCCATTCCGCCGGTTAGGCCAATTCTTAGCGTCATTCTACAAAAGTAATAAAGCTATTGCTAGTAAAGCAATTGCTGATTTTGCGATCGTGTGATTTTGAGATTTGCGGAAGAGCATTGCTGATTAGGGTTTGCGGGATTTGGGAATTATATGCGGTCGCACAATACCGTTGTACGAAGTCTTTGTCCTGGTACGCCTATTATCTTCAAAGCAGTTGGCTTTTATCATGGCGTTAAAAACCCGGAAGAACATAATGAGTACATGATCAGATACTTCTTACAGCTGAATGAATCGCATCCATCCTGCAGGGGTTAACCAACCATAGCCCCGGGGTGCAACTTCCGGGTAAATGTCATTACCAGATTTTCCAACACTGAAAGGGGTTGAACAAAACATCTGCGACCCACGACGCCAGCCATTGCCCACCAACGTTTTTTACCCGTCATGACGCAGGCATCTTGTGGGGATTCTAATTTAAACGGCCTGAGCATTTGCATCATGCTGCAATGGCAACACCACAATATCCCTGCGGGATGACAAAGGCGAGAGGCTGAGTTATGTACAATAACGCTCCTGTGCAACCCGCGTAAATTGCAGATTTCGTGATTTGTTGGACCGGCACCTTCAACCAATACCCACCAACGTTTTTTACATTGCCATGCCGCAGGCATCTGAACGGTGAATTGCATACAACCCTGAAAGGGTTGAACAACCATAGCCCCGGGTGCAACCCGGGGCTATGGTCATTACCAGATTTTCCAACCCTGAAGGGCTTGAACAAACTATTTGCGGCACATGCTGCCAGTCAGCCATCCTTTGCACAAAAAAACCGGGTTATTACAACCCGGTTCTACCTGTTATGTGTATGCGATTATTTGGCTGCTTCTGCTGGTTTGTTGAGCGCCTGGCTCCATTCAATGCTGATGGCGCTTTTTTCAATTTTCATATAACTGCCGGGACTGGTTTCCAGCATAATGGTATTGTCTTCATTAACTTTATTGATAGTACCATGAATGCCTGCAATGGTTACCACTTTGGCGCCTTTTTGCAGATTCTGCTGAAACTCCTTGGCTTGTTTGGCTTTTTTTGCCTGCGGGCGAATCATAAATAACCAGAATACCAGTATCATCGCTCCCAGTATGAACATCATGGAGGTAGGATTTTGTGATCCTGCCTGTAAAAGAATCATTGCGTTTGTCATTTTAATTGTATTGCTTTTTAAAAAAGGTGTTAAGATTTTTTTAGTACTTCAACAGTAAAAACCAGATCGTGGCTCTGGATGCCTTTTGTATTGGCGATTACTTCTATGCTTTTATGCTGTTGCCCGCTTTTGCCGTTGCTGTCGAACGAACCTTTGATTTCGCCCTCTGCTCCGGGAGCAATGGGTTCTTTTGGAGGGTCTGCAACGGTGCAGCCGCAACTGGGGTGAACGCTCTCTATAACAAGCGGTTTACTGCCGGTATTTTTAAAGCGGAACAAAACCTCCAGCTTCTGACCTTCATTTATTTTGCCGTAGTCTTTCACTGAATCGATCCATTGTATGGTGGTGAAACTGGCAGTATCCTTTTTTTCTTTTTCTTCGGGCAGGGCGGTTATTGCGGGTGCGGTGTCTTTTACTTCTTTTTTTACCGGGCCATTGCAGGCGGTAGCTGTAACGGCCAGGATGGAAAGTATTACAAGAAATCTCATTCGTTTGTTTTTTGCAAATGTAATAATTGGAGTGCTTACTTTTTTTTCACAAAGGAAACTTTGTGCATTTTATCGTCTTTCAGCAAGTCTTTGTGAATATTATCAAGAATGCCGTTTACAAATTGACCGCTTTGCGGAGTACTGTATTCTTTTGCCAGGTCTATGTATTCATTAATGGTAACCTTGGGTGGTATGGTTTCAAAATACAGGAATTCGCATACACCCATCTGCATGAGTATCATGTCCAGAACTGCAATTCTGTCCGGGTCCCAGTTTTTTAGTTTGGGTTTTATCATGTCCATGGTGATTTCGCGTTTATCGGCGACCGTCTGCAGCAGTTCACGGGCAAAGACAAGTTTATCCTTGCTGATGATTTCCATAAAACTAAAGGCCCCTGGTTTTTGCAGCCAGCTAAGAATTAACTGGTTGATCACATCGCAATCATCATCCCAGTTGGTAAATGTCTCTTCTACCTGGGAAACAAAATTTTCATTGGGCAGCATCAGCGTTCCAAGGATAAATTCCAGCATTTGTTTCTCTGATTTGGTGTCGCGGCTCTGCTCTGTTATATATGTCTTGTATTCGGGACTGACTGCCAGTTCCAGGTACAGTTTCCTAATCTCTTCCTTGTCGGCCTGCAGATCGGGGCGATCTTCTTTAAGCGCTTTTTGGTAGGAGGGGTCTTCCAACAGCTTCCACAACAATTCATTGCCTGCTAATTTGATGTTGATGTTCAGGTCGGCCTCGGTGGGCAGGTGTTTCGATGCTTTTTTACGGGCATCGGTTTCGGCGTAGCGGGCTATTTCCGTTAATACATACACCAGGTACACTAAGAGGCCACGGGTTTGGTCAAAATGTTTTTGCAGAATATTCGACGGTTCACCGGGTTTCATTTCTCCTTGCGCGGTCTCTGCGGAATAAAGCGTCTGCATCACTTTTACCCGGATATTTCTTCTGCTAATCATAGTTATGCCAAGAACTTGTTTTTGAGGCTGCGAAGATAGGGAATAAATGGCTAGGAGGCGAGTAGTAAGTAGCGAATGGCGAGTGGGCTTTTGAGAAACAAGTGGTGAGTTGTTAATGGCGGGTGGGCTTTTGCTGCAAATGTGTAAAGTAAAAAAAATCGAACGCCCAACAGGCTTTAATAATGACCTTATCGTGAAGCCCGCCGCAGGCCCCACTAACCACTAGCCATTTCCATCTTACCCCTCCCGCCTGCCAAAAATGAAAATTTGGCAAATATTTTAGATTCTGCGGTGCCGGACTGCCAACAAAACCCGGCAAACTGTCAAGAATTCCTTTTTTTGAGATTTTATTTCCTTTGGTATGAAATTCGTTTAGCTTTGCACGCCATTAGAAATTTTCTAATCTAAAACAAAAAATCAACGCATATGGCCAAGAAGTTAAATTATGAACTCTACGACGACAGGGTTCTTGTTAAGCCAGCAAAAGCTGAAGAAAAAACAGCCGGCGGTATTATAATTCCCGACACAGCTAAAGAAAAGCCTCAGAAAGGTACTGTAGTGGCAGTAGGAATGGGCAAATATTCTGAGCAGTCCGGTACGCTCATACCAGTTCAGCAAAAAGTAGGTGACGTAGTTTTATACGGTAAATATTCAGGCACTGAAATCACAATCGAAGGCGAAGAACTGTTGATTATGAGAGCTTCTGACATTTTGATGAAAACTGTATAATAAAGGTTTTTTACATTAAAATCCTTCTGTTATAATTTAAAACGATAAATAACTAATTCATATGGCAAAACAAATCTTCTTCGACATTGAAGCGAGAAATAAAATGAAGAAAGGCGTTGACATCCTGGCCAACGCAGTAAAAGTTACCCTCGGACCAAAAGGCCGCAACGTGGTAATTGAGAAAAAATTTGGCGCACCACAGGTTACCAAAGATGGTGTTACAGTTGCCAAAGAAATTGAACTGGAAGACCCCATCGAAAATATGGGCGCGCAAATGGTAAAAGAAGTAGCTTCTAAAACTGCAGATATTGCAGGTGATGGTACTACTACTGCTACCGTTCTTGCACAGGCCATCATCAGCGAAGGTTTGAAAAACGTAGCTGCCGGTGCCAACCCAATGGATCTGAAACGCGGTATTGATAAAGCAGTTGCTAAAGTTGTTGAAAACCTGAAAGCCCAATCTCAGACAATCGGTAACGACAGCAAAAAAATTCAACAGGTGGCTTCTATCTCGTCCAATAACGACGAAACAATTGGTAAACTGATAGCTGAAGCATTTGCAAAAGTGGGTAAAGAAGGTGTTATCACCGTTGAAGAAGCAAAAGGTACCGACACTACTGTTGATGTAGTGGAAGGTATGCAGTTCGACCGTGGTTATATCTCTCCTTACTTTGTAACCAACAGCGAAAAAATGGAAGTTGAATTGCAGAACCCTTATATTCTTATTTATGATAAGAAGATATCTGCAATGAAAGACATCCTTCACATACTGGAAAAAGTAGCTCAAAGCGGCCGTCCCCTGGTTATCATTGCCGAAGACCTGGAAGGCGAAGCACTGGCTACACTGGTTGTAAATAAATTGCGTGGTACGCTGAAAGTGGCTGCTGTTAAAGCTCCTGGCTTTGGCGACCGCCGCAAAGAAATGCTGCAGGATATCGCTATCCTGACTGCAGGTATAGTAATCAGCGAAGAACTGGGTTACAAACTGGAAGCTGCTGATTTGAATTCACTCGGACAGGCTGCATCAATTACCATCGACAAAGACAACACCATTGTTGTTGGCGGCAAGGGTAAAAAAGCAGATATTACTGCACGTGTTAACCAGATCAAGGCTCAGGTAGAGAACACTACTTCTGATTATGATAAAGAAAAATTACAGGAACGCCTTGCTAAATTAAGCGGTGGTGTGGCTGTATTGTATATCGGTGCTGCTACCGAAGTGGAAATGAAAGAAAAGAAAGATCGTGTAGATGATGCATTACACGCTACAAGGGCTGCCGTTGAAGAAGGCATCGTTCCTGGTGGTGGTGTTTCTTTCATCCGTGCTACAGAAGCGCTGGAGAAATTCAAAGGCGCCAATGAAGATGAAACAACCGGTATTGCCATTGTTAAAAGAGCTATTGAAGAGCCCCTCCGCCAGATTGTTATCAACAGCGGAATCGAAGGTTCTATCGTGGTTCAGAAAATCAAAGAAGGCAAAGGCGATTTTGGTTTCAATGCACGCACTGAAGTGTATGAAAACTTGCTGAAAGCAGGTGTAATCGATCCTACCAAAGTAACCCGTATTGCGCTTGAAAATGCTGCGTCTATTGCAGGCATGCTGTTAACCACCGAGTGCGTGGTTGCTGACAGGCCTAAGAAAGAAGAAGCTGCTCATAGCCATGGCGCACCCGATATGGGCGGTATGGGGTATTAAGAGTACAAAGTACATAGTATTTAGTACGGAGACTTCCGGAACTAATTCTGATAGACTCCTGCGGGCTGACCGCAGGAGTTTTTTTTGACCTCATCCGCGCTGCCTCTCCAAAAGAGAGGGGGTACCCATGTGTTGCTTTGTTTATAATTAGCAAGAATATGCTGATTGTTGTGCCGATATTAATTCCGGCCTGGTAACAAAGATGGCTTAGCCATTGAAGTTTGATAATATTTCTAAGCCAAATGGTAAAATGTAACCAATCTTATAGAGCGCCCCTCTCATTTAGACAAGGGTTGCGCTCAGGTCTTGACTGGTTCAGGGTCTTGGTACTTTGTACTAAATACTAAGTACTTTATCCGTACCTTTGCAACTTCAAAAAAACAAGGGCATAAACAATATGATCAGCGCAAGAAATATAACCCTGGCTTATGGCAAAAGGGTGTTGTTTGACGAGGTAAATATCAATTTTGTAAAAGGCAATTGTTATGGTGTCATTGGTGCCAACGGCGCCGGCAAAAGTACTTTCCTGAAAATCCTGAGTGGGGATATAGAACCCAATAAGGGCCAGGTAGAGATTACCCCCGGTGAACGGCTGGCGGTATTGAAACAGAACCAGTTTGAATTTGATGAATATACCGTACTGAATACCGTTATGATGGGCCACTCCAGCCTATGGAAAATAATGCATGAGCGCGAGAAAATATATGCGCTGGCAGATTTTACAGAAGAAGATGGTATGAAAGCTGCCGAACTGGAAGGTGAATTTGGTGAAATGGGCGGTTATACAGCCGACAGCGATGCAGCCACCCTGCTGAGCGAACTGGGCGTAGGAGAGGAGTTTCACCAGATGCTGATGAAAGACATTCCCGGAAACCTGAAACTGCGTGTATTGCTGGCACAATCGCTTTTTGGTAACCCCGATATATTATTGCTGGATGAGCCTACCAATGGCCTGGACATAGAAACCATCGGCTGGCTGGAAAACTTTTTAGCAGACTACGAGAACATTGTACTGGTGGTAAGTCACGACCGTCACTTTCTGGACTCTGTGTGTACGCATGTTGCGGATGTAGATCGTTCAAAAATAAAAGTGTTTACGGGTAACTATAGTTTCTGGTATGGTTCTTCACAGTTAGCAAGCAGACAGGCGGGCGAAAAAAATAAGAAAACAGAAGAAAAACGCCAGGCATTGCTCGACTTCATCGCGCGCTTTAGCGCCAATGCCTCCAAAAGTAAACAAGCTACTTCACGAAAAAAAGCACTGGAAAAATTAACCATCGAAGAAATAGAACCCAGCAACCGCAAATACCCCGGCATTATTTTTCAACCGCTGCGCGATGTGGGCAACCAGATATTGAACATCGAAAAATTGGGAAAATCAGTGGATGGCCGCGTTCTCTTTAATGATGTAAGCTTTACAGCAAACAAAGGCGATAAAATTGCCGTGTTGAGTAAGGATGCACTGGCCGTGACTGCTTTCTTTAATATTATCAATGGAGAAGTGCCCGCAGACAGAGGTAAGTATGAGTGGGGTACCACCGTAACAAAGGCTTACCTGCCGGTAGAAAACAGCCAGTATTTTCAGAATAATATGTCGCTGATGGACTGGTTACGCCAATATGTGCCCGCACATGTAACCGATGCCGACGAACCATTTCTCAGGGGCTTTCTGGGTAAAATGCTTTTTAGCGGAGACGATGTAATGAAGAAAACAGGTGTATTGAGCGGGGGAGAAAAAGTACGCTGCATGATCAGTCGCATGATGCTGCAAAACCCCAATGTAGTTGTCCTCGATCAGCCCACCAATCACCTCGATTTGGAAAGCATCCAGAGCTTCAATGAAAACATAAGTGAATTTAAAGGAGTGGTATTGCTTACCAGCCATGACCACACATTTATGCAAACAGTGGCCAACCGTATCATAGAACTTACACCCAAAGGCATCATAGATCGCTTAACCACATTTGATGAATACCTGGCAGATGATCGCGTGAAACAACTAAAAGAAGATATGTATAGGTAATTAAGAATTAAAAATTAAGAATTTAGAGCCCCGCTGTATAGCGGGATTTTTTTTGCATGCCTGCCTTCATATTTAATAAAAGAACCGAAGTCTTTTCGGGATCACTCATAGTGCTACTCCCAGACTTCGGTTCTTTTATGAGGGGCCTGCGATGTATTTTTCAAAAATCCTTCCTTGTTAACAGCATTATTTTTCTTTATTTCCACCGTCCCATTCCTTATCTTCCAATAAAATCATTCACATGCGCAACCTGCTGCTATTTCTGTTAATGGTATTTGCTTTCTCAACAATTCATGCCCAGGCAAAATCGCCTGTTGTTATCAAAGCAGGTAAACTGGTGGACACTGAAAATGGTAAAGTGCTGGACAATCAGCTCATCTTAATTGAAAACGATACCATCAAAGCCGTAGGCGCCAATATAACCATCCCTAAAAATGCCACTATTATAGATCTCTCCAAAGCCACGGTGTTGCCGGGTTTGATTGATTGCCATACACATATAACCAGTCAGCCTGGTGGCGATTACTACGCCGATATCTTTCGCAAAACAGTACTGGATTATGCCGTTACCGCGCATATTTATGCAAAGCGTACACTGGAAGCAGGCTTTACCACCATCCGCGATGTTGGGTCACAGGCTTTCCTGGATGTGGCACTGCGCAATGCTATTAATAATGGAGATATACCCGGTCCGCGTATGTTGTGTGCTACTTTGTTTATTGGTTCTACCGGAAGCCACGGAGACCTGAATGGTTTTTCTCCTTTCCTCGACTGGCAAATGCCCAAAAATATGTCTGGTATTGCCAATGGTGTAGATGAGATTCGCAAACAGGTGCGTTACAATATAAAATATGGTGCGGATGTCATAAAATTCGGCGCGAGTGCAGGAGTGCTCAGCGAAGAAGAAAGTGTGGGCGGTCCGCAATACACACAGGAAGAAATGAATGCCATTGTAGACGAAGCAAAATTATGGGGCAAAAAAACATGCGCCCATGCGCATGGTACCATCGCCATAAAAATGGCCATCAAAGCCGGCGTAGCATCTGTTGAGCATGGCAGCTTTATTGATGAAGAAGGAATCGGACTAATGAAACAGCATGGAACTTATTTGGTTGCCGATATTTATAACGACGATTATATTATGAGCGAATATGCCAAACTGGGATACCCGGAAAAAATACTGAACAAAGAAAGACTGGTAGGAAGATTGCAGCGTGAAAATTTTGCCAAAGCCGCCAAAGCAGGCGTAAAAATTGCCTATGGTACCGATGCAGGTGTATATCCGCATGGCTGGAACGGCAAACAGTTTTTTTATATGGTAAAATTCGGTCTTACACCCATGCAGACTATACAGTCTGCCACCAGCAGCGCTGCAGACCTGTTGGGATGGAAAGATAAAGTGGGATCCGTTTCCGCAGGCAAACTGGCGGATATTGTGGCTGTAACCGGTGACCCCCTGCAAAATATAACCCTGCTGGAAAATATACAGTTTGTCATGAAAGGCGGCGTGGTGTTCAAAAACCTGCTTTCAAAATAGTACCGGATTCATGCGTAAAAGGCTATCGTTTTTTATAACCGGTATCAGTGTGTTTTTATTGCTGTCATGTAATAACAATACCGCCGCGGTAAAAGAAATAAAAGATACTACGGTTATTGCTGCCCGTGATACCGTTGTTTACCCGGTTAAAAAAGAAAACCCTGTACGCGATACTTCCACCATTGATATCAATACAGATACCGGGGCATTTCACCTGGTGCCGCATCCTGTTTCATTGCAAAAAGGAGTGGAACTGAACGTGCGCATCCCCGAAGGATATCATATCAGTGTAGCCGCTGAAGGATTGCGGCGCCTGCGTTTTCTAACAAAAAGCCCTGATGGAAAATTGTTTGCAACGGATATGTACGATAGAAGCGATAATATAAAAGGCCGCGTGTACCTGTTCAGCGATTGGAATGATACCACACACCGGTTTGAAAAAGTCTATACTTTCCTGGATAATTTACATAACCCCAACCAGGTATCTTTTTATACCAGCAAAGACAGCATGTATATTTATGTTGCAGAAACCGGACAACTTAATTACTATGTCTATCATGCGGGGGATACGATAGCCGGCGGTCCCCCAACCACCATTGCAGCTTTCCCCGATTACGGATTGTCGTATAAATATGGCGGCTGGCATTTAACAAGGAGCATTGCCTTTCACAATAACAAATTATATGTAAGTGTAGGCAGCAGTTGCAATGCATGCATAGAAAAGGAAGATGTAAGGGCAACAGTACTGGAGATGAATCCGGATGGTACCAATAAAACCATTTATGCTTCCGGATTAAGAAATTCTGTAGGCATTAAATGGGTGGGTAAACAATTGTGGGCTACCAGTATGGGCAGAGACCTGATTGGGCCGGATAAGCCCGAAGACCTGTTGCTGCATGTAGAAAAGGGGATAACCTATCACTGGCCTTATTATTACCAGTACAACGGCCGCATTTTTGCTGATGCGCAAATGCAGGACAGTGCCGGCATAAATACAATAACAGTTCCCGCTGCTCCACCGCTTGCATTTGCCGGGTTTAAAGCGCATTCTGCACCACTCGGTCTGGAGTATTTCAACGGGTTTGCAGATGCAAGGTTAAACAATGCCATACTGGTCGCCTTGCATGGCAGCACCAGTGTCTGGAGAGAAAGGGGCAATGAAATTGTAAAAGTGAATGGGCGAAATAATTATACGCCTGTAGTTACCGGATTCCTTACCGGAAAAACGGAGAACGAAAGAAAAGGCCGCCCCTGCGATGTGCTGATGAACGACCCGCAGTCTTTCTTTTTTACCGATGATCTCAATGGTGTTTTGTACTACGTTTGGAAAGACAAATAAGCCGCCGATGAACACGTCTGAACCGTTGATTTCAATGATAAAATGATTTCGCTGAACTTAACCGCAGATTAGCAGATTAATTGTCTGAACTAAGATTTATAGGATTACAGGATGATAGGATGCCGTACTAAACGATAGCCGAACCGAAAAAACGGCTGAAAAGCCGGTTGCCTGCTTCGCCTCTGTACAAACCTCATTTACCTCTGTGGCCAAAAAAGCCACTGGTATGCAGATTAAGCCAATTTAAAACTAAAAATTATCAACCTCTGTGGCAAAAATGCGTCGCTACCGCCTTGGTGCACACAACACACAACACATAACACACAACTCAATTTTTCAAATAGCTTCTACCCGGCCGGGCAATTCTCCATAGAAAATATATATTTACAGTGAGGTTAGACCTACGATAGTCTTACCGCTACCAGACAACTTATAATGAGACTTGCCAGACCTTCTGTACTGCTGTTTTTTTTATGCGCTTTCACCAGCGCTTTTACACAAACTTCCCAGTTTCAGTTTAACCGCATTGATATCAGCCAGGGTTTGTCTAATAACCAGGTAAAAGGTGTTCTAAAAGACAGCAAGGGCTTTATTTGGTTTGCCACCATGTCTGGACTTAACCGCTATGATGGTTACCAGTTTAAAATATTCAGGTATAACCCGCGTGATTCCGTTTCACTGAGCGATGATTATATACAACGCATTTTTGAAGGCCCGGAGAAAAAGATTTGGGTAGATACACACAACGGTATGAATGTGCTGGACCCGGTTACAGAAACAGTGGACCGTAATATTGCCGCTCATTTAAAAAAATTATCACTGCCATCGCTGGCCATCACCAGTATCATAAAAGACAATACAGGCAATTTCTGGTTCCTGATGGGCGGACAATTTCTGTATAAATACATATCGGTTTCCGGAAAGACAAGCCTGGTATACCAGCTGCCGGAAGGTGTTGCGCCTGTATCTTCCGTGGCACACGGCCCCGCTGATGATATATGGATTGTACATACCAGCGGCACCATCGAAAAAATCAGCAATAAAACAGGCAAAGTTGAATTCCGTTCCGAAGCCCTGGCGGAACTGCAAAAAAAAGAACTGCTCAATTATTCCATTTTTGCCGATAACCAGGACGAACTCTGGTTGTATATCACTGCCGGCGCGAGAGGTGTATTTCATTTTACACCATCCCCGGGCATGCTGGAAGTTATTGATAAAGATAGCCGCCAATGCAGGCTGAACAACAATATTGTAGTAGGCATATTGCAGGATAACGAAGGAAAAATATGGGTGAGCACCGATCATGGTGGTGTAAACATCCTCGATAAAACCGCCCGTACCATGCAGTATGAGCTAAACAGTACAGATGATAGCAAAAGCCTCAGCGAAAACAGCATCAGCACCAGTTATAAAGACGCTGATGGGTTTATCTGGATTGGCACGTACAAACATGGAGTGAGCTATTACCACAGTAATATCATAAAATTTCCATTGTTGCGGAACAATCCCGCCAATACGGCAAGCCTGCAGTTCAATGATATCAATGACTTTGCCGAAGATGCAAAAGGCAATATATGGGTGGGTACCAATGGCGGTGGCCTTATTTACTTTGATCGATCAAAAGGCAGATTTACACAATACCTGCACGACCCCGCCCGGTCAAACAGTTTATCAAATGATGTGATAGTCTCCCTCCATGTAGATAAACAACAAAAGTTATGGATAGGCACCTATTTCGGTGGAATGGATTGTTTCGATGGTAAACAGTTTGTCCATTACCGTTATAACCAGGCAGACAGCACCAGCCTGCCAGACGACCGTGTATTTGAAATAATGGAAGACTCGCGCAGAAATCTCTGGGTGGGTACTTTTTCGGGCGGCCTCACCCGGCTGGATCGCGAAAAAAACACTTTTTACCATTACAAAGCATACGGCCCCAACTCGGTACATGCTTTTTATATTTCGGAACTGATGGAAGACAATGAAGGGAATATCTGGGTGGGCTCTTCCAACGGTATAGATGTACTGGATAAGAAAACGGGTAAGTTTACCTACTATTCCAATTTTACCAACGACCCCAATGGTATCAGTAACAATAGCATTCTTTCCATGATGCAGGACAGCCGCGGGCGCATTTGGGTTGGTACAACGGATGGCTTAAATGTTTTTAATAAACAACAGCAAACTTTTACATCGTTCAGAATTGAAGACGGGTTACCGGGCAATACCATATTAACCATTGCAGAAGATAACCAGCAAAGATTGTGGGTGAGCACTTATAACGGTATTTCCTGCATACAGGTGCAGCAACCGGGCGAAAACACGCACGGCATTACCATTAGTTGTAAGAACTACGACGAGAAAGACGGCCTGCAGGGCATCGCCTTTAACGAAAATGCGGCATTGAAAACCCGGAGCGGTGATATCGTGTTTGGAGGCCCGGGAGGTTTCAATATTTTTAATCCGGCTACCATCATCCCCGATAAAAGCATTCCCTCCATTGTATTAACGGATCTGCAGCTGTTTAATAAAAGCGTAGGCGTAGGCGAAAAAATTGGCGGCCGGGTTTTGCTGCAACAGGCCATTTCACAAACCAGTTCTGTAACGCTCCGTCACAACGAAGATGTACTGTCCTTTGAATTTGCAGCACTCAATTTCCTGAACCCTGAAAAAAATAAATACGCGTATAAACTGGATGGATTTAATAAAGACTGGATATTGAGCGATGGTAAAGTACGCAAAGCTACCTATACCAATCTTGACCCCGGCACCTATACTTTTTTTGTAAAAGCAGCCAACAGCGATGGCGTATGGAACGACAATGCCATTGCGTTGCAGATAAAAATTCTGCCACCATTCTGGAAAACTCCACTGGCCTATGTATTGTACCTTCTGGTACTGGTATCCATTTTATGGTTTGCACGCCGGTTAATCTTACAAAGGGCAAGGATGCGCTTCGAAATTGAACAGCAAAAACAGGAAGCACAGCGCATGCATGAACTGGACATGCTTAAGATAAGATTCTTTACCAATGTAAGCCATGAGTTCAGAACGCCTTTATCATTGATACTAACGCCACTCGACAAAATAATACGACAAGCCGATGACCCCGGCCAGCGAAAACAGTTTCAGCTGATACACCGTAATGCAAAACGCCTGCTCAACCTCGTAAATCAATTGCTCGATTTCCGCAAGATGGAAGTACAGGAGCTGAAATTAAACCCGATACAGGGTGATATCATAAAATTTTGCCGCGGCATCTCGTATTCGTTTACTGATATTGCGGAAAAGAAAAACATCCAATTTTCTTTCTATTCCACTGTGGAAAGTCTGCTGATGTCTTTTGACAACGACAAACTGGAACGCATTCTCTTCAACCTGTTATCCAACGCATTTAAATTTACCAGCGAAAGCGGTAAAGTAGCGGTACAGCTTCAAATGCATATGGAAGACAACAGACAGTTGCTTGCCATTAAAGTGATTGATACCGGTATAGGTATACCAGCCGGTAAACAGGAAAAAATATTTGAGCGGTTTTTTCAGAACGATATCCCGGGCAGCCTGGTAAACCAGGGCAGCGGAATCGGGTTATCTATTACCAAAGAATTTGTAAAACTGCACAATGGAAATATAACAGTAGACAGCGAACCCGGTAAAGGAAGCTGTTTTACCGTAGTGTTACCGGTAATTGAGATGCCGGCTGTAAAAGATGAACTACTTCCCGTAGAAGACGATGCCACTTTTGAAAAGAAAACGCTGCCATTGTTGCCCGAAGACAGAAACCTTCATGGAAAAAAAGCGAGGCTGTTGCTGGTAGAAGACAATGAAGATTTTCTTTTTTACCTGAAAGATAACCTGCGCGACCAGTTTGCCATTATAGACGCCGTAAACGGCAAAGAAGGATGGCAGAAAGCATTGGGCGAGCATCCGGACCTGGTAGTGGCAGATATCAGCATGCCAGAAATGAATGGCATTGATTTGTGCAGGAAAATCAAGCATGATCCGCGTACTGCGCATATACCCGTTATTTTATTAACCGCTTTTGCCGGTGAAGAACAACAATTAAAGGGGTTGGAAACCGGCGCCAGTGATTACATGACCAAACCCTTCAACTTTGAAATATTGTTATCGAGGGTAAAAAACATACTGGATGAACAGGCAAGGCTGAAGAAGACATTTCAAAAACATGTGGATGTAAAGCCGGCAGACATTAATATAGTATCGTCTGACGAGCAGTTTATCTATCACGTAATGGAGATATTGGAAAAGAATATTTCAAATGCCGATTTTTCTGTAGAAGAAATGAGCAAAGCGCTTTTTATGAGTCGTGTAACGCTGTATAAGAAATTATTGGCCATCACCGGTAAAACGCCGGTTGAATTCATTCGTTCTTTCCGTTTGCAACGGGCTGCCCAATTATTGGAAAAAAGCCAGCTTACAGTAGCCGAAGTAGCCTATGAAGTGGGGTTCAACAGCCCTAAAAGCTTCTCCAAATATTTCAAAACCGAATACAATACGCCACCTTCTGCTTATTTGGCAGGCAAAAAAAAGGATACCGTTTAAATTCTTCCATTTTTCGGGGTAAGCATTTTCCATTAATACATTCCACCAAAATTGGGTGGATAATATTGTATCTATCACATTTTTTACGGCCTGCTGTTGTTGTTTCCCACTCTTTTTATTAATGGGCTACCCTGGAACTGTTACCATGCCTCCCCGCACTATGCCTGAAAATTATTTTTTTCGCCAGACCGCCTTAACAAATTAACCCCGTTTTTTAAACAGTTTCTCTTGCCTGCTTAACAATTACACCCTTAATCGGAAACATATGCATACCCTGGTTGTTGACTACAGGCCCTACTTTTATACGGGTTAAGACTGCCGTATAAATTATTGCTATTTACCATTTTACCGGGGCACTTGCCCGGCCACCAAAACAACGATTGCTTTGCTTATGGAAACAATACAGCCGCTGCTATTGATCTTTTCGGTTATCATTTTCCTTTCCGGCTTTTACAGGTCCACACACAGCTTTATTTTTTATTGTTTACCACAAACCAGCTTACGCGGATTGTATTTGCATGCAACGTATGCAGATCTGTCAGGGAAGTGTATAAGGAGGCCAGTGAAATGCCCTGCACCACTATTTAATAAATGAAAACCAACAATAACGGGCACTAACGGAGTATAAAAGGTGCCTGAAATTCTAATCTCTCCACCATTAATGATGATTGCATATGAAAAAATTGAAACCAAGATTGAACGCCAGGCCCTTTCTTTTGCTGGCCCTGTGTTGCTGCCTGCTGGTTTCTGCCAGTGCGCAAACACAACCGTTGCGTAAGATAACAGGCAGAATCTCCGCAGCAGACGGTAAAGCACTGGAAGGCGCTTCGGTATTGAACAAAAGGACCAATATTGGTACTTCCACCGACAACCTGGGCGCCTTTACCTTGCAGGCGCAAACCGGCGATGTGCTGGTAGTTACTTATGTAGGTTACCTGAAACGGGAAATTAAAGTAGGTAATTCAAACAGTGTTGCGGTAACCGTATCGCCCGACCAGGCAAGGCTGGAAGATGTAGTGGTTATCGGGTATGGTAAAGCCAAACGCGCCAACCTTACCAGTGCACAGACCACCATTACCTCAAAAGACATCGAAAAAACACTCAATACAACTGTTGAGCAGGCCATACAGGGAAGATCTGCGGGTGTATATGTTACGCAGAATTCTGGTCAGCCGGGCGGTGGTATCTCCGTAAACATACGGGGTGTCGGTTCCATCAACGGCAGTACCGAACCGTTGTATGTGATAGACGGTGTGCAGGTGCCCGGGCAATCTATTTCTTTTGGTGCGCAGAGCTCGGCCAACGGGCTTGCCGGACTAAACCCTGCCGATATTGAAGATATTCAGGTGCTGCAGGGCCCATCAGCTACCGCTATCTATGGTTCAAGGGCCACCAACGGTGTTTTGCTGATTACCACCAAACGTGGCAAATCGGGCGATGCAAAAATTAATTATGGTTTTCAATACAGCGTGCAGCAGGCACCGAAACACCTGGAAGTAATGAACCTTCCGCAGTATGCGCAAATGGTAAAAGCATTTCATGCCATTGCAGGCGGTGTAACACCGGCTGAATTTTTAGATTCATCATTGCTGGGCAAAGGAACAGACTGGCAGCATGAGCTGTTTAAAAATACGCCCATGAGCAAACACCAGCTAAGCATGAGTGGGGGCAATGATAAGAGCACCTATTATCTGTCGGGCGAATACCTCGACCAGAAAGGCGTGGCGCTGGGCTCAGGGTTTAAAAGATATGGCATACGTTTAAACCTCGACAATAAACCCAGGGAATGGGTGACCATCGGCACCAACCTGAGTTTTAACCAGACCAATGAAAATCTTACTACCAGCCAGGAAAATGTAATCTCGGATGCATTACAATTAACACCGCAAGTGCCCGTAAAAAATCTTGACGGCTCATGGGGCGGGGGTGATCTTGTAAATGGCGCCAACGTATTTGCGCCCGTAAACCCGATTGCCATTGCCAATCTGAAAACGAATACACTTACCAGGAGACAATTTCTTGGAGGCATTAATATCGGCATCAAAATAATAAAAGACCTCACATTCAGGAGTTCCTTTAATACCAATATCGGCTATTCCGGTTCTACTTACTACCAGCCAACTTACGCTATTGGCTGGGCCAGGAATGTAACCGCCTCTTTAAACGATGGCACCAGTACCAATACTTACTGGAACTGGAATCAGTTGCTGGAGTATTCAAAACAAATAAAGCGGCACAATATAGGGTTAATGGCCAGCCACGAAGCACAGGAATCAAAATGGAAAAATACCAATGCCGGCAGGACTGGCTTTCTTACCAATACCATTTTGGATCTGAATGCGGGTGACCCCCTAACGGCTACCAATGGTGGCGGATCGGGGGCCTGGGGAATGGAGTCTTACCTGGGCAGGCTGAGTTATAATTTCGACAACCGGTATTTACTGGTTGGAACTATCCGCCGTGACGGCTCGGCAAATTTTGGACCCGATAACAAATGGGGTGTATTTCCTTCCGTATCGGTAGCCTGGCGTGTATCACAAGAGAAATTCTTTGCCGTTGATTTCATCAGTGACCTGAAACTCCGTTTTGAAACAGGTACCACCGGTAACCAGGGTGGTGGCGGAATTTATTCTCCTTTGAGCACCGGTGCAACGCCTTCTGGTACGGGCTTCCTGCCATCGCGTTACAGTAATCCCGGTTTAAAATGGGAGGAAACCAAAACAGATAATATTGGCATCAACCTGGGACTTTTCAAAAACAGGGTAACAGTAGAATTTGATTACTACGTAAAAAATACCAACAATCTTTTAATGGACAATCCATTGCCCTGGTATATGGGTACCAATGGCACAGGTGCGGTAGGCTCGCCTACAGTAAACCTGGGTTCTTTGCAGAACAAGGGATGGGGCCTCACCATCAATACGGTGAATGTATCTAATGGTGCATTTAAGTGGGAGACCAATTTAAATATGTCTGTATTTAAAACAACCATAAAAAAATTCTATTCCGATGCGGCCTTTGTAAACCGTACTTCCTGGTGGCTTGATGACTGGACGCAGCGCTCTGCAGTGGGACAGGCGCCCTGGCTGTTCAGGGGATATATAGAAGACGGATTGTTTCAATCGATCGATGAAATCAATAAAAGTGCGGTGCCGGTAGACAACAATGGCGCAAGGCTGCCTACAGAACAGGCAAATGGTATATGGGTGGGCGATGTGAAGTTCAAAGACCTCAGCGGGCCAAAAGGCATACCCGATGGTAAAATTGATACGTATGATGAAACATATATCGGCAATCCATGGCCGAAAATGTTTGCAGGTTTCACCAACAGTTTTTCTTACAAAAATTTCGATCTGAGCATATTTATAACCGGCACTTACGGTAATGATATCTACAATTTCCTGGCAAAACGCAATACCAATCCAAACAATATCAATGTGAGCAGGAACCTGCTGATACATACCATGGATTATGCGCAGCCAATGACGGATGCTTCCGGTAAAGTGGTGTTGAAAAATCCGGGGACCGATGTGGCCAGAATTTCTTATGGCCCTAATGGCAATTATACCAGGCCCACCAGCAAATGGGTGGAGGATGGGTCTTTCCTGCGGATAAAGAACATCTCCTTATCATACAGCCTGCCATCTGCGCTTATCAACCGCCAGAAACTGGTTAAAGGGGTGCGCGTTACCGTTAGCGGACAGAATATTGCCACGCTTACCGGTTATACCGGGTTCGACCCCGAAGTGGGTTCTTATGTAGGCAGGGACGCCAGTGCTACCAACCAGGCCATCGGGCTCGATTATGGCCGCTACCCCCTGACCCCCATTTATACATTTAATATTGGCGTAAACTTCTAAAATTGTGAAGATGAAAAATTCAAAAAAAATATACCGTTGGATGGGCGTGCTGCTGCCTGTTGTGATTATCTGCAGCTGCTCCAAAACATTTTTAGAAAAACCTCCCACCGATTCAATTGTAGATGCCAGTTTTTATAAAACAGACGAACAGGTGCTGGCAGGTACCGGTCTTTTGTATAGCAAAGTATGGTTCGATTACAATGACAAAGCGTCTTACAACCTGGGCGATTTTCGCGCAGGTACAGCGTTTTCCGCGTATAACGATCGGGGCAATGTGCTTTTTAATACCACGGGCAACACCCCCGAAAACGGATCTGCCTGGCGTTCATTTTTTATAGTAGTTGGCCAGTCGAACCTTGCCATACAAAATATAAATAAATATGCCGGCGACGGCGTTTCACCGCAGGTAAAGAAAATGGCCATTGCAGAAGCCCGTTTCATGCGCGCACTGGCATACAGTTTTTTAGTAATGAACTGGGGCCCGGTACCCATCATTGAAAACAACCTCACTATTCTTTCCGATACCACCATTAGCCGGAACACGGAAAAAAGTGTCTGGAAATTTATCACCGGTGAAATGCGTGCCGTTTCTCTTGATCTGCCGGAAACGCCTTTGCGTCCCGGGCGTGTTACCAAATGGTCTGCAGAAGGAATGCTGGCGCGCTTTTATCTCACAAGGTCCGGCGTAGAATCAAACGGGGCCGGTGCGCGCAACCAGTCTTTTTTAGACAGTGCCAAATATTTTTCTGAAAGGGTGATAAAAAACAGCGGTGCGGCATTGATGAAAAATTATGGTGATCTGTTCCTGTATCCTTACGACAATAATTCAGAGTCTTTGTTTTCACTGCAATGGGTGTATTCACCCGGTGCATGGGGTACGCAGAATTCTGCACCCGCTTATCTTGCTTACAGTCCCGATATTGCCAATGGCGATGGCTGGGGCGGAGACAAAGGCGCCACCTGGTGGATGATGACGCAATATGAAGGCATTAGTGCAAATGCAACCGGCGATACATTAAAAGGAAGAACACTCGATCAGCGGCTGAAAGCGACCTTTATGCTGCCCGGAACAAAATATCCGGAAATAACACAGACCATTACCGGTGGTAAACAAAAACTGATATATCCGTCTACTGCTTCTACCGGCGACAATGTAAATTTTCTGGCCATTAAAAAATATGTAACCGGAAAGGCAGAAGACGTGGGCGGCCAGGCTGCTTCGCAGTATTATGGAAATGACACGTATATGCTGCGATTGGCTGAAGTCTATTTGATTTATGCCGAGGCCACGCTGGGCAACGCCGCTACTACCACCGATGCAAAAGCACTGGAATATTTTAACAAGGTACATATGCGCGCCGGTTTGCCGGAATACAATGTAGCACTGACCATTGACGCCCTGTTAAAAGAACGTTTTGTTGAGTTTGCCATTGAAGGGTTGGCCTGGTACGATCTGGTAAGTCTGCATTATTACAATAAAGCAAAAGCATATTCTATTCTGAATGCACAGGACAGGGGCATTTTTGCTACCATACCTGACCGGTTTCCTGATCCTACCAGCTGGACGTTCATAAAAACCACCTGGGCTACCGCCGACAGGAAAATAAACGCCAATGACGGCAACTTTTTATTACCCATACCTGCAGCAGAACTCAGCCAGGCGCCGAACCTGCTGAAAGCACCAGTGGATTATTAACAGCCAACAAAAATGTTTTTAAAAGTCATCAATATGAAAAGAATATATCAATCACTCCCTGTGCTGGTAATGGTGTTTACCCTGGCAGGTATGTGTTTATCATGTACAAAAGATGATCACAAAGGTATTCCCAGTATTAAATACGTTCGGGTAACCAACCCGGTATCATCCGATTCATTGCTGACGGGTGCTTTCCAGGGAAACCTGATAGCCATCATTGGCGAAAACCTGGAAGATGCGGTGGAAATATGGTTCAATGATCAGAAGGCATCATTAACACCCACGTATATCACCAGCCGCAGTATACTGGTAAGCGTGCCCAGCCCCATTCCAAAAGTGATTACCAATAAAATAAAAATAGTATTCGCCGGCGGTAATACACTGTTGTACGATTTTAAAGTACAGATCAGCGAACCCGTTGTATCTGCCATGGATTGCGAGTATATACTTACGGGCGGTGAGGCTACCCTGCGGGGAAATTATTTTTATGAACCCATCTCTGTAAATTTTGAAGGCGGGGTAAAAGGCGAAGTGGTATCGGTAACAGATAAAATTTTAAAACTTAAAATTCCGGCAGGGGCATTACCCGGACAGATTTCGGTGACCACCAATTTTGGTACTACTAAATCTAACTTCTGGTTCAGAGATAACAGGAATATTTTTATCAGCAGTGACCCTTATAGCGGCTGGTGGAACAATTCATTTGTGGTTACCAGTCCGGCCGCGGGCGATCCACCTGCTATCAACGGCAATTATATAAGGGTGAAAAAAACAATCGGCGCATGGGCATGGACGGAAGTTGCCGGCGGACCGGCTTCGGCAATGGGTGCTATCAGCAAAAACATTCCTGATGAGGCAATACTGAAACCATCCGACTATAACCTGAAGTTTGAAGTAAATACGATGAAGCCCTATAACAACAACGTGCTGAAAATAAATGTAGGCCTGCTGGCGGAAAACAATGACAACTATAAATGGTTGCCCCCTTACGATACCAAGGGTCAGTGGCAAACAGTTATCATCCCGTTCGATGATATTGTTACCAGCTACGGCAAGCCGCTTTCGGTAAGCCCGGATGGTTACTGGACAAGGTTGTTGTTTCACGGAGGCGGCGATCTTGATTGTGATATGTCTTTTGATAACTTTCGCGTGGTACCCAAGGTGCTTAAAAAATAAGAATGGTCATTTCAGAAATCCCCCTGTATAAAAAATATATATAATGACACAATCAATTTATAAAAGGAGCTGGTATTTCCTGGCATGCATAGCCATAGCTGCAGGATTTGTTCTCTCATGTACAAAAAATGATGATGCAGTTTCCGGCAAAGTGGTGCTGCTTAGTTTTGGACCTTCCGGCGCAAAACATGGCGATACCATCACTTTTATTGGAAACAATCTTAACAAGGTAACAGAGATACAGCTTACAGGCGCCGCCGTACCCGCTGCATCTTTTACAGAATATACCGCAGAACGCATCCGGTTTATTATTCCTGCCGCTACGCAGGAAGGCTTTGCAACGCTTAAAACACCCGATGGAGACATCGTTTCAAAAACCAAAATAAATTTTACGGTTACCGCAAAGATTATATCGGTAACCAAACAGGCAAAACCGGGTGAGAATATAACCATAAAAGGACAGTTCCTCAATTGGGTGAAAGAGGTGCGGTTTGCAAAAGACATTGCAGAAACAACTTTTGTAAGCAGAACATTAACGGAACTGGTAGTGAAAGTGCCTGCTGCGGCGCAAACAGGTACATTGTTTATATCTAACGGTGGCTCCAAACCGCTGACTATAGAAACAGACAGTGTATTGATAGTAACATTGCCGGCAATAACGGCCTTGTCGCCCAACCCTGTTTTACATGCAGCCAATCTTACCATTACCGGCACCAACCTGGATCTTACAAAAGAAATCGTTTTTGCAGGGGTGAAAGATGCTGTTTCCTCCTTTGTCAGCAGAACGCCTACGGAGATAGTAGTAAAAATTCCTGCCAGTACAGAAAAAGGAAAGGTTACACTGGTGGCCAATTCAAAAGTAACGGTGCCATCGGCGCAGGATCTGACTGTCTTGCTGCCATCGGTGGATACCATTGCTCCCAATCCTGTAGCGCCATCCTCCAATCTTACTATTACCGGTAAGAACCTGAACCTGGTAAGTGGTGTCTCATTCATCGGTGTAACACTGCCGGTGAAAACTTTTGAATCGCAAACAGCAACGCAGTTGGTAGTGAAAGTGCCTGTTGGCGCATTAAAAGGCAAATTAACATTATCGGTTATCAATTCTACATTAACGGTAGAATCCGGTGTGCTGGATTATATCGGTGGACTGCCGCCACTGGCAGATCTTGCTTTTGCCATTTATACGGATGCATTGCAAAACGGTTTCCAGGACTGGTCGTACACCGATACGCATGATTTTGCCAGTACGGCCATTGTGCGCCAGGGTGCCAATTCCATTAAAGCTGTCTACGGACCGGGTGGTTACCAGGGTGTAACTTTCCACGCAGGTACGGCGCCGTCTACAACCGGCTATACAAAGATTGAATTGTCTGTTTTTGGTACCGTGGGCACGGCTGGTAAAAATTTAAACCTGGTTATTAACGGCAACTATGGAACTACTTACCCGCTGGCATTGGCTGAAGGTGAGTGGAAAACATTCAGCTTTAACCTGAGTGCCATTGGCAGCCCGGCCACTTTGGCTGAAGTAGTATTGCAGTCGGCTGGTTGGTCGGGTACAATATATATTGATCATGTGGGTTTGCGGTAATGTTAGTTGATTGGTTGATTGGTTGATCAGTTGATAGTTTGATCAGTTGATTTGATGCACAGTACTGGCATATAACACACAGCACACAACACTTAACACATTAAGGAAGCCGGGCTGGCTGGATCAAATAAATATCCGGGTACCGGTACCGGAATAACTTTCCCTGAAATCTTTTGGGGTAGTGCTTTTTTTCTTTTTAAAGATGCGGTTAAAATTGGAAATATTATTGAATCCGCAGTGATAGGCAATTTCAGCAATGGATTGCGAGGTGTCTATGAGCATTCTGGATGCATTGCCCAACCTTATTTCATTGAGGCAATCGATGAAAGTCATACCGGTTTTTGTTTTAAAAAACCTGCTGAATGCCGCTTCGGTCATATTGGAGAGTTTGGCAACATCGCTCAGCTTTATTGTTTTGTGAAAGTTCTGGTTGATGTGTTCCATGGTTCTTTCTACGCGGCGGCTATTGTAAAAAGAATGTTCTGCTTTGGTAAATGATGTGTCAGACAGCATGCGCATATTCCTGGACGTGGACAGGTCGTGCAGTATGGAGATCAGTTCCAGTACAGAGTCGAACCCGTGCTTTTTGTTGAGTTCCAGTATGCGTGGCGCCAATTGCTGAATGGTTTCCTTTGAAAAAGAAATACCGCGGCTCGATTTATCGAACATGGCGCGGATAAAACTTAACTGGTTTCTCCTGAGCAGCTTTTCATCGAAAAGGTCTTTGTGAAACTGGATTGTTACTTCATGTATCTCTTTGCTTTTGCATTTATGGGTAAACCAGGCATGCATGAGATTGGAGCCCACCAGCACCAATTCCAGGTCGCCGATTTCTTCCATATGATCGCCCACCACGCGTTTGGCGCCTTTGGCGTTGCTGATAAAGTTCAGCTCGTATTCTTCATGATAATGCAGGGGGAAATCGAAATCGCTTTTCAGCCGTGAAAAAAGTGTAAAACAATCCGCCTGCGTTAGTGGCGTAATTTCTCTCAAAGTGTTTTTAAGCATATGGCAATCTTAACAATGATGATTAAAAATAATCAGTATGGGTGAAAAATGTACAGCTTCAGGTAAAAATAGTACAATAACACATTATTTCGGCTGCGCTGGCTGGCTGAATGAAAATGGCTGTTCTACCGACCAGTCAAAGTAAATAGTACAATATAAAGGTAAAAAAGTATTAGTTTCTCGCGAGGTATTAAATTTAATTTTGCTTAGCTCGTTGCCATATGGGAAAGAAGTTGTTAGCTAATAGCTATTAGCTTTTAGCAGGAAGCAAGGATGCAGAAATTAAATAAGAGGATTGCGGGTTAATGCAGGTGAAAATTACCATCAATTTATTGCGCTAAGCAAAGGCCTGATAACTAACAGCTGTGTAACCGGACTAAGGAAGGCTGTTAGCTATTGGCTGTTAGCTGTTAGCTCTGGCTCTTCGCATAGACAGCAATGTTGTTATACTACTACAGGAATGTCGGCAACTGCGCTAAGCAAAGGAGTAGTAGCTAATAATTAACTACTGTGTAACTGGAATAAGGAAACTAACAGCTAACAACTAATAGCTGCTAGCTAACCGCTACATTATGAAATTACATTTTATTGACATTGCTATCATAGTGCTTTACCTGGTACTCATGGTGTCTATCGGTTTCTGGTTCAGGAAAAAAGCAAAGCAAAATAAAGAAAGTTACCTGCTGGGCGGCAAGTCTTTGCCATGGTATATGCTGGGTATGAGCGATGCCAGTGATATGTTCGATATCAGCGGCACCATGTGGATGGTGTCTCTTTGTTTTGTGTATGGAATGAAAAGTATCTGGATTCCCTGGCTATGGCCTGTTTTTAACCAGGTAATACTGATGATGTTTTTATCTAAATGGTTGCGCCGTTCCAATGCAAGCACGGGCGCCGAGTGGCTCGCTACCAGGTTCGGCACTACGGGCAAAGGCATTAAATCATCGCACAACGTAGTAGTGGCATTTGCGTTGCTCAGCTGTTTTGGTTTCCTGGCATATGGTTTTGTAGGCCTCGGAAAATTCATCGAAATATTTTTACCCTGGCATTCGGTGCAGGCTTATGTGCCTTTTAATGTTTCACCCCAATGGGTACCGCATTTCTATGGAATTGTTTTTTCGCTGTTTGCCATGTTTTATTCCATAATGGGAGGCATGCACAGCATTGTCCTGGGCGATTTTATTAAATACCTGATCATGACGGTGGCTTGCATCTCCATTGCAGTTATAGCATTTCTTCACCTGCACAATGGCGGCAATGCGTTAAACGTTCCGGAGGGTTGGTTTAACCCTTTTTTTAACTGGCGTCTAAACCTCGACTGGCGCAACATTATTCCCGCCGCCGGTAAAAAAATTGAAGACGATGGGTTTGGGTTATTCGGTGTGTTTTTTATGATGATGTTGTTTAAAGGTGTTTTCGCCAGCCTGGCAGGGCCCGCGCCAAATTATGATATGCAAAAAGTATTAAGCACCCGCTCGCCGCGCGATGCGTCAAAAATGAGCGGTTTTGTTTCCATCATTTTATTGCCCGTCCGCTATGCCATGATCATTGGTTTAACGGTGCTGGGGCTTCTGTATTACAACCAGCTGCAGCTGGATGGCGCCAATGGTACCGATTTTGAAAAGGTGTTGCCATCGGCTATCAATAATTTTTTACCTGCGGGCATACTCGGTCTTGTGCTTACCGGTTTATTGGGTGCTTTCATGGGTACTTTTTCCGGAACTGTAAATGCTGCTCAGGCGTATATAGTAAACGATATTTATTTAAAGTACGTCAATCCCCGGGCGGGTACACGAAAAATCATGTCGATGAATTACCTCACGGGTTTGCTGGTGGTGGTGATTGGTATGCTGCTGGGCATATTTGTAAAAGATGTAAACACGGTATTACAATGGATAGTGGGAGGGTTATACGGAGGCTATATTGCTGCTAATATGTTTAAATGGTACTGGTGGCGGTTTAATGCCAACGGTTTTTTCTGGGGTATGCTGGCCGGTATTATACCAGCTATTGCACTGGCGGTATTAAAATCATCCGGCATTATCACCGGACTTGACTTATATTACTGGCCGTTGATTTTTCTTATTTCGCTTGCCGGATGTTTTATTGGTACCTATACCGCACCCCCAACCGAAACGGCTATCCTGAAATCATTTTATAAGACTGTAAGACCATGGGGCTTCTGGCAACCAGTACAAGACCTGGTGATGGCGGAAGATCCCGCTTTCAAACCCAATAAAGGGTTTAAGCTGGATTTGTTTAACGTGGTGTTGGGTATTATTGCCCAACTATGCCTTACCATATTGCCCATGTATATTGTTTTGTGGATGCAATTGCCATTGCTGATTACCATTGTAATACTTGTATTGATTATACTGGTACTAAAAAAAACCTGGTGGAATAAACTGGAGAATTGAAATATGTCTACGTATAGTGATAAACGGTAGTTACGTTAAAATAATATACCATGAGAACAAATTTTGAAAAAAGACTGGCCCTGTTGCAGGTCGCGCATGAAAGACTGCTAAGTCGTACCAATGAAATGGCAGAACAGGGCAATGGTGTCTACGACCGTTACAGGCATCCCGTTCTGACTGCCAGCCACACGCCGCTCTTCTGGCGTTATGATTTGAATGCGGCCAATAATCCATACCTGATGGAAAGGTTTGGCATCAATGCTGTAATGAATGCCGGCGCCATTAAATGGAACAATAAATACATTGTCATTGCAAGGGTGGAGGGCAATGACCGGAAATCTTTTTTTGCAGCTGCCGAAAGCGACAATGGTATTGATAATTTCCGTTTCTGGGATTACCCCATCGAAATACCGGAAACCGGCAACCCCGATACCAATATTTATGATATGCGCCTGGTGCAACATGAAGATGGATGGGTGTATGGTTTGTTTTGTACCGAACGCCGCGACCCCAACGCAAAACCCGGTGATCAGTCGGCGGCCATTGCCCAATGTGGTATTGCGCGAACCAAAGATTTGAAAACATGGGACCGGTTGGCCGATCTTAAAACACCTTCGCCACAACAACGCAATGTTGTTTTGCACCCGGAGTTTGTAAAGGGTAAATATGCATTCTACACAAGGCCGCAGGATAGTTTTATTGATGCCGGAAAAGGAGGAGGTATAGGATTTGGCCTTTCTGCTTCCATTACACATGCAGTAATTGAGGAAGAAGTAATTATAGACAAAAAAGTTTACCATACGGTGTATGAAGCAAAGAATGGCGCCGGGCCTGCACCGGTAAAAACCGGCATTGGCTGGCTGCACCTTGCACATGGCGTGCGCAATACCGCTGCCGGATTGCGGTATGTGCTGTATGTATTTGTTACCGCTTTGGATGATGTGACCAGGGTGATTTATAAACCAGGCGGTTATTTTTTAGCACCGGAAGGAGAGGAACGCACCGGAGATGTATCGAACGTGGTTTTTTGCAATGGATGGATACCGGACGATGACGGGCACTTGTTTATTTATTATGCATCATCAGATACACGTTTGCATGTGGTCACTACTACCATTAGCCGCTTAATTGACTATGCAATGAATACGCCACCGGATGGATTGAGTTCAGCCCAATCCGTTAACACACTGATGGGAATCATAAAGAAAAATGAAGATTACCTGACTTCAGCAAATAAAAATACTGCCGGCATAACGCAGCTAACCCAAAACAATGATAAAAAATAATTGCGCGCATATGAACTCTTTTAAATTTTATGGATCAATTACCGCTGCCTGTATTACAGCAGCCATCCTTTTGTCGTGCAGTAAAAAAGCGACTAGCACGCCACCGGTTACACCACCGGGCGACACTGCTGTGGTGATAATACCGGCAGTTGATCCGCCCGTTGCCGCTACCATCGGTTTTTTCCTGGACGACTGGCAATCCAAAACTTTTACAGCCCCCGCTTATAATGAAGCACCGCTGGCAGGCGGCATTGTAAATACAGTTACAGTAGACGCCTCTACTGTTATTACAAAAATTCCTTTGTCGGAATTTGGGCACAATGCTGTATGGTGGATGGGGCCGGTAGCAGGCCTGAATGAATTTATTGAACCCGTTACCAACCTGCACCCGCACATCATCCGGTTTCCGGGGGGTAGCTCCAGCGATGCGTATTTCTGGAATGCGCAACAGGGTATAAATCCACCCGATGCTCCCGCAATGTTTACAAAAGACGATGGAACAAAAGAAACGGCAGCATTTACCTATGGCAAAACAAACCTGAACTGGCAATGCAGCCTGGATAACTATTACAGCATGTTGCAGCAAACGCAAAACAAAGGAATTATCACCGTTAACTATGGCTATGCACGTTACGGGACCGGCGGCAATCCGGTGGCCGCAGCGGCGCACCTGGCGGCAGACTGGGTGCGGTACGATAATGGCCGCACACAATACTGGGAAGTAGGTAATGAAAATTATGGCAACTGGGAATGGGGCTACCGGATAGATGTAACCGCAAATAAAGACGGCCAGCCGGAATTCTTAACAGGCGCCCTCTACGGCCAGCATTTTAAAGTTTTTGCCGACTCCATGCAAAAAGCGGCGAACGAATTGGGAAAGAAAATTTATATAGGCGCTGTTACTGCAGAAGCGCCTTCGCCCGAGCCCTGGCAAACCAATACCCGTAAAACCTGGAATACCGGTATGATCCCCGCCGTAAACGGTAAGGCTGATTTTTATGTAGTGCATAATTATTTTACACCCTATAACACCAATGCCAATGCAGCGGTAATAGTACAGTCTGCTCTTACAGAACCCGCTACAATGATGAATTATGTAACGCAGAACCTGCAGTCAAATGGCGCTGCTGTAAAACCCATTGCCATGGATGAATGGAATATTACTTCCAATACATCTAAACAACAGGTGTCTAATGTAAGCGGTGTATTTGCCGCGCTGGTGATGGGCGAAGCCATTAAAAACAAATACGGTATGTCGGCCCGGTGGGATCTGCTGAACGGGTGGAGTAACGGTGATGATCATGGGCTTTTCAGCGCTGGCGATGAACCCGGTGCTGCCAAATGGGCTCCGCGCCCTTCTTTTTACTACCTGTATTTTATGCAAAAAATGCTGGGCGACCGGTTGGTGGCAACAGAAATATCGGGCAATGCCGGTGTAAAAGCATATGGCTCCACTTTTTCTTCCGGTCAGCTGGGGGTAACGCTGTTAAATACCACCGCTGCCGCCCAGGTAACAGAAATAAAAACAAAAAATTTTAACCAGGGCAGCCGCTTTTACTGGTACAGCCTGGAAGGAAGCAACGACAATGGCGAATTTTCGAGAAAAGTATTGGTTAATGGAACCGGGCCCACAGGCGTTGCCGGCGGGCCTGCCGGATACGCTGCGCTAAAAGCCAATGCGGCTCCAACAAATACAGGTGTAAGGGTAAGCATACCAGCCATGGGAGCCGTGTATATGGTAATAGATAAAAAGTAAAGCGGGCATTGCCAATGATTGATTTGGAAGCATACAGCGCTGAGCTGCAACATGAATTTAAAAGCATCCTGCATTACTGGATGCGTTATGCGGCCGATCCTGTTCACGGTGGATTTTATGGAAGCATCGACAACTATAATAATGTAAACACCGAAGCGCCCAAAGGTTTGGTGTTGCATGCACGTATTCTATGGACATTTTCTGCTGCTTATAATTTTACTACGCAACACGAATACCTGGCGGTAGCAGAAAACGCTTTCCACTTCCTGCGCAACTTTTTTTCAGACCCTGCTTATGGAGGTGCTTACTGGACGGTAGAACCCGGCGGCAGGCCATTAAACGATCGTAAACAGGTATATGGGCTGGCATTTTATCTTTATGCCCTTGCGGAGTATCAGCGGGCAACACAACAGCAAGCGGTATTGGCAACGGCCATTGATTTATTCCGTCTGATAGAAGCAAAAAGTTTTGACACCAGACGAAAGGGTTACTTTGAAGCATTTGCGCGCGATTGGCAACCGCTCTCTGACCTGCGCCTCAGTCCAAAGGATGCCAATGAGCAAAAGACCATGAATACGCACCTGCATATCATTGAAGCGTATGCCAATCTCTACAAACAATGGCCCGATGATTTATTAAGGCAAAGGATCGTTCAGTTGCTGGAAGTTTTTGACGAATACATGATCGATAAAGAATCCGGTCATCTTTTACTCTTCTTTGATGAAGACTGGCAGTACCGGCCTGATGTAATTTCTTACGGGCATGATATTGAAGCGGCCTGGTTGCTGCAGCAATGCGCAACCATTACAGGCGATGCATACTGGACGGATAAAATGAAAGAACATGCTTTGCGAATAACCCGTGCAGCGATTGAAGGGTTGGACACTGATGGCGGTTTATGGTACGAATACAATCCTGCTAGCAAAACACTGGTAAAGGAAAAGCATTGGTGGCCACAGGCCGAAGCCATGCTGGGTTTTTTCAACGCATGGGAAATCAGCGGCAATGAATGGTATCTGCAGGCATCACTGAATAGCTGGAATTTTATACAACAATATATACGGGATAATAAACAGGGCGAGTGGTTTTGGGGAGTGCAGGCAGATTATACGGTCATGCAGGGATACGACAAAGCCGGCTTCTGGAAATGCCCTTATCATAACAGCCGTGCCTGTATGGAAATTATACACCGGATACAACATAGCTAATTTAGGCAGGTTGGTGCGTTCGTTTTGCAACGTCAGACCGAATTATTTCTTCTCCAGCCAATAATTTCCCGTATTGCCGGTGGCTTCCAGAACAATTTTATAGAACCCTGCCGGTTTACGCGACAAATCAATTACTGCATGCTGGCGGGAGAGGGGTGTCTTAGCCAATAACTCATACACATCCTGACTACCCGTCTTGAAATTGTTGGTAGCAGCCATCCATATTTTAATATTGCCTGTTTTACTTATCGCTTTCCAGTGAACAGTCAATTGATTGTTGCTGAAACTATAATCAGGTGAAATAAAAGACAGAGCGCCGGTAAACGGTACACCATCTACCTCAAAGGCTTTGTCCATGGCAACGCCTATGTTCATAAACCGGGCAATGGAGGGCATGATATCCGTTGCTGAAGCCTGAGGTGCATGGAATTGCTGGTTCAGGTTTTTAGCATTGGTAAAAATCCAGCTGGCACGTTCACGTTTACTTTGTCCTCCATGACCTTTACCAGTGACGGAATCACGGCCATGGTCGGTTGTAACGATCACCAGCCAATCTTCATTGTTATGCTGCTGGCGGTACTGCACAGCTTCCCAGATATATCCAATTCGTTTGTCCGACAGCGTTATAGCGTTGTAGAATTCGGGGCTGTCGCCATGCATATGCCCCATATCATCAGTATACTCAAGATATACCCAACTCAAATCGGGTGCATTATTCCGGATGGTTTCCGCAGCTTTCTTTGCAACGCTTTCGTCGATATTACTCATGTAATCCTTTTGTTTGTCGTGCGGGTAATGAACAGTGTCATGTTCAAGTCCGTCATAACTGTAATCAACAGGAAGGTTTCCTGTTGCGACAAAATTATCGCCCACCAGTTTGGTGCGATTGTCTTCCCAGCTGGAAAATACACCGGTCTTCCGCGAAGGATATTGCTCTTTAAATAAGCGGAAGATGGTTGGGTAGTTATAGTTGGGAGCGGCAATATCATTGTCCCATACACTGTGTTTATTTACCCATACCCCCGTAAGCACGCTGTTATAACCTACCGCGGAAATGGTGGGTGTCTGGCTGTATGATCCTTTAATGCCTCCCACATATGAACGGGTATAACCACCTTGTTTTGCAATGGACTGTAAATGGGGGAGCGATAATTTTTCAATTACATCTGCGGGTATGCCGTCTGCAATGATAAACACCGTCTTTTTGATTTTCTGCTGCGAAAATAAAGGCGCACTAAACAGCAAAGCTGCCATTATAAAAAACAAACAGCTTTTTCCGGCAAGTGATAAAGGCGGCATCATTTGGTATACATTTAATAAAGCCAAAGTAATAGTATTTTACGCAGACCGGCTGCTGTATAATTTCAATTATTTAATGTAACAATTTATTAACTTCAGTCAATCGCACGCTGATGGGATATTTACATAATTGTTGATTTTAATATCAAGCTATTATTTATGGATTCAAGAAGGGATTTTATAAAGAAGGCGGCATTGCTGGCGGGTGCCGGCGCACTGCCTGCTTCAGTAATAAAGGCGATGTCTATTAATCCTGCACCGGGAACCACATTCCTTGATGCCGAACACATTGTTATATTGATGCAGGAGAACCGTTCATTCGACCATACTTACGGTACGCTACAGGGTGTACGCGGATACAATGACCCGCGCGCGATTGTTACGCCTGGTAAAAACCTGGTATGGTTACAGGAAAATGCCGCCGGAGAAACATATGCGCCATTCAGGCTGAATATAAAAGACACCAATGCTACCTGGCTGGGTTCATTGCCGCATTCCTGGACCAACCAGGCAGATGCACGCAATGGTGGCAGGCACGACAAATGGCTGATTGCAAAACCTTCGGGCCACAAAGGTTTTGCAAGTGTACCGCTGACGATGGGTTATTACAACCGCCAGGATATTCCTTTCTATTATTCTTTGGCCGATGCGTTTACGGTGTGCGATCAAAATTTCTGTTCATCATTAACCGGAACAACACCCAACCGTTTGTATTTGTGGACGGGAACTGTCCGGCCCCAGCCATCACCGGATTCATTTGCGCATGTGCGCAATGAAGATGTTGATTTCTTCCTCCCCGCCAACTGGCCTACATTTCCGGAAAAACTGGAAGCAAATAATATTTCATGGAAGATCTATCAGAATGAAATAAGCCTTCCTTCGGGACTGGACGGTGACCAGGATGCATGGCTCTCCAATTTTACAGATAACCCCATTGAATTTTTTTCGCAATACAATGTTCAGTTTGCCGCTTCCTACCGCAAGTATGCACAAGAACTGGTTGCAACTTTGCCACCGCTTATTGAACAGCTGGCAAAAGATATAAAGTCAGCCACCAGTGGAACAAGTGAGTATAAGAAAATGGAGCAGGAACTCCATGATAAAAAGATCTGGCTGCAAAGGGCAAGGGAAGCAGTTGACAAATATTCTGCAGAAAATTTCGACAAACTTCCGCAACATGAAAAAAACCTGCATGAAAAGGCTTTCTGCATCAATAAAAATGATCCGGATTACCGGCAGTTGCATACACTTCAGTATACGGATGGCAATGAGCAGCGGGAAATGAAAGTACCAAAAGGCGATGTGCTGCATCAGTTCAGACACGATGTTGACAATGGCCAACTGCCCACCGTTTCATGGATTGTAAGCCCCGAAAATTTTTCTGATCATCCCGGCGCACCCTGGTATGGCGCCTGGTATGTGTCTGAAGTGATGGATATTCTCACCAAAAAACCGGAAGTATGGCAGAAAACCATTTTCATTCTTTGCTATGATGAAAACGATGGTTATTTTGACCATACACCACCATTTGTGGCACCCGATCCTTCCAATAAAAACAGTGGCCGGGTTTCTGAGGGCATAGACGCAGGCGTTGAATATGTAACGCTTACCCAGGATATGAAAAAATATGATGAAAAGCATGCACGTGAAAGCCCGATAGGCCTTGGTTACCGTGTACCCCTGGTTATTGCCTCGCCCTGGAGCCGTGGTGGCAATGTATGCTCACAGGTGTTTGATCATACATCCATTATCCAGTTTATTGAAAAGTTTCTCAAAGGAAAATACAATACACCAATAAAAGAAAACAATATCAGTGCGTGGCGGCGTACCGTTTGCGGTGATTTGACATCGGTTTTCAAACCATACAACGGCGAAAAAACGGCACCCCTTCCTTTTCCGGCCATGAATGATTTCCTGGAAGGGATACACAAAGCAAAATTTAAAAAAGATCCTTCGGGTTACCGCTCGTTGCAGGCAAATGAAATAACGGCCATCAATAAGCGAATGCCGGGTAATAGTACAATGCCCGTTCAGGAGAAAGGAATACGGCCGGCTATGCCCCTGCCTTACCAGTTGCTGGCAGAAGCCCGTTTATCGGCCGGTAAAAATGCGGTCGAGCTGCAGTTAACAGCATCCACAGTTGTGTTTGGCAAACAATCTGCCGGTTCGCCGTTTAATGTGTACGCCTACACTGGCAAGGGTGTACAGGTGAGGTCATATGCAGTATCTGCCGGTGATAGTCTTAACGACATTTTTGCCATCGATGATTTTAATAACCGGCAATATCAAATCTGCGTGTACGGTCCAAACGGTTTTTTTCGCGAAGTAAAAGGAAGCGACCATGATCCTGTGCTGGGTATTTCGGTTGACTATGAACGTGATAAAAAAGATGACCAAAAATTAACAGGCAATATTGTAATTACAGTAATTAACGGCGCTTCTGGCCAGGCGCCGGTAGTGGAAATGACAGACAATGCCTATAAAACCGGCAAACACAGCCTTGCATTAGGGGCTATGGCCAGCAGCAGGGAACAGTCGAAACTGGTGCTGGATCTTTCAAAAAGCTTTGGCTGGTACGATTTTACCGTACGAGTAAAAGGCAATGCCGGCTTTGAAAAAAGATATGCAGGACATGTAGAAACGGGTAAAAGCAGTTTTACCGATCCGTTTATGGGCGGAGTAGTTTAAGAAATTGCTGATTTTGGGATGTTGAGATTTTGTGATTGCCTGCCGGCGTCGGCGAGTGCATCTGCTACGGGCGTCAGCTGTACGAAGTCTCCAGACTTCGTACAGTTATGTTCTTCCGGGTTTCCTAACCCGCTATAAAAGCCAACGGTTTTGAAGAAGATTGCTGATTTTGCGATTTTGGTATTTTGTGATTGAAGGCAAAGCCGCACATAAAGCAAGCCGATACTTGTAGGGTTTTTACCCCTGTAATGCCGCAGGCAATCTCAAATTCTCAAAATCCCGAAATCTCAAAATAGCTACGCAGGTTTTTTTCTGAAGTCAAAATTCTGGAAAAAGAATATACGGGCGGCGTTGATATTCTTATACCGGTTGCCTGCAGACAACTGCTGGAATAAATTCATATAACCAAACTGCAGGTTGTTGGTTTTGCTAAACTGGTATTTAAAACCAAGAAAAAAACGGTTCTGATCAAAGTAATTGTTTACGATCTCTTTACCGAAGTTGATGTGTAGTTCGTCATTGGCGATAAATGAAAAACTTGCAGGAGCACTGCCATTGTTTACCAGCGGCACTTCGTACAAGATATTGTACCGGAGGCGCCAGTTAAAATTGTACCCGTCTGCCAGTTCAGCATCGTTGGCAATTTTTCGCCGGAAACGTTCTTCCAGCCTAATCCATTGCATCAGTTTTGTTTTTTTAAAGGCGGTATGCCATTGCAATTGCTGCCAGGGCCTGTGTTCCGGTTGTGTAATGTCTTTATGATTATCGCCCGGAAAAAGAAACACACGTGCATAACCGGCAGTCAGTTTGGTATTGTTGTCTATATAGTACGTTAGGCCGAGCCGGATAATGGCCTGTGAAAAGTTGTTGGTAAAATCTTCTTTGGTGCGAAGGTGCAGATCGGTCCACATGCCCCATTTGTTACTGAACCTTGACTGGTTATAATAGCCAAGCCATACCTGTTCAATATTCTCAGTACTTTTTATAGTTTGAGCATACAGCATCACACAGCTGGTTGCCTGCAGGCAGATAGTAAGAAGGGTTCTTTTCATGCAGCAAAGAAATAAAAAAGATTCCTAACTGCATGATTGTTCTTTTAAATTATATAATGTGCGGGCACAAAAAAACACGCCGGCCGGCGTGTTTTTTTGCTGCATATGAATTTGAAATTATTTGTTAAATAAACCGTCAAAGGTAATGGCCACATAATACAGTGCGCCAATTGTAGGGCCGCCCGCATATTGCAGGTAGCGGTGATTAAAAATATTGGCACCACCAAATTTGAAACTTGCTTTTGCGGTGGGCACGCGGTAAGTAACCTGTGCATCCACTGTGCTGTACGCTGCGATATTACCGGTTACCAGCGGACTTTCCCATAAAAAGCTGTCCTGCCATTTCCATACAACATTGAACCCAACATTTTTTACAATTTCGCGGTTGCCAAATGAGAGGTTGGTATTCCACCGGGGGGTGTTGAAGCCTGTTACAAAAATATCATCGGAGCTGTTTGATTTCATCTGGTTGAAACTTACATTGCCGCCGATGGTGTATTTTTTATAAAAATTATACGTAATGCCCAATGCAGATCCAAAGTTATGATACGTGTTTTTTGCGTTCGTATATACACGGTACCTGTCCTGTCCCTTGCTGGCCGCCGTGGTGCCGGTTGCTGCAGCGGGGTCGCGGTTCCTGTCAAGCATAGCCAGCACAGCAGCATCGGAACCCACTGTCTCGCCGGTTGGCACATACACCTGTACCTGGCCCAGGAATCCGTCGTATGTATTGCTGTATGCGTCTATATCAATCACCAGTTTATTGTTGAGCAATATACTTTTATAACCTACTTCAAATGAAGTAATTTTTTCCGGGCGTGCTTTTGGAAGGTTGGCCACCTGCAACAAATTTTTGTTGGCCAGTGCAGCTGCATCGGTATTGCCCTGCGCGCTTACAGCGGCATTAAAGTTTACAACAGAAGCCTGTGTGTAACTGTTTTCAAGGTAACCAAGGCCTTCATTGATGTACGACAAACTACCCACGCGTTTTACGCGCCCGTTGTTTACATAAGACAATGCCTCAAACAGCGCGGGGAAACGGTAACCTTGCTGGAAAGTAAAACGGAAATTGTGTAATTTATTTACAGTATATACGGCAGCAAGTCGCGGTGTAATTTTGGGATCAAACTCCGGGTTGTAATCGTACCTTAAAGAACCAAATAGTTTTAAGCGATCTTCAAAAAATGTTTTTGTTAGCTGTGCAAAGCCGCCGAATTTTTTATAGTAAATGTTTTTACCAAAGCTGCCATCTTTTAAAGCGGTATTGCGGTCGGCAATAGGGCGGGAGAAATCAACAAAATTATTGCCATCGGGTATTACTTCATAGATACGCGCATCGCCACCCACCAGCAGGTCGAACACTTTTATTTTTTTGGAAAGATCCCATTGTGCTTCTGTATGGTACAGACGGCTTTTTTGAACCAGTGCTGCTCCGCCGGTTACGGGTGCATTGGGAATGGAGCCTGATTTGATATCCCAGTTATTGATTCCGGTGATGGTATTTTTAAGTTGCTCAAATTCGGGTGTGCCGGGTTTCACGCGGCTGGCGTCTGCCTGTTCGCGTGCGTAAGCATTGGCGGCGGCAAGGTTGGCCGATGTGAGCGCTCCACCATTGGAGGTAGCAAAGGCGGTTAATGCATTTTTATATTTTGTTCCCCAGCTGGTAGCGGTTTTGGTATCGGTAGCGCCACCACTGTATAGATCCATATTATCGGCCAGCGGCTTTACGTTGTAAGAATCGCCGGTATTTTCTGTTGATATATAACTGCGCACAACAAAATCATTGCCTTTCAGTTCCAGGTGATGGTTTTGAATCAGTACATTATCCAGGCGGATTTTATTACCGCGCTGAAAAACGCCGTCCATCAAACCCCTGCGGTACGCATACGATAGTTCCAGTTTCTCGGTAATGCGGTAATGCAGCCCAACATCAAATTTAAAATTACTTACTTTAGGACTTACCAGGTCAGTCTCCCAGTAACCAGTACGCGCAACGCGCAAAGTCTGGTTGGCCTTGCCATCGATGGTGAGGCCGCTGAGCGATACGATATTGCTGCCGGCCAAAGCATCGTCTCCATATTTGTTCCAGCCATCAAATGCTGCGTTGTTTTCTCCGTTCAATGCCGGAAAACCCGGGTTGGAGCTTTTGAGGTTGTTGGTATTCTGGTCTAGCCGGGTATTGGAGCGCCAGTCGGTACCCTGCATGTAACCAATATTTATCTTGAATGCGAATTTGTTATTGAAAGCTTTTGCGTAGCGAATAGCCGACTCAGTTAGTAAACTGGGATCGTGGTCAATGCCATCTACATGGTTGATGCCAGTCTTGTGATAAATGCTCAGGCCCTGGTAAGTAAACGGGCTCTTGGTGAGCAGGTTAGCCATACCGTTTATAGCGTTCATACCATATAATGCAGATGCGGCGCCGGGGGTAATTTCTACACTGGCGATATCCAGTTCTGTTGGCCCGATAGCATTGCCCAGGGGAACTCCCAGGGTGGCGGCCTGCATATCTACGCCATCTACCAGTTGCATAAAACGAAAGTTGTTGGGAATATTAAAGCCGCGGGTATTGGGCACTTTGAAAGTAAGGCTCGATGTTGTCATCTGTACACCTTTTACATTTTCCAGTGCATCATAAAAACTGGGTGCGGCTGCTTCGCGGATGGCCCTGATATCGAGTTTCTCGATGGCTACCGGTGATTTTAAAATGCTTTCCGCTACCCGGGAAGCTGTTACTACCACTTCGTTGCCAAGAATGGTTTGCGTGGCCAGTTCTACCTGCAGATTGGAACCCAGGCTTTTCACTTCCAGCTCCTGTTGTTTAAAACCAACAGAAGAAAATACTAATATAAAAGGAAGTTTTGTTCTTGTTCTTAATTTAAAATTACCTTCTTTGTTGGTGATAGTACCGGCTATGGTGCCTTTTACCTGCACGCTTACGTCTGCCAGTGGTTCTTTGCCGTCTGTGCCGGTTACCACGCCTGAAATTTCGATCAGGTTACTGGTTTCCTGGCTGCGGACCAGGCCGGGTACCGCCAGTAAGAGTGCAAACAGGAAAGCTGCGCCCACCCATTTTATGCGTGTTGTAAAAAGAGTAGTAAAATTGCCCGTCTCAGGTTGCAGGGTTGCCGTTCTCATAATCAATGCTGTTTGTTCGTTTTATGTCTACTAATTTAGTAGACTAATGGTATAAAAAAATAGGTAATAAATTGGTAAGGTTACAAATCCAGGGGTGGACAGGAGCAACATCGTTGGGGAAGTTCATGCATAAATACAGGTTGGTGCATACTGTTGATTTTAATAGTCTGCCGCAAATATAGGCTGTTTTTTATAAGTCTACAAAAATAGTAGGGTGTTTTTTTATCTTACAGGTGAAATAATTGCTGTATTTCGGGCAATACTCTTACATAGGCTTTCCAGAGGGTAAAGGAGCTGGTGAGTATCACCAGTATGCCTACGGAGAGAAACATGGTTTTCATGGGCAAAACACCCACCAGCCTGGCGGCAATGGGCGCTGCAATAAGTCCACCCACGATTAGGCCGGCCACATCAATGATAGGTATGTGTTTGAGGAAAATAAAAAAAGTTACAGAGCTGGCAAGTACCACAAAAAATTCTGCCAGGCAAACAGAACCAATGACATAGCGCGGATTTTTTCTTTTAGACAGCAGCGTGCCCGTAACCAGTGCACCCCAGCCACCGCCCGCAAATGCGTCTGTAAAACCGCCTACAGAAGCCAGCCAGCCAGCGCGTTTTACCCTGTTTTCGGGATTTTTCTTTTTAAAGGCTTTTCTAATAATATAATAACCGAGATAAATGGTATAAAAGCTTAGCGGAATACGTACCCATTGCGCATATTCCTGTCCGAAATAAGCGAGCGTTGCGCCTAGTATAGCGCCAATAACGCCCGGAACTACCAGGGCGCGGAATAATTTTTTATTGATATTGCCAAAACGGTGGTGGGTGTAACCGGATGCACCGCTCGAAAAAACGCGGGCCGAATGCACACGGCTGCTTACAATTGCAGGCGGAACGCCAATAGCAAGCAGGAAAACCGTAGAAATAGTGCCATACCCCATGCCCATTGATCCATCCACCATTTGCGCCATGAAGCCGGTGAGCAACATCAGTCCAAATAACTTTACATCGATGTATTGTGGTATATCCTGTACACCGGTGAGTAATTTATTAAAGGGTACAAATGATAAAACAGCGTGGCCTATCAGCATAAATAAAAATGCCAGTAAACACCATTTAACAATGGCCGGCCATTTTTTTGCTTCAGGCTGATTTATTTCTTCCAGCGTTATTTGTTTGGCGGTCAGCACTTTTTTCAAATCGTCCTGCTGTTCCACCTCATCCAGCGTTGCATTACTGGTTGCAAGTACGCGGGTTAAATTATCCAGTTGTTTTATTTTTTCTGAGAAATTGCCTTTCAGATCCTGCCGTATGGTGTGCATATTGTCCAGTACACCTTCAATTTCATCCGGTATAAGTTCATTCAATTGCTCACGCATTCTTTTTGCAATGGTGGGTGATTTTCCATTGGTAGAAATGGCTATTTTCAGATCTCCCTTCTGCACGATGGATCCAAGATAGAAATCGCATTGATCGGGCGTATCTGCCACGTTGACCAATAACTTTTTTTCTTTTGCCAGCACCCGCACATAATTGCTGACCGATTTATCATTTACCGCTACAATAACCACTTCCTTATCATGGAGATCAGATTCCAGGAAAGCCCTTTCTTCCAGTACAACACCTGTATATTGTGTAGCCAGTTTTTTTATTTCGGCCGATATCTCTGTAGCCACCACCCAGATGGAAGCGGCCGGCGCGTTTTGTAATATGGCGTTTAATTTTTCAAGTCCCACTTTACCACCACCTACCAGCAATACATTCAGTTCTTCTATTTTTAAGAATACAGGAAACAGCCGGTTCTTGCCCGCCTGTGCCGTATCTGCGATGGTCAGTGATTCCTGGAATTCGTTTTTGCTCATATAACGCCGGTAAAAATAGTCAATTCCCTACTTATTTGGTAGACTAATTGGACAAATTGTATAAATCATTGAAAATTACCTGAAACATTAACGATTTTTTGTAAAAATGCCGCTGATGTCTTTGAACCTTATACTGCCACCCATTTTTTACGCAGTACAAAATCACCAAAACTTTCTGCATCTGTTTTTTCGCTGGCGAAACTGTTTAACAAATTGTCCAGTTCCGTAAGGATGGCGGCTTCATCCAGGTGTTCTTTATAGACTTTGTTTAAACGCATGCCCACTCTGTCTCCTCCCAGATGCAGATTGTAGTGCCCGGGGGCAGTACCAACAAATGCAATTTCTGCAGCACCGGGCCGGGCGCATCCATTGGGGCAACCGGTCATACGCATAATGATATCCTGTTGCTGCAGGCCATATTTTTCCAGCAGGGGTTCAATCTTTCCAATTAATACGGGCATATACCGTTGTCCCTCTGCAAGTGCCAGCGGACAGGTAGGCAACGCTACGCATGCGATAGAATTTTTGCGGAGCAGCGAGGTTTTTTCTGTATACCCTGTTATATTGTACTTTTCAAGGATAGCATTGATTGTTTCTTTATCGGCATCCGCCACATCGCTGATAATAACATTTTGGTTTGCAGTAAACCTGAATGCACAACTACCGGTTTTAGCTGCTTCCAGCAAAGCGGTTTTTACCTGTTGTTTGTTGTCATCTGTAATACGGCCATTTTCTACAAAAACGGTATAAAACCAAACACCTTTATCATTTTGCTGCCAGCCATAATAGTCTCGCCTTTCACTAAAGACGAAAGGTTTTGCTTCCTGAATGGTAATTCCGGCACGTCTTTCTATTTCTTCCTTATACCAGCCCGCACCTACTTTATCTACGGTATATTTAAGGCGGGCCAGTTTCCGGTCGCTGCGGTTGCCATAATCACGCTGAATGGTTGCAATTTCATAAACGGCTTTCATGGTTTGTTCGCCTTTTTCCACAAATCCAATTACCGTACCCAGCCTCGCGTAGGTGGCGGTATTGCCATGCGTGGTAGACATACCGCCGCCAATGGCAATATTGAAACCTTTCAGTTCATTGTTTTCAACGATGGCTATCAGGCCAACGTCATTTGTAAAAACATCCACATCATTATTGGGTGGTATAACAATGGCTATTTTAAATTTACGGGGCAGGTACCTGTCCTGGTACAAAGGATCTTCTTCTTCTTTTTTGTCTGCAATTTTTTCCTCATCCAGCCATATCTCATAATACGCTTTTGTTTTTGGCATCAGCATCGTACTAATGGCATCCGCATACCCAAACACTTCTTCGTGCAGGGGCGATTGTTTGGGATGTGAGCTGCACAATACATTGCGGTTGATATCACCACAGGTAGCGATAGAATCCAGCATGGCTTCGCTGAATGAAGTGATGGTGGGTTTGATATGAGATTTTACCAGTCCGTGCAACTGTATGGTTTGCCGGGTGGTGATTTTTATAACGCCGGTAGAATTCTTTCCGGCAATTTCATGCATCGCTATCCATTGTTCAGCATTGAGAAAGCCGCCAGGTAGCCTGAGACGTATCATAAAAGTATAGAGACGGTCCAGTTTTTTTTCTGCACGCTCTTCTCTTCTGTCGCGGTCGTCCTGCTGGTACATGCCATGAAATTTTATCACGGCCTGATCGCCTTCACGGATAGCGCCGGTTATTTCATCTTTCAGGCTTTTTGTTATTTCTCCCCGGAGTCCATCGCTGGCCTGCTTTATTTTTTCTATTCCTGAGAGGTTGTGTTGTTGCTCTGCCATGTGTGTTCTTTTTTTTGTTTGAGACCTCACCCCCAGCCCCTCCCCAAAAGAGAGGGGAGTGTCTCCGAAAATAACCCAGATTAAATAGGAGAACTTGTATTCTAACCGATCAACCGATCAACTGATCAACCAATCAACTAATAAACGTCCTCCGAATACCTTCCTTCGTTCTGCATCTGCTGAAAATAATCTTTTGCTTCTTCTTTGGTTTTGTCTCCGTAGCGTTCTATGATTTGTTCAATGGTATGTTCTACATCTACGCTCATCGGATCTTTTTTGCCGCATAAATAAATATGGGCGCCGGCATTTATCCAGTTGTACAGCTCTGCACCGTTTTCCCACATGCGGTGCTGTACATATATTTTTTCGGGTTGATCACGCGAGAATGCCAGGTTTATTTTTGTAAGCACCCCGGTTTCAAACCAATTTTGCAATTCTGTCTGGTAAAGAAAATCGGTTGCAAAATGCTGCTCACCAAAAAACAGCCAGTTTTTACCGGTAGCACCCAGCGCATCCCGTTCTGCTAAAAATGAACGGTAGGGGGCGATGCCTGTGCCCGGTCCAATCATGATGATATCTTTATCGGGCGCGGGTAAACGGAACCGTTTGTTTTTCTGAACGAAAAACTTGATTTCATTATTTACTTTTTGCGTTCCTAAAAACGCCGAGCAAACCCCGTATTTCTTTTCGAGATTTACGGTAAAACTATCTTTGGCAACTATTACATGTACCTCACCGGTATGTGCAGCAGGCGAACTGGCCACTGTATACAGGCGTGGTGCAATGGGATTTAATACAGACAGCACTTCCTCAAACTGTGTGGTATCTTTTACAGGATATGCTTTTAGCAAGTCTGGCAGATCCATTTTTGTCTCTGCAATCTCCGCCCCAACAATAGCACCATATCTTTTTATGACATTGGTTATTAAATGAGAGATATTCAGTTTGTATTTCAGCAGATCAAATATTGTATAGGTCTCTTTTTTGTATTCTATTTTTTTGCCTGCATTGATGCCTTTGGAAAGCGATAGTATTTTCTCTACCATCAAAACCGGGTTTTCCGGAACAATGCCAATAGAATCACCGCACTCATATTCTACATCATCGGCAGCTATTTCTATATGCCAGGTTTGTTTGTTGGAACCACGGTCGTTTAAATCGACGTGCGTAAGAACGGTGCCGGTATAATTTTTTTTGCCGGTTGCTTTCTTTTCACCGGATGCGGCGGGTGCAGCTACAACAGGTGCGGATGCGGCGGTATCTGTTTCGGCCAGTTTTTTCAATACTTTGTCAAACCACTGGTTGGCGTCATCATCGTATTCAACATCGCATTTCTGAATATCTACAATCCGGTCGCCGCCCAGCCGCTGCAATTGCTGGTCTACATCTTCACCAGTTTTACAATAAAGCGGGTAGGAAGTATCGCCCAATGCCAGCACGCTGTATTTTAATTTTTCCAGTTTAAAACCGTTGTTGTGGATATGGTCATAGAATTTTTTGGCAGCCTCCGGTGGTTCGCCTTCTCCCTGTGTACTGATAACAGTGAGAAAGTATTCTTCTTTTGGTAGATCGGTTAAACGGTACTGGTCGAGGCTTACCAGTTTTGCATGCAGGCCGATCTTTTTTGCTTTGGCGGCGAAATCGGTAGCTACTCTTTTTGAATTACCGGTTTCTGTTCCGTAGGCAATGGTAACTTTATTGCCAGCCAGTTTCTGCGCTGCACCCTGCACTGTGGAGGCGGGTGTAAGCTGGTTGCTTAGATAATTTTGTATCCAGGCAATTTCTTCTTTCGAAGAACTGCCGATAAGATCCTGCAATATCTTTAATTTATGCTCTGCTAACATTGGTTTTGGCGTTGTCAGTTTGTTTTGTTTGTAATAAGCTTCCCATCGGTTTAAAATAGTATTCCCGGCTATCGCTGTTGGGCAACCATGCAAATTGCTGGTGCAGGGCAACCACCTTACCAATTATTACTATGGAAGGAGAAATAAAACGCTGTCCCTTCATATTTTTATTATAGTCTGCCAGGCTGCAGATGTGCACATGCTGCAACGGGGTGGTGGCCTGTTCTATTACTGCCAGTAATGTAGAGGCCTCTTTCTGATGGGACACTAAATTACTTACCACCTCATCCAGGGTTTCAGACGACATATAAAATACCAGGGTATCATCTGTGGACGCCAGTTCTTTCCAATAGCTTTCTGCTACCACATCCGATTTATATAAGGTAAGGAATCTTACTGCGGTGGCATGTCCCCTGGCGGTTAGCGGAATACCGGCGTAGGCTGCAGCACCCGTTGCCGCAGTAATACCGGGTATAACTTCATAAGGAATATTATTTTCGGTCAGCACCAGCAGTTCATCCAGTATATTGGAAAACAATGAAACATCGCCGCCTTTCAAACGAACCACCAGTTTACCCTGCAAAGCATATGTTTTTATCATTTCATTGATGTTCTCCTGCGGGGTAGAAAATCCGCGGCGGCATTGTTTGCCCACATAAATAATTTCTGTCCGGGCGCCTGCGTACTGGTCCAGTATTTCCTGGCTCACCAAACGGTCTGTTAACACAATATCTGCCTGTTGCAGGTAGCGGGCAGCCTTCACCGTTATCAGCTCCGGATCACCGCAGCCCGCCCCGGCCAGGATTACCTTACCCATAAGCGGTGCAGATGTTATATTATTTTGAGCTGTCATAGACTTTATACGCTAAAGGTTTTTGTGCTGGGTATTTTGTGTTGTGTGTTATGTGTTGTGTTTTATGTGTAGAGTGCTATTACCGGCACTACCAATCAACTGATCAACCAATCAACTGATCAACCGATCAACCTTCAATCATGCACGCGCCAACGGTTACGCAACTGGTTTCATCTATTAATATGGCTCCTCCATTCTGTCTTAATTTTTTATAGGAATCAAATGATACTGGCGATGCTGTTCGGATGGTTGCTTTTATGACATCATTCAGATTGGCTTTTTCCGGAGCCGGCTCATGCTGCAATGTGTTTACATTTAATTTGTAGGCAATCTCTTTTATACTGCTTCTTACCACGCGCCCATTGATCTGCAACAGGTATTTATTACCAGGTGCCAGGGGTTTATTATCCATCCAGCAGAGCAATACTTCCAGTTCATTGGATGTTTGCGGCAGGTTACCGGAATGTACAATGGTATCTCCGCGGCTTACATCAATATTGTCTGCCAGGTGCAATACCGCGCTTTGTGGTGCAAATGCTTCTTCCACTTCCTGTCCGCCCACTTCAATTGCTTTAATGGTACTTTCTGTGCCGGACGGCTGCACGGTTATTTTATCGCCTTTTTTATAAATACCACTGATGATCTTGCCTGCATAACCACGGTAATCATGTAAGCCTTCTGTTTGAGGTCGGATTACATATTGTACAGGGAAACGCGCATCGGTTAAATTGATATCCCGCTGTACCTCGGTGGTCTCCAGGATGTGCAGCAATGAATCGCCTTCATACCATGGAAATTTGTCAGATTTCTCCACAATATTATCTCCGTTGAGAGCGCTGATGGGTATATAACGGATATCTTTTAACCCCAGTGATTTGGCCACTTCTGCATAGTCAATGACAATATTGTTATACACGTCCTGCGAATATTCTACCAGGTCCATTTTGTTAATGGCCACCACTACATGCGGAATATTGAGCAATGATGCAATGATGGAATGACGGCGGGTTTGTTCTGCCACGCCGTTGCGTGCATCTACCAGTATGATAGCAAGATCTGCATTGGAAGCGCCCGTAACCATGTTGCGGGTATATTGTATATGCCCGGGGGCATCGGCAATAATAAATTTGCGTTTGGGGGTAGAGAAATATTTATACGCAACGTCAATGGTGATGCCCTGTTCGCGTTCTGCACGCAGCCCGTCTGTTAACAGTGCCAGGTCTATTTCACCGTCTTCCCTGTTTTTGGTTTGCTTTTCAATGGCTTCCAGCTGGTCTATCATAATTGATTTGCTGTCGTACAGCAAACGTCCTATCAATGTGCTTTTGCCATCGTCTACACTGCCTGCGGTTATAAAACGTAGTAAATCCATGTTAAGTTTTAAGTTCTAAGTTCTAAGTTTTAAGTTCTTTTGCCCGTGATAAGTTCTAAGTGATAAGTTTTAAGTTCGTTTACCAGTTACAGTTCAACTTTTAAGTTTTTACGATAAAGCTTCACGTGGGCCTCTTGCCGCGTAGTTGGACATATTATTTACAACTTAAAACTAAAAATAGCCGTTTTTCTTACGGTCTTCCATAGCTGCTTCGCTTACCCTGTCGTCTATTCTTGTTTCGCCGCGCTCACTTGTTTTTGTGGCGGTGATTTCAGTAATTATATCATCGATGGTGGATGCATTCGATTCTACGGCCGCGGTACAGGTCATATCGCCCACGGTTCTGTACCGGACTTTCTTTACAGATACTTTATCGGTTGGGTCGAGCTGAATAAATTCTGAAGTGGCCACCAGCTGACCTTCATATTCCAGCACTTCGCGGTTGTGTGCATAATATATAGAAGGAAGGTCAATTTTGTAACGGCGTATATAATTCCAAACATCCAGTTCTGTCCAGTTGCTGATGGGGAATACGCGTACGTTTTCTCCTTTGTGTATTTTACCGTTGTAGGTATTCCACAATTCGGGCCTTTGCAGTTTAGGGTTCCACTGGCCAAACTCATCACGCACAGAAAAGATTCTTTCTTTGGCCCTGGCTTTTTCTTCGTCGCGGCGGGCGCCTCCAATGCACGCATCAAACTTGAATTCTTCAATGGTATCCAGCAGGGTAAATGTTTGCAATGCATTTCTACTGGCAAATTTTCCCTTCTGTTCGGTAAGGTTTTTTTGTTTGATGGTATCTGCAACCTGGCGTACAATTAATTTTTCGCCAATTTGATCTGCGAGTGCATCCCTGAAATCGAGTGCTTCCTGGAAATTATGGCCGGTATCTATATGTACCAGCGGAAAAGGAAATTTACCCGGTCGGAACGCTTTCAGCGCCAGGTGCACCATGGTAATAGAGTCTTTTCCTCCCGAAAATAACAATGCGGGCCTTTCAAACTGGCCCGCTACTTCCCTTAGAATATGGATGGATTCTGATTCTAACTGGTCTAAATAATCTAAATGATAGTCGCTCATTTCAAATTTTTATTTATTCATGCTCACTGATGACCGGCTCATGCACATGCAGGCCGCATTCTTTTTTATCCGCATCTTCCCACCACCACCTGCCGGCACGAAAGTCTTCACCCGGTTTTATGGCCCTTGTACAAGGCGCACAACCAATACTGACAAAACCTTTATCGTGCAGGGGGTTGTAGGGGATATTGTTTTCTTTGATGTATTGTTTTACTTCTTCGGTTGTCCAGTGCAGAATGGGGTGGTATTTTATTACCTGGTTGGCCTCATCCCATTCTACCATGGGCAGGTTGTGGCGGTCTGCAGAATGTTCGGCGCGTAAACCAGTTATCCATACGGCATTGCCTGCCAGCGCCCTTTTCAATGGCTCCACCTTCCTGATAAAACAACAACCTTTGCGGTTCTCCACCGATTCGTAAAACGAATTGGGCCCTTTTGCCGCAATAAAATCGCCCAGCGCATCCTGGTTGGGGTAATAAGCTTTGATATGTGTATTGTAACGTTCATTTGTACTGCTCCATACAGAATAGGTTTCAGGGAACATGCGACCGGTATCCAGCGTAAAAATGCTGATGGGTAATTTATTGCTCAGAATTACATGCGCTATTACCTGGTCTTCATAACTGAAACTGGAAGAGAAAGTTACTTTACCGGGATATTCGGCTGCCAGTACGCTTAAGGGTGTGAGTATGTTTAGTCTATCTTTTTGATAGGTTATTTCGGTTAAGTTATTTTTCAGCTTGTCAATCATGTTTATACAGGTTTGTTCTTGAGAAAAAATAGATGTGCAGGAATGCTTTCTGCCGGGCTAATGGCTCAACAACGGCAATGCCAGTTGATGTATTCTGGAGAAAGATGCCCTGCGCAGATTAAAGTTGTCATGATTGAAGGTATAAGTCTACAAACTTGGTAGGCAAAGGTAATGATTGACAGGCAGCGGCAAAAATTTTTCTGATGTAATTTATCATTTATACAACACTATAAACGTTTGTTAGTGTTTTGCTGTATTTATTTGACAATCAAGCCGATCGGTTGATTGGTTCATTGGTTGACCGGTTGATTGGCAAGTGGGTAACCGATGCAGCGGGATATCATCATGAACCTATTTGGAAGCGTATGGAGACTTTAGTAATGAGTATAGAAACCTGGCGATTGGCTATGGAGATCTGACAAAAAAATAAGTCCGGTTCCGTTATCCGCAGTGTCCTCCATGAGCAGGTTGATTGGGCTAGTCGCGATGAGAGAGACGACAGTCTGGTGGAGGGAATCTTTGGAAGTCACTTAGTTGATTGGTTGACCGGTTGATTGGTAAGTGGGTAACCGATGCAGCGGGATATCATCATGAACCTATTTGGAAGCGTATGGAGACTTTAGTAATGAGTATAGAAATCTGGCGGCTGGCTATGGAGACCCGACCAAAGAAATAAGTCCGATTCCGTTATCCGCAGTGTCCTCCATGAGCAGGTTGCCTGGGCTAGTCGCGATGGGAGAGACACTGCGTCGATAATATCGGTTGATTAGTTGATTAGTTGACCGGTTGATCAGTTGAGTGGTTGGTTGAAGATTGGTTGATGCCTGCATCTATATTCAAAAAGCCACAACACGTAAGGTGATTCCGTATTAAAGAAATCAGACATCTTCACATCAGAAATCAGACATCCTATATCAGGCTTCTTCCCTGAACAGCAGCTTTGCGCCGCCGCCCAGTTCAATCTGGTCGCCGTTTTTTAATTCATGACCTATCTCCGCAATATCAACCCTTTCCACTTTATTATTGGCTTTAAAAATTTTAGTCTTGTTGCCGCTCTCCGGCAACCCACCTTTATCGGCATACAGCATAAAGCGGTTGAATGACGGATTAAAGGCAATGATGGCATGGTCGCGGCTTACATAAACATTAGGCTGCCCTTTTAATTCATCAAAATCAGGGTCTTCGCGGTTTAGGAACACAATATCATTTGTATGCAGTTTGCCGGAAGCCAATTGCGGCTGGTATCCGCGTCCAATACAGTACTCTTTGTTTTCAGATGAGTCGAGCACATATTCAGCCGAAGCTGTTTGCCCGGTAAGCACCTGCAAAGTTGCCTTCACCTTATGATGGCCGGTATGCTGGTTTATAAAAACATCCAGGCCCAGGTCTTCTTTTGCAAAAATGCACTCCGGCATTTTACCAGTAACCAGTTCATAGCTGAAAATCCAGTTGTCGGCCAGTTGTATAAAATGATTTTGCAGTTTTCTTTCCAGCTTTTCGGCGCGGAAGTAACCGGGCTTGTCAGCATGAAGTGCAATCCGGGCGGTTTCTTCCGCGGCGTTGTCGGTACAATGTATATACAACCGCATGGCGCTGATGGTTAAACCGCTTTCATCTACATATGGCTTTAATGAATTAACGATAAAGCTGATGATGACTTCGCGTTTTTCGGCACTTTCCGGAAAGAAGGTTTTTTTAGGGGACGGCTTTATACTAACAGGTATGTTTGGCAATTCTTTCTCCGGTTTTTCCGGCGATGGCTTCACGCTGACAGGTATTTCAGGCGCCACTTTCTCCTGTTTTTCCTGCGGAAGGTATTTTGAATGATCCGTTGAAACCGTTTCCACGGGCGAATCGTTGGAATGATCTGCAGGGGGTGCAATGTTTTCTTCTTCAGTCAATCCAAATTTGTTTTTCAGTTTATCAAAAAAATTTTTCATAACCTTTAATTTAAAATGAACCGATGTATCGTTTTTTTAATACAGGAATAATTTCATTGGCTACTTCTACCGCATTCGCGGAAGAACCGCTTTGTTCTACGCGGATACAAACAACGGTATGCGATGTCTTGTCGGGTGTAGGCGCAAAAAATATATACCATCCATCATAATAATCTTTTCCATTGATTATCCTGGCAGGCGTGCCCGTTTTACCGGCCACCTTAATGGTATGATCTTTTATTTTTTCCTTACCGGGAACATTTGATTGTGCAATCATGAAATCTTTTATTTTTTCGGCGTAAGATGCTTCCCGCGCCAATTGTACAGGCGCTTCCGGCGATTGTGACTTTCCTGCAACATCCAGGGTATACCGCGATGGCTGCATCATACCGCCATTTGCAATGGCTCCCGCCATGCGCGCCAATGCCACCGGGGTCGACGAAAGCTGCCCCTGGCCCCACGCGAGAAAGGAGAATTCACTTTTGTAGCGTGTTTCTTTTCCATACAGGTCGGGGTTGCTGTACAATGCACGGCGAACCGGAAATACAAACTGTTCCCAGTTGGTGATAATTTTCGATTTTCTTTCTTCATCAAGGTAAGGGTCATAGTTTTTTCCGCCCCTGTAATTGACGCGCATGCCTGTTGCCAGGTACAAATCGGCCATTTGTTTATCAAGTGTATAATCATTGGCTATCCTGATAAAATAGATATTGCTCGATCGGATAATAGCCGTCTTCATATCTACAAACGGCTCTCTGGCGGTGGTAAATGGTTCTTCTTCGCGGCCATTTTTGCGGATGATCTCATCGTGCGTGATATCATGATAGCTCACGGTATCTGCATTGTTGCCAATTTTATTAAAGGCAGCCATTGCCGTTAGTATTTTTATGGTAGAACCGGGTTGCGTGGGAAAGGTCATGCCCGGATCGCGCTCTGTAACGGGAGTGGATAAACGCTGTATTTCCCTTTCCGGAAGCAGCATCAGCTCGGGTGACTTTGTATGGGGCAGCGGGTTCATGGCCGATGCAAGTACATCCCCGCTGCCAGCATCCAGCACAACAACGGATATTCGCCTTTCTTTGAATTTTGAGATGGCCAGGTTTTGCTGGATGGCTGTTTGTAATTCCGCATCTACAGTCAGGCGCACATCCCTGTTTTTATTTCTTATTTTCAGCACCTCGCTATTGCCACTGTCTACGCCCTGCCGCAAACCTGCCGCCAGTTCGGTATAATCATAATAAGGCAGTTCAACATCTTTTTCAACCGGTTTGGAAAAACGGTCAGCTTTAAAGGCTGCTGTATGATAGGCTTTGCCCTGCGGATGATTTTCGAAACCGCGGAGTTCGGCCAGCCAGGCAGATTCGGCAAAGTAACCATTGCTTTGTCCCCAGAATAAACGGCTGTTGTAATCGCCCGTCCAGAAAAACATATTGTTGTCGAATGGATAATAACGCAGGGTGCGTTTTCCCATCATGGAAGATAACTGACCGGCATTAAGGCCGGCATTGACCAGCGTATCCATGTGTTGCCTGATGGATGCCACATCGCTGGTGGCCAGCAACAGGTGATTGCGGTCATAGATATTTCCGGCGCCCAGCAATCGTGTAAATTTTTCTATTCTCGGATTGTAACTATAAATAGGCAACCCGTTATTGTTTACCACCCTTGCCTCTTTTACAATATAAGTTTTGCCATCCACTACCTGTATAAAAAATAATTTAACCGTTAACATAGCTATGCCGGTGAGAAACCCTGCGATGCCTGTCACCAGTACCGGGTCGTAATGTTTCCGGATGTATTCTTTTTGGGTTTCCACACCGGGTCTTGCAGACACTGCGGCTACAATGCCCATTGCAGCAATATTAAATATCATTGATACTTTTCCATAGCTGAGAAAGGGCACCGCCACACCCGTAAGTGGTAACAGACCGGTGGAACCGCAGGCAATTAACAGAAACTGGATTCCGGTAGCAATGGCAATACCCGCGCATAGATAAAAAGTAAACGGTTGCCCTGACCGTCTTGCATGCAGGAAACTGCGGTGAATTAAAATGAAGAATAAAATAAAGATTGCGGTAAGTCCCAGCCATCCTGCTTCTTCACCGGTGCTGGCCAGCACCATGTCTGTGTGTGCTGCCGGCATGGTACCCGGAAATCCTTTGCCAAAGCCCTGCCCGGAAAGGCCACCCGAAGAGAGTGTCCAGTAGCCATGCGCCAGCTGATCACCGCCATATACATCATTGTTCCATTGATGCTGCCAGATACTTTTCCGATCGGCCAGCCTTTCGCCCACACCCGGCAACTTATCGCCAAAAGTAAATGCGGCTACAATGACAATGATTAATACAGGCGCTTCCGCCAGCGCAGCAAGCCATCCGTACCATTTGGCGGAGCGTACATTACCCTGCCATACCATCACTACCACTGCAAACAGAAATACCGTGAAGGTGGCAATCCAGTCTGGAATAAGCCATAACAACAGGCCATACAAAAAACCAGTGAACAGTGTAAGCAACAAGTTGCCGCGTGCAATGCTATAGAAAATTAAAAAGGTAAAACAAACAATCAGGGCCGGACCCATATCGCCCATCAGCAGGTATAATATTAATATGGTGCCGGCAGCTATCATAACGGTGATGCTGGATAGAAAACGCCACCTGATATCCGACAGGTTCCGGATCTTTTCTTCATTGGCTGCAAAAAAGCCTGCAAAAAATATCAGTAGCAGGTATTTGGTGATCTCGCTTGGCTGAAATGAAATACCCGCCAGCCGTAAATTCACTTTAACGCCACTGCCTTCCGGGCCGGTTCCCGCAACCAGGGTAATCAATGCCAGTAACAGTGCCAGTGTAAACCACGTCCATCCCTGTAACTGGTAATGTTTCCTGTTTTTAAAATTGTACAGCCAGTCGAACCACCATTTTGCATACAGTTTACCAATATTCAATTGAGACAGCAGCAGGAAACAGGCAAGCCCCGCAAGCACGCCCTGGAAAGTCTGAACTGCATAAAACGTATCCTGCAGCGGGTGTTGTATACTCAGCAAAACCAGCATTGATATTCCCGACAGGAGCATGATTACCGGCAGTAACCAGGGATCCGGGTAAAATTTTCTTATTACCCACACCAGCTGCACTATCCAGCATGCCGATACAAAACCGATGGCTATCAGCCAGAAATTAAAAATAAACTGGGCAGGTGTTCTTACTGTAAATACATTATCAGATTTCAATTGGCTATAGGCAATAGTGCCCACCAGTCTTAGCTGGTGCGGGCGGGCAGTAAAAACATAATCTGCAGTACGCGTCAGCTGTGCGGTACCCTGTCTCACACCAAATTCATATCCGGGTTTCAGCGGCAATACACTGTAACCTGAATCTCTGTACAGATTTTTAAAACTGAATTTTCCCTGTGCATCGGTTCTTGCATAATAGTCTGCAACATGTACCGTATCTTCTTCCTGCGGTGTGGCATGCATACGAAGTTGTACCAGTACACCCGGCATGGGTTTGCCGGTAAAATTTACTTCGCCAGAGATGGACAAATTGCCATGGCCTGCGCTCACCACTGGCGGGTAAACAACCGGCGCATGCAACTCTGCAGCATATAACAGGGAATCAAAACCCAGTCTTTCCCTCGATGCGGTTAAACGGTTTTGAAAATCACTGCCGCCAATCCTGCTAATCCAGGGCAATGGCGCAGTAACCGAAAAATTCCGTTTATTAATAGTGCCCAGGTTTTCCAGTTGTCCCGCAGCATCAACTTTACCCGGCAATGAATCTGTAATGAGTTTAATGTCTGCATCGTCGTTATAGTAATTGCCGTTCTCTACAATTTTGCGGAGTGCATTTTTATTAAAGCCCGGCATTAGCTGCAGGGCATCGCCCGTGGCATAATGCAGTGTGGCTTGCTGCAGTTGCGGACGCAGGTTCATATACAAACCGGTAAACAGCAGCAGCAGTACGCTGCTGCTGAGAAAAAGAAAGAAAATGCTTTCCTTGTGTGATCCCTGTTGTATTTTCATTTAAGTATAAAAAATAATCCTGTTTGATATTTCATGTGCTTACCTGTTGTTGCCTGCATTAAAATTGGTTGCCGGCAGCGGTTCACCCCTCATAGTAAAATCGTCAAAAGCAACGGTTTGTTTGCCGCTTACATAAAGCCCGTAATATTTTCCAATCTCGGGCTCCGACTCAAAATAATCCACCTCATTGGAATTGATAAAGAAGTGAAGCTGGCTGTTGTTCTTTACAATGCTTAAATTATTGGCCGTATCATTCTGGTTGATGACGGATGATGTCTTCCAGTCGGTGAGTTTATGAAATTCATTGTTGTTGTAATAGCCGATAAGATAATTTCCGTTGGCGGAGATATAAAACCGGTAATTGCCGCAAACCATGCCGAATGCATTGTTGGTAACCCCGTTTACCCAGCTGGCGGCTACGGAAACAAAGAAATCGAGTGTATCATTCAGGTTGAATGCCTGCACAGACACACAGGCTTCATCATTGTTTAAGCCCTCCACTACAAACCTGCCATCCAGTGTACTCATTTTTGCGTTGGCATAATCGCTCAACGGCCAGTTATTGGCGTTGTCGTTAAAAGGATCCGTAAAATAGCCTTCGGCCAGGCTGGTAGCGGGTTCTTTAAATACGGGCAGGTGAGCGGTATGCATCCGGTTGCCCGTAGGTTTTTTTGCAGCGCCGCTTGTGTACAGAATGGTTGAATCGTGCAGCGACATGGCCGTTGTATCGGCGGATTTGCTGAGTGCACCGGTTGCGGCAGCGCCGGTATTCCGGTCGCTGTTATAGCCTTTCTGTATACCTGTATAAAACAATAGTCCGGCAAAAAACAGGATGACAGTTACGGGAACCAAAAAAGAATTGCCCGCAGATGCTTTTCTACCGGTAACGGGTGGTTGTTTTACTGGTTTGCCGGGCATGGGCAGCGTACTATTTATCCGTGATAGCATGCCCGGTGCTGCTTTTGCATGTATTGGTTGAAAAACGCCTCCCGGTTCTTCCAGGTCGGCGGTTTTCAGCAGTCGTTTTAATAACAGGGGGTCTTTTATCCGGGTGCTTGTTTTTTTTGAAAGCAAACCGTTTACCAGTGCATCCAGGCTTTGTGGCAACCACCGGTTTCCGGGCAGTTGCATAACCGGCGGATGATCGTTCATTACCTGGGTCATCAGTGTGTGCATACGCCCTTCCACCAGTTGAAAAGGCGGGGTGCCGGTAAGGCATTCATAGAGCACAACACCCAGCGAGTAGTAATCTGTTGCTGCGCTTACATTTTTTGGGTCATCAAACTGTTCGGGGGAGGCGTACTCATACGTCATCATTACATGGCCCGTTAGGGTGGCTTGTTGTTCGCGCACTTTTGCAACCCCAAAATCGGTCAGTAAAAAATGCAGTTCACCGTTTTGCAGGGTGCGGTACATGATGTTTTCCGGCTTGATATCGCGGTGTATTACACCTTTTTCGTGTATTGCGGTAAATGCTTCGGCCATTTGCAGGCCAAGGCGGATTACGGTGGCTGCATCGGCGGCTCCCTGTGTTTTTAAAAGACTGCGCAAATCGCCGCCTTCTACGTATTCCATTACCAGGTAGGGTAGCGCCGCATCCAGTTGTACATCTATTATTTTTACAACGTAAGGATTTTTAATGGATGTCATTATTTCTGACTCCCGTTGAAAACGCCGCAGCGTTTCTGCATCTGTATTGAGGTGAAAATGTTTGATGGCCACTATTTCCCCGGTGATATGGTTACGGGCTTTCAGCACACGGGCGTTGCTGACGGCCAGTTCTCCCAATATTTCATAGCCAGGAAAATGATGATTAAAATTTGCGGTGGCCATTGTGGAAACGTGCTTTATAATTTTAGTATTGATTTATGGGTACTGTCTTTTTTAAGGTCATAGAACAAAGGGTATTTTACATTTTCAAAAACCACATTCTCCAGCTTCAGGAATACCGGTGTTTTCAGCTTTATGCCAAACTTAAAATCTTTGAATACTTTATTTTTTATCGTGAGTGTATCATTTGTAAACCAGGCGCTGTCGGTTTTTGAAATTTCAAGCGCGGTTGAATCACTGTGGCGGGGAGGTTTAAATAATTCAAATAGGATTTGCGCAGTGTCGGGGTGGTTATTCATCATGTAAGCGAGACTCATGGCACTTTTTATGCGTACCGGAACAATGGCGGGTTCTGGTTTTGCACCGCCCGGCAATACAGGCGCCGGTTCAATATGCAGGCTGTCTGCCGGTTGCAGCTTCAGTGTGTCTGCGGATATTGTTGCCGTATTGGTAACGGCGGTATTGGCCGTACCGGTGGTAACCCTGTCTTTTGTAAACCATATTACGGCGGCGGTAGACATGAAAAGTAACACCAACAAGAATGACATACTGTTTTTTTGTGTGCCCGCTGTTTTTATGGGTTTAGCCATGTCTGTTACAGGTGTGGCAACAGCGATGTGTACAGCGGCCGGTGATTTTTTGAGTACTGGGGTAGGTGCAGTAATTGCATTGTTTTTGGCCAGCACCACCGTGATATTGTCTTTTCCACCCATTTCATTGGCCCTGGATATCAGTTTTCGGATCCTTTTATCCAGTGCTTCGCCCGGCTGGATGGCTTCGGTAATCTGGCTGGCAGATATCATGTCGGACAGGCCGTCGCTGCAGAGCAGCAGCAGGTCTCCGGGTAAAAAATCGTTTTCGCCATAATCAAGAAAATCTTCATCGTCAATACGGTGATGTGCGGAGCCCAGTTCGCGTAAAATGATATTGCGTTGCGGGTGGTTCATCGCTTCTGTTTCGGAGAGTTCGCCCGCATCTTCGCGAACGCCCACCAGCGAATGATCCCTGGTAATCTTTGTTAAACCGTCATTATTATACCGGTAAAGCCGTGTATCGCCCACATGCACATAACAATATTTTCCTTTTTTGGCATCGGTTACCACAACGGTGATAACGCAGCACATTTCTGCAAACCCGTTTCCTTTTTTTCTTTCTTCTTCTATCTGGTTGTTGGCAAATACTACCGCTTCGCGCAACATGGTAAGCGTATCGCCCTTGGGCGTTTTCATATAATTGCGGATACTCGTCCGCGCAATAGCAGCAGCCTTGTCGCCTCCTGCGTATCCACCTACACCATCTATCACTCCCAACAGGGCCAATTCATTACCCCATAAAGGTTCACAGATAAAAGCGTCCTGGTTATCGGTGCGCTGTCTCCCTGTATCAGTATGTGCGGCTATTTCAATAATTTTCATTTATCGGGGAAGTTTTCTAAAATGGCGGAATAGAAGAAAAACAACCAGTACAAAAAGTAAAACCGGTCCTGCTGCATGTATCATATGGTCTGTGTGTTTTTAAATTTCAGGGTTACCATACTGCTCAGCAATACCTGTGAAGCATCGTGTAAATCTGACCATTCGGGGCTGGTGGGTTCACTGCGTGGTATGATTTTTTCATTTACCCTGGTTTCATTACCGCTGAAAGAAGCAATCTGAAATTTTTGTGAAGAGTCGTTAAACCGTATTCTTGCATGCGGGTTGGAAACATAGCTGGAATCGATCAGTAAATAATTACTGTATCCCTGGTTGCCCGGCTCTTTTCTTGCTATCACTATTTCCTTGTCCTTCATGGTATAAGTTTCCTGCAGGTTCTTATCGGCCATATAGAATTCGATGGTGGCGATGCCGCTGTTGCTACCGGCTGTTTGCAACGGAGTGCTTCCGGCCTGCAGATCACTGTTGAATTTTACCGAGAATGTGCCGTTCTGTAAAAAGTTGATATGGCGCAGCGATTGAAGATTAATGTCCATTTTATCATACACATTTGTCTTCTTCGATTTCATGGTAACCTTGGTGGTAGCACTTCCCGGCTGTTCTTCATTGCCGCTGGTTTCTTTTAACCCGGTGAGCATGCCGATTACTTTTATATCATGCAGGCCAAGATTTTCGTGGTTGAATTCCGTGCCCGGGCCAAACCGGAAATGCCAGGCAGATGACACGGGAGTAACATCTTCATAATTTTTTTTTAGGACGGAAAGGCGGCGGTAAAATATTTTCACGGCTTCTTTTACGATAACCGGCAGGGAGGCCACTCGTGATTCGTACACATCGGGGTGCAGTACAATAATAAAATGAGTGTTAAAAAGCAGACTGCTTCCCACAGACTCATGGTGGCATGAATTATCGAAACATAAAAGCAATTCCTGCAGGATGGAATTATTGGTAACATGCACTGGCTTGCCGGGAAGGGGAACAAAAAAGTTTTTAAACTGGCTTAAAAAACTTTGATCTTTATTTTTCATGTTAAAGGCTGTTACAGTTTGAGTTGTAAAACGATGATTCGTCTCTCAGCAATGCAATAGTCTCACAGAAAGTATTGTTAAAACTTTCATTTTTTAATCAACAGCAGCCTTGTTTTGGGTAAGAAGTATGACTGATTAAATGTAGATCAAAATATGAATCACGGGTTATAGAGGAAAGTTAATGTTCTTGTAATAAAAAGCAAATTCAAATCCTTATGTAATGAAATAAATCAAGCTGATGCAACAGGGGGAGGCACCGAACCGGTTGCTAATCGTCCGCAGCTCCTTACCCGGACTTCCTATATTTGTGACATGTTTGAACGCATTAATAGTTACATCACAAAATGCACCCCGGTAAATACACGTGACCTGGATTATTTCGATAGTTTGCTGGAACACAAAATGGTTCCCAAAAAAACCATGCTGCTGCATGAAGGGGAGGTTTGCAACTTTGAAGCTTTTGTGCTGAAGGGATGTATCCGCACGTATTTTTTAGACGAAAAGGGTTTTGAAGTAATCCTGCAATTTGCCATCGAAGACTGGTGGGTAAGTGATATTGCCAGTTTTCACGATCGCAAACCAAGCAATATGTTTATAGAAACGCTGGAAGATTGTGAGCTGCTGTTGCTAAATCCGGAAACAAAAGATCTGCTGCTGACCAAATTACCCCACCTGGAAAAAGCTTTCCGGCTGATGGTGCAACGCAATCTGTCTGTATTGCAAAACAGGTTTTTTAAAACCATTTCTGCCACCGCTACTGAAAAATACCTGGATTTTATTGAACGGTATCCAACCATCCCGCAGCGGGTGGCCCAGCATTATATTGCTTCCTACCTGGGCATATCGCCCGAATTTTTAAGTAAGATTCGTACCCGGCTGGCCAAAAAATAAGCGTCACAATGCCGCTGCTACGATACAATTAGCCGCAGATCCGCAGATTGGTACGGCGAGCGTCCAACGCTATTGCTACGTTAAAATTAGCCGCAGATTCGCAGATTATTTAACACACAGCATACAACACCCAACACAATTTCCCGCAGATCCGCAGATTGGTGCAGTGAGCGTCCAACGCTATTGCTACGTTAAAATTAGCCGCAGATTCGCAGATTACACGACACACAACATACAACACCCAACACAATTTCCTCCGCCGGCAGATTCGCGGATTGGTGCAGCGTGCGTCCAACCTTATTTCTACGTTAAAATTAGCCGCAGATTCGCAGATTACACAAAACACAACACATAACACCCAACACAATTCCTCCCGCCGCAGATGACGGAAACATTTTCTTGTCCTGGTTCAATGTTCTTTATGGAAATACTACCCAATTTTGCTGTATAAAATAAATAGTATGAGTAACCAGATACAAGGACTTCACCATATAACGGCAATAGCAAACAATGCAAAGATCAATCATCATTTTTATACCAGTGTACTCGGTTTGAGGCTGGTAAAAAAAACCGTCAATTTTGATGATCCCGGCACCTACCATTTCTATTTTGGTAACGAAACCGGCGACCCCGGCACTATCTTAACATTTTTTCCATGGGAAGGTGTCGGTGCCGGTAGCACAGGCACCGGCATGGCTACTGATATTGGGTATGCCGTTCCAGAAGACAGTCTTAATTTCTGGACAGATCGCTTTACCCAATTCAATATTCAGCATGGCGGCATCAGTGAAAGCTTTGGAGAACAGTACCTGCCGTTCCGTGATCCGGACGGACTGAACCTCAAATTAATTGTGCCTTCAAAACCAGACGAACGAAAAGGCTGGGAAACGGACGAAATAAAACGGGATACTGCAACCAAAGGATTCCACAGCGTGGTTCTTACATTAAAGAGTATAAATGCAACCGCGGCTATTCTGACGGATATTTTTGGTTACCGCCTTTTGCAACAGGAAGGCGACCTGTACCGGTTTGTAACCGATTCGGTTGATACTGCCGCTATTGTAGACCTTTTGGAAATGCCGGACGGCGCACCCGGTCTGTCGGCCGCAGGAACCAATCACCATATTGCATTCCGCGTAAAAGATGAGGCGACACAGATGGCGTTTCGTGAAAAAATTAAAAGCAAAGGTCTGAATATAACGCCAAAGATTAACCGGGATTATTTTTATTCACTGTATTTTCGGGAACCCGGTGGAGTGTTGTTTGAAATAGCCACCGATAACCCCGGCTTTGCAACAGATGAAACAGTTGACAAGCTGGGCAGCGGCCTCCGTTTACCCAAACAGTATGAACCCGCCCGCGCAAAAATTGAAGGGGTATTACCCAAACTGGATTAATTGCAGTAGCAGATTTTATAAATTTGTTTTTATGGAAAAATTAATCAACGGCATTCATCATGTAACAGCCATTGCAGCCGATGCCCAGGCAAATATCAATTTTTATGCAGGCATACTGGGCATGAGGCTGGTAAAGAAAACCGTTAATTTCGACGCTCCCGAAGTATACCATTTCTACTATGGAGATGAGCTGGGCCATCCCGGCAGCATCCTTACATTTTTTCCTTACCAGGGACTGACCAATGGAAGACATGGAAAAGGCATGCTGAACACGACTAGTTTTTCTGTTACTGCCGGCTCGATGAACTACTGGCTTGACAGGCTTACAAAATTCGGTATTCAGTACAAGGCGCCGCAGGAGCGGTTCAACGGAGAATCAGTAGTGTACCTGGAAGACCCGGATGGGCTGGGACTGGAACTGGTTTTCAACGAAAAGGATGGCCGCAAGGGTTATACAGGTGGACATATACCGCCGGAACATTCCATCAAAGGGTTGTACAGCGTGGAGATTTGGGAAGAAGGATATGAGCGGACGGCCGGCCTGCTTACAGAACAGTTGGACCATGTTTTGATTGCAGAAAAGGGTAACCGGTTCAGGTTTGCAGCAACGGACGCGCCGGGTAATTATGTGGATATACTTTGCTCGCCGGACAGTTTGAAAGGGCTGGCCGGCAGCGGTACCGTACACCATATCGCATTCAGCACACCGGATGCGGCATCGCAGCTGGCCGTTAGAAAAAAAATATTACAGCGCATGCTGAATACCACACCGGTACTTGACAGGAACTATTTTACGTCTATTTATTTCCGTGAGCCCGGAGGTGTTTTGTTTGAAGTAGCTACGGCCGGACCGGGATTCATGGTTGACGAAGATGTTGATCATTTAGGTATGGCATTAAAACTACCAGAGCAGTTTGAACCCAACCGGCAACACATTGAACAGACGCTCAAACCGTTGGTTATGGATTTTAAAAAATATAAATAATATGCACCAGATTGAAATAGTGGCAGGCGGTAAAAATATTATTGAAGCAAAAAAAGCACTCATAATGGTTCATGGACGCGGTGGCAGTGCAGATGATATATTGTCGCTGGCGACACACCTGCACGTGCAGGATTTTGCGCTGCTGGCGCCGCAGGCTACCGGCAACAGCTGGTACCCATCTTCTTTCCTGGCAAAACCGGCCGACAATGAGCCTTGGTTATCATCAGCGCTCGAAGTATTGGCGCACACAGTAAAGGAAATAGAAAGTCATGGCATCGCGCCCCAGCACATTTTTTTTCTTGGGTTTTCGCAGGGCGCCTGCCTAACACTTGAATTCGTTACCAGGAACGCCCGTGCATATGGCGGGGTAGTGGCATTTACCGGCGGTTTAATTGGCGATAAGATCTATCCGGCCAACTACAAGGGCGACTTTGCGCAAACGCCGGTATTTATCGGAACCAGTAACCCTGATCCGCATGTGCCCGTGGAGCGGGTGTATGCAACCACTAATATTTTGAAAGGTATGCATGCCCTGGTGACAGAAAAAATATATGAACGCATGGGGCATACCATCAACCAGGATGAAATTGAGCAGGCCAACTGGTTGATCTTCGATAAAAAATAGGTGGTTGCAGTAGAACTCGCCGCAGGATGCGCATGCGGATACTCCGGCAGGATTCATATGCGGGTACAGATATTCAATCACTTCGTGGTTGTGTGTAAGCAAGTCCTGGATACCGCATGGTATTGCGATGTAATAGTGGAAGCCTGAGGGGGCTTTGATATGCATAAGCCCCGGTGTAACCGGGGAAAACGTCGTGCGCAATGGCAACCCCAGCGGGGTTGAACAGTTTCAGTAAGACAGTAAATTAGTTTCTACGCGATATTTCCGGTTATTGTATTTCTCAATGCTGCCAGGTCGCCGGGCAGGTTAACACGGTAATCATCCAGTTTAACGGTATTTAAGAAATCATTGGAAAACACATCCGCCATTTGTTTTGTCAGCAATACACTTCTCATATTTTTCCATTCGTCATCTGCATCCCCATACATAATGTCTACCAGGTTGGGAAAAGACCAGGGCGCATTTTTACCCCAATGAAGGGTGAAAGCAATATTGGCCGCTTTGAATGATTTGATCACTTCCGCCAGAAAATCTTCCAGTCCAATCATATTTGCATTGGCTTCCCAGGGTATGCCATCCACTTCCAGTACACAGGTAAACGGGAATTTAGTAAACGCCAGGGTGGCCGCAGAACCTTTTACAAAACGCATGGATAAAATGCCTGGTATTGGCCCCAGTGTGTTCATGCGTTCGGTGAATATCTCCAGCGCCCTGCTGCAATCTTTTATATTGATACCGACTCCGCAACCAAAAGCGCGGCTGGATTGCGCAGTGTCCCAGAATATTTCACCCAGCGTGCCACGCACATCTTTATCCACTTCCGGAAATGCTTCGGATTTTAATGCTGATAAAATTAATGGTATAATCCGTTTGTGTTTGGCTGCAAAACAAGCTATCCAGGTAGGAACATCTTTGAAGATAGAAGTTTGTATGAATGGAATGGGATCCGGGTAATCATCGGTGTAAGGCTTTTTATATATTATTTCCGTAACAAAATCTTCGTCGTCTTTATAGGGATTGATGTACAATTTATAATGGTACGGTCGGATAACAGTTCCATCAGCTTCTGTTTCCTCAACAATTTTAAAGTTCGCACGGGCAAAATCAAGATTTTCCGCAATTTGCAATGCATCGGCCCTTGTTATTTTCTTTACATAACGTTTCAACAAGAACCTGTCTTCCGCTTCCACCACCACACCATGAATAACGCCAAATGCGCCAAGGCTTACCAATGCGGCATTGAACAGGCCATCGTGCCTGATAACAATTGAATTGATTGTCTTTCCAAAATCATCGCTCAGGGCAGGCTGGCTGGCCTTTTCCAAATAAATGAGGTCGTTTTTGCCTGGGCCAGTAATCAGTTGAATGCCCACCACGCAGTCCTGGATAGAGCCCATATCTATGGCTGCGCCGTGCACACCTGTTGAAATGGCGCCCGCAATGGTCTGCCCGTTGCTTGCGCCACAGGCCTTCAGCGATTTACCTTTTTTAAAAAGATATTCGGTGATCTCTTTTACGTTGGTACCGCATTGCAGTAAAAAAAGGTTTTCTGCTTTTAAAGTGGTTTGCGGATGAAGTTGAGATTCGGCGATCTCTTTTTTGATGTCCAGGCTGCGGTTAAAAAGCATACGGTCTTTTTGATGCGCTATATTGGACAGAGACCAGCCGCTGCCGAATGCCCTGAACCTTTCGTGGTTATCCACGGCGTCTTTTATCAGCGATTGAATGGCAGCAGCCGAATCATTAAACCGGCTAATCAATGACGTTATATTCCGGTTAGTGTCTATATCGAGCAGCATATTGGTAGACCAGGGGCCGTTGAAATGATAATTGTTCCAGTCGGCAATGTGATGAATGGTTATATGAGCCATAATATCATTGATTTGAGTTTTTAAGGCAAACATATTTTACCTTGATAGATTTTCTTTTACCGAATGTAAATGTGTTGCGGAGCATGTCGCCGAAAGTAATTTTATATTCCACGGAATGAAATGCTCCTGCAGGACAGGCGTTAATAGCCATCACGCCATCTTTCAGTAACGATAGTGGTACCACTGTATCAATGACCGTTACATCTTTTCCATTATAGAATCCCAGTTTGTTATTCAATGGATTGGTTGCGGCAGTACCATTCTTGTTTGATAATATGATGGAGTAAGAGCAGGACTGTAACGACACAGCCGTTGCAATCGCAAGCAGTAGACATTTAATTTTTCCAGCAGTCATTGTATCTGAATTTTATGGTTATAAGACAGTTCACTTACAAATGGACAGGCATTGAAGTCTTTGTGAGGTGTACCTGCACAAGGATAATTATGCCCTACAGGTGCTTGCCATTCCTGTTTAAAAGTTTCATTAATTGTATACTACTGCAGAGAGCGCATGAGATATGCCATCAATACATACTAAAAGTGTATTGGCCCTTAACCAAAGCGAAAGAAATCAGATTTTTAGTGTATTCAGAAAGGTAACGGAAGGGCATTGCGATATTCATTCTTATCGCCCGTACAAATTACATCATTGTATGGCATGAAGATATTATTTTTTGTTATTCCGGCCGCCGTTTTTCTACTGATTTTTAAGCGGATTATTACTGCCATCCGCCTGTTTGCCGGTAACAGCCAGGCATTTGGTTTGATAATTGTACTAAACCTGTTATTGAATTTAATTCTTGCAAGGCAACCCGGATTTCTTCATGAACGTAATTATAAACGATTTCATTGGTGCCGCGTATTTACCTAAAAATGGGTGTATGAAAAAGCTTCACGTTTCGGTTCTCTGTTTATTGCTGGTAGGTTTGCAGGCGTTTGTTGTTTTGAATGCCTGGAAAGTCAAAGCAGGCGAAGCCTCTGTTAAATTCACCGCCGGCAAAATCAAAGGTTCCTTCAAGGGGCTGAAAGCAGATATAAATTTCAGTAAAGCGCATCCTGAACAGGCTAAAATTTCGGCCAGTATTGAATCGGGCACCATTGCTACGGGTTTTTTTCTAAAGAACAGCCACGCAAAAGATGCGCTGGGTGCAGACAAATACCCGCTAATTAAATTTGTTTCATCGTCTGTGGCAAAAAGTGGTGCTGGCTATATTGCCAAAGGCAATCTCACGCTTAAAGGTGTTACCCGTCCTTCAGCCATCAACTTTACTTTCGAAGAAAAAGGTAAAGAGGGTGTATTTAAAGGCAATATGACCGTTAATCCCAAAGATTTTGGAATTGACCGCAGCGGCACCCCGGAAAAAGTAGTTATTCAATTACTGGTTCCAGTAACATCCTCGTAATACCTGGTTGGCGAATACCGGGGCCGGCCATACGTAATTTTACAATCAATCATTTATAAAGCACCTGTTCTTTGGTGTAATAGGTTTTCATCAAACCTTTTTGATCGATAATGATGGGTGCGCCCGTAGGGCTTTTCGTCTTTCCTTTGGTATGAATCTGCAGAAAACTTTTCACTTCGTCGTTTATTTTACCTGTGAAGTTTTTGTATATTTTTTCTGTTTCTTTTTTCAGTACTTTTTTTATTATCTGCGCCAGTTCTTTGATCTTGTTGTCTGGAATGGCGGCAGCAACTGAATAGGGCGAGATCCTGGCTTCCCAGAGAATTTCATCGGAATATCCGTTGCCTATTCCTCTTATTACGTTTTGATCGGTCAATAATTTTTTGATGGTTGTTTTCCTGGCGAGCGCTTTTTTCAGGTACTTAAAATTTAATTCGGGGGAAATCGCATCTACACCATCTTTATCAACCGGGTCAAGCGTAATATGAGCGTTTTTCATCCGGTCTGTCAATACCAACCCGGTACCATCTTTAAAATAGAATGCCGCAATGGTAGAAGGGCGTTCCTTTTCGTTCTCTAAAAGAAAGATATCACCGGTCAGCATAAGGTGCAGCCCCAGCAACTGTCCGCCCGTAAATTCAAACCGCATTTCTTTGCCGGAGCGGTAAATTTTTTTCAGCGTTTTTCCATTGAGTGCTTTTGCAAATGCTTCAGGTTTGGCTTTTAGCTTTTGTCCATTCACAATTTTTACCTGCAGCAATTGTTTTCCGGCAAACAAGCTGTTCAGGTTTCTTGTAAAGACTTCTACATCGGGTAATTCAGGCATATTGTATCAGTTCAGTACCGTAAAGATAGCAAATGAAAAAAAGGTTCATTTAATTACGGCCGTTATGTACATATAAAATCCCGGACTGGTCAGCGGTTTTTTAATTCAATCCAGGCAGGGGCGTGGTCACTGGATTTCTCCCATCCGCGTACATGCCGGTCAACACCTGCAGCTGTCAATCGTTTTTTAAAATGTTTGCTCAGTAAAAAATGATCAATTCGCAAACCCGCATCACGCGCATAGGCGTTACGGAAATAATCCCAGAATGTATAGATTTTTTCACCCGGGTGCAGGGTTCTGATGGCATCTGTCCAGCCCTGGTCTACCAGTTTCCTGAATGCTTCGCGTGTTTCAGGTCTGAAAAGGGCATCGTCTATCCATCTCTCTGGTTTGTAAACATCCAGGTCTGTGGGCATCACATTGTAATCGCCCGCAATAATGACCGGTAAATCCTGCGCCAGTAACTTTTTTGCATGTGCCCGCAGCCGTGAAAACCATTTTAGTTTATATTCGAATTTTGGACCGGGGGCAGGGTTGCCATTGGGCAGGTAGAGACAGCCGATCACCATGTTTTGCACGATGGCTTCAATATAACGGCTATGACTATCCTCCGGATCGCCCGGAAGCACACGGCGCAATTCCTGTATTTCTGTTTGCGCCAGTATGGCAACGCCGTTCCAGCTTTTTTGTCCATGCCAGATAGCATTGTAGCCCGCATCTTTTATTGCATTCATAGGAAATTTTTCATGCGGGGCTTTCAATTCCTGCAGGCAAACAATATCCGGCCTGGTCTCTTTTAACCAACGGAGGAGTACAGGCAACCGCCCGTTTACGCCATTTACATTATAGGTGGCTATTCTCATGTATAACAGGTATAATCATGGGCTGAAAAGAAAATGGTTGTCAAACGTACGCAGTTCCGATATTAGTTGTAAGTTTTAAGTTATAAGTTTTAAGTCTTTGCCACAATTTATGCGGTTTTCAGTCTGCAAACTTTTCGGAGATGTCGGTCAGACGCGGACGTCAGACCGGTGCCTCGCCATTTTTTGGATTTTACATTATACCTGGCAAACGCCCACTAGCCACTAGCCACTAACCACTTCCCAGTCTTCAAAGATTGTCGCTGGCAATGATCGTCCAGTCTTTTTTGCCATTGCCTTTTTCTATCCATCGGTCCATTTCCGCAGCAATGGAGGGAATGATGACCAGTGGGGCATTGGCTTTTTTTGCTTCTGCCATCATTAATCCGGCGTCTTTGCGCGCCATAGTCAGTTCCCAGGATGGGTTATCAAACTGGTTGCTTAAAATCCTTTTCAGCCTGGCGGGTACAGCGGCACCGGGGTTCCATTCTGCCAGCAGCGCTTCTATTTCTGAAGGGGCAATGCCCATGCTTTTTGCGAGTGCAAGCATATCGGTGAGTCCGGCTGTGAGAGACAATAAAAACAGGTTGCCGATCAGTTTCATACCCGCAGCCCGGTTTTTTTCCGTGCCGAGGTTGATGAGTTTGCCGGTCATGCCAGATAAAATGGGCGACAGCTTCTTAATTACCGCCTGGTCTCCGGAGACAAGCATATAGCCGGTGCTTTCCAGCGCATTGGGCGGGCCCATGAATACAGGTGCATGTATATAGGTAAAGCCCTGTTCTTTCCAGTGATTGGTACGTGCGGCAACTGCCGCTGCCGAAGTAGTGGTATGATCAACGATAACCACACCCGGCGCAAAACCATTGCTTGCTTTTTCGAGTGTTTGATCCACGGCGTCATCATCAGACAGTGCCAGGTGTATTCGTTCGGCACCGGCCACTGCTTCGGCTGGTGTGCCGAATGCTTTTGCACCTGCTGCTTCCAGGACTTTTGCCTTTTCTGCTGTTCTGTTCCACACCTGCACCTGCTCACCTTTTTTGAGCATGGCTTTCACGAAGTTTGAACCTAATAATCCCGTTCCAAGAAAACTAATCATGATTAAAAATTTCTCAAAGGTAGGAAGATATATTAATGTGCTGATGTGATAAATGTGATGAATGTGCTCATGTGATAAATATGGAGATAGGTGGAACCGGTCTGACGTCACCGCGCAATGGGAGGTGGACATCTTCGATGCAAATACAATGGAACGCAGATTTTCATGATGGTGATGATGAAATAAGATTTAATGTGATGAATATGTTTATGTGATGAATGTGGGTAATAGGTGGAACCGGTCTGACGTCACCGTCTGACCGCGCAATGAGAGCTGGCATCTTCGAAGCAAATACAAAGGAACGCAGATTATTAAGATTGTTATGATTGAAAATGATAAACCCGCCTACCGGCTACGTGCTGACGTCATCGTGTAGCTGAAGTGCAGGGCTAATGGAACGCAGATTTTCAGGATTGTAATTGTTGAATATTATAAACAAGCCTGCCGGTAGTTACTGGCGAAAACACCAACAACTTCCGGCAGTCGTAATTCAACCTATAAAATTCAACATTTAAAATGAACTATGCATGGCCAACCGTTTAGTGACATGGCGTTTCTTTACGGAGTTAAGCAGTTTTAATTGTACGAAAGACGATAAACTACCGCTCAACTGGTAACCCATCATATTTTTCAGACCTTCATACAAAGCAGATTCTTTAAGTATGTTTCGGTATGCAGTTACAATTTTCCGCTCGTTGCTGCTTACGAAAGCAAGCACATTGGTATCATCGGCAGGCAGTTTTTTGTCTGGTGCCGCAGTAGCGTGGGAGGTATATTTTCGTTTAGTTAGCGGCAATGATGTTCCGGTTGATTGTACATAACAGGATATTTCGGCAGCATACTGGTTGTTTTGCTGCGCCAGTGAAAGAACAGTGCAGCGTAGCGCATTGTCCTGTACTTTTCCGGCTACCTGTTCAAAAAGATTTTTTTCTTTCAGCAGCAATTGGTGAAGACGGCTGATTTTACCATCAGCAGGCATGCGTGAAGTAAAAAGTTGGTTGCGGTTCATAGCTATTTAATTTTAAAGGGGTGACAATAAAAAAATAGAACCAATGCATGAGGTGCGGATAGGTAAAAGCGTTTCCGTAAGGTAGTAAAAAAAAGAGAGGAGAAAAAACCTCCTGCACAATATTAATATTGGACAGGAGGCGAGTTTTTTTTAAAAGAGCCAAAACAACACAAACTAAAATAAACCAACGATCATGGACTTTGCAAGGATATTGGATCAAAACGGGTTTCAACAGGGATATCGGATATCAGTTCTTCGGTTTGGATATTGGATAGCTGCGTTCAGCTTCAAAACAAAAGTAATCCACACTGGTAATGTGGACAAGAGCACATTTAACTCATTTTTAATCTTCGGCTTTTACCGGCTGTTTCGTATTTATACGAACAGAGACGGGTAAGTTTACCATGGGGTGGAGATGTCTCGCGCTTTTGCTGCTTCAAATGCCAACGAATGTGTATAAATCATTGGCTTCATAGCTCATTTTCCTGATGCAATACTGGCCTGTTCAAAGTTCCTGAAATTTTTCATTCCGTATTTTATTTTCCAGTGAATTAATTGTAAAGCCTGCCGGTACAAACCGGCCAAAAGAAGAAAAAAAGGCCATAAAAGACAACAGATGCGAAGCTGTTTAACCTGATTTTTTAGAACGTTAAACAATTACGCCATTGGGGTGCCCAATGCAGCTACTGAAAAAAAATGATAAAAATGGAGGATGGAACCAGGCAGGTGAAAACCCGGAGCCGTTGGGTAATTGAAGATCATCACAATCAGTTATTCAATAAGGAGAACGGGAAATAGCAGGTGAACGATAAAAGAGACCGGTAAAAAGGAAATACATACAAGTTTATTCGCAAGCAGCCAAGCGTTGAAAACGGTAGCATTGTACCGGCGCTTATTTTAGCAGTGCATAATGAAGCCTTACCAGTTTTTTGATAGAGTCTTTCAGGTTGGATTCTGCCAACTGTAAATGCAGGTTGTCAGCAATTTCCTTGTTACTCATGGCTGTCTGCAGCCACAACAAAACAGCCGCCAGCGTTTGGCTCACATCATTTTGAAGAATGTCGGCAACTTCTTCTTTGTCCAGCACTTCCGTGTACTGTTGTAATGCGGGAATAATCGGATTTTCAAGTATGTTTTCCATACTGGCACCATCGCCAATAATATGCCTGATTAAAAGCAACTGCTTTTCACTGTTTTACAAAAACACTTAGTGCTTTCTATTTCCCGCTGCTGGAAACTATTCCCGAAAGCGCACTTGTTGCGATCTTCCTTTACTGCCCATAGGAATACTTATTTCATAGAGGTCAGTCCGCAAGTTGCAATACTGCTTCCAAAATGCTGTTGCAGGTATGAATAGGGCACGATGCCCTTGTCTGCAACATTGAGTACAATCCAATCGTCGTACCTGGTTAACTTTGCGCGGATAGTTACCGGTTCAGCCACAAAGTTTTTTACTGCCTCATTCATGCTTTCTCCGTGCGGGCCTGCCAGCAGGTAATAGTTTTCATGACCATTACGGTCGGTTACTTTCAATACCGGCGGAATACCACCCAGTATACAACGTATGGCGCAATCTTTATGTGGTTTGCCCTGTCCTGGTTTCATTACTCCAAAAAAACATTTGGGGTCAACAATTTCGCCATGAATGGTTTGCTCACCCATTTCGGTGGCAACCGGTAACAAAGAAGCATCGGCTACCTCACCAATATTTGTAAGAAAGTTTTCGTTCGCATCAATCTGCATTAACAATTTGCCATCATTGTACAGCAAAGTACCGTTCATGGTTACTTCCCTGCCATCCAGTGAAACATTTTTTTGTTGCTCAACACCGGTTATAGCACCGGCGGCACCTGATTTTCCAAAACCAATAAGGGGGATGGTAATAAAAGATGGAACACCGAAAATATCTTTGCCGTTGATCGCCTTTAAACAGGGCAGTGGTTTGTTGAAATAGATACCTTTTACGGAAGTCAATTTTCCAAACTCAAAAGTACCGGTAGAAAATGGCTTTTGTGATAGGGCAAGCAAAATACCGGCGATTAATACAATGACTGTGAGTGCCAGCACTGTTTTCCTTAGATGTTTTGCAAATCCCTGCGGGGTTGCAGGCATCCAGCCTATATAAAACTCATCGTTTTCCATGAATCGTTGTGTGTTTATGGTTCGTTTTTATTTAATCAGATAACAGCACCCGGCCGGGTCGTTCCTTCGGGGTAAGGTTTGGGGTTTAACCAAACTTTACTGTCTTCTATCCTGGTATCATAAGTGCTTACTTTTTCTTTGAAGGGCGGTGGCGACTGACCGTTTTCGGGTAGATACTGGTATCCATGCCAGGGACAGGTTATGCAACCATCCAGTATTTTTCCTTCGCCCAGCGGGCCGCCCTGGTGCTTGCACACATTGCTGATGGCATACAGCTTTCCACTGTGTTTGTAAACGGCTATCTGTTCGGTGCCAATGCAGAATATTTTTGCACGGCTTTCTGTTATTTCGTTTACGCTGCACACATATGTGTAGCCATCTTTTTTTTTATCAAAGACCTGGTTGTCTTTTTTTACTTCTTTTGTACCGGTAATTATATGTAACGATACCAGTGCAACAGTACCGGCCAACAGCATCACTACAAAAACGGGGTTGGTTTCGTATTGCACCACGCCCAGCATGACGTGCATAATGATTAAAAAATAAGCCAGGTAAACAAACATGTGCAAGGTCTTCCATACTTTGGGCGAAAGGTTGTGCAGCCAGAAATCATGGCTGGTGATGGCCATCAGGAATAAAATGATGAGGGCAAAAAATCCCAGCGCCTGGAATGGAAATTGTGATACCGAATTGAACTGCGTATTGGAAGTAAAAAGCGACACAAAAGGATTGGTATTGCCCAAAGCATGAAACTGCAGGATGCTGAAGCCGCCATGTACCAGCGCTATGGAAAACATGGTCACCCCCAGGTGCCGGCGGTTATACAGCAGCGGTAGAAATTTCCGGTTTAGCCTTGCCAGCGGTCCCGTTGCTAAAATGATATGCAGCAGCAGTACAGCCAGCGTGGCGGTTGCACGGATTAAAACGGTTTCGAAAGTGTACTGCGGATTATAGATGGCGGTTAGTGAAACAAAGATGCTGAGGTAAAAAACACAGAAACCCAAAATTAGCCAGTCGTAGTACTTTTTCTGGCGGTTCCATCCAACGGCTGTATAAGATGCGCTCATGGTGTACAGTTAATGGTGTCTATCACCTGTTGATGAATAAAATCGTAAACAATAAAGTGGTTGGCGCCGGCCGTTTTAAATGTTGAATCCAGGGCAAAATACCAGTTGCCCCGCGCTTCAATTCTGCCTACCAGTTTCGCAGTGCTGATATCTTTTGAATTTTCACCCGCATAAATCGTAGCGGTGGGATACTGCAATACTGTTTTATTTATCCATTCCAGTTGCAACGCTGAACCAGTTGTATTGCTGCGGATGGCAACGGTATAGTTTAGCCGGTCTGCTTTTTTCAGTACGATGGGAAGAGGAGATGCAGCACCTGGTTGCAGGAGTTGTTGAGGCAATTGAACAGGTAACGATAAACTGGCGATAATAATTCCGGCAGGCAATAATACCGCCAGTAAACGCCAGGCCAGCAAATGTTTTTTCCTGAGCGGTTTCATCATGTCTGTTTGTTTTTAGCTTTTCTCCATTTCTTTAGCAACAAAGGCCAGAACACTATTACACCTGGTATGATAATTAACCGGAATCCGGTACTGCTGCCACGTGCGCCTTCATCAATGGCTTTTATACCTTTTATTACAAATGGAATGGCAAAAAGAAGCCCGCAAACAAGATAGGCCGCAGCCAGCCACAATATGATTTCAATCAGCATGGTATTGTTTTGTTGTCTGATGCTACTGTTAATATACTATTTAAACCATTGAAACCATCCGGTTCCCGGTGTGGATTTCCGGCATCTTCCAGCCAGGTGGTATCGTCTACAAAAAACTTATACTGGTAACGGCCTTCGGGTAACAAGGGTATTGTAATTTTCCAGACTGCATTTTGTCCTGGTTGCAACAACAATACATCCGGGGCCCAGTTATTAAAACTGCCCGCCAATGCCACCTGACTGGCACAATCATGCTGCACATAAAATTCTATGGAATGCTGACGGTAGTTTATAAATGGCGATGCGAGGGCAGGCATAAAAGATTGTTTTTTTAAAACTTTCAGCAAAGCTTTCCGTGGCTGTATAAGACCAAATCCCTGGCGTTCCGCCGGCAGTCCCGCAATTCGTTTGGCGGTGCTGAACAAGGTATGCCGGATGGCCGAGGGTGTTAAAGAAGGATCTGCTTCCAACATTTGCGCAATCACCGCTGTTACCATAGGCGCCGCAAACGAAGTTCCATCAACATGCATATAAGCTGCAGAAATATATTTTGCTTCCTGTATCCGGGCAATTATGCATTGACGTATTAAAGTAATGTCTTTTGAGCCGTAAACCGACTGGTTTAGTTTTGTGTGTGCGTATTTGCCAGCCATTGCTGCCGGAAGGCATTCGTCTGCCGTTGATAGCAGTTCATACAGCACCTGTGCTTCTTTTTCTTCAAACGTGAATCGCAGAATGGGTGCCGCTATCCAGATGGCATGGGCCAGTAGTTCGGGTTTCAAATATTCATTCGCAGTTTTGCCGAAGGTGGAGTGGTAGAGCTTACGGGTTTCCACGCCCAGTTCGTTGTTGTCGTCTGCGCCGCCAACAGCAATAACATTAATAGAACTGGCTGGCGGTTTTACCTTGCCCTGCACGTCATTTCCAACGGCTGCCACCATTACAATCCCTTTTGCCACCAGTTTTTCTGCCTGCTGGTCAATGTTGCCCTGCTCATATGGAAGCGCTGTATCGCCACCAAGGCTCATGTTTACCACCCTGATGCCATAGGTTTCATAATTATCTTCTACCCATTGCAACGCTTTAATGATGGCGTCGTTGGTTATTTTACCCGTGGCATCCTGCACTTTTAATAAAACCAGTTCCGCGTCACTGGCAATTCCTTTATACAGGCCATTGCCCATCCAACCATCGCCTGCGCATACTACCGTGGTCATGGTGCCATGCCAGCAGCTATCATCTGATTTTGTTGTTTCCGAAAAGCCTTGCACCAGTACGGCATCATTTTCAATACTGCTTTTTTCTGTGGTTATATCAATAAATGCTTTTATTCGGTTATGGTGCTGCGTTATATCCGGATGTGGCGAAAATCCGCTGTCTATAAAACAAATGGTAATGCCCCTGCCGGTAAATTGCGGGTCTGCATTGAGCCGCAGCCCGGTTGGCAGTATAATAAAATCGTCTGCACTCCTCACCGGAAAATGAGGACCAATCTCCGGCAGTATGCGCTGTTCCATTACTATCGCTGTATGATAATAATCCACACACCTGCTGCAAACCCCGTTGTTTTCAATCCAGCCGGGATGCTGCTCCCTGATCCGGTTAAACACCTGCCTTTCGCTGTCTATATGAAAATGGTACAGCAGTTTATCCACCGCATCGTTGCACAAGGGACAAATGATTTGGTTCACCGTATTCATTGCATGTATTGCATTTATTACACAAAACAACCATTAAAACGGACAGGGCGTTGTCGGCTGGTTGACCGTTGACCGGTTTATTATAAAATGTATTAAAAAATAGCAACGGCTGGTTTTTAACCCGGTGTGCCTGTTACCAGCATGGCGTGCCCGTCTGCATCCCTTACCAGGAAAGCGCTGATTTCTTTACCCTTGCCTGTTTGTAAATGCACAATGCCTTTTGATACAAAACGATACCCCGCATCCTGCAATTTCTTAAACAGGTCTTCTACATTATCTGTTACCAGCCTTGTTTGCCAATGCCAGATATCATCGGTGCGTGAGTCGGCCGGATAGGTTTTACCCGGACCGGGGGTAATATATTCCAGGAATTCAATTCCCGGACCCGCAGCTGTGCGCAAACCGGTAATATGCAGGCTGGCGCCTTCAACAAAATTGAGGTGCGCCTGTTCGGTGCCCATATTCCAGCTATCGCCTTTGCGCATTATTCCCAACAGGCCCTCATAGAATTGCAGGCTGTTGCTGGTACTGCTTACGGCAATGGCAGTATGGTCTATACCCATAAACAGTTTTGCTTTACTGGTTTGCCATTTGGATTGTCCCTTGCCCGGCGGAAAATAAATCAGTTCCAGGTTGTGCATATCGGGGTCATGAAAATAAAAAGCTTTTACGCCAGCCGCTGCTGTGTTGCTGGCAGGTATGGTTTGCGGGCCAGTAGACACATGCATGACCATGTGTTTGCGCAAAGCGGCATAGGCTTTGTCCATATCACTTACCACAATGGCCATGTGTTGAAAAAGCAGGTCGTTGCTCATTGCATTTTCGGGGATGCTTCTGCCGCCGCTGGTGAGGTAATCGGTTAATTCTATTTCTTCATCGCCTATCTGCATGCGTACTACACGCATTCGCAATCCAAAAATGCCTTGCAGTTGTTCGTACTGGGTTCCATACAATTCTGTGTCGCTGGTTTTTTTAAACCCCAGTACATCCCGGTAGAATTGAACGGATTTGTCCATATTGCTCACCGTTATACCAATGGCGCTTACTTTTTTTACCTGTGCAGACAATGCGTTCTGCAACAGGCAGGCAGCAATTACAATCAATAAAAATTTTAATAACTGTTTCATATGTTGTTGTGTATTGTAATCATTGTTTCAGATCAGCGTTTCATTGCTGATTCTTTTTTTGGTCCGTAGGTGGGTTACCCAGAGAAAAAATTCCGTTGCACAAAGCATTCCTGCAACGGGTACTATCAGATATATCCAGGCAGCCGTCCAGGTATGTGCGGGCAACGCTGATGCAAAACTGCGGGCTGGGTTCATACCGAAGCCGCTTACGGGGCCGGCGGCCAGTACATAAACGCATACAAGTACGGCTGCAATTACCCGGGTATATTTTTTTAACCGCTCATTGCCGGCGGTAAACAATACCATATTCATGGTTACAAAGGCTATGGTAAACTCCATAAAAAACGCGGGCCATATACCTGCTTTCCCGGGCAGGGTAACGGCTGAATTTACCGGTGGCGCAGTCAGTGCATCGCCCAAAAATAATTGCATGATATATACCGCGGCCGTTCCGCCCGCAAATTGAAACAGTATGTAAAAGAATGCATCCCAATGACAGATTTTGCCCAGCCTTAAAAAACTGAGGGTTACAGCCGGGTTGATATGCGAACCAGATGGACTCGTAAACGGCGAATAAAAAATAAACAGGGCAGTTGCACCCATCAGCACAGCAATTATGAAATTCCGCAATAACCCATTGGTAATGGCCTGGTGCCAGCTGCTGTGCCGGCTTTCCAGCATGGCACTGAAGAAACAGGCCGATGCCATAAAAATTGCCAGCCCAAGCGCCTCCTGTAAATAATGGATCCAGTTTTTGCGGATTGATGCAACCAGTTGTTTTAAACCGCCAGTCCCGGTAAATACACGAATGGGCATTGCTCTCATGGTGCAAAGAGAATAAGTTGCAGGGTTGTTACCTGTCGGTTGTTTGACGAACGCAGCAAGATGCTGCACTTACTTTAATGGTAAAAAAAACGCGGCATTTTTATCACATTCCTTTTGTGTGCAAATGCGCCAGTTCACGTTCCAGGAAATAATTCAACAGCGTACGTATTACTGCAATGGCTGCCAGTTTGCCAATTTCATTCCAGCCTGGCGCCACCGCCGTTGCCAGCACATCTGCGCCGAGCAGCAATTCCAGCGATACAGCAACCGAACTGCCGAAACGAATCCTGATGGCTTCCAGGGTTATTTTTGGTGCGGATTTTTTTAATGATTGCAGGTAATTGTAAACAGTTTTTACAACGGCAAAACCAATAATCACCGCTGAAAGTATTTCTACAGCATGGCTTACCTGAAGCGTTGTATTTCTTGCAATCTCTTCCATGCTGATATTATAATTATATTCCTGCAGCTGTTTCCAGCTGCCTGGTTGCTTTTATATTCAATACCTCCCCGGCAATGTGTTTGCTTATTCTCAGTGCATTGGCGGCAATGGTAAGTGCGGGGTTAAATGCGCCGCAGCTGGGAAAGAAGGACGCGTCGGCAACATAAAGATTGTCCAGGTCATGCGCTTTGCAATTGATATCCAATACCGATGTTGTTGGATCGGTGCCAAAACGCATGGTGCCATTCTGGTGACTCATACCGGAAATGTCCAGGTCATACCCGTTCCACTGAACGTCTTTGTAATCTTCATCCAGTTCTCCCAGCTGCTCAAAAACCTGTTTCAGTTTCTCTTTCAGTTTTTCATATGCGGTATAATTGGTGGGTGTATAATTCACCCGTATGCTGCCATCATTGCGCAGGGTAACGCGGTTTTCTGCAGACGGCAGGTCTTCGGCTGTCAACCAGAAATCGATGGTCATTTCTTTTAATTCATCGTAGGTTTTACCGGGTGCAATTTTTTCTGCAAGCCAGTTAATAGTATCGGCATCATTTCTTCCCATCAGTTGAATTTCTCCCAATGGTAAGGGACTGTCATCTGCGCCAAAATAAAAATCGGACAGCCCCAGGCTCTTTTGAAACACACAGGTGTTTTTCTTCCTGGTAAACGCCACCATGCAACCGTTGTGGTGCAGCATCAGGTTGCGGCCTACCTGGTCGCTGGAGTTGGCAAGACCGCGTGGGTGTTTATCATTGGCACTGCGCAACATTAATGCAGCGCTGTTTACCGCGCCACAGGCTACAATAACAATACCTGCATCAAACACCACGCGTTCTCCTTTCACCATTGCAATTACTTTAGTGATTCTTTTGCCGCTGGCATCTGTTTCCAGTTTTTCAACATAAGCATGCGTTAACAGTGTTACGTTTTCTTTAGCAAGTGCCGGTCTTAGTGCAATGGTCTGTGCATCTGCTTTGCTGTCGGTAAGATCCGGGAATCCATCAAAATTTTCCAGAACTACCGGTGTTTCTGATGCATTATAGTCCTGCGGTAATTTTACACCCATAGGAAGCGGAAACGGCTGCAACCCAATTTTTTTCATTTTTATTTCAAGATCTGCTATCAGCGGTTCATAGGGGAGCGGAGCGTGCGGATAATCTGCCGTTGTATAAGGTGCAGTAGGGTCTATGCCATGACGGCCATGCACATGATATAAATGTTCTGCCTGTGTATAGTAAGGCTCCAGTATATCATACTGCAGGGGCCATTTGGGTGACTGTCCGCCATAGTGCGTGGTTTTCATAAAATCCTGTTCACGGAACCGGAACAAAGCGGCGCCGTACATCTTGCTGTTGCCACCCACGTTATAATGAATAAACGGTTTAAAAGGTTTGTCACCGGCATCATACCAGGTATCATTGGGGCGATAACGGCCAACGGTTACTACTTCATGCGGATCCCAGTTTTGTTTTTCTTTGGGAATAAAACCACCTCTTTCCAGGATACAGATTTTCATGCCTGTTTTTGCGAGCGCATATGCCATCGTACTTCCCCCGCTGCCTGTACCAATGATGATTATATCGTAATGATTGTTCATAATAATTAGTCGCTTGAGTTGATGAATTAAATACTGCAATAACAAAATGACGATAAATAAGGGAGTTGTGGTGTCGGCTGTTTGACGGGGAAAACAATATTTTACCGGTGCTGCAAAAAAAACTAAAAAATTCTTGTCATTTGGCCGACCAATTTTATTTAGATGTATTGATAGCTTTGTTTTTTAAAAATATATATTATGAAGAAAGTAATTGTTTCGATGGGTTTTTTGTTGTGTGTTTCATTGGGCGTGCTGGCGCAGAAATCCGCTGTATTTATTGCCCCCGAAGGCGGGGCCATTCATGGGTATGATCCGGTTGCTTATTTTAAGGAAAGCAAGGCAGTAAAGGGCGACAAAAAATTTTCGTATACATGGAATTCGGCCGACTGGTATTTTGCCAGCCAGCAAAACCTGGATACATTTAAAGCCAGTCCGGAAAAATATGCACCGCAGTACGGTGGTTATTGTGCATATGGAATGGCAGATGGACACAAGGCGCCTACCGAACCGGAAGCATGGCTGATTGCAGATGGAAAACTATATTTCAATTACAACAAGACCGTACAGGCAATGTGGAAAAACAAGCAGGCAGCGTACATACAAACGGCCGATAAAATCTGGCCGATAATAAAAGACAAGGAATAAAGGGTAAAGACAGGAGCTCATCGGAAAGAAATAGCAGGTTTTCAGCGAATATTATTTTCCGGCACAGCTGCGACCGCTTTATTTCACGGTTGTTCATTGCCGGTATACAAGCCATAATCTTTTATCACCCTTAATATTTCTGCAACACCCCATGCCTGGGCCACACATCCCCTGGGATGGTGCGGTGCGGCAGCATCAAAAATTTCTGATACGCTGCCAATACATCCTTCGTTTAAATGTGGTAAAAAGTTTTTGATTATGGTATTGGCTTTTTCGATGCTTCCTTCCACTTTTATGATTGCATCTATATAAGGTCCGAGTAGCCAGCTCCAAACTGTTCCCTGGTGATAAGAAGAATCACGGTGCCAGGTATCGCCCCCGTATACCTGCACATAAGCAGGATCCTGTTCAGACAGGCTTCTTAATCCGACAGGCGTATACAATTGCAATGCTGTTACCTGTAGAATGGCCCGGGCTTTATTTCCTTCAATCAATGCATAAGGAAGGCTGATGGCAAAAAGCTGGTTAGGGCGGAGGGTTGCATCCGGATTACCCTGCTCATCCAGGCAATCATACAGGTAATTGCCTGCCGCATACCAGAATTTTTTATTAAAGTGATATTGGACTTTGTCAGCGCTGCTGTTTACCAGTGCAGCATCGCCCGGTTGTTGATTTAGTTCCAGCAGGCCGGCAAAAATTTTCAATGCATTGAACCAAAGGGCCTGTATTTCCACTGGTTTGCCCATGCGCGGTGTAACCACCCAGTTGTCTATACGGGCATCCATCCAGGTTAGTTGCTGGCCGGTTTCACCCGCGTACAATAAACCATCTTCGTCTGCATGTATATGATAACGGGTACCTTTAAAATGCCAGTCTATGATCTCTTTCAGCACGGGCAATAATTCGTGCAATACAAATTGCAGATCGCTGGTTGCTTCCAGGTACTTGAATATGGCAATAAAGTACCACAGGGTACCGTCTGCATTGTTGTATTCCGGAGCTTCGCCATTGTCCTGGAAACGGTTGGGCAGCATGCCCATGCTTACGCTTTTTGCAAATGCACGCAAAATTTTTCGTGCATCTTCAAAACGCCCGGTACTGAGGGTCAGACCAGGCAGGGAGATCATGGTATCGCGGCCCCAGTCGGTAAACCAATGGTAGCCGGCAATAACCGTTTTTAAATCCGGGCCGCGTTTCACAATAAACTGGTCGGCCGCTAAAACCAGTTGCCGGATGGTGTCGTTTTCTTCATCAACCGGCAGCAATGCCTTCCTCCTGGCTTCTTCCTGCTGCAATAATTCAATTGCATTGTCGTGCTGTGGGTTTTCTGTTGAAATAATGATCCCCAGCAAATCGCCTTCCTTCAGCTGTACACTGAATTTACCGGGTGAATACAGATCTTCTGTACTATCCAGGACACGGTATTCTTCTACACTGTAATGAAAATTATAAAACCACTGGGGATTGGCGACGTAACCGGCACCCGGTATTTTTATAAAAACAGAAGGAGTGGATTGGTACATCTGCGTTGAAAAAACACTGTCGTGGAACGAAGCATGCGTGTTTACCGCATTGTTGGCATGCATCAGGCTATGATAGCCCCTTACAGAAAGCAGGGGCAGTAACTCCATGGTGAAAGGTGCAGCCGCACGTTTTACATGGTATATTACCAGTACGGTATTGTGGCCATGCACCATGGCAACTGTTTTGTTTAACTGTATGCCACCTGCTTCATATGAAAAGCAAGGAAAAAGATCTTTCATAAAACCGGTCATCTGCCTGTAACCCTGCGGGTGTACCACATTGCCGTAATGATTGGTGCCCAGTTCAAACTTTTCACCATTTGCAAAAATGGTTTCATCCATCTTTGATACAAGCGACATCCTTTCTGCCGGTGGCACAGTAGCTGCCACCAGCAAGCCATGATAGCGGCGTGTATGGCAACCAATAACGGAAGAGCCGCTCCAGCCACCAAGTCCGTTGGTCTCCAGCCATTCGTGCTGTATGGCTTCCTCAAAATGGTGCAGGGTGGTTATATCTTTTTGTAACATACTGTAATTGTTAGGGGTGAAACTCATCCGGCTTGCCGTTGTCTTTTTTATCATACAGGCTGATGCGGTTTATCAGTTCTGCAACAACGCCTGTCCAGCCTGTCTGGTGGGTGGCGCCTACGCCCCGGGAAGTATCGCCATGGAAATATTCGTAAAATAAAATAAGATCTTTAAAATGCGGGTCGTGCTGGTAAATGGAATGATCCGCGTGTATTTTTCTTTTTCCGTTTTCGTCCTGCTGAAAAATGGAAACAAGTCTTTTAGCAAGATCGATGGATACTTCTTCCAGGCAGACCTTATTGCCCGAACCGGCCGGCATTTCTACCTCGCAATCATTTTTGTGGTAATCGCTCAGCGTTTGCAGTGCATTCACCAGCAAATAGTTCATGGGCATCCAGACAGGGCCGCGCCAGTTGCTGTTGCCACCAAATAAAGAGGTGTTGCCTTCTGCAGGCTGATAATCCAATCCAAAATACTGGCCGTCTATATCTACTCCGTATCCTGCTTCGTGTTTTTTTGATATTGAGCGGATACCGCCTGCTGATAAAAATTCATTTTCATCGAGCAATGCACCGGTTAGTTTTTCCAGTCTTGCGCGGGGTACCAGCGATAATAAGATATCGTCGTGCTCCTTCAGTTCTTCTATCACCAGGTGCCGGCCATTGTCTTGCCGGTACTGCTGAAACCATTTCAACCTTCTTTTAAATTCAGGAACCTTTTCCAGTTTTTCTTTTTTCAGCACCAATACGGCAAACAGCGTGCTTAGTCCTACCAGGCTACGAACTTTCAGCGGAATAAAACGCCCGTCCGGCATCGATAAAATATCATAAAAGAATCCTTCATTATCATCCCAGCTGCCTGTCCAGTCTTCTCCTATGCGGTTCAATGATTCTGCGATATAGATAAAGTGTTCAAAGAATTTGGTGGTTACATCTTCGTAGGTGGCATCGTACTGTGCAATTTCCAGCGCCATCTCCAGCATGTTCAGGCAATACATGGCCATCCAGCTGGTGCCATCGGCCTGTTCCAGTTGTCCGCCGCCAGGCAGGGCGCTGCTCCGGTCGAACACACCAATATTATCCAAACCCAGGAAACCGCCTTCAAATACATTGTTGCCTTTACGATCCTTGCGGTTTACCCACCAGGTGAAATTGATCAGCAGTTTTTGAAAAACGCGTTTCAGGAAATCAATATCGGGTTTGCCGGTTTGTTGTTTATCTGTTTTGTACACCTGCAGGCAACTCCATGCATGTACTGGCGGGTTCACATCGCCAAAGGACCATTCATAGGCAGGCAATTGGCCGTTGGGATGCATATACCACTCCCGCAAAAAAAGTATAAGTTGTTCTTTGGCAAATTGCGCATCTGCCATCGCCAGCGGAACACAATGAAAAGCGAGATCCCATGCAGCATACCAGGGATATTCCCATTTATCGGGCATGGATATGATGTCTTCGTTGTTGAGAGAATGCCATTCATGATTACGGCCACCTTTACGTTTTGCAGGCGGGGCCAATTGTCCTTTATCGCCGTTCAGCCATTTTGGAATATCGATGTTAAAATATTGTTTGCTCCAGAGCATGCCCGCAAATGCCTGGCGTTGTATATTGAACAAGTCTGGGTTGGAGGTAGCGGTAATGCCGGCATAAAAACTGTCTGCTTCAGCAATGCGGTCATTGAATACCGTTGTGAATTCGTTTCCAAAAGGGTTGGTGCTGAGTTTGTTTTTGGTCAGCCTTACCTGCACAGTGGCAGAGGAATGCGCGCCGATGGTTATTTCATACATGGGCGCAAACTTGGTGCCTTCCGTTTTTTCTTCGAGCCATTGAAAGCGCTGTTCCTGCACAGCCGTATGAAAGGCATCCTTTACAAATGGGGTTGCGTTGGGCTGGTTGTACAACCGTTGCGTATTGGTTTCATTTTCTGTGAACAGTGTACGTACCGGATTTTCAAAATAAAAATGATAGGATCCGGTTTCGGGGTGTATTAATTCGATGGATGAAAAAATATCATTGCCCGCGATTTTTTTCATTATTGGTTTTTCTTTCATCAACCCAAACGTCCAGAGATTGCGAAACCAGATGGTGGGCAATACGGATAGCCAGGCACTTTCATTGCCGCGGTTGTGAATGGTGATGCGGATGCAGAGGTCTTCGGGTTCGTTTTTTGCGTATTCGGTAACCACATCAAAATACCTGCTTTCGTTAAAAAGGCCGGTGTCGAGCAATTCATATTCCTGTTCGGTTTTGGAACGCTGGCGGTTGGTGTTTACCAAATCAGCATAAGGGTAGGCTGCCTGCGGATATTTATACAGGTGTTTCATGTAAGAATGCGAAGGGGTATTGTCGAGGTAATAATACAGTTCTTTTACATCTTCGCCGTGGTTGCCCTCATTGCCGGTTAATCCAAACATCCTTTCTTTTAAAATAGCATCTTTGCCATTCCAGAGAGCCAGTGCAAAACAAATCCGCTGCATATCATCGCTGATACCGGCAATGCCGTCTTCTCCCCAACGGTAGACCCTGCTGCGGGCGTGATCGTGCGGAAAATAATCCCAGGCTTCGCCGTGTTCACTGTAGTCTTCACGTACGGTACCCCACTGGCGTTCGCTGAGATAAGGGCCCCATTTTTTCCATCCTGGCTGTGATAACCGCTGTTGTTCTGCGTTCATGGTGTTGGTATAAAGCCTTTAGCTTTTAGCTGATAGCTATTGGCTGGTGGCGGTAATTTAAATTTGAAGCATTCGATCATTGGTAACCGGATATCATGTTATAGCGTTAGCAAGAGGCCAAAAGCTAAAAGCTCAGCGCTAACAGCTGCTTATCCATTGTCCTCGAAACCCGGGTACAGTGTCATACCGCCGTCTACGAACAGGGTAGTGCCATTGATATAATCTGCATCATCGCTGGCCAGAAAAACGGCTGCATTTCCAATATCCTGTACCTGCCCGATGCGTTTTTCGGGTATCAGTTTTAACAGATCCTGCAGATGGGCGGCAGTATCCCATGCATCGTGGTTAATGGGGGTTGCAATAGCGCCCGGTGCAATGGAATTGATGCGTATTTTCTTCGGCGCAAATTCCTGCGCAATGGTTTTCATCATCATCATAATTCCGCCTTTGCTGGCTGCATAATTGGCATGGCCAGCCCAGGGAATGACTTCATGCACGCTGCTCATACAAATTATTTTACCGGCAGCGCGGCTTCTTTTTTCGTCGACGCCCCTTCTTAAAAATTCTTTTATGGCTTCCCTCGCGCAGAGAAATTGCCCGGTAAGGTTTACCGCCAGCACAAAATTCCATTGCTCCAGTGTCATTTCCGTAAACCTGGCATCGCGCTGCAGGCCGGCATTGTTTACGAGAATGTCTACGGTTCCAAATTGCGCAATTACATCGGCAAACATCTTTATCACCTGGTCTTCCTTGCTTACATCGCATGCATAGGTGATGCCTTTGCCACCGTCATCCGTAATTTCTTTGAGTACAGTGTCTGCGGCTGCTTTGGTGGCAGGCACCGGGTAATTAACCACCACGGTGGCGCCGGCTGCGGCCAGCGATTTTGAAACGCCGGCTCCGATACCGCTGCTGGCGCCGGTAATAATTGCTATCTGATCCTGTAATTTTTTTTCCATGTTGCTGATTTAATAAAGTGGTGTATGTTGTAATGAATGATGTTGTCCTTTGAATTGCAATAACCCCTCCTGGATAAGCGATATTTCAAAATCGGTAATGATAGCAAGATAGTTCCTGTACGCCGCTTCGGCGGAAGGAAAGGGGTTGAGTTCCTGGTATGCATCGTTGGCAGTTCTTCCGGTGACCGACATATAATAAAAATGGTCGGCGCTTTGCAGCCGTCCCCACCAATCGCAGGCTTCCGTTTGTCCGCTTTTATGTAACATGTATTCTATATCATAAATCTTTTTCAGCATATTGTTTTGCCAGGTGTTCTCGCACCAAACGCAGCATTCAATGTCTTTGTCTTTCCAGGAAATGGTACGTGGTGAATCATACACTTCGCGGTTGTTACTGCGTTCAATTGCTTCGGAAGGGGTGGTAAATTGCCAGTCGTTGTTTTTTGTAATGGCTGCAGGCAGGTTTTCCAGGAATTCAAAAATGCCAGAGGCTGGTTTTTTATGAATACCAAATGTTTCATAATCCATAAAAAGATTTATATGTTCAGCATGGCTGTGCGAATGTATCCAGGAAGCGTATTTCTCAGCTGTTAACGGAAATTCATTCCAATGCTTATCGTCAAAACGAAAAGCAATATCATCGCTCAGGTTTACATTGCGCAACAGCAATCCAATTTTATTTGTTGCCGGCGCAGCGTATACCTGGTTGGGCGTGCGTCCCTGTAATATTTTGTCAAGTCCCTCGCACAATACGCCTTTAAAGCCCAATGTTTCGGCAAACAGGGCCAGTTCATTGTTATAAATCAGTTCTGTATTGCGTAACACGGCGGTTTCAACATCAAAAACTTTTTTAACCAGCCTGCCGTGTTTTTCTACCTGGCGCCGGAATTCTTTTTTCGAGTACAGCCAGCTCAGTGAATTATAATAGGTTTCTGCCAGTATTTCTACGCAACCCGTTTCAACAAGCTGGCGAAATGAATCAATAACATCCGGACGATAAGCCAGCAATAATTCGATGGCGGTTCCACTGATGGAGAATGCCAGTTTACATTGTTCCTGCTGCTGTTCTATCACCCCGGCTATTATAGCATTGGCTGGCAGGTAACATTCATCGGCCAGCTGGTTAATGATGGTTGCCGCGGCTGTGTTATTGAAATAAACGTTGGCTGAGTGATTGCTGCCCGCCGTGTAATCGTTTAACCGGTAAGGTATATGAACTTTAAAACAGAGATTGAGTGTGGGCATTGTAGTATTTTATATGCAATCGTTTTTTTATTAATGACCCGTGTATTTATTTTTCAGAAGGACAAAAAAAGGCGCTTGCAGAAATGCAGCGCCATGCTGGTTTTTCACAATGCTTATAACCAATACAACTGCTATGAGAAAGAGGGTTTTTTACCGGCCTGTAAAACTAATGGAGCAGGAAGAATATTATTGTCGTGAACTGTACAAATTAATCAACTGCTTTGTTAATTCCATACCAATGCATCATTCAGTTCGATGCGTTTGCGGTTGTAGAACAGCATCCCCGAATCGCGCAACTCATTAAACAATACGTTTACGCTCTGGCGTGAGGTGGCAATGACGCCGGCGATGTCACTGTGCGTTAAATAATTATTCAGTATGATTTTATCGCCAATACGATCGCCATCGGTTCTTGCCCAGTTTTGAATAAAGCGGATCAGCCTGGATTTGGCATCACGGAATATCAGGTCTGAATGCCTGCCTTCCAGTTTCCGGAGTTTGTTATTTACGGTGTTGGCGTAATCCAGCGCCAGCATAATATTGTCTTGTAATATTTTTTTAAAATCATGGACATTAAATGCGCACACAATAGTATTGGCGGTCAGTGCTTCGGCGCATTCATCAATAGAAAAATTGCCAGCCAGGCCCAGGTCGCCAAAAACATCGGGGGCAGTCAGTATGTCTTTAATGAGTTCATTGTCCATATCACCAGTTTCGGTAATTTTTATTTTTCCTTTTATCAGCAGAAATATTTTACTGTAGCTGCTTTCGCCATATCCAATACGCTCTCCCCGGTAGATCGTTTTAACTTTAGCTACTGTACAGGCTTCCTGTATTTTTTGCTCAGGCAGGTTGGCAAACAGGGGATGGCTTTTCAGATAAACGTATTTAATTTCCTGTGACATAGTTATGGGTTTTAGTGTTTTTGAGTATTAATAAGTTCTGTTACCGGCTTTTGCCATGGCATTTTCAATCTTGGTGATCAGTACATTTTTTGGTGTCAACCCAATGGCATGGTCTATGATTTCACCTTTTTTAAAGAATAGTATGGTGGGGATGTCCGTAACACCGTATTCGCTATCGAGCCCTTTTTCCATTTCCACATCCACCGTGTAAAAATTTACAATACCATTATAGGAAGCCGCCAGCTCATTGTAAACAGGTTCTATTATCTGGCTGGCGCCATTCCATTCCTTCTTAAACTGGACCAGTGACAGCATTGAACTTTCAATTACATTTTTTCTAAAATCAGATTTGCTTAACTGCCTGGTCATATTGATTTCAATTTTGTATATAACCATACAGCCAATCGGTATGCCAGATTTATTTGCTGTTGCTGCAGCACTTCTGAAACCCTTTACAGTAAAGGGTTTCAGCGCTTGTCGGCCCGCGTGTTCGCATACCGTGCAAAACAGTTTTCTCCCAATATATTGGGATGTTCACAATATATTGGGAGTGCAGACAGGTATTTGTTTTTTTAATGTAACATTCTGCTGTTGCGACTGGTGACGGTTTGCCTGCATTGTCATTCACCCGACAGGCCCCGGCATTTTTCGGTATTACCTTTATCGTATAAATATTGTCATATGAAAAAATTCTTGTTGGTTTTTGGGATTGTAACAGGAAGCATGGCGGCATCGGCGCAACAATCTCCATTGCCGCACATCAATCAGTTTGCGGACGGTGCTGGTACCATCGGCAGTTCGGAAGGATCTGTAGCCGCTTCTTATGTACACAACTGGCGCCTGGGCAAAAAAAGAAAATGGGAGGCCGGCCTGGGATTGCGTTATACCGGTTACTTTGGCACTAAAAAGGATTTTAGAACCGCTCCGGGCAGGCTGGCGCGTTCTACCACTACACCGTTTATTATTGTTTTTGCAGGACAAAAAACCGAGAACTGGGATACCCTCACTGTTCAGCGTCCTTTTATCAATTCAGTAAACCTGTCTGTTAATTTTGGTTATAATTTCAACAGCAAATGGTCGGGCGGGTTTAATATCGACCTGATCGGATTTTCTTTTGGCCGTAAAAGCAGTGCTGTATTAACCAGCAATGGCATAACACGTACTGAACCTGCTGCCAGTACGCCTGCATTTAATGTATTGCTTACCGGCGATAATGATTACGGCAGTCTTAATTCAGAATTTTTTCTAAAATATAAATTAAACGATCGCTGGGGCATCCGGGCCATCTACCAGTTTTATTTTGCCGAGTATACAACCAGTACCGTAAAACAGACAGCGCCCGATGGCACCATTGTAAACAGGTTCCGCAATAAAGCGAATACCTATGGTGCGGGTATTGCCTATCATTTTTAACCATTTATATGTTTGTATGATAAAATACTTTTTTATGGTAGTTTGTGCAGGGGCATTTGCAGTTGCCGGCTGTACTAAAAACAATGCAACGCCCGATGCCCGGCTGAATGAAATGCTGCCCGGCGCCGATACCAGCAGCAATATAACGGCAAAGTATATGGGCAATTTTGGAAACGGGCCTTTTGGATCGGTAACGGGCGCCGCTAAAATATACCTGGTAAACGGTCAATACACACTGGCGCTGGAAAATGTAGCCATCTCCAACGGACCCGATTTACACGTATATCTTTCCAAAGAGTTGCAGCCTGTGAATTTTATTGACCTGGGAAAGTTAAAAGCTACTGGCGGCAACCAGTTGTATACCATTGCCTCCATGCCGGATTTTACTTTGTATAAATATGCGCTTATCCATTGCCAGCAGTACAATCATTTATTTGGGAGTGCAGCATTGAAATGAACCGCGCAGGCGCGTTTACGCATCTCTTTTTATTCCCAGTTTTTTCATCCTGGCTTCAAGGGTAGTGGCGTTTAAACCAAGCATTTTTGCCGCGCCATTCTCACCACTTACTTTCCAGTTAACTTTCTTAAGTATCTCCAGTATATGTTCTTTTTCTACATCTTCCATTTTTACCAGCGTGTTTTTTGCGCCGGGCGCATGTTTGGATACCGGCAGCCAATCGCCGTATTCCAGCGTGTTGCCCGGACTGATAATCATGGCGCGTTCTATCAGGTTTTCCACTTCTCTAATATTGCCCGGCCAGTTGTATTCCATTAAAGCACTGATCACTTCCGGTTGAATATGAATTATTTTTTTCCCAATTTTTGCTTCATGTTTCTGACAGAAATGTTTAACCAGCAAGGGAATATCTTCTTTCCGATCCCGCAAAGGCGGCGATACAATGGGAAATACATTGAGCCGGTAGAACAGGTCTTCGCGGAATTCTTTTTTATCGATGGCCTGCTCCAGGTTGCGGTTGGTAGCGGCTATCACCCGTACATTTACTTTCATGGTACGCGGATTGCCGAGTCGCTCAAATTCTCCCTCCTGCAGTACGCGTAATAATTTTGCCTGCAGTTCTACGGGCAGTTCGGCTATTTCATCCAGGAATATGGTACCGCCGTCTGCCAGTTCAAACCGGCCAATCTTTTTATCCATGGCGCCGGTAAAAGCGCCTTTTTCGTGGCCGAATAATTCGCTTTCTATGAGGTTGGCCGGCAGTGTAGCGCAATTTACTTTTACCAGCGGCCGTTTGCTGCGGTTGCTGATATTGTGAACCGCACGTGCCAGCAATTCCTTACCTGTTCCGCTTTCGCCCAGTATCAGCACCGTTGCATCGGTAGACGCCACCTTTTCAAGCTGTTGCAATACTTTCTGAAAATTTTTGCTTTTGCTGATGATCTCTTCGAAGTTGTTGTTCAGCTTTATTTCTTCCTGCAGGTATTGGTTCTGGGCCTGTAACCTTGCTTGTTCGCGTTCCATCAGCACTTTATCCGTTATATCAATAAACATAGTGCGTGTGAACTGTCCGCCTGTATCGGGGTTCGACCACCATTGTATCCATATGGGCTGGTTGTTGTCTTTCCGGACCAGTTCCAGCACCACGCCACTGGTATCGGTGCCGCGGCCTACCGATTCAAATGCTTCCCGCATGCGCCTTTGCGCATCCGGTGTATCGGGCGCCATGGTTTTTCCATAGGTGAAAGGAACATCTTCGGGTTTTACACCCAGAATTCTTAACGCGGCCCTGTTGGCCTTTATAAATTTTGAATCCAGTCCCTCATGCACGTATGCAATCGGTGCTTCTTCAAACAGATCCCTGAAACGTTCTTCGCTTTCCTGCAACAATACTTTTAATTCGGCATTGGCTATCCGGAGTTTGTCCTCTGCTTTTAAGCGGTCTATTTCTGCGCCCGCCCGGGCGGCAAAGATGCGGAGTATGTCAAGCTGGTTCTCTTCATTGGCAATGGCCACCCTGTCGAACGCGGCTATATTGCCAATTACTTTACCCGACGATGGGCTGTAAATGGGTACGGCAATCCATGATTTTACGCCTTTCTCGCGAGGAAATGTTTCATCCAGTTTGTCGGCACAAAAAAATTCCCTGCCCTCCATTACAATTTCGCAGGGCGTTCCTTTGGTATCGTATTCTATATTTTCTTTTACTTCCTGCCTGTCTACATAAGAGAGCATGCGAAGGCGGGTACCATCGTTGTCGGAACACGAAACCACCATGGAGTATCGTACATTCAGTATGGATGTAATGAATTTGGTGAGCTCCCTAAAATAATCGGCGCCGGTAAGCGGGGAGTTGCTTTCAGAGATGGAACGTAGAATTTCCTCATCCCTTCTTTTCTTTTTTATATTGCGTGCCGCACTGCAAAAGAATTCTTTGCCTTCATGCGTAATAAAATTATTGGTTACTTCTACCGGATAAATATTTCCTTCTTTATCGCGATGGAAGGTTTCCAAAATCTGCTGCCCTTCATTTTTTGTGTCTTGCCATCCTTTATCCCATTCTTCTTTTGTAAGCGATGGATTCAGGTCAAACACGGTCATCTGTTCCAGCTCGGTTGCAGAATAGCCGGATTCTTTTGAAACGGCCTCATTTACCCGAATCAGCCGGCCGACTTTGTCTACCCAGAAGATCTGGTCGCGTATGTTTTTTACTGTGCTGCTATACAGTTCAATTTCACTCAGGTGTTGCTGCGCCAATAGTTCCTGGGCTTTTTTATCACGGATATCTCTCACGATACTGCAGGAGAATTCCTGTCCGTCCAGTTCAATAAAATTTCCGGTAATTTCTATATCATACAGGTAGCCTGTCTTGTGTTTGTGCTGTGCCTCAAAAACAATTTTCTTTTCTTTTTGCAGGCGTTTCCAGAAAACCGGCCAATCCACAACCACAGAAGATGGATTGATATCTGAAACCAGCATACCGGTCAGTTCCTGTTTAGTATAGCCCGACATTTTACAAGCCATTTCATTGGCCTGAATAATGTGTTGCTGGGAATCTACCCAAAAAACTGCTTCATGAAGGTTTTCCAGTGTAAAATGAGACAGGTGCAGTTGTTTGTCTGTATCGGTATGCTTTTTTTTATCCATAAAACAGTCACTAAACCTACAACATTATTTGACCTAAAATTAAACAATAACAAGGTAAGTTAGCGGGCTTTTGTGAAACCCGGGGAGGAAATGTCTGATGTCTGATGTGATGATGTCTGATGTGGTGATGTCTGATATAACAGCCCTCACAGCAGTGTCTCTCCAGCAGGGATTTCAATTTACACAATCTTGCGGAGGACACTGCGTGGCGGTAAAACCTGACTGAAGAAAAGAGTACCGGTTCCTTTATCTGCAGTGTCCTCCATGGCCGGTTGATTAGGCAAGTCCCGATGGGAGAGAATCTGCGGCGATAGTAAAGGAAATGTCTGATGTCTGATGTGATGATGTCTGATATAACAGCCCTCTCAGCAGTGTCTCTCTAGCAGGGATTTCAATTTACACAATCTTGCGGAGGACACTGCGTGGCAAAAGAGTATGCAGATTTTAGTATTGAGTATTTAGACGAGGCGCGTTGGTAATAAGACCTGACTGAAGAAGAGCATACGTTCCTTAAGCCGCAGTGTCCTCCATGGGCATGATGATTCCACAGATCCCGAAGGGAGAGACACTGCGGCCACAGTCTGGAGAAATGTCTGATTTGTTATGCGGGATGATTTCACGATCTCTCAGCAGTGTCTCTCCGGCACGGATTTAAATTCACAGGCATCTTGCGGAGGACACTGCGTGGCAAAAGAGTATGCAGATTTTAGTATTGAGTATTTAGACGAGGCGCGTTGGTAATAAGACCTGACTGAAGAAGAGCATACGTTCCTTTATCCGCAATGTCCTCCATGGGCATGATTATTCCACAGATCCCGATGGGAGAGAATCTGCGGCGATAGTAAAGGAAATGTCTGATGTCTGATGTGATGATGTCTGATATAACAGCCCTCTCAGCAGTGTCTCTCTAGCAGGGATTTCAATTTACACAATCTTGCGGAGGACACTGCGTGGCGATAAAACCTGACTGAAGAAAAGAGTACCGGTTCCTTTATCCGCAGTGTCCTCCATGGGCAGGATGATTAGGCAAGTCCCGATGGGAGCGACACTGCGGCGAGGATCTAAAGAATAGATCTCAGCGAAATACACCTACAACAAATCAGACATGATCACATCAGACATCAGACATATTTTCTACCGCTCTTCCTTCGCTTTTTTTCTTTTGGGTTGCTTTTTCAGAATAGAGAGGTCATCACCCAGCAGTCCGCCCCAGGGTTTTAGTTCATCTACACGGTCAAAGATGACCTTTAATATAGCCAGGCCGGGTATGGAAAGAAACATGCCCGATAAACCCGCCAGCGCACCGCCAATCAATACACCGATAATGCTTACCAGTGCATTGATGCGCACTTTGGAGCTCACCACATAGGGCATGATAAAATTGTTGTCGATGAACTGAACAATGATCAACACAGCGCCTACCCATAAAATATCGGCCAGGTTGGTAGAAGTGGTAAGAGTAACCGCCATGCAAATTACCGTGGCAATGATCATTCCGATATACGGAATCAGGTTGAGCACGGCCGATAATACCGCCAGGAAAAAAGCATACTGGATACCGATAATAAAAAAGCCGGCTGCATTGAGGCCGGTAACAATGGCCATTTCAATTAATAACCCCACCATATAACCCTGAACAATGGTTTTTGATTCGGAAAGCACTTCTTCTACCAGTGTTCTATGATGGTCTGAAAATACATCCAGTAGAAATTTGTGGATCAGTTTCCTGTAATAAAGAATCAAAAAGCCATAGATGGGCAGCAGTATCACGGTGATGAGCGTGCTGGCCAGCCCCATAAACAATGTTCCAATCGGGCTTCCGCCGGATTGGATATTTTCGGTGGCCGATGCAACAGCCGAACGCTGCTCGCGGCGGCTGATATTTACTTCCTTGCTTATCCATTTTTCAACGGTGTTGATATGCTGATTTAGTTTTTGTTTGATAGAAGGAAGATCATCCATAAAATGGGCTACCTGCGACGAGAGAAAATACAATACGCCCGCAGCAATCATCAATGCAACCAGCAAACACAGTATCATAGCCAGCACGCTGGGTACACCGCGGCGGTTTAACCAGTTTACTGCCGGCAATAACAATATAGCCAGTACAATAGCAAAACATATGGGCATCAGTATATCTGCACCGAGATAGGCCAATGTTGCAAGCAGGGCCAGCGTTACCAGGTTCATGCTTAGTTTAGCGTAGAAAGGAAGGGATGTTTTGTTCATATGAGGGTAATTAGCACTGATTACCCCGACAATATAAGATTTAATGTCTGATCGCTGATGGTACGGTGGCTGATTTGTTTTATGGCATCCGGCTGATTGATAGCTCGGTTTTTTAGCGAATTTCACATTTCAGCGGCGTATATTATTCTATGCGCATTTCTTTTGCCGGATTAGCCCTGGCCGCCCTGTAAGTTTGCGATACAATGGTTGCAAGACCGGTTGCCAGTAAAAAAACAAAACAAAGCAAGGCCGTTACTATGCCAAAGTCTGAACGGTTGGCGAAGTTCTGCATAAATAAATAACCCGCGGTATACCCAAGGGGAACTGCAATAAAACCGGCAATGAACAATAATTTGATAAATCCTTTTGACAACATCGTTACCAGCTGCATATTGTCTGCGCCGAGTATTTTACGGATGCTCACCTCTTTCCGTTTTGTTTCAACGGTATAGATGACCAGCCCGGTTAAACCCAGTGTAGCAATCGCTATTACCATAAAGGCGATATAACCAAGCAATGAAATGGTGGCGGTTTGGGAATTGCTTTGTTCCAGATCTTCATTCAGCCATGTGGAACTGAAGGCCTGTGCAGGGGCAATGGTTTTGAGCGATTGCTCAATGCGTTTTGCTACCGTTGTCTTGTCGGTGTTCCCTGTACCGATATATAAATAATTGGTTGCACTTTTCTTATTGCGGATTGCCAGGGGCTTTATGTTCATACCTGCATTTTCATAATTGAAATTCTTCAGCACGCCGGCAATCTCCAGTTTGGAAGAATCATTTATCCATAGATGCTGTCCCACAGCTGCAGTGTAATCTTTAAAGCCCAGCGCCATGGCCGTTTGTTCATTTATGAGCACATATTTTTCTTTACCAGCTTCGCCGGTGGCAGGAAAAGTGTGCCCTGCCAGCAGTTGAAATTGCATATTGCTGATAAAATTGCTGCTGGCATAATAATAATTCAGCCGAAGCGCATCCGCCTTATTGCTTATCCATACCGGCGTATTCATTCCGTTGAAATGATGGCCAAATGTACTTGACATGGCGCTTACAGCAGCAATGCCGTTTACAGTGGATACCTGCTGAGCGGCAATATTTTCATTAAGTCCATTAAGCGGCACTACCAGCACATTATCACGTTTAAAACCGGGATCGGCTGCAGCCAGGTGGGCAAACTGGCGGTAGAATGCAAAAAGAAATATGATAATGGTAAGCGACAGGCTGTATTGAAAAACGATCAGCGTTTTTTGAATGCTTATCTTTCCAAAAATTTTTGCGGTCGATAAATTTTTCAATACACGAACCGGTTTGAACGACGATAATATCCAAGCCGGTGCAGCACCCGCCAATAAACCGGTAAACAACGCAAAGGCGCAAGACCAGGCCACCATTGGCATATTGTATCGGAAAGAAGACGGAACAAATTCGTAGCCGTCATTGAATGGCGCGTATTCCAGGATAAATGCCAGTAACACCCAGCCAAATCCCAGCGCAAGGAAAGCAAGCAATACTGATTCAATCATGTACTGAAGAAAAATCTGGCTTCTTTTTGCTCCGGTAACTTTTCGGATACCCACTTCTTTGGCTCTTGTTAATGCCCGTGCTGTTGTAAGGTTGGTATAATTAAAACAGGCAGCGAGCAACACAATAAACGCAACGCCTATTTCAAAATAAAACTTGCTCCAGGAGGCGCCGCTTCGCTCGTTATTGAGGCTTTCACTGCCTGGGGTGATTTTTAACAATGATTGTGTGCTAAAAGATGAAACGGCTTCTTTGTTCCATTTATTCAGCTCTGCGCTGATGCTTTTTAAATCGCTCCGCAACGTTTTTTCTGTACTGCCCTCTTTCAGTAATACATAAGTGTAGCCGGCATTGAATGCAAACCAGTTGTCAGTCCTCTCTGGCAGGGTCTTATTTTTTTCCATCGCCGGTATGCTCGCATATGATACATATACTTCGTAGTTGAGGTGTGATTTGCCGGGAGGTTCATTGAGTACGCCACTCACCATAAAACTGCTGCCATCTTCCAGCGTAAATACCTTACCGATGGCATCCTGTTTCCCAAAAAATTTTTCGGCGGTATTTTTACTGATAACAATAGTATTGGGCTTTTGTAAAGCGGTGGCGGGATCACCCGCTGCCAGCGTGAAACCGAATACTTTGAAAAAACTTGATTCGGTGAACGCGCCGTTGAGGTAGATCTCTTTTCCGCCGGAAGCTGCTTTGCCGCTAAAAGCCGGATAGACCATCGCCACCTTATCAATGCTGCTGAAACCCGTTTGCAATTTTTGGTAAAGTGGCAGGGGTGTACTGGCCAGTTTCCATTCTTCCCCGGTTTTTTTACCGTAGGTACTGAGTATGCGGTAAACCCTGTCACCGTTCTTATGAAACCTGTCGTAACCCAGTGCATCCTGCAAACGGATCATTACTATCAGGCCAATAGACATGCTCAATCCGAGCCCGAAAATATTGATAAATGAAACCAGTCTATTTCTTTGAAAACTTCTCAGCGCAACTTTCAGGTAACTTTTAATCATTGGTAACAGGTTATCAATATGGTTAAGACAAAAATATGCCATTTACATAACAGGCTGGCTGCCAGTCTTTTTTATAACACCTGTTTGCAGCATTGTCCGTTTTTAATACATGCTATGCGCGTAAATGGTACAACGTTTTTTTAATGCAGTCTCTTGCGGATTGCGGGCATCAGCTTTGCATTCTTCACATAATAAACCATTGCACAATCCGGCAGTGTTTGCAGCAGGATGCGCAATGGTCAGCCAGTGAATAAAAAAAATAGTTAACAGGTTAAATGGCCGTCATTTGCCACACAGGCAATCACTGTTGCACAACCAGTACCTGGAATGTGCCAGGTATCATGGGCGCACGTCTTTCGCCTGCAGCGGGTGTGCCCAGTTCTGCAGCCGGTAAATAAATGGTATGGATCAATGGATTGATGGTAATGGTGCGGGCACTTTTTTTAGTAGGCAGGCTGCCGGCCAGTTTGTATTTGCCACCAGCTTCCGCATGTATAATAGCCAGTGTGCCCTCGCCACAGGAGGCAAATATGTTTTTTGTGCTGCTGTCAAATGCCACACCATCGCAACCATCGCCAATGGGTATTTTGTCAATGACCTTGCCACTGGCGATATCAAGTACCACCAGTAATTTATCGCAACCGGCAAACAGTCTTTTCGCAGACAGGTCAATGGCAAGGCCGGTAGGACCTTCAGCAGGAGCAATGGACCAATGATGTTCTACTTTGTAAGTTTTTGTATTGATGGCCACAATTTCATTTTTGTCTTCAATATTTACATACAGCATACCTGCACCATCGCTCACCGCGGTTTCCGGTTTGCCACCCACTTCTATGGTGGCAATGGTTTTTTCTGAAACAGGATCTATTACGGTAAGATCATTGCTGCGGCCATTGCATATTATCAATTTTTTGGAAAAAGCATCGTATATAATGGCATCCGGGTTTTGCCCCGTGGCCAGTTGGCCTTTCACCTCATTTGTAATTACGTCAAACACAGAAATGTTGTTCAGTCTTCCATTGCTGGTATAACCTTTACCCAGCTGTGGCACAAAGGCAATACCATGTACGCCGGTTGTATTGGCAATAACGCCCAGCGAATCACCTGTTTTTTCATCGAGCACATTTACCTGTGTGGCATGTGATACATACAACCGGTTATTACCCGGCCCAACGGCAATATAATCCCAGCCGCCGCCGCTTGCAATGTGAAAAGTCTTTACAATATGGTACCCGCCAACCTGCTGCGCCCCTCCCGCAACGGCAATAAATACGAAGACCACGGGTAATAATGACCGAACCAGGATTTTCTTTTTCATACTTTTTTTTTAAATAAATTAATTGGTTTGCGAATTGTCAGCCGTTTGTACGGTAACCGGTTGTTTTTTATATAAAAGTCGCAGCAGGGAGGGTAATACAATTAATAGCAGGGGCAGGGCTGCAATAAAGCCGCCTATAACGGCAATGGCCAGTGGCTGGTGCAGTTGGGCACCGGCGCCAATACCCAGGGCCAGGGGCGCCAGTGCAATGATAGCACCCAGGGCAGTCATTAATTTTGGACGTAACCGTGTTGAAATACTGTAAATAATAGACTCATCTACTGTACGCTGCTGCAATGCTTCTTTGAATTGCAGGAAAGTAAAAATGGAATTTTCCCCAATAATGCCCACAATCATAATAAGTCCGGTATAACTGCCAACATTCAGCGCAGTACCGGTTATGAATAAAGCAATATAGCTGCCGGCAATACCGGTTACCGAAACCAGCAATATCAGCAGCGCCACTCTGAAATCCCTGAATAAAAAAAGAATAACACCGAATACCAGCAGGCTGGCGGTGATGAGTATCATTAAAAGTTCTTTGAATGACTTTTGCTGCTCGGCGTATTCGCCTCCATATTCAATATGATAGCCTTTGGGCAGGCTAACGGTACTGGCTATTCGCTGTTGTACCTGTTTTATTACGGTGCCCAGGTCATTGTTTTCGAGGCGGGCGGTCACTACGCCCATCGATTGCAGGTTCTCCCTTTGCACTTCTGCATCGCCGCCCGCTACATGTACCGTTGCCAATGAGTTGATGGGCTGCAGTTTACCATTAGGCATAAATACCTGCAGGTTGCCGATAGCGGCTACACCCATTTTGCGGCTATTGGGATAAATAATGCGCACAGGCGACAATTGTTCTTTTTCGGTAACAGCACCGGCAATATTGCCTTCCATAGATGTCTGCAACTGGTACTGCAGGTTTACAGGAGTAATTCCAAACTGTGCCAGTTTTATATAATCGGGTTCAATGTTCACCGAAGGCCCTGCAATCACAATGCCGTCAAAAACATCTGCTGCACCATGAACGGACGATACTAATTCCGCTACCTGTTTGGAAAGTTGTTGCAGTTGTTGCTGGTTATCGCCAAAGATTTTTATTTCGATGGGTTGCACAGAGGTCATCAAATCTCCCAGCATATCGCCGATTACCTGACCGAAATCTATGCGCAAAGCCGGTTGCGAGGCTTCTACGCGCTGACGTATTTCTGTAATGACCTCTTCAGTGGTACGGGTGCGGGCTGTTTTTAATTGGATCAGGTAATCGCCCGTATTCGGTTCCGTAATAAAAAAACCCATTTGGGTGCCCGTTCGCCTGGAATATGCGGTCACCTCAGGTATACTCACCACAATTTTTTCTACTTCATGGAGTATGCGGTCGGTTTCTTCCAGCGAGGTGCCGGGCGGGGATGCATAATCCAGTACAATGCTGCCCTCATCCATCTCGGGTAAAAAACCGGTTTGCAGTTTGGGAAGTATAATAACGATGGCTATAACAAAACCAGCCAGCATGGTAACGGCTATCAGTGGGCGCCGGATAAAAAATGAAACCCACCGTTGTCTTTTTACTTCGTGCCCTGTCTCTTTTTTTTGCGTGTTAGTTTTTCTATTGCCCGAAAGCAGCAGGTAAATAACAGGTAGCCCTATCCAGGTTACAAAAAAAGAACAGACCAGTGTTATGATCATGGTATTGGTGAGTACTTTAAAGTATGCGCCCGCTACGCCACTCATCAGCACAAAAGGGAAAAAGATAACGATGGTACTGACTGACGAACCAATCATGGCAGGCAACAGGTAGGCGATTGCTTTCTGTAAAAGGGTGGTGGTAGGCTCACCGGGATGTTCTTCATGGGTGCGGTGTATTTGTTCCACCACCACAATGGCATCATCAATAATTAATCCGATGGCGGCGGCAACGGCGCCCAGTGTCATGATATTAAATGTATACCCGATGGTGTACAGCACCAGCAGGGTGAGACATAATGTAACAGGAATGGTAATGAGAATGGTTGCACTGGCTTTTAGTGATCGGAGAAATATAATGGCAACCAGGATAGCCAGCGCAAGGCCTGCCCAAAGGCTGTCTGTTACGCTTTTTATAGAAGCGTTTACAAAATCTGCCTGTACATAATAAGGTTTTATGGTAACCCCGCCGGGTAGAATGTTTTGTAAAGCGGCGATCTTTTTTTGCATAACAGCGGATAGATCAACCAGGTTGGCGTTGGGTTGTTTTATAATGGCTACCAGTATACCATCTTTTCCGTTTGCATTTATTTTGGTGAACTCTACGGCCTCCCTTATCTGTACAGCGGCTACTTCGCCCAGCTTAATCACACGGCGTCCGTCATTTCTTATGATGATGTTTTCCAGGTCGGTGGTGGAATGCAAGGTGGCATCTGTAACGGCCAGGTAAAGAAATTTATAGTCAGACAGGTAGCCGTTTGATTTTATAAAATTGGTTTGTGCAATGGCATTGCTGACAGAATCGGGCGTAATGCCCAGCGTACTCATTTTGCGTGCATCCAGTTCAAGCCAGTATTCTTTTGTTTTACCGCCAATGACCCTTACTTCTGATACACCCTGCACCTGTGAAAGAAAGGGTTTAATTGTATAATTGGCCAGCAACTTCAGTTCAATAGGCGATTTATTATGGCTTTCCAGCGTATAACCCATCACAGGCAGAATAGAGGGGTTCATCTTTTCCACAGTTATCTGTACGTCAGGTGGCAAAAGGTTTCTTACCTGGCTTATTTTTGATTCTATCCGTTGCTGGCTGAGATCTATATTGGCATTCCAGTCCATATAAGCGGAGATCTCGCAACTGCCCCTGCTGGTGGTGCTGCGGATCATGGTAAGATCGGGGATTTGTTTGATGGCGTTCTCCAGTGGTTTGGTAATGGTCACCATCATTTTATTGATTGGTTGCAAGCCGGCATCCGCAATGATTTTTATTTTAGGAAAGGTTATTTCCGGAAACAGCGATGTCTGCATTCGGGAATATGCAAATATGCCCCCGGCAATACACAATGCCAGCACAACCGTCAGGGGATTTTTATATGAAACGAAAAAATTTTTCAATGCTTATGGTTGTTGTTGCTGGATAATGCTAACTTTTGCGGTATCCGGCAGGCCATAGTTGCCGGTCAATAATATCTTATCAGTAACAGAAAGCGGAGGAGCAAGTATTTCAATGCGCCCGGCCGTTTCTATGCCCCTGGTAACGGGTAGCTTAACTGCGGTGCTGCTGTCGATCATCTTCATTATCCAACTTTCAGTTTGTGTTTCGTTTGTTAGTACAGCCGCTTTTGGCAATGACACGGGTTTTTCTTTCAGCATTTTTACAATCCTTACTTTGGCCACCAGGTTTTCCGGGATGGAATGGCCTGCGTTTACTTTTATAAAGATGCTTTGTGTTTGGGCAGCGGGGTCTACGCTGGGCAGCGAGCCGGCAACGGTGCCGGTTAATTTCTCTCCGTCGGGCAGTATAAGTTCCACCGTTTTCCTGTTTTGCATGTATGCACGTAACTCGTAAGGCAGATCCAGTAAAAAAGCAAAGCTGTTCATATCACTTACTATAGCCAGTTGTTCGCCATCCTGCACATAATCGCCCGCCTGGTGACTGAGCTGTGTTATAAAGCCCTTTTCTCCGGCCCTGATGGCGTTGGTGCCGGAAAACTTAAAATTGGAATCAAGCTGGTTTACGGCATTACCGATGCTTTGGGCTTCCTTTGTTTTTATGGTAAACAGTACCTGCCCGCGGTTTACATATTGCCCCGGTCTTGTAAAGTTTGACTGCAGATAGCCGTTGGCGTTAGCCTTTATGTAATTTTTTTGCATGAAGGAAGAAGTAGCGTTCAGCTCAATATATTCGGCAAGCGGTTCTGTACTGATGCCGGTAACAGTTACCGGCGTCTGCACGGTTTCCGGGGCAACTTCTTCCGTGCCGGTGGTGGCCGGGCTGCAGCTAAGACAGGCGCCGCACAGTATCAAACAAATTAAAAGCGGGCAATTGTTTATCATGCAATCTTGGTTTATCTGTTCCAGTAATTGATCTGGTTTATAATCTGCAGGCGGCTGGTATTGTTTTGTGTAAGCAAATTTTTGGCCATCATATAATTGTTGACTGCTATCACCAGGTCAGCTATTTTAGCATCGCCTGTTTCAAGCAATTTTATGTTTACGTTTATCAGGCCGTCGGCATACTTGATCTGGTGGTTGATTTCTTCTATCAGCTCACCGGTAGCTTTCAGCTGCTGGAACAATTGCGCAATTTGCTGGTTGTGCTGGGAGGTGTAAAATGCCTGGTAACCTTGCCTGGTGCGTTCTGCGATGGCAATTTTGCTGTACTGGATTTTCTTTTGCCGGCCGTCGAAGATGGGTACCGTTACATTGACGCCGAAACTGGTACCAAAATTTTTGTAAGCCCGGTACGCCAGCGAAGAATTATAACCGGCATCTGCATACAGGTTCACTTTTGGTTTATAGGTAAAATCAATTAAAGACCGGCTATTACTCAATTGAAGACTGTCTAACACAAATTTTTGAAAGAAGACCGATTGATGGGCTGGTGGCAGCTCAGCCAGCGTTACAGCAGGTTCGGCAAGAACGGTTTCGGCGGTATCTGTAATGCCGGCCAGGTAATTGAGCGTGGCGAAATCATTTTGCAATTGTATGGCCAGCTGTTTTACGGAAAGTTGCTGCTGCTGGCGTGTAACCAGGAACGTTAGATAGTCGGTCTGCCTGTAGACATTGGATTGCGTTAATGCTTTCAGCAGGTTTTCTTCTTTTTTTAACAGCTCATTTACTTCCCGGGCAAAATTCAGTTGCTGCAAATCGCCATAGGTGGTAATATACTGGGCAATGATGGTACGGGTAAGCTCCTGCCCGGATATCTTTGCTGTATTTTCTATACCCCGGTTTTGAATGCGGAGCGTTTCAAACTGAGCATCCAGGTATTTTTTACTGACCAGGGCCTGGTTAACACCTGCAAGTGCGCTGAGCTGTCCGCCATTGGTAATAGCTTCATCGTAACCAAAGCCTTTTATAACAGGCGCATAGGCATTGGTGCTATTGCCGGTAACCTGTGGTTTATAAGTAGCGCGGATTCGCTGACTGTCGGCCTGGTTAATTTTTACCTGGTTCTGGTAGTCTTTTAAAAGCGGGCTGGCAGACAGCGCCTGCTGAATATAATACTCAATATTTTTTTGCTGGCATATGCCCGCCAGTGATACAATTGCAATAACACCTGTTAGAAATATTTTTTTCATGCCCGGCGCAGATAATTAACCCGGGCAACCTACAGTATGATTCTGTGTATATTCTGTAGCAGCGGCATGTAAGGTTTCAATGATTATTTTCTATCAGCAGAAAGTGATGTTGCTGATCCTCATACACATACCGTGTTTCGAAACCCGATACAGCTGCCGCCTGTTGTACAATGGCCAGTCCAAGTCCTACACCTTCCCGGGAACTACCCGATGCGGCAAACCGCCGGAAAAGACAGCTCTCATCCAGAGCAGGGGCTGTGGCGGTGTTGCTGATTTCCAGCACGCCTTCATCTGCAATGATGTCTATAACGCCGCCCTGCAAGTTGTATTTAATGGCGTTGCTGAACAGGTTATTGAGTAGTATATCTGCCAGCATGGGGTTCATATGAATTGTCACAGCATCATCCAACTGGGTGGTAACGGTTAAATTTTTGGAAGCGATCATTTCTTCAAACTGTATAATTTTCTCAGAAACTTTTTGGGCTACATTGATAGATGTGGTATCTGTGTACTGGCCGTTTTCAATCTTGGTGAGCAGCAGCAGGCCCTGGTTTAAACGTGAAAGCCGCTGGATGGCTTCATATGCGCCCTGTACGGCCCTGCTTTGCGGTTCGGACAATTGTTCATCCTGTATCAGCACATCCAGCTTAGACTGAATAATGGCCAGCGGCGTCTGCATTTCATGCGATGCATTTTCAGTAAACTCTTTCAAATACCTGTAGTCACGGTGCGCTTTGGTGGTAGCCTGGGAGAGCGTATCATTCATAACGCTGAACTCGTCAATGCCTGTGGGTGGAAGCACCGGTTGTTCTTTTTTACCCAGTTCAAAATGACGCATGGCTGCCAGCGTATCATAAAAAGGTTGCCACAGTTTTCTGAGTACCACCCGGTTGATAAGAAATGAAATAACCAGGATGAGCACAATGGTAATAAGAGTGATGCTTACTACTGACTTAATAATATTATCCGTTCCTTCCAGCGATTTACTAACGCTTACCTGCCACCATTGGTTAGCGGCATGTATATAAAATATATATTGACGATACATTTCTTTTTCACTTTCGCCGCTGTTGCGCATGCGGATGTTGCTGAAGTTTTTGCTGCCGCCGTCCGAAACCACAGGCTGGTAACTGATGAGCTGATCTTTTACGGCAATTATTTCAGGCAGCCGGTTGTATTGTTGTACATAATTTTGAATTTCATGTTGTTCTATTTTAAGATCATCATCTACTTGATCTATAAGTACAAAGCGAAGCAAAAAATAGAATGAAATGCCAGATAGTAAAAAAACGATTACGGTGGCTAACAGGTTGATGCGGTTGTATCGGGTAAATAATTTCATGGTTGTTACACAGAAAATTTGTAGCCCAGTCCATAGATGGACTTGATATAGTCGGGACAGCCAGCCTGTAATAATTTTTTGCGCAGGTTTTTGATATGGGTATAAAGGAAATCATAATTGCCTGCCAAATCCATATCATCCCCCCAGAGATGTTCCGCTATGGCGCCTTTGCTGATGACCTTGTTTTTATTACCGGCAAAATAAAGCAGCAGATTATACTCCATGCGGGTTAAATCTAAGTCTTTTTCATTAACGCCGGCGGTTTTGTCGGGAATGTTAATGGTAAGTTCACCTATCCGTATAATATTTTTTCCATCAAAGGTCTTGCGTCGAATAATGGCATCTACCCGGGCGCCCAGTTCCGACAAATGAAATGGCTTGGCCAGGTAATCATCGGCACCGGTTTTCAGGCCTGCAACTTTATCATCTACCGAATTTTTTGCAGAGATGATCAATATGCCATCTGTTTTGTTGTTGGCTTTTAATTCTTTTAAAATATCCAGGCCGCTGCCACCCGGTAATGTTATGTCCAGTATAATGCAGGCATAATCATAGAGCGCTATCTTTTCCATGGCTTCTTCATAATCGTATGCTGTTTCACAAACAAAACTTTCGGAGTTGAGGTAGAGGAACATGCTGTCTGAAAGCGCCTGTTCATCTTCTATGATTAAGAGTTTCATATTTTACAGGCTTAAATGTACAGCGCAAATCTGAAGTAAACCTGAAGAAAGGGGAGTGCAGCACAACGGTTGGGTAAAAAACAGGAACCGCCGGTGAATACGGCCAATATTGATTGCCTGTTTTCCATAACGGCGTGCAAGACGCCCACTTCAGAATTTAAACAGAATCGGGTACTATCTTTTGTGTACCTTGTAAATACCCTGGCTAACTAAAAGAACTATGCGGATAAAATATTGCTTTTTGCTGGTGCTTTTGTATGTTGTTCCATACACTATTCATGCGCAGAAACCAGATTCGCTGGCAAATAAACTGGATAGCCTGAAAAGGCAAACTGATTCAGGTAAACAAAAAAACCTGATAGAGCCGGAGCTGTACAATGAGAAAACAAAGGTCACCGCAAAAGTATTTGGCATTTTATTGCTCAACGATTTCAAACAACAGGCTTTATCGCCTTTTCAGCCGGCCAAACGCGCTTTTTTACGGGATGCCGTAATGGTAGGTGCAGCCGTTGGGATAGCTTTTTTAGACAAACCCATCCAGCGATGGGCAGTCACATTCAGAAACAACAATGCCTGGTCAGCAGGGCCCAGCAATACCATTACCAATCTGGGCGCCCAATTCGAAATTATTCCCCTGGCCGCCATAGCTACTACTGGTTTCATTTTTAAGAATGAGAAACTGAGAACTACCACCGCGCTTGCATTTCAGTCGTACATCACGGCTACCTTCTGGTCTACCATCTTCAAAGAATTGTCGGGCCGCAACCGCCCGGTTAATTTCGACCCCAATTCAGAACTGAACCAGGCCGGGTTTCATGGACCTTTTTATAAACTCCCTTACAGCGATAACAGCGCTTTTCCTTCCGGTCATACCACCCTGGCATTTGCCGCCGCTACAGTTTATGCCAAAGAATATAAAAATATTCCACTGGTGCCCTTTATCAGTTATGGTATTGCAACTTTAATTGGTGTTAGCCGCATCACCGAAAACCGCCATTGGGCAACCGATGTGGTGGCGGGCGGATTGCTTGGTTTTGCCTGCGGTACCCAAGTGGTTAATAACTATCACCGCTATGCGCGTTTAAAACGGCAGGGCGGACTGATCAATAAATCGGACAACAAGGGGCATGTGTCGTTCAATATTCAATATTCGCCTTTTGGAGTGGTACAACCAGGACTGGTGTATACTTTCAGGGAGTAAGCTGCCGGTATATAATTTTACAGCTATTATAAATTAATTTGTACCTTTTCTAGAGATAACAACTCCCGGAAAACAGCCATCATTCATGTATTCCCACCCTGTGAGGCTTTCCAGGTTTCCCCCCGCGCTGTAGCACGGCATCGGTCGGTTCAAAACAATCCATACCAAAGCTGGTATAGGCCGGTATTCATTTGCCACAGTATAATAAAATAATAAACGCCATAACCCATTTTTTATGAACACCTATCTCGAAACAATCCTGTCGCTGGTATTTATCTTTTTTATCTTCAGTATCATTGCTTACATCCTTCAGGAAATTGTTGCCATTAATATGGAATACAGGGGCCGGTTACTATGGCGTTCCATGGCGCAGTTGCTGGATGGGTTCCGGGTGGCGGGGCGTGGTATTGGCAGGAAATCCAACCTGCTCACCAATGCAGCCGCCAACACCAATGCGCTTTTTAATCACCCGCAAATAAAAACACTGCGCAAACAGCTGGACCGTCTGCCGTCTTATATCCCTTCTTCCAATTTCGCGCTGGCGGTTATGGACCTGGTGGGTAAAAATGCACCAGCGACAGCAAAAACAGCCGATTTGTTTACCAATATTAAACTGGGTTTGCAAAACCTGCCCGCCAACAGCCCGGAAATTTATACCGTGCTGGAAAACCTGGTAGCTACTTCAACGGGTATTAAAGAACTACAGGAAAAAATTGAGGGATGGTTCAACAATTATATGACGCGTGTAACGGGTTGGTATAAGTCAAACACGGTAATTACCATTCGAATTATAGCCGTGGTGGTTACCCTTTTTTTCAATGTAAATGTGCTGAAGCTTACCAAAGAAATATATACCAATAGCCAGTTGCGTGGGGTATTGACCAGCGCTGCCATGAATGTAGAGAACAATCGCCAGCTGATGGATGTATACCTGAACCAGGGCAGGGCAGCTGCCATCGATTCCATTGCGGTGCATTATAAGCCACTGCTCGATTCTGCAAGAACCGCGCAGGATAGCATCGCTATTAAAAAAAGAATCGCCGATGAACAGGCAACTGCCGTGGATGCGTACACTAAAAAAAGCAGGGCATCCATTGATACCCTTTACCAGAAAATAAATGCGGCAGATATTCCGCTTGGCTGGAATGGCGGTGTGCTGAATTCAATACTGGTAAAAGACAGCAGTGGAAATGTAAATGGCGGAGACAGTATCATTAATATACTTTGGATATTACTGGGATGGGGCATTGCTGCGGGTTGTATCTCCATGGGCGCACCTTTCTGGTTTGATATGCTGGCCAAACTGGTGAATGTAAGAAGGGCCGGACTGATTCCGGGAAAAGACGCGGTGAAAAAATAATGTGATGAATATGATAATGTGATAATGTGAAAATGCTTTTGCTTAGCTGCATCTTCGATGGGAATACAATGGAACACAGATTTTCATGATTGTCACGATAAAGATGATTGATTATTATGCAGAGCCCTGCAAGGGCGTAATCAATTAGCGAGGGGTGTAGCCCCTCGCTACATCATGCAGTGCATCAATGTGGCGAACGCCAATACTAACCAGATTCATTCAACATTGCCCATCAATTTATCCGGCGTAATCGGCAAAGTTCTCACCCTTTTTCCGGTAGCATTGAAAACTGCGTTGGCAATAGCGCCGGCAACACCCACAATGGCTATTTCGCCAATGCCCTTTATACCCAGCCGGTTTACCACCGTATCTTTTTCATCAATAAAAATGGTATCAATGCTGCCCACGTCCAGGTTGGAAGGCACATGGTAATCTGCAAACGACCGTGTAATAAAATTACCCCAGCGCTGGTCAATCAGTGATTCTTCGGTGAGCGCCATGCCAATGCCCCAGGTAATGCCGCCAATGATTTGCGAACGCGCCGTTTTTTGATTTAAGATTTTACCTGCAGCAGTAGCAGCAACAAAATGTTTTACCCTCGCCATACCTGTAAAATTGTTTACCCATACTTCCGCAAAATTGGCGCTGAAAGCATGGCAGGAAAATTTATCCGCATCCGCAGGTGGTTTAGCGTCTGCGCGAGACTGGTAGTTGCTGATCTTTTCACTGGTCATCATCTGCGCGGCAGTAGGTCTTACAAAAAACTGTTTGCCGGATTTTGCAATCAGTTCATCGGTTAATTTGGTACAGGCATCATTTACCGCATTGGCAAAGCTGGCGGCGCCAACTGATCCTACAGACCCGGCAGCCGGTGGCAGGGCTGAATCTCCAATGTGCACCGCAATATTTTTTAGCGGAACACCCAAACCATCTGCTGCTGTCTGCGCAAGAATAGTATGCGTGCCTGTACCCAGATCGGAAGCAGCCAGTTCAACGATGGCTGTTACTTCACTTCCTTTTCTGGCCAGCTGTATATTGGCAGAACTTTCTCTTTGCCTGGAAGGGTAGGTGCCACAGGCCAATCCATAGCCAATGGAATAATCGCCCTGTTTGTTTTGCGCCGGTGAGGGATTTCTTTTTTCCCACCCAATGGCTTTGGCGCCTTCGTGTAAACATTGTATCAATGAGCGTGACGACCAGGGTTTGTTATTGGAAGGATCTGTTGCAGGTTCATTGTTTATCCGGAACGTAAGCGGATCAATTTTCAGCTGGTGCGACAATTCGTCCATGGCAGATTCCAATGCAAAGCTACCAGTGGCCTTGCCCGGCCCGCGGGTATATGTTGGCAGAATAATATTCATCGGTATCACCCGGTAGCTGATCAGCGAGTTGGCCGCATCGTACAAAACTTTGGAACAGTCGCCGCAGGGTTCTGCAAAATCACTGTCGATGGCTGTATGCTGCGTGGTTTCATGGCGGAGCGAAGTGAGCTTACCATCTTTGGTGGCTGATATCCGCAGGTGTTGTTTATTTTTTTGTCGCAACCCCACCGAATTAAACATCTGCTGACGGGTAAGTGCCAGTTTCACGGGGCGGTTTACAGCTTTTGCCGCCACCGCTGCCAGTACCAGGTTGGCCCATTGTCCTCCTTTTGAACCAAATCCACCACCAATAAACGGCGACACAATGCGCACATCCGAAACCGGTATACCCAGCGTGTTAGCTGCTGCCGACTGCGCGCCATTGACTATCTGTGAAGCATTGTAGAGTGTTAATTTTTCTCCTTCCCATACCGCAATGGTAGAATGCGGCTCCATGGGATGGTGGTGTTCTATCGGGGTACTGTAAACGGCATCAATTTTAAATTCGGCATTGTCGAATGCAGATGCTGCATCGCCACGACTTAGATCCTGGTTGTCTTTGGGTGTAACGGCATTGCCTTCCAGTTTTTCAATATCAATGGTTGCGTTTGATTTATTGTATTCTACTTTTACCAGCTGCACGGCATGCCTGGCCTGTTCAAATGTTTCCGCCACCACTAAGCCAATGTGCTGGCCATAGAATTTTATTTCATCGCTTTGCAGCAGGGCGCCACCACGTAAACCGCCTTTCACATTTAATTTAGGCGCATTTTTATGCGTTACAATGCTGAGTACGCCCGGCGATTTTTCGGCTTCACTGGTATCGATACCGGTGATGGTGCCGGCGGCTATGGTACTTTTAAATAAAACAGCGTATGCAATATTTTTTATCGGATAGTCCGTTGCATACGGCGCAGCTCCGGTAACTTTTAATATGCCATCTACACGATTGACGGGTTGACCCAATGACTGCTCCATATTGTTGGTTGATTATTTAAAATTGTTTATATTTTTCACTATACTGCCTTATTACCTGGTACTTGAACAGATGCCGGCAATTTAGCTGTCTCCGCTCTTCATCGCTTTATTGAGCGCATGGGTGATCGCCAACTGGCACATGGCTGGTTTAAAATTGTTCTGCGTCAATGGCCGGGCGTTTTCCATGGCCAGGGCAGCGGCTTTTCTAAAATTGTCTTCGCTGGCTGTTTTGCCCGCTAAAAAATTCTCTGCTTCCATGGCACGCCAGGGTTTATGCGCCACACCACCCAGGGCAATACGGGCCTTTACAATATTATTTCCATTGGTTTCTATGGCTGCAGCCACGGAGACCAATGCAAATGCATAACTGGCCCGGTCGCGGATTTTCAGGTAATAGGAATGATCAGCGAATTTATTTGATGGAATTTCTATAGCTGTAATCAGCTCGCCCTGTTCCAGGTTGTTGTCTTTTTCAGGCGTATCTGCCGGCAGCCGGTGAAAATCGGTAAATAGAATGTTTCGTTTTTTTCCTCCGGCACCGGTAACATATACAACGGCATCCAGTGCCGCCAATGCCACGCACATATCGGAAGGATGAACGGCCACACATGCAGAACTCCAGCCAAAGATGGCGTGCATCCGGTTAAAACCATCCAGGGCACCACAACCTGTTCCCGGTGCCCGTTTATTACAGGGCATGGCAATATCATAAAAGTAAGGACATCGGGTGCGTTGCAATAAATTGCCGCCATTGCTGGCTATATTGCGTATTTGCGCAGAAGCGCCTGCCAGTATTGCCTGCGATAATAAAGGAAATTCCTTTCGGATGAGCGGATGATTGGCGGTATCGGTATTCTTTGCCATTCCTCCAATGGAAACACCTGCACCGCGCGTTGAAACAATGCGTTCAATTTTAGTAAGCGGCAGTTCACACACATCTATAAGCTCATCCGGCTGTTCCACATCTTCTTTCATGAGATCGAGCAGGTTGGTACCACCGCCCAAAAATTTAGCATGCCGGTTGGCAACAGCCGCTTGTATGGCAGAGCCCGCAGAAGCTGGGACTGTAAATTTAAATGGTCTCATGGCTGCAGTTTATTAGAATGCTGTTCAGGATTAAATACTGTCTTTTCATTTATGGCCGGTATCAGCGGCCAGTATTGCGCAACGTCTTTTCCGCTGAGTACCTCTTTCACTGCTGCCACAATATTGGCGTAGGCGCCACAGCGGCAAATATTGCCAGACATCCGCTCGCGGATCTCGTCGTCTGTTAGCTGTATATTTTTATGGACGGTTCTTAAATCGGTAGTTACATAACTGGCTTCCCCGTTTTTTACTTCGCTCATCAGTGCAATTCCGGAACAGATCTGTCCGGGTGTACAGAAGCCACACTGAAAACCATCATGCTTTAGAAATGCTGCCTGTACAGGGTGCAATACACCGTTTCTTGCAAACCCTTCAATGGTTTGCACCGATTTTCCGCCGCAGGTTGCAGCCAGTGTAAGGCACGACAATACACGTTTGTTATTGACAATAACGGTACAGGCTCCGCACTGTCCATGATCGCATCCTTTTTTAGAACCCGTTAACTGCAACCGTTCGCGCAGTGTATCCAGCAGCGTCATACGTGCATCTACGGTAACCGATTTTTTTGTGCCGTTTACCATAAAACTGACGTTAACTGCATGTTCAATATTTTCCGGGATATCCTTATACGGTGCATCCGTGACACTGGCAAAAAGCGATTGGTCGCCCAATAACTGGAATGCCACCAGCGCGCCGCCGGCCGCTATCAATTGTTTCAGGAACAGCCTCCTGCTTTCGCCATAGGCGGATAATTCATGATCGTCGGATAGCAATGCTTTCAGCAACTGTTTTTCGTCATCGGTGAGTGTTGGATCGGTTGTGTTGTAGGTCATGGTACAATATATGATTTTGGTTAGGCCGGAATGATGCATCCGCACAAATAATGGAAGCGTTGAAAAAATGCACAAACGGAGTACCAAATTTGGATATCGTAAGCACTTCAATTTGGAAACCCTGCAAATGGTACGGTATTTACGGTATCCCTTATTAAAACTGATTGGAAAGAAAATATGAAAAAGAAAGTAAGGCACTAAAGTTTTTGATGATAGCGGCAAGTATTTTTTCCGGCTTTTTGGCTGGAGGAGATGCTGACAGATATATTGTTGAAGTGCCGGCCTGGCGTCATATAAGCATATTAAACTGGTTGGAATACAGCCGTCATGCGGATCTTGGCAGTGGGCTCATTTTTTATCCGGTTGAAGCAATCGGCAGTTTTATACTGTTACTTGCTTCTTTGATTATTTGTGTAGTTCATAAAAATGTTTGCCGATATTCCGCTTTCATAGTTTATATAGCAACCCTGTTTGCAACTGCGGGTCTTATTCTTACTTTCTTTGCCGCTCCTATTATGTTAAGCCTTCGAACAATAAAAAATGACCCCGTACTGGTTCAGCATGCTTTTGACCGGTTTCATTTGTTCGGTGTTTTTCGTGCAATTGCTCAGGTATTATCATTCATTGGCTGTATTTGGGCATTGGGAAATTTGTTTATTAATTCTTCAACATCAAATATTAAAAATGAAGGGGATGGAAAATAATATAAATAAAGGACGCAGGTCGTCTATCGGAAAACGTTTTTGAACCGGGATGGTTTTCTGCGGACTGGAGGTATGGTAATTTTATCTGAGGCCTGGTTACTTCCATTATGAAAGTAAAACGAGATTTTTCTCCACACCGCCTGCTGGTCATGAATGAGTATTTTTTTCCCCTGATGCAAACCCCGCGCTCAGGAAGACCCTGCCGGGCAGTATGCGTCGTCAAAGGAATCGCATCAACAGAAGCAAAGCCCATAGATCGGGGATTGCCACGCAATTGCATGCCCTACTGCTTTGTATTCAGCATAAGATCTGTTGCGGTGATGGCATAAATTATGTGGCAGATAATTAAAACAAAGTTATGACCAGCACGAATAACCTTCAAAGGATCTTAAAAATCACCTACGGATTGGTGCCTATAGTTGCAGGTTTGGACAAATTTACCAACCTGCTTACTGATTGGGCTTCCTATTTAAGTCCAAAAGTAAGCTCCATATTGCCCATTGATGTTCCAGTATTTATGAAAGTGGTGGGTGTTATAGAAATTGTTGCGGGGCTAATAGTTTTGATCCGGCCTTTAGCAGGAGCATATATTGTAATGGTATGGTTGATTTGTATTGCATTGCAATTAATTATAGGAGGCCATTATTTTGATGTGGCCGTCAGGGATATGGTAATGGCAATCGGTGCGTATACATTGGCAGCACTTACCCGGATAGAATTTGCGCGACATGGTGAATCACACCAGGTTAGTCCAAGGATATCAAACCCAATTTAATCCGGGAAAAGTTGCACCGCTGCTTAGTATTTTATAACTGTTTTGGTATTACAAATACAGTTATAAAATACTAAAGACAGATTGTTAGCGGCACTGTTTAATTCAATACAATTAAAAAAATACCGCGTACTATTATGAAACAACGTGAACCGGGGTGCAGGTATTCTCAAATGCAGGCAATTAACGTAAACAGTAGCGCTTATATGTTGCTGTTATTGCTATTCATAGGAGTTCAATCCTTCTACAGCATACAAACCCAAAAAACAGCAGGATATGACAACTGTAATGGTACGATATATGGTCAATGACATTGAAGCGGCAATCCCATTTTACACCAATAATCTCGGGTTTCAGCTCAAACAGCAAGTCAAACCCAATTTTGCGATGCTTTCGAGAGGCAACCTTGAACTTGTGCTGAGCACAGCTTTCGGACCAGGGGGCGCTGCAAAACCTATGTTGGACGGACAAAAGGCCGCGCCCGGTGGCTGGAACCGGATCGTCATTAATGTGCCCGATCTCAAGGCAGAAGTCGCCCGCCTCAGTGAAACGCATGTGCATTTCCGTAATGACATCGCCAAAGGGCCGGGCGGATCGGAAATCTTATTGGATGATCCATCAGGAAATCCGGTCGAACTCTTTCAACCGGTTGCAGTGGGTGCACCAGACGATGAAGCAGCGATCAGGGCGCTTGAGGACAAGTTTACAACGGCCTTCAACGCCGGAGATATAGATGCCATGATGAAGAACTACATACTGGATAAAAGCCTTGTTGTTTTCGATGTTGTGCTGCCGGGAAAACACCAGGGTGCTGACGCATATCGCAAAGCCTGGACGGGATTCTTCGCGCACTTCCAGGGCAAGCCGAAAATCGCCATCGCTGATCTTAGTATCACGGTAGACGGCAATCTTGCATTCAGTCACAGCATTCAGCACGTTACGGGTATCGATTTACAAGGCCATCCGGTTGATCGCACGGTACGTGTTACCGACGGTTATCGTAAGACAGGAAGTAACTGGCTTATCATACTTGAACACATTTCGGTGCCGGTCGATTTGACGACCGGCAAGGCAAACCTTGGCTAAATTTCGCGGTATTTGTCTAATTTGATGAAAGTCAATAGGTTTAATAATGCCGGCCGATGAACTTTTACTGACAGAATCCCACCGGTTCATTTATTAAAGTACTAACTTTATAACCTGCAATTTTACTCTTCACTCTTAAATACTGTGTTATGCTGGAAGACATTATCCCTGCTACCCGGCCAGTCAATAAAGCGTCAAATTCTGCCTCTACAGGAGTCAGTACCGATGGAAGCCTTTTCTTCGACAGTAAAATTTCTTTTCTTCCGTTTGTCAATTATTTAAAAGATAAGTTAACAGACAGTCCCAAAACCACCTCAAAGATTTATAACTACCTGATTGAACGGTTGGAGGCTGACCCGGCCTGGCTACAGCCGGTAGAAGACATTAACCTGTTGAATGAAAACCAGGAGCTGCTCGAACTGCTGGGTACTGCGCTTTTTCCTGCAGTAAGCGAACAGGCAAAAAATATATTTGCCATGGCGGTCCCATATCAGTTTGACTTTTTCAACTATTCGACTCCATTCAGGAAATTATTTACAGACGAAAGGGAAGAGCGCTTTCTATTGCCAGCAGATGCGTCGGCAGAATATATGAAGCAGGTTCAGTGTTTTCTTATCTACGAGCATATACTCGAAAAATTTTATGGTATAAAACTGAATGGCAGCTCCGATTTTATATATCCGGTAATAGATACGAATACAGGCATGCGGAGATATTATAAACTCCGCTACGACCGGAGGTTTGTTGACATACACCTGAAAGGGGAATTGCCGATCATACAGGATTGCCCGGTTTGTTTAAATACATTCAGGATAATGGACCTTGAGCAGCAACTCAGGAAAATGCCATTGGATCTGTTTGCCGCAGAGGGATATGCCGTATGGGTTGCAGAGGATGTTACTATACAGGAATCACTGGATGCCATTAAGAAAATATTACTCCGGAAGGAAAGCTGTGATACCGGGATAATTGATGATCTGAAAAAAAACGTGCAGGCATTGGTTAACCTAAATGAAGTGGAGGTGGGACTGACGCCTTTGATAAAGCTCAATGGTCGTTTTGTACTGGATGAAACCTGTGTGCAACATGGCCTGGTAGGCAGAAAATGGAAAATGAACGATGAAAAAAGTTTAGCTGCTTACCAGATGTATGTCGGCTTTCTTACCGAACATCCTGAACCTGTTCCTATTTCCATACTGAATGAACAGATGATTGAAATGGCTCCGTTTCTGAAAAGTTTGTGGATGGATGGTGCGAGAAGTTATATTTCTTACCCCATCCAGGATAATGACGGTTTGTTGGGTGTATTGGAACTGGCATCCCCCATATCCAATCATCTTAACCTGGACGTGACCAGAAGAATTGAACCCGCCATGCCATTGCTGTCGCTGGCCCTTTTAAAAAACAAGGATACTTTTAATAACAGGATTGAAAAATTCATAAAAGAAAAATTTACTGCTCTGCAGCCTTCTGTAGAATGGAAGTTTGCAGAAGTGGCATGGGAATCCATGCAAAACCACAACAATGATGATCTGCAAACAGTGACTGGGAATGTTGCATTTGACGAGGTGTATCCGCTGTATGGGGCAATTGATGTGCGCAATTCATCATCCGAAAGAAGTCATGCTATTCAAAAAGATCTGAAAGCGCATTTGGACCTGGTGGATGCAACCCTGGATAAATTACAATTACAGGTACAACTGCCATTGCTGGAAGGACTGAAATTTAAAAACCTGAATTTCCGGCAGTCAATAGAAAAAGGTCTGCCAACCGAAGAGGAAACACGGATCAATGAATTTTTTGAAAAAGAACTAATCCCGGTTTTCAGCCGCCTGCAAAAAATTAATGCGCAAACACAGCAAACCACGGAAGAATATTTTAAACAGGTGAAAGATTGCGGAGGATACCTTTACCTCTATCGGAATGAGTATGAAGCTACCATGGAAGCCATTAATAATACGGTGCTTCGCTATATTGAACAGGAGGAGGAGGTCATGCAACAGTCTTACCCGCATTATTTTGAAAAATATAAAACGGATGGGGTAGAGTATACGATTTATATCGGCCAGTCTATTTCTCCCACCAACCAGTTTGATCTCTTATATCTGAAGAACATCCGGCTATGGCAATTAAAATCGATGGCTGAAATAGCGGTTCTTACACATCGTTTATTGCCTTCGTTGCGGGTTCCTTTACAAACCACGCAATTGATCCTGATTCACGGTCAACCGATCACTATTAGTTTCCGGAAAGAAGAAAGACGTTTTGATGTGGAAGGCTCCTATAATATACGCTATGAGGTCATGAAAAAACGACTGGATAAAGTACATATCCGGGGCACAATAGAAAGGCTTACGCAACCGGGAAAAATTGCGATGGTATATTCCAACCCTAAAGAAGCGGAGGAATACCAGGAGTATATCATGTTTCTCCAAAGCAAAAGTTTACTGATGCCCAATATTGAATACCTGGAACTCGAAGAATTGCAGGGAGTGGTTGGATTAAAAGCATTACGGGTTAGTATTAACCTGCAAGACCAGGCTTAATTATTTAAGTTCTTAAATACTAAAAGCGGCTCACAATGACGCCGCAAGTAAGGGGAGTTGAACGTCATTGCGAGCTGCTGGTATCAGGTCAGGTTGCCTCTCCGCAGGCGAATGCCTTTTATTATTTATCATGTTATTGGCTTTACTTGGGTAAATATTGAAATAAAATATAAATAATTTATCGTAGCGTATTTACTGAATCTCAACAATAAATTCTTCCCATAATGGCATCGTTATGCCTTAAACAACAGGCCTGTAATCATTACCCATACAGGAATCCTTCTCAGTGCTTTATAAAATATTGCCATAAAATTTTCTTCAATGCTGAATTCCTGAATAAAATGGGGTCATCACTCAATACGAAGCAACCTTACTGCAGTCCGGTAAATGAATGGTGCGTTTGTCTGTCAAATGCACCCAACGGTCAGAGGCTTGCGCAGCTAACTTAAAGTTGATGGCTGAAGGTTCACGACGGCCCAAAAAAGCAATACCCACCGCCCGGTCGCATTACAGGGATTGCCTGGCTTATCCGGATTCGCACGGTTCACTAAGTGGAAAATGACGCAAATCTCTTCCGGAATGATCTTTAGTGTCAGGGGTTGGCGTTACAAACGCCAGAAATGATTGTGCGGGCCTGAGAAGTTGCCTGTCAAAGGAGAGCGACTGACTTGCCGGAGTTAGCGGCTATACATGGCAGTTCGCTGGTGAAAACAGCACCATTTTTTGATATTTTGCTGTTGCGCCGCTGCAATATTCAGACTGACCAGGATGGAGTATTTTGTAAATCAAACATTTACAAAATATATTCATCCTTACTTGTCTGCTGAAAATTTGCCTGAGACGAGGAACCGTTCAACATGGATAATGCGTTATTGGGCAGGCGAATAGTGGCGGGTCATTAATTTTTTAATTGGCAATTTTGTTACGGGACCGGATTGACACACCCTGATTCCTCCACAACGCAAAGCCCATAAACGTTTTAGGCAAATGCGAGATGCAGACGTGACAATTTCGACAAAACCTTGCCCCTTTTCCATACTTCTATTGCTGGTAATCAAACCTAAATTTATAACTTTTAGGAATAATGTGATATAAGACTACCTTGCAGCTTGTATAAAAAATTGTGCTTACTGATGAATCCCACTATTTTGTCAGGAATGTTTTAGCAATATACAAAACAAGATGAGCGTAACCATCACTAAACAAAAGCTTGCTTTACAAAATGAAGAGAACGTGAGACTAGCCGCAGCGTTAACGCTTGCGAACAACGAAATTGTTTTTCACATTGAAGAGAAAGAAAAACAAGCAGCGGAATTAATCATTGCTAAAAAAGAGCTTGTTTTTCAAGATAAAAAAAATAAAAAAATTATAGCAGCGTTACAAAAGAGACTTAAAGAGGCATCCGATTACAAATATGCACTGGAAGAGTCTTCCATTGTTGCCATCACCGACCAGAAAGGAATTATCAAATACGCCAATGACAATTTCTGCAAGATTTCTAAATACAACTGCGAAGAATTAATTGGCCAGGACCATCGGATTATCAACTCAGGTTATCACCCAAAAGATTTTATCCGTGACTTATGGGGAACCATTGCCAAAGGAAAAATCTGGAAAGGAGAATTAAAAAACAAAGCGAAGGACGGAACAGTCTATTGGGTGGATACTACCATTGTTCCTTTTCTGAATGAACAGGGCAAGCCATATCAATATGTTGCAATAAGGGCAGATATTACTGAAAGAAAACGGGCTGAAGAGCATTTAGCGCAGAGTTTGAAAGAAGTTTCTGATTACAAATATGCGCTGGAAGAATCTTCCATTGTTGCCATCACCGACCAGAAAGGAATTGTCAGGTACGCCAATGACAACTTCTGTAAGATTTCTAAATACAAGCGGGAAGAATTAATTGGCCAGGACCATCGGATTATCAACTCAGGTTATCACCCGAAAGATTTTATCCATGACTTATGGGGCACCATTGCCAAAGGAAAAATCTGGAAAGGAGAATTAAAAAACAAAGCGAAGGACGGAACAGTCTATTGGGTGGATACTACCATCGTTCCTTTTCTGAATGAACAGGGCAAGCCATATCAATATGTTGCGATAAGGGCAGATATTACTGAAAGAAAACGGGCTGAAGAGCATTTAGCGCAGAGTTTGAAAGAGGTTTCTGATTACAAATACGCACTGGAAGAATCTTCCATTGTTGCCATCACCGACCAGAAAGGAATAATCAGGTACGCCAATGACAATTTCTGCAAGATTTCTAAATACAAGCGGGAAGAATTAATTGGCCAGGACCATCGGATTATCAACTCAGGTTATCATCCAAAAGAATTTATCCGTGACTTATGGGGAACCATTGCCAATGGAAAAATCTGGAAAGGAGAATTAAAAAACAGGGCGAAGGACGGAACTATCTATTGGGTAGACACTACCATTGTTCCTTTTCTGAATGAACAGGGCAAGCCATATCAATATGTTGCAATAAGGGCAGATATTACTGAAAGAAAACGGGCTGAAGAGCATTTAGCGCAGAGTTTGAAGGAAGTTTCTGATTACAAATATGCACTGGAAGAATCTTCCATTGTTGCCATCACCGACCAGAAAGGAATTATCAGGTACGCCAATGACAACTTCTGCAAGATTTCTAAATACAAGCGGGAAGAATTAATTGGCCAGGACCATCGGATTATCAACTCAGGTTATCACCCGAAAGAATTTATCCATGACTTATGGGGTACCATTGCCAAAGGAAAAATCTGGAAAGGAGAATTAAAAAACAAAGCGAAGGACGGAACAGTCTATTGGGTGGATACTACCATCGTTCCTTTTCTGAATGAACATGACAAGCCATACCAATATATTGCTATAAGAGCAGACATTAACGAACGTAAAAGAGCTCAGGAGTTAAGCATTGCTAACAAGGAGCTTGCTTTTCAAAACAAAGAAAAAGAAAAACGAACGTTAGAATTAATCAACGCTAATAAAGTGCTTGAGCGATTTGCCTATGTGGCTTCACATGACCTCCAGGAGCCGCTTCGCACAGTTTCCAATTATATGAAGGTCTTTGAGGAAGATTATTTAGAGCTGTTGGATGCGAATGCAATAAAATATATTCATTCCATAAACAATGCTACAAAAAGAATGAGTAGTTTGATTAAATCGCTTTTGGCTTTCTCGCTTTTAGGTCGCAATACAAAACTCGTTTATTCAGATTGCAAAAAAATAATTGACGATGTGCTTGCCGACCTTGATACGATGATAAAAGCTTCCAACGCGAAAATTGAAGTGTCAGAAATGCCTAAATTGAATGTATTTGAAATTGAAATGAGCCAGGTGTTCCAGAATCTTATTACCAATGCGATTAAATTCCGGAAAGAAAACACCCTACCCGAAATTCAAATATCTTCTAAAAAAATAAAGAATGCGTGGAAATTCACAGTAAGTGATAATGGTATAGGAATTGAACCTGCCCATTTTCAAAAGATATTTGACATCTTTCAACGTTTGGAAACCAAAGAAAAATATGAAGGAAGCGGAATTGGCCTTGCCAATTGCAAAAAAATAGTTCAATTACATCGGGGTGAAATCTGGGTTGAATCAACCCCTGAACACGGGACCCAATTTCATTTCACCATATCAAACCTAACTTTATGAATAAAAAATTAAACTGCATAATGCTGATTGATGACAGCTTAGATGACAATTTCTTTCATGAGAGAGAGATCAAAAAAGCTGATTTGACAAACCTTGTCATCACTAAAAATTCAGGCAAAGAGGCATTGGAATATTTAAAATCAAAGACCGATCCTCGTTCTGACCTGATTTTTTTGGATATTAATATGCCGGGAATGAATGGCTGGGATTTTCTGAAGGAATATAATCAACTTGACAAGGAATTACAAGGTCAGGCAATAATTATTATGCTAACCACTTCTGATTATGCTGACGATCTGGCAGCGGCTAAAATGTCGAGCAATGTTTCTGACTATATAACTAAACCCCTGACTAAAGAAATGATGAAGAATATTGCTGACAAATATTTTAAATAGATAGAGGGAAATATTTGAAAATGAACCACTTTTTATTTTCGTGCTTAAACGAATGGGTTATAATTTTTCAGATCAAATACCAGCGACTCCGGATAAAATCTATTATTCTGGAACGGTTATATTCTCAGCATTGTTAAGCTACCAACCATTATCATTGAATAGACTGAAATATTAATTGGCCCGTAGATGCTGAAATACCGGCATATCGTTTGTGTAATCATCGATGGAGGATTACAATTATGGGCATGTGTTCTATTCTTCCTGACGGGAAATTGACAATAACGGCGAGTAAGGACTCATCAAGACACGACTTTGATTTTTTAGTCGGTGGCTGGAAGATCAGGAACCGCAAATTGAAAGAACCCCTGTCGGGCCGTGACGAATGGGATGAATTTGATGCGACACAAAATCTTAGCCAGATCCTACACGGCTTTGGCAATTTCGATATTTTTTCTACCGAATTCGACGGTAAGCCCTTTGAAGGTTTTACCCTGCGTCTGTTCGATCCGCAAACCTGCCTGTGGACTATTTATTGGGCCGACAGTAATGCAATGAAATTGGACAATGGGAAAGTCGGTTCGTTCGACGGCGACATAGGTGAGTTTTTTGCCCGCGATGTATTTGCCGGTAAGAACATTTTCGTGAAATTTCATTGGGACAAGCACAACCCGGAAGCCCCAATATACAGTGCGGCCTACTCTGTCGATGAAGGCCAAACGTGGGAATGGAATTGGTATGCGTCTTTTTCACGGCATTAACTGTGTTCACAAAAAAGATGAAAGCCAACGACAGTGTGTGGCAGCCAGCTTTTACAATTCCAGTGTGGATTTGCGCAAGGCGGTGTTGGCACAGGAGGAACAAAACCGGTTGGATTTTGAACAGTTACAGGAAGCGGCTTTATTCTGTTGTAAGCACGGTATCATGAACTGTGACTTAAATAGTTAGGGGAGATACATGAAAATGAACCACCTGTTTTTTTGTGCTTAAACGAATAGGTTATAATCTGTCAGATCAAATATTAGCAATTATAAATTAAATGAATGTTGCCGATACATAGACCGCAAAATGTCCGGCATCTTTTTCTTCGACAAATTCTTGCATTTTTTGATGGGCGAAAAGATATCCGGTAAAAATGGTAACCTGATCTGTAGTATACCGTATTAATACCCTTCTAACTCAACTGGCAATGCTGTAATTTCCACCAGGGTTTATTTATATTTAATATCCCTTTCCCTATTCAAGTTACCCTCTGTGAACGTTCCTGCGTTTTACCCCTAAAATTGCAACCATGGTCTTTATTATTGCCTTAGCAGTCGTGATCATTTTTTATGCCTTCCGAAAACAGTTGAACGCCTTCGTTGGGTGGGTGCTTGGTAAATTTACCGCTATACCCATTGCATTTACGGGGAGTGTTGTCCCTGCCCTGGTTAGAGTGGTCACACTAAACTGGTATACGTTTCTTATGATCTTCCTGTTATGGTTCCTGCTGTTTCGGGTGGCAGTAGGAAAAGATATTATCAATGCGTATCTGTTCAACCTGCAGGAAATAGACGGCCTCGCAAGGATGCTACCTTTGTTGATGCTGTTTGGCTGTATCCTCTTAATGAGCCTCGCTATCTGGCTTATCCCGTTTTATTTGTATTCGGAAAAGACAAGGGAAGAGAATACGGCAACCGAAGAAAAGGCGAAGCGATTCTATATCGGGACAAAACTGCTTGCATTTGTAGCGATGCTCCCATTTTTAGTAGTGACCAATGCTTTTATCGGCTTCCTGGACCTATTGCCGAAAGCAGGTATTTGGGGTACCTTGTTGATTAACGCAGTATCGTTTGTTGTCTTCCTGTTTATGTCCTATGTGTTTCAGCGCTCTGGGCCGGTGAAGTGGAAGGGGCCGATCGGGCAATTTACCAATTGGGTGAAAACACATGTAAGCAACCCCTATCTTTTCATTTTGTTGCGAATAGCGTTTTGGATTTTGATCCTGCTGGTGGTGACCTTTTCCATCCGGCTTCCCGGAAAATCGGAGGCGCTGGTGGTAGCCATTTTTATTTTTATCGGCAGTGTAATTGTATTCCGCCTTTTGTTTTTTACTTCTGGCAGCAACGCCGTCGTTCCACTCTACGAAGTAACGTCCATGCAGTCAGATGAGAACCGCCGCAATTCAAAAGCATTGTATCTCGGCACCTTTTTTTTTCTCGCGTTGATTACTTTTTATTATTACCTGGTGCCGTCGCTCGAAGCCACCAATCCCCTGTACATCTTACTCATTGTATTTAGTTTGTTTATTATCTACCTGGATTTTTGGCGTAACATTTTCAGGAACCGAACCGGTTTTATGCGCATAGCCGCAGTCGCCGCCAACCTGCTGTTTCTGGCATTGCCCTTTATCACGCGCCACGATCAGTTCCGGATACCAATGGCGGAAAACCAGGCATTACCAGCCCAACGCGTTAAGCTCGATTCAGCGCTGCGGGCCCGGCTCAGCTACATGGACAAAAAAGACTCAGGTGGCAGCAAGTACATCATCTGTGCTATGGGCGGGGGATCACGTGCAGGTTATATTGCAGCCGGGGTATTAAAAAGACTGGAAGAGCTGCAACCTGGCTTCTGGGATCATACGCTCTGTTACAGCACCGTTTCAGGCGGTTCTGTTGGCACATACCATTATATCCTCGGGAAAGAAACGGGCCACACAAAGGATAGCAATTACCTGCGGTATCTTTATCAGAAAAATTACAACGGTAGTGGAGTTTTCGGCCTGCTGATAGGCGATGCACTGGAAACGTTGTTTGGCAGGGCAGTCAGTGTGCCCAAAGGTTGGGTGGCGGGGCTGCAACCGGCATATGGATTTTTCGACCGGGACTACCGGATCCGCCAGGAATACGATTATGTGCTGGACCAGGCTATGTCCGGCGATACAAACGGCGGTTACCTGAAAAAAACATTTTATCCCTTCTACGCAAATGCCCTGCCGAAAGATAAGTTCGCCGGCTACTACCTTGAAAAAAAAGACAGTATCCCGATCCAACTCGTGAATACATTTGAAATCAACAGCGGCCGGCGCACCGTGCTCAGTCCCTTCCCGGCTAAGGACACTAATTTTTTTATCAATGCCATCCTTCCCCTGCAGGATAAGAATTACAGCGATAACCCCCTGAAGAAGGACCTGTCATACCGCGAAGCCGTTAACCTTTCAGAGTTATTTCCCTTTATCAGCGCTGCCTCACATATCGGCATAAGTCCCTCTCTGTTTGTGGATGGCGGCTATTTTGAAAACTATGGGCTCGCGACAGCGCTGGATGTATATACTTATATCCAGGACAGCCTTTCCCGTTATAAGCAGCAGGTTAAAATTATTCTCGTAAAAAACAGCAACCAGGACCCTGAGCTGCCGGGGCAACAATTGCAGTTATTGGCGCCGCTGATAGGTGCATTGCATTCCCCCTTTACCGGTCACGCAAATCATATCATGGGAGAAACAAAGCGCGTGATGGACAGTGTCCATTTTTTTCGGATTGTGTTTGACGGCGATGGCCACAATGTACCACTGACCCGGTCGTTCAGCAAATCACATATTGAAGCGATGGATAGTTTTATCAACAGACTGGATATCTACCCTGGATTGGTGCCTTTTTTACATAAAAAGTAGAGGGGGTGCATCCCTCTCTGACATAGCACACAACCGGCAAGTATTGTTGCAGGCGGGATATTTTTATAATGTCCAGCCAACAACTGCTGCCCAATAGAAAATATGAAGTTGAAGGTAACAACAAAAAGCCAAATAGGTATTCGCCTGCCCGAACCAAAGTACAGCGATGCAACCAGCCGGAGTTTCAACGTCCGGTCACACTTCCAGCAATACCAATGTTAGCGGTTCGTTGTTTTCGTGTTTCTATTCGATTCGCCTTGAACGTTTTTGTCTTTGCTGTATAAATTTTTGAAATGTCGTTCTGCGATTTCCATTTTCCAATGCCTGAACACTCCTTTTTTATGAGCTAAGGTTTTTTTGTCTGAAACGAACCATAGCCAGGCCACCGAGAAACATACCTGTCAGCCCAAGTACAAGTGCCTGAGCACTACCAAGTACACCATTGCCACTACCGGGACCACCATTTGCAGTTGCTAAATTCAATCCGCCGCCAATCACAGCCATCATCCCGGTAATTATTGCTATAATGGGCCCGTTTTTCTTGCTAAGGACGCTGATACGACTGGTGGATTTACGAATAGTCCGCCAACCGAAAACGACACTAATCAACGCCATTCCTAATGCAACAAGTGCAAATTGCCGTTTCGAAGTAAGGCCGTAAACTGTTGAAGGGGCTGACTTAGAAACATTAGCCGCCATCAGTACCAAATGTACAAGCCCGAAGTACACGGCGATTGCAGCAAGTGCGGCTATGATATAAGTGAAGATTCGTTTTACATTTATTTCTTTTAGTGGTTTCATTTTATATGATTTGGTTTTACTTTCTGACTGCAAAGTCGGAAAACAAAAATCATTTCCCTCTGACTAATTCTATTTTTGACTGGACAAATCCTGAATATAGCTAACGAACCGGCTAATGCTTTTGCCTGTTTGTTTTTTGAAAAGCCGTGAAAAATAATCAGGGTCAGCAAATCCTAATTCATAAGCTAATTCTTTGACACTGGGTTTTTCATAAAACAATATCCGTTGCGCTTCAAGCATCAACCGCTGTATCAAATACTGTTTTGGCGATAGCTCCGAAAATTCCTTTACAATTGAAAAGAGTTGATTTTCCGATAAAATTAATTTTTCGGCAATGGAATGTACAGATGGTTGTTTTTTGAATTCAGTTTCAATAAATAGTTTGAACTGAATGTATTTTGAAAGTTTATTACCGGAAATTGTTTCAGGGCTTGAATTTTTGAAATAAGCATTGTTGAATTCGGATAAGAGAGTATAAAGGTGGGCCAGTATAATTTCTGTATTGTTCTTTGTGCTGGCGGAAAACAGCAGTTGCCTTAACATTTCAAAAAGGGTTTTTACTCTAAGCCCCGATTCATTGTCAAATGAAATGGTTTGCCTGTTGAAAGGGTTGGTAAGAAAATAAAATTGCCGGGGAAGAAGTGAAAGGCAATTGGATTCAAAACTAAGAGAATGAAATTTTAAACCCTTTTTCAAAGGTGGCGAAGTGTGGATTTGATTAGGCACCACAAATAGCAATTCTCCGCCTGAAAGATTTATTTCTAATAAATCCAAACTGTGTTTTGCCGAATTCTGTTCATTATAAACAAAAAAGTAACGGTCACTTTTGTGTGGTATTTGAAACTTTTTGTAAAGGCCTTTGTGAAGTGCGGTAAAGTCCTGAGATGAGCCTGTAAGGATTTTTAATTCATTGTGTTGCAAAAAACCATCTATTAGCTCCGTTGGACTCCAAATTTTATTTTTATCAGTTGTTTTTTTCATAATAGCACAACGCCATGTAAAATTTGCAGAGATCAAATTATTTTTCAAAAAACATCCGCCCGGTATTTCGTTATTAATGCTGTCATCAACTGACTGAGGTGCGCTTTGCAATGTCCGCTAACATCTGTATTGTTGTATATACGAATGTACCCTGCTTTGTCGTAAAAATATCCAATTTTATTTTCAAACTGTTACAATGATTTTTCCGTCCAGACCCAATTGCACAGAGCCAGCTGTTGCACTAAACCTTCGGTAGCCTGTCAGGCGTGGGGAAATAAAATTCCGTCCGCCCGGCTGTGGTTATTATTCCTGGAAATTATACATAGTAATAGATTTTACAAGACTTAAAAAAGTCTCCCGGTAAACTTTGCCTCTTGGGAAAAGATTTTTCATTTGTTTTTCTGTTAGAAGTTTAACTTCATTGACCCGCTTAATTGCATCTTCTTTATTTGCTGACTTTTTATAGTGGCCTAAGTCAAAATTCTTTGTAAGAAAAACCCTGGTTTTAAATGGTAAAAATTGAAAAAAGGGAAACAACCAATGAGGTTCTATTGGAAAGAAATAGTTGGGTGTCTGAACAAAATAAAATTTTCCCACTCGCATTGCTTCGTTGGCCATCTTCTTTTGATTATCAATTGAAAACAGGTGTTCTATTACAGAGTTTGAAAAAACAATATCAAACTGTTTATCTTTAAATGAAGACAAATCGCATGCGTCTCCTTTAATGCTTATGAAATTATTGTTTTTTGCAGGAACTGTCTCCAAATTTAATAAAGTTATAATAACATTATTATTGGAAGTAAATTTCATTCTCTCCCAATAGATTTCAGTCCCGCCAATATCTAAAATATGAATTGGCTCATCCGACTTAATTCCTTCCAATAAGGTAGTAAAAAAGTGAAATCGTTTTTCTCTAAATTTCTGATTTATGGAGTTTCCATAGGCTGGGTTTAAAAATTTGATTGCCATTGTTTACTTGTTATTAAGTTTTTATTAACGATTTAATTACAGCCAACGTCGGGGTATTTATGAAGTCTGGGTTTTGGAAAACGTCCGCCAGCTACTGAATTTATTTTGAAACCTACTTTTCTTGCCTGTCTGAAACACCAATTGGAGCCGTCGCGCTTTGCTACTGCCTGGCGATGCAAAATGCAGATTGCACTTCCGTCGCCCCAAATTTTATAAAGCAATATTAGCGGTAGTTTTTCTTCTTGTCAATTTCATTTATAATTCTATGTCTGATGTCGATTTTTGCTCCTGAAAAAGAAAAGATGGTAGTTCCAAATTCTCTTGCATATCTGTTTGTTATTGAGTCAGCAAGTAATGAATGTTGAAAAAATGGTGATGTTTCTTCAAGTTCTGTATTTGCATCTTCCTGTTCTTTAACCCTGATTAAGTTTGTATATTTTTTTGTCAGGTCAAACCAATTGATATAGTCTGCACTAAATGAAACTGCTCTTAGTTTTTGGGTTGTATAAAAATTAATCGCTCCTGCCTGTCCATAATTATCGCAAAGAATAAGTGTATTATTTTTGTCCGGTAAATTTAAATATACACTGTTCACTTTTAAAGCCAATTCTTTCCAACCCAGCATGTCTGCAAAATCTTGTGGTAATAAATGGTCTTTGCCATCTTCCCAACGCAGCAAACCAAATTTTTTGTAGTTTTCTGAATGCTGAATAATGTATTCCGGGCTTTTATTTGGAAACGCAACATTATAAACAGGAATAAATAGCAGCAGGGGAACTGCAATGGCAACTGGTTGCAGATATTTTCTCCAGCTGTCTTTTAAAATGTCTGCAAGATAAACCGCACCAAATGCAATGTAGATGGGATAAATACCAATGGCATAATAGTCTTTTGCCTTAAAGTAAAGAAAGGCTGATAAAGTAAAGATGATAGAGAAAATGAACAGCCTGTACCTGTTGAAAGGCTTGTAAAAAAGCAAAGCATACAATGATGCTAGGATTACAATTAATGAGCCCATAAAAAAGAGTAACTGATTCCTCAGAAAATCCAATCTGTTCACATTCACTAATTGCGTTGCTGCCAATTGTTTTAAGTGGTGAAAAACCGGGAAGTTATTGTTGTATTGCCAAACAAGATTGGGCAAAACGAGTATTAAGCCCAATAAAACCGCAAAATAGAGACCGGGCTTTAAAAATATTTTCCTATGCTCTGTTAGCAACAATGAAGGCAAAAGTCCAATTAAAAGAAAAACAATATTATACTTATTTAAAAAGCCAATTGCAAAGGCAAACGCTCCTATATACAGCCATTTTACATTTTCGGTTTTGATAAATTTTAGCAGTATAAAATATACAACTGTCCAGCTTAATACATCAAAGGAATTTGGTTGATATAAAGTGTTGAGTCGCAAAAGTGCAGAAAATAATACGCAAGTGCCTCCTAAAATCAATGCAAACAGGTTCCCATTTAATACTTCTATGGCTTTCCAGACTACATACATTGTCAAAGCACCATACAAGGCAGGGAAGAACTTAATCCAAAAAATGGAGCTGCCGAGTAATTGAATAATGTAAGATGTCCAGGAGGTAAAAGGGGGAACAGAAAGATAACCCCAGGTCAAATGATTTGCCTGGTCAAGATGCAAATATTCGTCCCTTTGCAGGTCATACGCACTGCTTAACAGTAAAAATTGCAGTAAGAATTTTAGTGCAATAAAAGCTAACAGAATTAAAGTCTTTCGTGTCATAAATGGTGGTCTGTAAATATTACCGCTAACGCAGGCAACTTGCTGCCTGGCTCCATGATCCGTCTGCCCAGCCACAGCACCCGCGTAATAAATTGAATTTGAATATAACAAATTAAAATTTTAAAACGTCACCACATAACTACCGCTAATGGTAACTACTTCTCATTGCAACAACGGCTCACCAGCATGGCTCAGGTATCGGATGTTGCATTTGGGTTCAACCTTAAATAGTTCATTTTATATTAAAAGAACCAGGTAATTGTACGGATGTCAACCAGTAAGCCATTTTAATCGTTTCTAATGAATACTATGTCAAAATTCAACAAAGTTGCTATTCCTGCAAGGTTTTTATCCTGTTGAAGGGCGGCAACGAATCATTTCTCTACCACCAACAGGGTATTGCGCAGTCCGGAAAATAGTCTTAGCTTCCTGTTACCTGCTTGCCACTCATTGTAACCCCTTTAAAACAGCCATCATGAGTAGCATTACCTCCATCAGTCAAATCGACTTGTCACCGATCCCCGGCAAACAATACTTCAATACCATCCGCGAATGGCGGGAAGAGTTTATTTATTTTTTATTGGTGGACAGGTTCCATGATGCTGCTGCCAGGTCGCCGGCCGGGGGAGCTACGCGCAGGGCAGGCATCCCCACCCCGGACAATGCTTTTTATGGCGGCAACCTCCGGGGTATTACGCGCAACCTGGATTATATAGCAGGACTGGGCTGCACCGCCATTTGGCTGTCGCCGTGTTTTGAAAACAACCCCGGCGCCTATCACGGTTACAACACCAGCAGTTACCTGGACATCGATCCCAACTTTGGGACGAAGGCGGATTTGATTGAATTGGTGGATAAAGCCCATGCGAAGAATATGCGCATAATCCTGGACGTGGTTATCAACCATTCCGGTGACAACTGGTTTTACGCTGGGGAAGGAGACTCCGGCTCGGTTAAATACAATGGGGACCAGGATATGCCCTTCGGTGGTTGGCGCAAGGCAGACCGGCCGCTGCCGGTGGAACTGCGTAAACCCGCGCTCTATCACCGCAAAGGCGCCATCAATGACAGCGGCTGGGACAGTTATCCGGAGAACCAGCATGGCGATCCTTTTACATTAAAGGATTTTGCCAATGATGATGATGGACCGGGTTCTGAGCTTATCAATATCCTCATTGCATCCTACTGTTACTGGATACGGGAAGCGGACATCGATGGGTTTCGTGTGGACGCCATCAAACACATGGGTGAATTGGCCTGTGCACGGTTCTGTTCCAACGTGCGCGAATATGCGTATTCATTGGGAAAGCGCGGTTTTTTTTTGTTTGGCGAACTGGCGGTATCCGATGACGATATTTACAACCGCTATATCGGATCCAATACCTCGCGGCAGGATGGCAACAAAACAGTTTTCTTCGGCATTAACTCGCTGCTTGATTTTCGTTTGGCGAAAGGGGATAGTAGTAATGCAGGCTTAAGAGCGGTGGTGCTGGGACATGCAGGCCCGGAAACATTGTTTAACCGCCTGGAGGCACAAAGAGACCGCGCCCTCAACCGCGGGGAGATAGGCCGTTATCTGGTAACTTTTATTGACAACCATGATAATTTCTGGCAGCCGGCAGGCCGGTTCGGGGCAAATGCAACGGATGCACAGATCATTGCTGGCATCGGGTTCCTGCTCTGTTCACTTGGTACTGCCTGTATCTATTACGGAACAGAACAGGGATTTGCGGGAAGTGGGGGAGATAACCAGCTACGTGAAGCGATGTTTGATAAAAACACCAACGGGCTGAACCTGATGAATACGAACAGCACGATTTATAAAGGAATAGCCGGTATAGCAAAAGTAATGAGAACTACGCCGGCTTTGCGTTTTGGCCGTATGTATTACCGGCCCATCTCCGGCAATGGGTTCCAATTCGGTTTACCTTTTGGGAGTGACTATACACTGGCTTTTTCAAGACTGGTGTACGGTACTGAAGTACTGGTGGCTTACAATGTATCGGGGCAACACCGGGATGATTTCGTCTTGGTGGATGCAACCCTTCATGCGCCGGGTACAACCCTGCAGTTCCTGTACGGAAAGACGGGGACGTTGTTAGTGCAGGGCGATGCAGCCGGTAAAGCGTTTGTGCATTTGCCCCTCGACGGGCAACAGTTTGTGATTTTAGGATAGGGGGATGAATATTTCTTTTGGGGGAAAATCATAAAAATCTATCAAGGGATCGCGGCTAACCAATTCCTTCAATGATGTGCAAATAAACCCGGTAAACGTACACCTGGTCAGCGGCTCTTTTTGATTAATAAATTATTTTTGCAGCATGCATGAGCAGTTAACAAAATCTACGTTTTAAAGACATCGCCCAGTGACCGCTGCTGATTGATAACTCCTGCTGATTGCAAGAACGTCGAGCTATCCTCGCAGCGAAGCGGATACTGGCTGTTAGCTGTTCTGTCGGGTCAAAGGTGGTCTGTAAATTTTGCGGAAAGTTTAGGAAACTAATTTTTTAAATCATCACTTTTTTCTGCCCATTCAGTTCCTGTCGTGTCATGGTTTTCCTGAAATGGAAAAGGCATTTCTTGCCCAGTCAATTCTTTAAAAACAGTTGAAGGAACATAGCCTAAACCTTCCCATTCAATTTCGTCCATTGTGTCTGTATCAAATTCAACAAGGCTTTCCGGGTCTTTAATTGTCTTGTCGTAAAAGTTTTTGCCTTGTCCAATTACCCATTCTCTGAAATCATTAAAACTGTCGTCACCACAACCACCGTGAATAATATAAATTGCTCCCCAAAGTTCCCAGGTGTTTGCTTGTCCCCTGAGATATCTAAACCTGTTTCAAAATAAAATAATGTTGTCGGGTGTCAGCTTACGTAATTCAGTTGCTAATTCTTCCTGTTGTTCCTCAAAGTGGCCACTTGAATTATCTTTTGTTGTTTCAATAATTTTCCAAAACTGTTCCTCATCCATTAATTTATCTGACGAAGTAAAGTTTGTGTTGTTAATTGGCTCAACACCTGAGTGTTTTTTTGTCCCACCAAACAATTTGTCAAAGAGTCCCATAAGTCGATTTTAATTCTTTGAAACGAAATTTGTCTTTACAATGACAGCAATCAACTATGCTGTAGGTAGTTTGGTCACGAGTTTGATTTTGTTAAATTCTTGGTCAAGTCGAATATGTCCCGTCCCAAGGTGGTACAAAAGAAATCTGCGAATTGGGTTCCAGATTGATGTATTCATTATTTTCATCCGGAACGAGTCCGTAAATAATATCGTCTATTTTTGATTGAAAGGGTTTAATCTCTATGTCTTTGAATTCAATTACGCCTAGCTGGCAAACCATCTCTTCAAGTTTGTCGTATAGCATTTTGTCAGTCACATCTTTTGATGTACCGCAATTAAAACAGTTACTTGTCAAATGATTTCCGTCTTTGTCAAATGTGTGAAGAACAGCATATTCATGTCGATAGTCCTGCCAATCACCTTGTATTTCTAATATTTCTGCATAAGTTTTCACGAATACATGCGTTGAGTGAGCCCAGAATTGTTTGCCGTCGCTACTTTGTCCAAGGTAGTGCGTATGATAATCCTCAATTCTCTCAATTGGTATTTTTTCGGGGATTGTCACGATTTTGAACTTTTTTTAAATTACCTGCAACGTGTGAATTATCGTACACGCGAATGTACCCAGTTTTGTTTTAAAAAATATCCAATTTGACTTTCAAACTGTTACAAATTGAGGTCTTTCATACCTGCGTGGATATGGATAATTAGGAAAATCTGTAATATTCACTGAAGGCAAGCAATCAAATTCGTAACAATTATCGATGTTTTGCTTATTCTGTCATAAAGGCGTTAAGCTTGATCGCAATTAGGATGTCACCAATTGGCGAAGATGACTCACTAGCGTCTCGTTATAAACAAAAGAGACCCAGTTGATTAGATTCTTGTTCTTTGACATATTGCGGATAAGAGTTTGAAAATAATTCAAGCAATGGCGTT